>Ga0164304_10000006_pt1 | contig 307846 bp, 230 predicted proteins | sample Whisoiple_217_MG_FD_110216 | JGI IMG/M metagenome (GOLD analysis project Ga0164304, IMG submission 110216) | Soil microbial communities amended with pyrogenic organic matter from upstate New York, USA - Whitman soil sample_217_MG | ecosystem: Environmental > Terrestrial > Soil > Agricultural...
GCCCGGGCCTGCCGCGCCGTTGGAGGTGGGCAGGGCCGTGGAGGTTAAATTGTAAGCCGCTTTGCCCGCGGCGTAGAGGCGTGCGGAGGCCGCGCCCTCGGGCGTGGTGAGGTACATGGAGTCGCGCGCCACATCCCACTTCATGAGGTAGCCCGTAGGCAAACTCATCTTGGGGATGTCGACGCCGTTGCCCACCTTCCCGGCAATGGAGCCGGTGCGTCCCACGGCTACTACGGAGTCGCGGTAAAGCACAAAGTCGTCGGAAGTAAAGCTGCCCGACTGGTAGGTGATGCCGCCACTGGTTTGCAAGCCCTTGCTGTCGAGCTTCACCTTGCCGTCCATGCGGCCCCGGCCCTTATAAAGCGGGAAGCCACCCTTGGGCGCTTCATACACAAAGCCCAGGGAGCCGTCTTCCTGAATGGTGAGCTTGGTTTTGATATCGGGCAGGATGCCGCCGCTACGGAAGGTACCATCGAAGCCCGAAGCGGCCTTCCCCAGCCCGTTAAGGGAGTCGAGCTTGAAGGGCGGAATGTCGAACACCAAGGTCGAGTCGTAGGCCCCGCCCAGCACGTCCTGCTTGCCGAAGTACACGTTGGCGCCGCTCTTGGAGTCGAATGAGGGGTACTGCGGCTTTTTCTTGCGGCCCGACTTGTTGCGGGGGTCGTTGAGGTAAAGGCGGCCGGTCGAAACCTTGCCTTTGTTGGTGAGGGCGAAGTCGGCATTGGCCTTTTCGCCCTTGGCCTTCTTGCCCTGCTTACGAATGACAATGGAGTCAATCTTGGTCATGTCGACGTAGAAGCCGTCGTAATCGAACTTGAACTCCCGCCCTTTGAAGCGCATGGCCGAGGCCACCACCGTGCCATTGAAGTTGATGTTGCGGTTGCGCTGAATGCGAATCACGCTGCTGTCGGGCCGCACAAACACCGAGGCCGAGTCGTCGGAGAAGTTGAAGCGGTCCACGCCGCGCACCAGCAGCTCGTTGGTGTTCAGGTTGAGTGTGGCGTTGCGGCCCGAGCCCGACAGCGACTTGATGGCAATGTGGTCGTAGTCTTTTTTGTCGCGGGCCGCGCCCACGTAGTGGAAGCCCTTGGGCAGGATGGTCACGTCGCCGGTCTGCCCGTTCCACTGCACGTAGCCGTCGCGGGCCAGGCCGGCCATGGCGCTGCGCAGGTTGCTGGGCGAGAGGTTAAGCTCGGTGGCCATGTCGTTAATGTTCACCACCTTGGCATTGCCGTGCGTCTGGCTATAGCCCACGGCCATCTGCAGCGGGTGAATCTGGTTGATGCTCTTCAGCTGCTGGTAGCGGGCGTTGGTGAAGAACTCCTTGGACTCGAAGTCGGCCGTCTGCTGGTTTTTGGCCGAAAGCACCGCAAACTCAATGGTGGGGTTGCGCAGGTTCCAGGTCAGCTGCTGGGTGCGGATGTCGAGCTGGTGGTAGGTGTCGGCGTAGGGCGTGTTTTTGTACATGCCCTCTTCGCGTGAGAGCTTGAGCTGCTGCTTGTTCTTGGCATACTTAAGCTCCACGCCGGGGTGGGTAATGGAGTCCTTCACGCCCTGGTAAATGGTGATGGCCGCCCGGCTGGCCGTAATCAGCGAGTCGCCCAGCACGTACACGCGGGAGGCAGCGTTGAACTTGGGCTTGCCGTCGAGGCTCACGGTGATGTTGGACAGCGAGCCGTCGAGGGCAGCGCTGAGCAGGCGCCCCCCAGCCAGGGAGATGCCGCCCTTGTACTTGATGTTTTCGCCCAGGTTTTTGATGCGGGCGTCGTTAGTCAGGGAGATGAAGCGCGGGTAGCCGTTGTCGGCCGCGCCGGGCTTACGGCGGGTGCTCTTGTAGCTCAGGGCGCCTTTCACGGGGGCTTCCAGCAGAGCGGCGTAGGTCAGCGTCACGGGCTGGGCCGTAAACTCGGGCTTGCTCACGTCGAAGTCGAAGCCCTTGATGTCGGCTATCAGCGGGTCGTTTTTGATGTTCCAGGTGAGTTGGGCGCTGGTGCCCACGAAGCGGTTGGAGTTGGGCACGATGCTGCCGCTCACCTTGCGCAGGAACACGGAGTCGCCCACTGTCGACATAAACAGGTCGGTGTCTTTCAGCACCATCGTGGCCCCACGGACGGGCGGCGCATAGTATTCCTCATAAGGCGAGGCCGAGGGCTGAAATCCCCCGCCGCTGCCCCCACTCGCCGGGGTGAAGTCGCCGGAGCTGAAGTCAGCGGGGTTGGCTTTGGGCGCAGTGTCTTTGGCCGGCGTGGCGGCTTTAGCCGGCGCTGCTTTGGCCGTGGGTTTAGCCGCCGGCTTTTTGGCGGGCGCCTTCTTGGGAGCCCCCCAGCCGTCGTCGGCCTTGCCCCAGCCATCGTCGCTGCCCCAGCCGCCGCCCGACGAGGACGACCACAGGTCGGCCGTATCCCAGCCGCTGCTGCTGGCTTTTTTCTTGGGAGCGGGCTTGGGGGCTGGCTTAGCGGCGGGCTTGGCCGCGGCCGGCTTTTTCACGGGCTTGGGCGCTTCGGGCAACACGTCTTCCTTAGCGGGCTCGGGTGCACCGAACTCCAGGTTGGTGGTAGGCGCCGCGATGGGCGAGTAAGCGAAGGAGATGTTGCCGCCCACTGCCCGCAGGCCATTGTAGCCCGAGCGGTAGATGAAGCCCGTACTCAGCACGCGGCTGGCCATGAGCAGGAACTTGTCGGTTTCCTGCACCGCTTCATTGTCCAGGGTTTTGCCAAACACCTCCAGGAACTGGTCCATCTGCTGGTCGCTGAGCTTGGCGGTGTTGACCCCGCCGACAATGGCCGTGAACAAGGCCTCGAAGTGGGGCCGCGGCTTGAAGCGCTTGGCCAGCATGGTTTGCGACAAGGCAATGATGCGCGCCTGCTGCGAGGAGGTCAGCCGGTTGCTGCCCCACAGCTCCTTGAGCTTGGCAGCGCTGTTGCGGGCGGCCAGGTTGTTGGTGGCCTGCATCATGGCCTGCACATCAAGGATGTACTGCACCGGGTCGGTCGACAGGCGCCCGTTGTACTTGGCCGGAACCGTAGGCTGGGTGGGAGGCGCCGTTTGTGCCACTGCGGACAAGCCATCCAGCAGCGCTGCAAACAACGCAATTACAAGAGCAAAACGCTTCATAAAGAACTAATTCAGAAACACAACCTGGGTGGGTAGTTGCGTTAGGGCTACAATTTCGGCAATAGCAGCGACATACTCACGGGTAAGGCTTTGGCAAAGGCCCAATTGCCTCGGGCTGGGCCAGCATGCCTTGGTTCAACAGCACTCCGGGCGGAGCGGCCGCCTTGCCGGGATGGAAACACTTTCCGGGGCCCGCGAATTCAAAAATGCGGGGAACCTCACCCCCAGCCCCTCTCCCGCAGAGAGGGGAGCCAGTTCCGATTGTTTCGAAATATTTTTCTGAAGAAAAAGTGTCTGTTGCTAAAGCAACGGACACCTGCATTTTTAATCGTCAGGCTCCCCCTCTCCGCGGGAGAGGGGCCGGGGGGTGAGGTTAACGGGGCCTGCGCCGGATAAAAGAAAACCCACCGAAGTGGGCTTTCTGAAAAGTACAGATGTAAACTAAGCAGGTAGAGCCGCCAGCACTTGCTGCAGGCCCTGCTCGGCATCAGCGCCGAGGTGAATGTGCAGGGTGCGGCGCTGGTGCTCGTGCAGGGCTTCAAGGTCGCCCTGGGCCTGGGCATTCTTGAACGTGCCGAAGGTGTAGGAGCGGCCGGGCAGGGGCAGGTCCTGCGGGTGGTCGACAGTGAGCTGGACGAACAGGCCGGTGTTGGGCCCGCCCTTGTGGTACTGGCCCGTGGAGTGCAGGAAGCGCGGCCCGTAGCCCGAAGCCGTGGCGATGTGGAAGCGGTTCTGCGCCCAGGTGCGCAGCTGCTGCAGGCTGGCATTCAGTGCGGCCGACTCTGTCAGGTAAGCCTGGATGCAGAGGTAGTCGCCGGCCTGGGCCTGGGCGAAGAAGGCCTGCAGCACTTCAGCCGCCGTGCTGCCCTTGGCGGCGCTGAAGTAGCTGATGCCGTTTTCCGTGGCGGCGGGCGCTTCGGGCTGGGGCAGCTGGCCTTTGGCTTCCACCTCCTTCATCAGGCGGTCGGTGGCCGTTTTCGCGGCCTGCACGTTAGGCTGGTCGAAGGGGTTGATGCCGAGCACGGCGCTAGCCACGGCCGTGGCCACCTCCCAGCGGAAGAACTCGGCGCCCAGGTCGAGCGGGCTGCTCATGTTTATGCGAATGACGGGGTGGCCGGCGGCTTCGAGGGCATCGACCTTGGCGCGGTTGTCGGCGTCGGCATCGCCGGCATAGCCCACGTACACAAATACCCGGTCCTGGCCATACACGGCCGGCTCGCGCACGGGCTCGCCAGCCAGGGGCAGAATGCCTTTATTTTCCTTGCCTGTGCTTTCGGCAATGAGCTGCTCCAGCCACAGGCCAAAGTCTTCGAGCTGTGCCGGCACCACCAGCGTAAGCTTGTCGCGCCCTTGCTCGGCCAGCACGCCCAGAGCCACACCCAGCTCCAGGCCGGGGTTAGCAGCTACGGGGCCTTCCGAGCCGCAGGCGCGCATCATGGCCAGGGAGCGGTTGAGCAGCTCACGGATGTCGATGCCGTACAGGGCGGCGGGCACCAGCCCGAAGTAGGAAAGAGCCGAGAAACGGCCGCCGACCTCGGCGAAGTTGAGGAAGATGCGGCGGTAGCCCTGCTCGGTGGCGGACGTCACGAACTTGGAGCCGGGGTCGGTGATGGCCACGAAGTTTTCGCCGGCCTTGTCGCCCTTCAACTGCCGGAGCTTGTCGTAGAAATAGTCGCCGAAGGCCAGGGGCTCGGCGGTGGTACCCGATTTGCTGGCTACGATGAATAGCGTGTCGGCCAGGGGCAGGCTTTCTTCCAGCTGGCGCACGGTGCCGGGGTCGGTGGTGTCGAGCACCGAAAGCGGCAGCCCGCCCTGCCCGTCGAAAGCGGCTTTGAACACGATGGGCGTCATGGTGGAGCCGCCCATGCCCATCACCACGAAATGCTTGAAGCCGGCGGCTTTTACTTCCTGCGCAAATGCTTCAATCTCGGACACGGCGGCCAGCATGGTTTCGGCCACGCGCAGCCAGCCCATGAAGCTGCGGATGCTATGCTGCCCGGCCTCGTCCTGCACCCACAGCGCGGCGTCTTTGTTCCAGAAGCCAGTGGTAAAGTCTTTGGCGTTGTACTCAGCCAGCTTGGCGGCTACGGCCGACTGGTATGAGCCGAGGTGCAGGGTGGCAGGGGCAATAGGCGAAGTTGAGGCGGTATTTTCGGAAGAATGCATCAAAGTTGGCGTTGGCAGCAGGGCTGCAGTTGAATAAGCGTATCAACCTGCAAAGGACGAACACAAAGCCCATACCGTCAACAAACCTGCCGCAGCTGCCTGGCCTGAGCGTGGGTCGCCACTGCTACCCAGGCTGCACTGGCGCTACACTGGAGCGAGTTTAGCGCAGCGTAACTCGTGCCCACCATTCGGGCGAGGCTGCGCCTCGCAACAGAACGACGACAACTGGAAATGAGACTGTTCATTGCCGCCTTGCCGCTGCGCGGCAGTGGAGGCACAGCCTCCACACCATAGCCGGGCACGAGTTACGCTGCGCTAAACTCGCGCCAGCAAGGACCGGGCATAAAAAAATGGGCCGGCTGTTGCAGCAGCCGGCCCCGGGAAGTCTCACCAAACCCGTCTTTTTCCAATTAGCAGCTAATGCCTTAGCACCAACCACTTCGCAAATTTCGACAGAACCGGAGGGGTACATTGTCCGCACTCGGCGAAGTCCATTCATGGGTCGGCCAATGGCGGTTTTCACCCGCCGACCGCCAATTAGCGGAGGGTGGCCAGGTAGCGCATCTCTTCCTGAAGCTCAGCAGTAGGCGACTGGGTTTGGAGGCGGGCAAACTGCTCTTCGGTCAGCACCGGGCGCAGCACGGCGAGCAGCTCTTCGGGGGTATTGGTTTTGAGCGGATGGGCCTTCAGCGCCTTTTGCACGGCCACTACCTGGTGCTCCTGCAGTTGCAGCGTGTTGATGAGGAACTGCACCAGGGGGCGGGGCGCCGAGACTATGGCTGCCGTAGCACCGGCTGAGGCGTATTCGGGTTCGGAATGAGCGGCGGCTGGGCGGGCAACGAGGCTGGCAACAAGGGCGAGGCAGGCGATGGCGAAGGCTTTCATGACACAGAAGGGCAAAAGGATGAATAAACCAAACAAGTGAGCCAGTCAGTACCGCTGGCGGCTCGGGGCTAGCGGTGTGACGATTCGAAGATGGCTTATTGACTTGCCGACGTCAAGCAAGGGTGGACGGCTCCAGCACCCGGCCCGACCAGCACCGGGTTTCACCCGCCCGATGCCATCGGATAGCGGATTTGCCTGCCCACAGGAATTTCATCGAATGAAAGCAGAAGCTGGTCGGCCGGAACCGGGCAACCAAAGGCCAGACAGGGCGCTATAGCCGCTTCAGCCCAGCCAGGGCAGTGGCATCACCGGGGCGGATGAGCAGCACCTTGTTGTAGAGGGCGCGGGCCTCGTTCTTTTTACCCAGGTTGAGGTAGGTCCAGGCCAGGGACAGGTTCACGTCGTAGTCGAATGGGTAGAGGTTTACCACCCGCTCAAAATACTGAGCCGCTTTGCTGTAGAGCTTGCGGTTGAGGTAGATGACGCCCACCCAGTAGTTGGCCTGGGTGTTTTGCCCGTCAATCTTGAGAATGGACTCGTACAGCTCCAGCATGCGCTCTACCTGGTTCAGCGCGTTCAGCGGCTTCACCAGCCCGAACTTGGGCTCAATGGCGTAAGGGCGCTGCTCCACGGCTTTCTGGTAGTAGCTGGCCGAGGTCGTGTAGCTTTTCGACAGAAAATACAGCCAGCCCAGGCGCAGGTTCTGCTCGTAGCTGCCATTGTACACGGCTTTGAGCGGGGCAATGGCGTCGGCATAGTCGCCCTTGGTTTCGGCGGCGTAGCTACTGGCAAAGGCGGCCGCCTGGTCCTGGCCCCGCGCCGGCAGCGACAGCAGCAAGGCCAGCGACGCGGCAATAAGAGCAGGCTTTACCAGGTCCATGCGAGGGCGGCAGTGAAGGAATATAGCTCGAAGGTCTGCTGGTCCCAGCGGTCGATGCGCTGTTCGGTGAGGTAATGCAGGCGCAGGCCGAGCGAATAAGGCAGCAAGATATGCAGGCTGACTCCGTTGCGGGACTTCAGCTGGTCGTAGAGGTTAAAAACGTAAGCGCCATCGGCTTCGGCCAGCACCGGCACCAGGCCCCAGCTACTAAAGGCCTCGGCCCAAAGCCAAGGCCGCAGCCTCACACCCGCCCCAAGGAGGGTATTGGTATAGGTACGGCCATAAGAATGGACGAAGCTCCCCCGCCCAAACCCGTACAGACGAAGGTTGCCCAGCGGGTACACTGTCAGGCGCAGGTCGGTTTGGGTGCGGGCCGTGTCGGTGATGGAACCGGCGTAGAAGCCCGCGTGCGCCGACCAGTACGGGCGAGTGTAGCTCAGGGCACCGTAACCCAGGTAGCTGGGATAAAAGGAGGTGCCGTAGTAAGTATCAAGGTAGTGGTAGCCCAGCTTGGCCCGCCAAGCCGGTGACAATTGCACGCCCAACAAGGCCTGGTATTCCCACTGGCTGATGTTGATCAAGGGCGGCCGGGGCGGCGGGGGCGGGGGCGGCATACCCGGGGGCGGGGGCGGGGGTGGGGGCAGCGGCGGCCCCTGCACCTCCTGCGTGAAGTAGCTCACCCCCTGGGCCAGACTGAGGCGCGAACCCAGCTGGCTACCCAGACCCAAACGCCAAAAGCTGGCGTTGCGGCGGTGAATGTTGTTGGTTTGCTGGATGCTGCCTTCCACTTCCACCTGGTTGATGGCGTAGAAAGAGCGCAGGTGCAGCTCGCGGCGCAGGGCCGGCGACAATCCCGGGGCCAGGAAAGCCGCCTGCTCACGCTGGTTCAGAGCCAGGTGGCCCAGCACCAGGCCGTGGCGGGCAATGGTGTCGCCGGCATTGGCCTGCAAAGCCAGGCCGTAGTGGCGAATGGCCTGGGCCGCCTGGCCGCGGTTGAGCTTGGCCTGGCCCAGGCGGGCCTGCAGGGCCGGAAAGTCGTTGCCGAGGCGCAAGGCCTCCTCCCCCACCGAGTCGAGGGCTGCCCACTGCTGGCGCAGTTGTAGGTCCAGGGTAAGGCTGTCGGTGTACTGAAAATCACGCAAGCGCTGGGACACGCCGGCCCGGCTGCCCAGTATCGTTAGTACCAACAGCGCCCATTTCAGCGACGCACAATAAAAAAACTTCGAGCTCATTCAGCGCTAAAGATAAGCTCGTGAACCGCTTCGCCGGGCAGTTCAACCCGCAGCCCGGCCAGGGCGCCGTCCTTAATCAGCAGCTCGCTTTGCTGCAGCACCCGCTTGCGCCGGAAGTAGCGCACCACCGCCTGGCTTTGCAGGCGCAGCTCACGGGCCGCGCCGGGCCCGGTCCCCGCCTCGGCCCAGCGCAGGGTGAAGAGCGGCTGCACAAAGCGGAAAAACGGCGCCACCAGGTCCTGCCCCCATTTCAGCCAAGGGTTTTTCACCACCGTGAGGGGGAAGGCATCAACGGTTTCGGCCTGGGGCAGGTACGGCAGGGGCACGCGGTAAGCAGCCCGGTAGAAGTAGTACAGCCAGCTGGCTTCGGAGCCGTAGTAAGCCGTGAAGTAAAACACGGCCTCGTCGTGCTCGAAATAGGCCACGGCGCCGGTTTGGGCGCAGCGCAGGTAGGTTTTGTTGTAGGCGTCGGTCAGCACTTCCCAGCGCTGGGCAGCGGCGGCATCGGCGCTGGCTACGTGCAGCACATAGCCCGGCGGCAGCTGCAAAGCCTGGCTGAGCGGCCGGTGCGGGGCTGGGTGGCTCAGGGCCTCACCAGCACGGGGCACGCCGAAATGACGCAGTTGCGCCAGCGCCGGCTTGCTGCTGGCGGGATGGGGTGCGCCGCTGGCCAGCCCCGTCGGTGCAGCGCCGTCCGGCTCTACCGGCCCGGTGCTATTTCGGCGGGACAACACCTTTCCCGGGTTGGGCAGCTCAGCCAGAACTTCTGTCTGCTCGGCTAACTGACGGTCGGGCTTGGCCATAACCTCCGCCGGCGCTTTGGCCAGGTAATAGGCCAGCGGGTACGGCAGGGTGCGCGAGCCGATGTAGGGCGTGGCCTGCACCTGAAAATGCAGGTGCGGCTCGGGCGAGCGGCCCGAGCTGCCGCAGTAGCCCACCACGTCGCCGCGCCGCACGGGCTCGCCGGGCCGCACGGGCACGGAGTGGGGCCGCAGGTGCGAGAGCTGGGTGTACAGGCCCGGCTGGTGGCGGATGACGACGGTGTTGCCCCAGTTCTGCTGCCGGTTCACCTGCCCGATGGGGTTGTCGTCGATGTGCTGCACCACTTCCTCCACCACACCGTCGGCCGGAGCCAGCACGGGCTTGTTGTAGCAGTAAAAGTCGTTGAGCAGGGTGCCGTCGCCCCGGTAGGTGCAGCCGTCGGCATCACGTACTACGAAGTCCAGGGCCTGCGCCCAGTCGCCCTGATGAGTGGGTCCACCGTCAGCATAGCCCTGGCTGCAGTGCCACTCGCCCAGGAAAGGCAACGTCAGCGGAAAGTAGAGCTGGTGGCTGAGGCGGACCTGGTCGGTAGTGAAGGCGTAAAGGTTATGCTCGGGCGAGTAGCGCTGAAAAGGCGTGAGGATAAGGCCGCGCGTGGGCTTTTCGCGCAGCAACAACACGTACAGGAACAGCAGCGCCGAAACGCAGAAAGGCAGCGAAAATGCCGGCAGACCGGCCTTGCCCAGCACGGTGCCGAAGCCGCCTAGCAACACGGCCGTCACGGGCACGCTCAGCAAAGCCAGGCCGTACGAAGCCGCGCTGGGCACTACAAACACACCGCCTACGGCAATGGCCGCCATCATGTAGTTGGCGCCCAGGTTATAGGCCCCGCCCTCGCTGCTGAGCGTGCCCGTGAGCACGGCGAATACATAAGCCCCCAGGAAAGCCAGCACCGACAGCGAAAATGAAATGCGTGAGTGCCAGAGCAGGCCCACAGCCACCACCAGTCCGCCCGGCACACTGTCCTGAAACATCACCGAACTCAGGGCCCGCAGGTAGGTAGCCGGCAGCGGCGGTAAAGGCCAGTCGCCCAGCCAGCGCGCTACGGCCACCAGGGGCTCGCCGCCAATGGCGTACAAGTCATTCAGCCAGTAGATGCCCCGCTCGCTCAGACCCAACTGCGGCAGCTGGGCTGCAGTCGGCAGCAGCAGCCAGCTCACCACCAGGAAGGGCAGCGAAAGTATGGGCAGCCCCCGCGCCCCCAGCCAGCCGCCCAGCGCCACCGACAGCAGCAGGGCCAGCCCCGCTCCTACCCCAATCAGCCCCGCCAGCGCCCAGCTCGGCTCGTAGATGGTGCTTAGCGCCAGGCCCACCAGCAGGGAGTTGAAGCTGTAGGCGCCCAGGTCGGTCCACTCCCGGTTGAAGCCACCGGCCCGCGCCAGGCCCACAGCCAGCGCCGTAGCCAGCAGCCCTGCCGCGCCTGCCCAGGGGTGGGCAAACGTCATCAGCAGCAGCAAGGTCGCAAACCCGCGGTGCTGCGAGAAAAAGACCATGCTGTAGCTGTTGAGAATGGCGCGCATCAGGAGTTAAAAGCTGTAAGTTAAAAGTTAAAAAGCAGCAGTTCGTAATAACTTTTAACTCTTAACTTTTAACTGCAGATGTTCTGGAACTTGCTCCAGCTGCTGCAGGTAGTCAAGCGTTTCGGCTTCGCGGATAATGTGTACTTCGCCACGCTCATCAATCAGCACCACGTTGGGGCGCAGGGTGATGAACTGCTGCCACTGGCTCAGGTTGTAGGCGCCTACTTTGTGCACCAGCAGCTGGTCGCCGGGCGATAGCAGCGGCAGGCTCACGCTGTCGCGCACCACGTCGATGTTCATGCACAGCGGGCCGTAGAGCACGGTGTTTTCGGTTTGGGCCGAGTATTCGCGCGTGGGGCTGATGAGGTGGTCGTACCAGAAAGACGTGAACAGCAGGTTCACGCCGAAGTCGAGGATGGTGGCGCGGCGGCCGTCGGCCAGGCGCTTGGTGGCCAGCACCGAGCCCAGCAGGTAGCCGGCATCATCAACCAGTGCCCGGCCGGCTTCCAGAATCAGCAGCGGCAGCTCGCCGGGGCGGAAGCCCGCCCCCAGCAGCGCCTGGCTGATGGCCTCGGCATAGTCGTCAAGCGGCGGCACAGTATCGGGCCCCGGCAGGTAGGCGCCCTTCAGGGTATTGGTTGAGGGGAAGCCCCCGCCCAGGTCGAGGTACTGCAGGGGGGCGCGCAGCTCGTGCTGGCAGCGCTGGGCCAGGGCCGCCAGCTTGGTGGCCGCTGCGCCATAGGCCGCCGGCTGCAGCATAAAGGTGCCGATGTGGCAATGCAGCCCCAGCAGCTCCAGCCGGCCCGAGCTCACGATGCGCTGCAAGGCCTGCCAGGCCTCGCCGTTCTCGTAGTTGAAGCCGAACCGGTCCCACTGCGGGTACACGCCGGTGTCCATGTTCACGCGGATGGCCACGCGCGGCCGGCTGGGCAGCTCCGCGGCCAGCTCCAGCAGCAGGTGCAGCTCGTCGGCGTGGTCGAGGTGAATGAGGCAGTCGACGGCAATGGCGCGCAGCAGGTCGGCCCGGCTCTTGCCCGGCCCGTTGAAGATGATGTGCGGGCCGGGCACGCCGTTGGCCAGCGCTTTTTCCAGCTCCATGCCCGACACCACCTCGGCCCAGGAGCCTTCCTGGTGGAAGATGCGGCACACCGCATTGAGGTAGTTGGTTTTGTACGACCACGCAAACTGCACCTGCGGGTAGCGCGTGCTGAAGGCCCGCACCGCCGCCTGGTAGCTGCGCCGCAGCTGCCGCTCGCTCAGCACAAACAGCGGCGAGCCAAAGCGCTGGCGCAGCTCCCGCACCGGCACGCCCTCGATGGCCGTCACGGGCTGCACGCCCGCCCGCGGACCGAACTTGTTCAGCGGCCCCGCATTGAGCTTGCGGATGATGGGACGTTCGTAGGGCAATTTCATTGCAGTTGTCAGTTGCTCGTTGTCAGTTGTCAGAAATGTTCTGATGGCAGCAGGTGAGTTTTCTCTGTCATTGAGAGCGGAGCGCGGCAATCCTTCCTCTAGCACTCAGTCACCAGCAAGAGGTGATGCATAAAGGCTGCCATGCACAAACTCAGTCAGGCTTTTCACATTAGGAGGTTGGTCGCTGAGAACAGGACGGATTGCTGCGCTCCACTGCGTTCCGCTCGCAATGACACGGAGAGCAGCAACGTTTTCATAATTCCCCATTCGCGGCCATCTGCTGAAATTCGGTGTGGTCGGTGATTAAATCCCAGGCGTAGCGGATAAACATCTTGCCCACGGCATATTCCGTCATGGGCTCCACGGACTGGCCCAGGGCCAGGCGGAGCAGGGCGGCGGGCTGGTTTTGGCCCGCGGCGGCCGTCAGATAAATCCAGGCGGGGAAGCGGGGGTTAATTTCCATGATGAACAGCTCGCCGGCCGCCGTGCGCATGATTTCCAGCTCGAAGCCGCCTCGCCATTGCGTGGCGGCCACGAAACGGCGGGCCAACGCCAGCAAAGCCTCGTCCTGAATGGTGATGCCGGCCCAGGCCTTGCCCTTGTCGGTGATGTAGAGCTTGCGCATGGGCACCACGCTCAGGGCCTGTCCGCGCCCATCGCCGAGGCCGGCTACGTTGATTTCCTGGCCGGTCACAAACTGCTGCGCAATCACCGGCACGCCCCAGCGGGCGCTGAGCTGCAGAAAGGCCTGCTCAGCCTGGGGCTGGGTGTGGGCCACTACCGCGTCGTAGAACCTGCCTTTCAGCACCAGCGGCCAGCCCAGCTCGCGGCTGGCGGCCGGCAGCTCGCCCAGGTGGTGCACGCGGCAGTCGGCCGGTACTTGCAAGCCGTGTTGGGCGCCAAAGGCGGCCAGGTTGAGCTTGTCGCGGGCTTCGAGCTGGGCCAGGCTGGGCAGCACCGTGGCGATGCCGCGGGCCCGCAGCTGCGGCGCCACCTTGATAAAGTTGTACAGCTCGGCGTCGAAGTTGGGGATGATGACCTGTAGCTGCTCGCGGGCGTGGATTTCCTCCAGCCGGGCGAGCAGTGCCGCCGTGCCGGCCGACGGATAAGGCAGCTGGTAGGTGTGGGCAAACAGCCCCGGCAGGTAGATACCGGGCTCCAGCGTCTCGTAGCTCAGGCCAATGAGGCGCACCTCGAAGTCGGGGCTTTCCTGCAGGGCGCGGGCCACCGCCACCCCCGGACCGGGGCTGTCCACGGCATTCAGGCCCGTGATGGCCACGGTGAGAACAGGGCGCGCAGGGCCGGCCGGCTGAGGCATTACGGGTTTAGTCAAGCAGGTTGTGTTCGCGCATCTGCGCCACCAGGTCGTCCCAGTCTTTGTCGAGCTGGTGGGCTTCTACTTCGTAGCGGGCCAGCAGGGCCGCTTTGGCGGCGGCCGGGGTTTGCTCTTCTTTCAGCAGGCCCAGGATTTCAATGGCCACGGGGTTGGCCGCAAAGGAGTCGCCGGTGGCGGGGTTGAATAGCAGGCCAGCGGCACTGATGGCGATGGTGGGCTTCAGCTTCATAGTGTTGTACAGCAAGGGGCGGGAATAAGTGAATTTGTGCCTGCCGGAATTACCCTGCACTTGTTGGCCCTTCGCAAACGATGAAAAAGCCGGACCGTGGATAAAGTTCGGCAGCAAATCAGGATTCACCGGTGCAAAGTGCTTTAAACCGGACACGCCGGCAGGCTATCTGGTGACCCCAGATAGCCTGCCGGCGTTGCCAGCCTACCCGATTTTAGCTGGCGCCGGTTTTGGTGGTATCGGCGGGCGCAGGTGTGGGGGCGGAATGGCAGCCGTGTCCGGCCCGCGGCCGCACGTCGTCGCGCTTGCAGGCGGCAAAGCTTAGGCTACCAAGCAGAAGCAGGCCCAGAGCCCGACGGAGTAATGTAGCTGAAGACATATGGAAAGCGGTTTAATTGACGGATGTGGTGTTTACAGATTGCCGCCCACGCGCAGGCCGCTGGGTACGCGGGTGGGCACGGTTTTATCGAAGTCAGATGAATTCAGCGAAGCGAGGAAGGCAATAATGGCATCAGGGTCGTTTATGCGGACGTTGGCCAGCAGGGGGTCGCGGCGGTTGGGGGCCACGTTGGGGTTGAGCGGGGGCGGTGGCACGCCCCGGCCGGGGTCGTAGAAGCGCAGCACCGCCTGCAGGTCGGGCAGCTTGCCACTATGCATGTAGGGCGCCGTGAACGCCAGGTTGCGCAGGCTGGGCGTGCGGAAGGCGTAGCTGCCGTTCTGCCCTGAGTCGGAGGTGGCGTTTTTCTCGTTGTCGACAATGCCCAGCACGTGGGTCTGGTAGTCGCTGAGCATGGGCCCGTTGTGGCACTTGTTGCAGCCACTCTGCACGAAGGCGTTGAGGCCGCGTACCTGCTCAGCAGTCAGGGCCGACTTATCCCCGCGCATGTAGCGGTCGAAGGGCGCATCCGGCGTGATAAGCGTGCGCTCGAAGCAGGCCAGGGCTTTAGTCAGGTTGCCCGCCGTCACAGGGTTGCTGCCCCCGAATACCGCGCTGAACAGCTGACGGTACTCGGCAATGGCCTGCAGCCGAGCCACGATGGAATCGAGGGCCGCCACTTCGCTGTACTGGTGCCCGCGCATCTCCGAGAAGTTGGCCATGGGCCCCAGCGCCTGCGCTTCCAGCGACTGGGCCCGGCTGTCCCAGAACATGGGCGAGGCACTGGCATCGACCAACCCGTTGGCCCCGATGCCATTGAAGGCGGCATTAAGCACGCTGGGCGTGTTGCGCTGCCCGAAAGGAATGGTGTTGGGAATGCGGAAGCGGCGGGCGGCGCCGGTGCCCTGCCCATTCACACCCACGGCTAGGTCGAGCGCATCGGCGTAGCCGGTGGCGGGGTGGTGGCAGGTAGCGCAGCTCACTTCGCGGGTGCCCGACAGCACCGGGTCCCAGAACAGGGCCCGGCCCAGGGCTACTTTGGTGGGGGTGCTGGGGTTGTCGGCCGGGGCCGGGGCTACCGCAGGCAGCGCTGCTAGGCCAGTCGTGTCGGGTGCAGCCAGCTGCTCCTCGTCCTGCTTCTGACAGGCTACCAGCAGAAAAACACTCAAGGCCGCGGCCCAGGCTCCCCGTTGCAGAAAGGTGTGAACAGCCATTGACAAAAGGTGTGCGCAATGATGACGATGAGGCCAAGGCCCGCTGCCTTGCTTGTTTCAAATGTCTTATTGCTACTTACCTCTGTGCAATCGGAATCGACAAACGCGGAGCCTTAGCCGCCCGTTGGCGCCTTGGGGCCGCTTAGCTGCCGTCGTCTTCCAGCCCGGCGCCGGGGGCCGGCCGTTGGGCGTCGAAAGCCGCCGGCTGGGCGGTTGGCAACGGCCGTCGGTGGGGTGGGTTGTAGTTTGCGGAGCATTTCCTTTACTCCGCTCTCTCCGTGCCGCTTTCTGTTTTCCGCTCGGCATCCACCTGGCTGCTCCACGCCCTGGTCTGGGGCCTGGTGGCAGTGCTGCTCATTGCCCAGCAACCCGACTACCCCGGCCCCAAGCCCACCGAGTTCTGGGTTAAGCAGACTGCAGTGTTTGCTTTGCTGGCCGCCCTGTTCTACTTCAACATGCTGTGGGCCGTGCCGCGCCTGCTGCACCGCCGCAAGCTGCTGGCCTACGTGGCCCTGAACGCCGGGGCCGTGTTGGCGGTACTGGCTACGCACCAGCAGGTGGAGCAGCGCCTGCGCGTGCCCGAGCTGGTGGCCCGGGCCCGCGAGGCGGCCCTGAACCCGCCTAATCCCTGGTGCGCGCCCCGCCCCCACTTGCAGCCCGGCCCGGAGGAAGAAGGCGGCGGCCTGCTCAACCCCAGCGTGCTGCTGATGAGCCTGATGGTGCTGGGCATCGCCAGCAGCCTGGCTGCCATGGAAAAAGCCCAGCGCGACGCCGACATCCGCCTGGAGCTGGAGCGCCAGCAGGTAGCCACCGAGCTGAGCCTGCTCAAGGCGCAGATAAACCCGCACTTCTTCTTTAATACGCTTAACAATATCTACGCCCTCACGCTCATCGACGGCGAGCAGGCCCGGGCGGCCTTACACCGCCTCTCGCGCATGATGCGCTACGTACTGTACGAAACGCCGGCCGGCCACACCCGCCTGAGCCAGGAAATCGGGTTCATGCGCGACTACATCCAGCTCATGCACCTGCGCCTGAGCAGCCGCGTGACAGTAGTGTTTGAGGCGCCCGACCCGCCGCGGCCCGACCAGCCCATCGCGCCCATGATACTGCTCACCTTCGTCGAGAATGCCTTCAAGCACGGGGTGAGCGCCACGGCACCGAGCACCATCTACATCGGCCTGCGCCAGCCCACCGAAGACAGCGTGGAGCTGGTAGTGCGCAACACCTTGTTCCCGGAGCGGCCCGAGGAGGAAGAGGAGCCCGGCGGCATTGGCCTCACCAACACCCGGCGCCGCCTCGATTTGCTGTATTTTAACCGCCACACTCTCACCATAACCGAGCGCACGCCCGCCGGCGACTACGAAGTATGTCTCAGCCTGAACCTGCTCCCCTCACCATCCGCTGCATAGCCGTCGACGACGAGCCCCTGGCCCTGGGCCTGGTGTGCTCCTTTATCCAGCAAACGCCGTTTCTGGAGCTGGTAGGCCGCTACGAAAGTGCCGTGGCTGCCCTGCGCGCCCTGCACGAACACCCCGAGGTGCAGCTGCTGTTTCTCGACATCAAGATGCCCGACCTGAGCGGGCTGGAGCTGGCCCGCGTCATTCAGAGCGGACAGCAGCGCGTCATCTTCACCACGGCCTTCAACCAGTACGCCCTGGAAGGCTTCCGCGTCGATGCGCTCGACTATCTCCTCAAGCCCTTCAACTACGAGGAGTTTCTGCGCTCCGCGCTGAAAGCCAAGGCTTTTTTTGAGCTGAAGCAGGCCGGCAATACGCCCGCCTCGGCCGTGCCCCAACCCACGCCAGCGCCCGCCGAGCCGGCCGAAGACCACCTCTACCTCAAAGTGGAGTACCAGCTGGTGCGGGTGGCATTCAACGACATCCTCTACGTGGAGGGCCTGAAAGACTACGTGAAGGTGCACCTGGCCAGCCAGCAACGGCCCCTGCTCTCTCTCACCAGCCTGCGCAACATGGAAGAAAAGCTGCCCGGCCGCCACTTCATGCGCATCCACCGCTCCTACATCATCGGCCTCGACCACATCCAGGCCATCGGCCGCGGCACCGTCCAGATTAAAGGCGAAACCATCCCCGTCAGCGACGGCTACCGCGAAGTGTTCGACCAGTTTTTTAGTAAGTGGAAGTAGGTTTTAGTTGTCAGTTGTTCGTTGTCAGTTGTCAGGTCGTTCTGATAGCAGCAAGCGAAAAACAACTTATTAGATGATAGGAAGCCCCAATGCCGCTGCCGGCATTGGGGCTTCCTATTTGCTTTGTGTACCAGACCTCTGAAGGTCAAGGCAGGGCTGTTATCAGAACGAGCTGACAACAAACAACTGACAACTACTTCTTCACATACAGCGCCGATACCCAACTGCGCAGCGTCGTATGGCGCTGGTATTCCAAGTTCTGGCGCTCGGCTTCGGCGGTGATTTTGTCCAGGTCCTCTTCGTAGAAGCCGCTGAACAGGATGGGGCAGCCGACGGGCAGCAGGCGCGAGTACTCGTGCATGTCTTCGAGCAGCACGTTGCGGTTGATGTTGGCCAGGATGAGGTCGAAGGGCGCTTCGTTGGCCAGGGTTTCGACCCCGCCGAGGCGGCACTCGATGACGCGGCAGCTGTTCTCAGCGGCGTTGTCGCGGGCATTTTCTACCGTCCAGGGCTCTACGTCCACGGCCAGCACTTCGCGGGCGCCCAGCATCTCGGCCATGATGGCCAGGATGCCCGTGCCGCAGCCCATGTCCAGCACGCGCTTGCCCTGGTGGTCGACGCTGAGCTGGTTTTCCAGCATCAGCGCGGTGGTTTCGTGGTGGCCGGTGCCGAACGACATGCGCGGCATAATCACGATGTCGTAGGCCACGCCTTCGGGCTTGGGGTGAAAGGGCGCCCGTACCGACACCTTATCGGCAATAACCAGGGGCTGGAAGTTCTTCTCCCACTCGGCATTCCAGTTTTGGCGGGTAATGACGCGGTGCGAGTGGTTTAGCTCGCCCATGCCCTCGTAGCGGGCCATGATTTCGGCCACGGCATCGGGGTTGAAGGCGTCCTCGGTCGTGTACGCGCAGAAGCCCTCGTCGTTGTCTTCGAAGGTATCGAAGCCTACTTCGGCCAGCTCCGCCACCAGTATGTCGGCCAGCTCGCGCGGGGCCTGAACGGTTAGTTCGATGAAATCCATGAGAATAAGGGGTCTTGGGGACTTGGGGTCTTAGGGACTTGGTTTAAAGAGCTAAGGTCAGAGGTAAAATCAGGCTCAAACACGAGCACAAACCTCAAAATCCAAGTACCCAAGACCCCGAGTCCCCAAGGCCCTAATTTTTGCATCCGGCGAAGGAACGCACGGTAGTGTAGTGAATGGCAAAGTCGGCCTTGCCGCGGTCGGGTGTTACGAACAGGACGTAGTCGGCAAACTCGCGGTTGGGGGCATCGGCCCAGAGCCCGGCTTTGTCGGCAAAGAGCTTGTTGCTTTCCTTGAACACCACCAGGTTGGCGAAAGCCTCTTCCGGCTCCACGTACACCGTGCCGAAGCAGTAGCTGCGCCGGCTGGGGTCGGTTTCGAGGTACACCGAGCCGAAGATGCGGCAGGGGTCCAGGGAGCTGGCCGGCGCCGCTTTGGCGGGGCCGAAAGCCAACAGAGCAGTGAGGATGAAGGAAAACATAGTCAATTAACAGTTAACAATGAGCAGTGAACAATTAACCAAAGGCTTTAATTGCGGCAGAAGCAACTGTTCATTGCTCATTGCCTTTAGAAGGACTTGATGATGTCCGTGAAGTCGCGCGACTTCAGCGAGGCACCGCCAATCAATCCGCCGTCAACATCGGGCTGGGAAAAAAGCTCCCGCGCGTTCTGGGCATTGGCCGAGCCGCCGTAGAGGATGGTGGTGTTCAGGGCCGCTTTGGCATCGTAGGCGCGGGCAATCCGCTCGCGGATGAAGGCATGTACTTCCTGGGCCTGGGCGCTGCTGGCCGTTTTGCCGGTGCCAATGGCCCAGATGGGCTCGTAGGCAATGGTTACCTGGTCGAACTCTTCGTTGCTGAGGTGAAACAGGCCGTCCTGCAGCTGCTTGCCGATGAAATTGAAGGTCTCGTCGGCTTCGCGCGTGTCAAGCGACTCGCCCACGCAGAAGATGGGCTTGAGGCCGGCGGCCAGGGCGGCTTTCAGCTTCTGGCTCAGCAGCTCGTCGTCTTCGCGGAAGTACTGCCGGCGCTCAGAGTGGCCGAGAATCACGTACTCGCAGCCCACCGAGGCCAGCATTTTGGCCGAAACTTCGCCGGTGAAGGCGCCGCTTTCCTTGTGGTGGCAGTTCTGGGCGCCCAGGTGGAAGCGCGAGCCCTGCGGCAGGAGCCGGCCGATGGCGTGCAGCAAGGGAAAAGGCGGGCAGATAACCACCTGCGGGGCATTGGCAGCCGTGACTTCATCGGCCACCATGCTGGTGATTTCCGAGACCAGGGCGAGGCCGTCCTGGTAAGTCATGTTCATTTTCCAGTTGCCGGCAACAAGGTTTTGGCGCATAAGCGGAAGAGCAGTAAACGTGAATGGTTGACTGCACAAAGCTAACAGGCAAAGCCCGTGGCGGCCCCGGTCCGAAAGTTTAGCCTAGCTGACTGCCTTGCTGCGGGCTTCTGCCTCGGCGGCGGCCGCAGCGGCGGCCGACACCTCCCAGGGCTGGAGCTTGCGGCCCTGCTGCGCCAGCACCAGGCCCAGAATAACTACTACCACGGCGCCACTCAAAGCCGTCCACCCCAGAACGGGATAGGCACTCACGCGGGCCGTCCAGACGGCCACCAGCGCCCAGCCGGCCACCAGGGGCAGGGTGCGCTCCTGAAACGCCCGGGCCAGCACCAGTATCAGCACAATGAGCACGCCCAGCATCAGGAAAGCCAGGTTTTCGGGGGTCGAGCCACTCACACCAATACCGGCCACGTGCAGACCCAGGGAAACATTCAGCACGGTGGCTACGCACACCCAGCCCAGCAGCAAGGCAAAGGGAATGCTGACCCAGCGCGGCGCTACATTTTGGGCGCGTACCATGTCGCGGGCCGTACCGTAGGTGTAAGCCGTGGCCGCCAGCAATACGAGCATGGTCAGTACCGACAGCAGAATCTGCTCGTGGGCGAAGATGACCACCCAAGCCGCGCTGGCCACATTGGCCAGGGCCAGGGATTTGGCCACGGCATCGGGCAAAGGGTTGTTGCGCTGGGCGGGCAGCAGCTGCCACACTGCATAAATCACTAGGCTGAGATAAATAAGGCCCCAAATGCTGAAAGCGTACCCGGCCGGCGTGAGCAAGGTGCTGTATTTCGCCGATACCTCGCCCATCGACTGCCCGTTGAACTTACGGGCATTGGAGTAGTAGCTCATGCCAATGTTGGCCACAATGGCCAAAGCAGCTACCAGCCGCCAAAAAAAGGAGCCGCGGGCGGGGGCCGGCGTCATCTCTGCAGAAGTGGTATTTGTCATTTGCGGGGGAAAAGGGCACGCAACCTACGCAGGAATCCGGATTTGCGGTTTGCCGTTTGGCACTTTATACGGGCCGGCGTGGACAAATCGGGGCAGCTACTCAAGCTTTTCAGCCAGGAAGCGGGCCGTATGGTTGCTGTCTTTCAGGGCCACCATCTGCTCGGGCGTGCCCTCAAACAGCAGGTGTCCGCCATTGAGGCCGCCCTCGGGGCCGAGGTCAATCAGCCAGTCGGCGCACTTGATGATGTCCATGTTGTGCTCGATGATAAGCACCGAGTTGCCCTGCTCCACCAGTGCGTTCAAAGCCGTGAGCAGCTTGCTGATGTCGTGGAAGTGCAGGCCGGTGCTCGGCTCGTCGAAGATGAACAGGATTTTATCCTGCTGCAGCGTGGCGCCCTTGGTGAGGAAGCTGGCCAGCTTCACGCGCTGGGCCTCGCCGCCCGAGAGGGTGTTGGCCGACTGCCCGAGGCGGATGTAGCCCAGGCCCACGTCTTCGAGCGGCTTGAGGCGCTCGGCCACCTTGGGCTGGTCCTTGAAAAACTGCACGGCGTCGGACACGGTCAGCTCCAGCACTTCGTCGATGCCTTTGTCCTGAAACTTGATGTCGAGCACGTCCTGCTTGAACTTGCGGCCGTTGCAGCTTTCACAGGTCAGGTAGATGTCGGCCATGAACTGCATCTCAATCTTGACCTGGCCTTCGCCCTGGCACACCTCGCAGCGGCCACCTTCGATGTTGAATGAGAAGTGCGAGGGCTTGAGGCCGCGGGCCTTGGCCAGGGACTGCTCGGCAAACAGGCTGCGGATGGCGTCGTAGGCCTTCACGTAGGTCACGGGGTTGGAGCGCGACGACTTGCCGATGGGGTTCTGGTCGACGAACTCGACGTGCGACACCTGGCCCTGTACGCCCGAGAGCTTGTCGAACTTGCCGGTGCTTTCGCCCGCACCGCCGCCCAGCTGCTTCATCAGGGCCGGGGCCAGGATGCGGCGAATGAGCGTGCTCTTGCCCGAGCCCGATACGCCCGTTACCACCGTCATCACGCCCAGCGGAAACTTCACGCTCACGTTCTTGAGGTTGTTTTCGCGGGCGCCGGTCAGCTCCAGGGCGTTGCGCCAGGGGCGGCGCACCTTGGGCACAGGCACTTCCATGCGGCCGCTCAGGTACTGGCCGGTGTAGGTTTCGGAGTCGCGCAGCAGCTCGTCGTAGCTGCCCTGGAACATCAGCTTGCCGCCGCCGCTGCCGGCTTCGGGGCCGATGTCGATAATCTGGTCGGCCGCTTCCATCATCTTTTCCTCGTGCTCCACCACCACCACGGTGTTGCCGAGCTGCTGCAGGGAACGCAATACGCCGATAAGCTGCTCGGCATCCTTGGGGTGCAGGCCGATGCTGGGCTCGTCGAGCACGTACATCGAGCCTACCAGGGCCGAGCCCAGCGAGGTGGCCAGGCTGATGCGCTGGCTTTCGCCGCCCGAGAGCGTGTTACTGAGGCGGTTGAGGGTGAGGTAGCCCAAGCCCACGCGGTTGAGGTAACTCAGGCGGTTGGTGATTTCCGTCACGAGGCGCTCGGCGATTTTCGCTTCGTGCTCGCTCAGGCTCATGTTGTGGAAGAACTGCTCGGCTTCCGAGATGGGCAGCAGCACGAGGTCGGCGATGCTGCGGCCGTCGATTTTTACGTACTGCGCATCCTTGCGCAGGCGGGTACCGCGGCAGTCGGGGCAGGTGGTGCGGCCCCGGTAGCGGCTCTGCAGCACGCGGTATTGGATTTTGTGGGTTTGCTCGCTCACCCACTTAAAGTAGGCGTCGAGGCCCTCGAAGTACTTGTTGCCGGTCCAGAGCAGGCGGCGCTCGGCTTCCGTGAGCTCGTTGTACGGCCGATGAATGGGGAAGTCGAAGCGGATGCCGTTTTTGAGCAGGGGCTTGAGCCACTCGCCCTGCTTCTCGGTGCGCCAGGGGGCAATGGCTCCCTCGTACACGGTCAGGCTTTTGTCCGGAATTACCAGGTCTTCGTCGATGCCCAGCACCGAGCCGAAGCCCTCGCAGGTCTGGCAGGCGCCGTAGGGGTTATTGAAGGAGAAGAAGTTGACGCTGGGCTCTTCGAACACCATGCCGTCGAGCTCAAACTTGTCGGAGAAGGTGCGCGTCTCGTGGTCGAGGCGCACCAGGCAGGTGCCGTGCCCCTCAAAAAAGGCGGTCTGCACCGAGTCTGATAAGCGGAACAGCAGGTCTTCGTCGTCGGGCTTCATCACGGCGCGGTCCACCATGATGTACACGTCGCCCTTCACTTCGGGCTTGCCCTCCCCTATCAGGTCTTCGATGAAGGCAGTTTCGCCGTCGACCACCACGCGGCTATAGCCTTTCTGCAAGAGCAGGTCCAGCTCCTTGCTCATGGGGCGGCCTTTTTCGGCAGGCTGCAAGGGGGCCAGAATCATGGCGCGGCTGCCTTCGGGCAGACCGGTGAGGAAATCCACCACGTCGGCCACGTTGTCTTTGCGCACCTGCTCGCCGCTGATGGGCGAGTACGTGCGGCCCACGCGGGCAAAGAGCAGCTTGAGGTAGTCGTAAATCTCGGTGCTGGTGCCCACCGTCGAGCGGTTGTTCTTGATGCTGACCTTCTGCTCGATGGCAATGGCCGGCGAAATGCCGCGGATGTAGTCGACGTCGGGCTTGTCCATGCGGCCCAGAAACTGCCGGGCGTAGGAGCTCAGGCTCTCCACGTACATGCGCTGGCCCTCGGCGTAGAGCGTGTCGAACGCCAGGCTGCTCTTGCCCGAGCCGCTCAGGCCCGTGACGACGATAAACTGGTTGCGCGGCAAAGCCACGCTCAGGTTTTTCAGGTTGTGGACGCGGGCATTCTTGATGAGGATGAATTCGCGCGGGTCGAGCTGGTCGATGGGGTCGGCGGCGGGCGCCGCTACTTGCAGAGTCGAGTGTTTGGGCATGAAAAGACTAACAGCGGGAGGCGGGCGTAAGGTTTCGGCCGGCGGCAACTAGTTGCGGCCGCGAAGGTACGGCGTATGCTAACGTGGTTGGGAAGGATTCGGATGCCGGCCCCGGCTCCCGGGAGCCCCAGCCCTACCCAGTGCAGCCAGGGGCTTATTCAGCAGCCGCTTATCAGAAAATACCTACAAGTAGGTATTGTGCTCCATACCGCAGGCAAATAGGTTTGTGCGCTATTATGGGCGCGCTGTGCCCAAGAGCATTTAGCAGCTTTACTACCCTTCTTTTTCTGTTAGCTGAACGGACTGACTTTATTCAGTTCAGTCGGCTCGCCAGCAAAATCAGCAGACAGAACAGGGCATTGATTGACAATATTTTACTTCTCCTGATACAGTACTTCATTTTCTCTTTCATGAGCAATCTATTACCCCCGGCCAGCCGCTCCTCACACCGGCTTCTCAGGCTACTGCTGCTTTGGCTAAGCATAGGCTTAGGCTTCCCGCTGCTGGCTAAACCCAGTAATGGCAGCCCCGCGGCTGGCGGGCCCACCGCCCAGCCCTTGCAACAAGCCCTCAATGCTGACGGTACACTACGTTCCGGCGCTACGGGTTCGTTCGACCCGCGCGGCTACCGCATGGTAAAGGACCAGGCTACGGGCAAACCTGCCTTCCGCCCCACTGGCACCGGCGATGAAAAATGGCAGGACGGCTTCGGCTTCCCGGGTACGGATGGGGAAGTCAGTGCGGTTGTGCGCTTAAGTTCCGGGAACCTCATTGTTGGGGGCAGCTTTACGGCAGCTGGCAGCACCTTAATTAACTACATAGCCCGCTGGGATGGCACGAGTTGGAGCAGCCTGGGCGCGGGAGTGAACGGGCCCGTCCTCGCACTGGCCTTGGATGGCAGCGGCAACGTTTACGCCGGCGGCGCCTTTACCCAGGCAGGGGGAGCGGCGGCAAGCAACATTGCCAAGTGGAATGGCACGAGCTGGAGCAGCCTGGGCAGTGGAGCGAGCAGCACTGTCCGCGCCCTGGCCGTGGATGGCAGCGGCAACGTGTACGCTGGCGGCGACTTCACCAATGCTGGCGGCAGCATCGTCAATCGTATTGCCAAGTGGAACGGCAGCAGCTGGAGCAGCCTCGGCACCGGCACCGCCAATGGAATAGCGGGTGGCTCGGTCTACGCTCTGGTTGTAGATGGTGCCAACGTGTATGCCGGGGGCACCTTTACGCAAGCGGGAGGGGCCACTGCCACACGCCTTGCCAAGTGGAACGGCGCGAGCTGGAGCAGCCTGGGCATCGGCACGGCCAATGGGGTGAATAATACAGTGCGGGCCCTGGCTGCGGATGGCGCCGGTAACGTCTATGCCGGCGGCGACTTTTTGCAGGCAGGCGGTATTACCGCTAACCGGCTCGCGCGCTGGAACGGCTCGGGCTGGAGCAGCCTGGCAACAAATTTCGACAGCCGGGTGTGCGCGCTGACCCTGGACGGCAGCGGTAACATGTACGTTGGCGGAGAATTCACCTACGCAGGCGCAACGGTCAGCAGTGCGAACATCGCCAAGTGGAATGGCAGCAGCTGGAGCGGCCTGGGAACGGGCATGAACGGGGCCGTGAATGCCATCGTGGTAGATGGCAGCGGAGTCGTTCACGCCGGAGGCGTCTTCAACAAAGCTGGCGTAGCAGGTCCCAACAACATAGCGCGCTGGAACGGCACGGGCTGGAACAGCCTGGGCAGCGGGGTGAGCGCCACGGTGCGGGCCCTGGCCGTGGATGGCAGCGGCAACATCTACGCCGGGGGCGACTTCATTCAAGCCGGTGGGGCCGCCGTGGGGTACATCGCCAAGTGGAACGGTACGAACTGGAGCAGCCTGGGCAGTGGCGTGAGTAGTACAGTTTATGCCTTAGCGGTAGATGCCAGCGGCAACGTTTATGTCGGGGGCGGCTTCACCCAAGCAGGCGGGTTATCTGCGAATAACATTGCCAAATGGAATGGTACGAGCTGGAGCAGCCTGGGCAGCGGCACGACCAATGGGGTGAGCGCCACGGTGCGGGCCCTGGCCGTGGATGGCAGCGGCAACGTCTATGCCGGCGGCGACTTTACTGCGGCCGGGGGAGCCGCTGCTAGTTATATCGCCAAATGGAACGGCAGCAGCTGGAGCAGCCTGGGAACGGGCTTCAACGGGTCTGTCAATGCCCTGGCCGTGGACGGTAGCGGCAACGTGTACACCGGCGGCGCCTTCACCCAGGCAGGTGGAACGGCTGCCAGTAACATTGCCAAGTGGAACGGCACGAGCTGGAGCAGCCTCGGCAGTGGCGTGAATAGCACAGTGTATGCTATAGCCATAGAAGGCAGCAACAATGTCTACGTAGGCGGCAACTTTTCCTCAGCTGGTGCGGCGCAGGCAAGCTTTGTTGCCAAATGGGACGGCACTAGCTGGAGCGGCATGGGCAGTAGGGTAAGCAATACAACTTATGCCTTGGCCGTAGATGCCAGTGGCAGCGTTTACGTCGGCAGCTCCGCTTTGGTGGGCATACCCGCTTCTGATGCTTTTATTGCCAAGTGGGATGGTACAAGCTGGAGCGCACTGGGCACAGGTTTAAGCTTCCCCGTGTACGCCCTGGCGATGCGCGGCAGCAGCGTAGCGGTTGGAGGGAGTTTCACCAAGGTAGGAGACAACTCCAAGGTAGTAGCCCGCTTCGGTATCTATAACACAGCTCAGGCTCCCACCGTCAGCGCCCTAAGCCCGAACAGTGGGCCAGTTGGGATGCCAATCAGCATCACGGGAACGAACCTGACGGGCGCGACTACCATCACCTTCACCGGCACGAGCGGCAACACCGTCACCTCGGGCTTCACGGTGAATGCAGCCGGCACCCAGATTACAGGCGTGGTGGTGCCCGCTGGCGCCCAGACCGGCAACGTGACCGTGACCACGCCCGGTGGCACCAGCAACGGCGTGCTCTTCACCGTGAATGCTCCGCAGCTGGCCGTCACGCAGAGCGGAACAGCATATGCCAGCGGCGGCACCGCCTACAACTTCGGCAACCAGGCAGTGAGCACCAGCAGCACCCCGGTGGCATTCACCCTGAGCAATGCGGGCACGGCAGCGCTGGCTATTAGCAGCATCAGCACCACGGGCAACTTCGCCACCAGCGGCACCGTGCCCACCAGCGTGGCAGCCGGCGGCTCGGCCACCGTGAATGTGGTGTTTACGCCCACAGCTACGGGCACGCGCACGGGCACGCTGCTCATCAACTCCAGCCTGGGCACCTATACCGTCAACCTGACCGGCAACGGCACGACGGCGACAACGCCTACCATCACCTCCCTGAACCCCAACAGCGGGCCGGTGGGCACCGTCATTACCATCAACGGCACCAATCTGACGGGCGCTTCGCCCATCGTATTCCCTGGTCCCAATGGTGTTGTTACTACGGGCTACACGGTGAACGCAGCCGGAACCCAGATAACCGGGGTGGTGGTGCCTAACGGCGCCATCACGGGCAATGTGATGGTGGTAACCCCCAACGGCACATCCAACGGCCTGCTGTTTACGGTGACCACCGGCACTGGTACCTATTTCGAAGATATGGAGACGGGCACCAAGGCCGGTACTGGCTATGCTACCGGCGTAGCCACCCTGGCCAGCGGCGCCTGGACCTTCACCGATGCCTTGCTCGGCAACGCCGCGGGGCAGGACAAGTTCTCGGGTACCCGCTCGGCCCGCATCCGCGGCGGCTCCATTGCCATGAACTTCGACCGCCCCGGCGGCGCGGGCACGGTGAGCTTTAAAGCCGCGCTGTTCAACACCGATACCGGCGTCTCGGTGAAGGTGGAAGCTTCCAACAATGGCGGGCAGAGCTATACCGACATTACGGGCAGCCCGGCACCGGTGCTGACGGCTGCGCTGCAAACGTTCACCTTCACGGCCAACCTCACCGGCCCCGTTCGACTGCGCATCAGCAACACCAACCAAGTGGCAGGCTCGGGCTCGCGCATCAACGTTGACGATATCGACATTACCAACTATAATGCTACCGCCCCGCCGACGCTGACGAGCGTGAACCCCACCAGCGGCAGCATTGGCGCACCAGTGACGCTGAACGGTACCAACCTGACGGGCACTACCGCCATCACCTTCACCGGCACGAGCGGCAACACCGTCACCTCGGGCTTTACGGTGAACGCCGCTGGCACCCAGATTACGGGCATTGTGGTGCCCAGCGGCGCCAGCACCGGCAACTTGACTGTGACCACGCCCGGCGGCGTCAGCAACGGCGTGCTCTTCACCGTAAATGCTCCGCAGCTGGTCGTGCGCCAGGGCAGCACCACCTACCCCAGCGACGACGTCGCGTATAGCTTCGGCACCCAGACGCTGAACACGAGCTCAGCGGCCGTGACCTTCACCCTGAGCAACCCGGGCTCGTCTCCGTTGGCTATTAGCAGCATCACCACGACGGGCGACTACGCCACCAGCGGCACCCTGCCCAGCAGCGTAGCGGCCGGCAGCTCGGCCACCGTCAATGTAGTATTTACGCCCACGGTCATCGGCACCTGCACCGGCACGCTGGTTATCAATTCCAGCGCAGGCACTTACACCGTTAACCTTACCGGCACGGGAACTACACCGCCGCCCACGCTCACTAGCCTCAACCCCACGAGCGGGCCGGTGGGCACTGCCCTCACCATCACCGGCACTTACCTAAGCCCGGCTACCCGCGTGGCCTTCAATGGCTTTTCGACTACGGCCATTACCAGCAACAACGGCACCCAGCTCGTGCTGAACGTGCCCAGCGGCGCCACCACCGGCAACGTGACGGTGACCACGCCAGCCGGCACCAGCAATGGACTGCTGTTCACGGTCACGGCTCCGCAGATAGCCGTGAGCCAGAGCGGGACCAGCTACCCCAACAACGGCACCGCCTACAACTTCGGTAACCAAACGGTGAACACCAGCAGCGGCCCGCATGCCTTCACCGTCACCAATCCTGGCACGGCCCCGCTGGTTATCAGCGGCTGGGCCACCACGGGCGACTTTGCCACCACCACCGGCACGGCTACCATTCCGGCGGGCAGTAGCGGCACCATCAGCGTGCTGTTCGCGCCTACTGTAGCCGGCACCCGCACCGGCACGCTGGTTATCAGCTCGAATGCCGGGGCTTATACTGTTAACCTGACCGGCAACGGCCTCGCGCCGGCTCCTACGCTGACCAGCATCAACCCCGCCAGCGGCCCGGTTGGCCTGGGCGTGAGCCTGACGGGAACTAACCTAACGGGCACTACCACCATCACCTTCACCGGCACGAGCGGCAACACCGTCACCTCGGGCTTTACGGTGAACGCCGCCGGCACCCAGATTACGGGCATTGTGGTGCCCGGCGGCGCCAGCACCGGAAACGTGACCGTTACCACGCCCGGTGGCACCAGCAACGGCGTGCTCTTTACCGTCACGATTCCGCAGCTGCTTGTGCGCCAGAACGGCACCAGCTACCCTAATAACGGCACGGCTTACAACTTCGGCAACCAGCCGCTGACTACCAGCAGCTCCGCTGTGGCCTTCACCCTAAGCAACCCGGGCACGGCCGCGTTGGCCATCAGCAGCATCACCACGACGGGCGACTACGCCACCAGCGGCACCCTGCCCAGCAGCATTGCCGCCGGCGGCAGCACCACAGTGGGCGTGATGTTCTCGCCCACGGTCATTGGCACCTGCACCGGCACACTGGTTATCAATTCCAGCGCCGGCACTTACACCGTCAACCTCACTGGCACGGGCGTTACCGCGCCGCCGACCATCACCAGCTTCTCGCCGACTACCGGCTACGCGGGCAACAGCGTTACCATCACGGGCACCAACTTCACCAGCTCGGCCATCGTGCGGTTTAATGGCACGAGCGCGCCCAACATGGTCGTCAACTCGGCTACCAGCATCTCGGCCGTGGTACCGGTTGGGGCCAGCACCGGCACCATTACGGTCATGACCCCGAGCGGCACGGCTACCAGCAGCAGCGTATTCACGGTGCTGGGGCCGCCCCCGGCTACGGTCCTGATTTCGCCGCCCACGGTTCCGGCTTTCTGCGCCGGCGGCAGCCAGACGCTGACGGCCTCTGTGGCCATGCCCTCGCTCTTCAACACTGCCAACGCTGGCTTTGCCAGCACGCTTCCCTTTGGCGGAGTCTGGCAAGTGGCCGTGCAGCCGGATGGAAAAATAGTGGCCGGTGGCAACTTCACCAGCTTCAACGGCGATGCAGCGGTGCCCGACCACCTGGCCCGCCTCAATGCGGACGGCACCCTCGATAATACCTTTAATGCAGGTGGCACGGGTTTCGACGCTCAGGTTACCAGCAGCTACATCAGCCCGGTTTACACGGTCGCGCTGGTGAACGGAGGCCAGATTATAGTTGGGGGCAAGTTCACCCAGTACAATGGCAACGCAGCGGCCGCCGACTGCCTGGTGCGCCTCAATCCCAATGGCAGTCTCGATAATACCTTCAACGCCGGAGGGTCGGGCTTCAACGGTCCCGTGCTGTCGGTAGCGGTTCAGCCCGATGGCAAAATCCTGGTAGCCGGCGAGTTTACCCAGTACAATGGGAGCTCAGTCCCGTCGAAGCTGGTTCGCCTCAATTCCAACGGCACCCTCGACAATAGCTTTTCAGCAGGCGGCTTCAATGGCCTGGTAACTAAAGTACTGGTGCAACCCGATGGCAGGGTGTTGGTTGGCGGCAGCTTCACCCGCCAGACACCGAGGCCGGGCGGATTCTTACGGCTCTATCCCAGCGGCACGCTCGATACGACATTCAATGGTGGGGGAGCCGGCTTTGTTAACGGAGTCGACGCTTTCGACTTGCAGACCGATGGCAGGATTGTCGTAGGAACGAGGTCTAATGACTACAACGGCAGCCCGGTAGCTCGCGTGCTTCGCCTCAACCCTGACGGGAGTGTGGATGGAAGCTTTAACATTGGCGTTGGGACCAATATGGGAGCGCCATCAACGCTTATCTGCCAGTCAGATGGACACGTATTGGTAGGCGGCAACCTGTATGTTCCATCCACGCCAGTTCCGGCTCAGCGGAGGTTTATCCAGCTCAATTCGGATGGCAGCCTCAACATGAGTTTCAATAATGGAACTGCTACCGCGAACGGCGGCGAGGGCCCGGATGGCCAGATAAACACCATTGCCCTGCTGCCCGATGATAAAATCCTCATCGGCGGCATGTACTTTACCTCCTACAACCGCAACACCTCGGCTTCCGATTTCCTGACGCGCCTCAACGCCGACGGCACCCTCGACACCAGCCCGGTGCCGGCCGGGGTGGTTTTCACCTGGAGCACCGGCGCTACCGGCAACAGCATCACGGTTAGCAGCAGCGGCAACTACGGCGCTACGGCCGTAGTCGATGGCAACACCGTTTCCTCAAATACGGTGAGCGTTACCGTGATTCCGCAAGTCGCGCTGACTGCCCTGAACCCGGCCAATGGCAACCCCGGCAATAACATAATTATTACGGGCAGCGGGTTTTCCAGCATGGGCACCTTCCCTCCCAGCGGGGTAAGCTTTAACGGCACGGCAGCTAATTACACCGTTAACTCCGACACGCAGATTACGGCCGTCGTGCCCTCCGGGACCAATCTCACAGGTCCGGTAACGGTGACCAATACCTGCAACACCAGCAACGGGCTAACCTTCACCCTGAACACCCCGCAGCTGGCTGTATCGCAGGCAGGAACCCCCTACCCCAGCAACGGCATGGCTTACGACTTTGGCCCACGGGCGGTAGGCAGCACGAGCCCGGCCGTGACCTTTACACTGAGCAATACCGGCACAGCGGGCCTTTTCCTGTCCGGCTTCTCTACCACGGGCAACTTTGCTATTACCGGCTCCCAGCCTACCACCATTGCCGCTGGCGGCACCGCAACCATAAGCCTGGTGTTCTCGCCCGGGGCGGTGGGCATACAGACCGGCACGCTGAGTATCGGCTCCGACCTGGGCACCTACACCGTGAACCTGACCGGCACGGGCACCACGCCGCTGCCTACGCTCACCACCCTCAACCCCACGAGCGGACCGGTGGGCACCAACGTCACGATTAGCGGCACCAACCTCACCGGCGCTACCAGCGTGCTGTTCAACGGCACGGCCGCCAGCAATTTTTCGGTACTCAATGCCACGACCATCGGCGCAGTTGTACCGGCCGGCGCTACTACCGGCAACGTGACGGTGGTAACACCCGGCGGCACCAGCAACGGGCTGCTATTTACCGTAACGCTGCCCCCGGCGCAGCTGGAAGTATCGCAGAACGGAACCAGCTACCCCAGCGGCGGGGCGGCCTACAGCTTTGGCAACCAGCTGATTGGCACTAGCAGCACGCCGGTTGACTTTACACTCAGCAATACAGGCGGCATCACGCTCATCATCAATAGCATCACAACGACAGGCAACTACGCCATCAACGGCGGCCTGCCCAGCAGCATCACCGCCGGCGGCAATGCCCAGGTGAACGTGGTGTTTACGCCCACAGCCGCGGGTACGCGCACCGGCACCCTGGTTATCAGCACAAACGTGGGCACCTACACCGTGAACCTGACCGGCAACGGCACCACTCCGACGCCGACCATCAGCAGCCTCAACCCGAGCAGCGGGCCCGTCGGCACCACCGTCGTCATCACCGGTACCAACCTGACGGGGGCCAGCAGCGTGAAGTTCAACGGCACGGCCGCCACGAGCTTCACGGTGAACTCGGCCACGCAAATCACGGCCACTGTGCCGGCAGGGGCTACTACCGGGCCGGTTAGCGTCACCACTTCGGTCGGTACGGGCAGCAGCCCCGGCAACTTTACCGTCGTTCCGTTCACCGTCATCAACCAGGGCCCGCCCGCCAACTCGGTGCTGGCGGCCCGCAACACGCCGGTGGGCGTGGGCTTCTCAGCGCCGGTTAACGGCAGCACGGCTGGCAACATTAGGGTGTTCTCGGCGCAGTACCGCGGGCGGCGCAGCACCACCGTGTCCAGCAGCGGCAGCGCCGCGACGCTGACGCCGACCGTCCCGACCACGGGCTCGCAGCTGGCCGACTTCAAGGCCGGCGAAACCGTGCTGGTGACGGTGCCCGGCACCGTGCTGAGCACGGGCGGCGCGGCTGCCAAGCCCTACGTGTACCAGTTCACCACGGCCACCACCGGGAGCTCTGCGAATTTCCTGCCGGGCACTGACCCGGCGGTGGGCGTGAACCCCTACGACATGGCAATAGGCGATGTAAATGGCGACGGCAACGTGGACCTGCTGGCCGCCAACGGGGGCAGCAACACCGTTTCCATTCGCCTGGGCAACGGCACGGGCACTTTTAGCGGCAGCGTGAACGTGCCCGTGGGCGTACTGCCCGAGCACGTGGTGCTGGGCGACGTGGATGCCGACGGCGACCTGGACTTCGTGGTGGCCATTCCCAACTCCAACCTGGTGAACGTGCGCCTCAACAACGGCAGCGGCACCTTCAGCAACGGTACGGACGCGGCCGTGGGCACTAACCCCTACCAGGTGTTTCTGGCCGACGCCAATGGGGACGGCTCCTTGGACTTGTTTGCGGCTAACGTCAACGCCAACACCGTCTCCGTGCGCCTCAACAACGGCCTGGGCGTATTCAACGCCGGCAGCCAGGACGTGGCCGTGGGCAGCACCCCGCGCAGCCTGGCTATTGGCGACGTCGATAACGACGGCGACGTAGACATTGCCACGGCCAACTCTACTTCGCCGGGCTCGGTATCGGTGCGGCTTAATAACGGGCTGGCCGTCTTTGGTGGCGGCGGCGACTACGCCGTGGGCAACCGCCCCTATGGCATAGCGCTGGGCGACGTAAATGGCGACGGCTACCTGGATGCCCTCACCGGCAACCAGAGTGCCGGCACCGTATCGGTGCGCCTTAACAACGGCAGCGGGGCCTTCGGCGGTGGTCAGGACGTAGCCGTGGGCAGCGCAGCCGAGAAGCTGGCCCTGGGCGACGTAGACGGCGACGGCGACCTGGACTTTGTAGTGGCTCTGGACATGGCGGCCGGTGCCGTGGCCGTGCGCCTCAACAACGGGGCGGGCAGCTTCACGGGCAGCACCAGCGTAAGCGTAGGGGCACGCCCCTTCGCAGCGGCCCTGGCCGACGTGGACGGCGACGGCGACCTGGACCTGCTGGCTCCCAACTACGACAGCGGCACCGTCAGCGTGCGGCTGAACACACAGCTTACGCCCACGGTGGCCAGCCTGAGCCCGACCTCCGGGCCCGTGGGCACCAGCGTCACCATCACCGGCACCAACCTGCTCGGCGCCAGCAGCGTACGCTTCAATGGGCTTAGCGCCAGCGCTTTTACGGTGGTGAGTGCTACTACCATCACGGCCACCGTGCCCGTAGGCGCCAGCACCGGCAACGTGACCGTAACCACGCCCGGCGGCACCAGCAACGGCGTGCTCTTTACCGTGACGGCCGCGCAACTGGCCGTGACGCAGAACGGTACAAGCTACCCGAGCAATGGCGTGGCTTACAGCTTCGGCTCCCGCGTGGTGAGCACCAGCAGCGCACCGGTAGCCTTCACCCTGAGCAACGCGGGCACTACGCCGCTGGCCATTAGCATCACCACGACGGGCGACTACGCCACCAGCGGCACCCTGCCCACCAGTATTGCGGCGGGTGGCGCGGCCACGGTGAGCGTGGTATTTACACCCACGACCACCGGCACCCGCACGGGCACGCTGGTTATCAATTCCAGCCTGGGCACTTATACCGTGAACCTCACCGGCAACGGCACGACAACGCTACCTGTTATCAACGCCTTAATAGCCAGCCGGGGACCGATAGGCACGGTCATCACCATCATGGGTAACAACCTGGCCGGCGCCAGCAGTGTGAGCTTCAATGGCTTTTCAACTACGGCCATCAGCAGCAACAACGGTGGTCAGCTGGTGGTGACGGTACCGGCCGGGGCCACTACCGGCCCGGTGCGGGTTACTACCCCGCTGGGAGTCAGCAACCCTCTGGGTTTCACCGTCACGGGTACGCCCGCCTTCTGCGGCACCAGCGTGGCCGGGCCAGGCGGTCCGCTGATGTTCACTAACGTGTTCCAGAGCCAGCCGGCGGCCGCCAACACCCGCGCCTACTGGTCGTTTACCGGGGTGCAGGGTAATAGCTATGCCTTCTCCACCTGCGGCACTACCCAGGATACTTACCTGCGCATCTACGACGCGGCTGGGATGCTGATGACGGGCAAGGACGACAATGGCCCTTACTGCTCGGGCGCGGCTGCTTCGCTGAACTTCGCGCCGCCCATGACCGGCACGTACTACGTGCACCTGGCGCGTGCTTCCTGTAACCTGCTCACGGCCCCGGTTAACCTCCTCTACAAGGCCACGGCCGTGCCGGCCCTCAGCAGCCTGAGCCCCGCCAGTGGCCCCGTCGGCACGGTGGTGACCATCAACGGCACCAACCTGAGCGGAGCGACGAGTGTGCGCTTCAATAGCCTAGTTACCACCACCATCCTCAGCAACAACGGCAGCCAGCTGGTGGTGGCCGTGCCCAGCGGGGCCACTACCGGCAACGTGAGCGTGACTACGCCCAGCGGTGTAAGCAACCCCTTGCTGTTTACCGTAACCGGCCCCACCGCCGGCCTGTGCGGCACGAGCGTACCCGGGGCCGGTGGTCCGCTCAATTTCACGACGACCTTCCAGGGTCGCACGGCCGCGGCCGGCAACCGCTACTACTGGCCTTTCACGGCCACGGCGGGCAGCACCTACGCCTTCTCCACCTGCGGCAGCACCGAGGATACCTACCTGCGGGTGTATGACGCCAACGGCGTAGAAGTCGACCGCAAAGACGACGGCGGCCCTTACTGCACCGGACTGGCGGCCTCGCTGAACTTTACCCCCAGCAGCAGCGGCAGCTACGTGGTACACCTGGCCCACTATTCCTGCCAGCCGCTGAGTGCCCCGGTTACCCTCTTTTACAAGGCCGACGGACCCGCTAACACCCCCACGCTTACGGGCATCAGCCCAGGCAATGGCCCGGTGGGCACCGTGCTGACGCTGAAAGGCTACAACCTGCTTGGTGCCAGCCTCATCACCTTTGCCGGCAGCGGCGGCAACACCGTCGGCAGCGGCTTTACGGTGAATGCCAGCGGCACGGAGATTACCGGCGTAGTGGTACCCACCGGAGCCCAGACCGGTGCGGTGACGGTGACTACGCCCAACGGCATCACCAATGGCCTGACCTTCACGGTAGGTGTGCCACCTTCTATTGGAGCTTTCTCGCCGGGCTTTGGCGGAACCGGCTCCACAGTTACCATCACGGGCAGCAGCTTCAGCCGTCCCGCCGGGGCTGCGGGTGCTACGGGCCTGGCCCGCACCGCAGCCACCGTGGCCACGGTAGAGTTCAACGGCGTGCCCACCACCTTCACCGTGGTTTCGCCCACGGAGCTGAGCGCCGTAGTGCCGGCGGGTGCCACTACCGGCCCCATCAGCGTGAAGTCGGACGATGGCAAGGGCATTAGCGCAAGCAACTTCGAGCTGGACTTGACGGTGAGCACCACTGCCACGGTGCCGGGCGGCATCTACCACGACCTCATCATTACGGGCAGTGGTGATGCCACATTGGGCGGCGACGTGCGTATCACCGGCAGCCTGCTGGTGCAGCCCGGCGGCAAGCTCAGCGACGGCTGCCACGTCGTACGCGGGGCCGGCAGCTTCCAGCTGAGCGCGGGCGCCACGCTGGCACTGTGTGACTCCACCGGCATCAGCGCGGCCGATACTACCGGCACCATCAAGGTGAGCGGCAGCCGCAGCTACTCGCCCGGCGCCAGCTACGTGTACCAGGGCCACACCGACCAGGCCACCGGCGACGGCCTGCCGGCCCAGGTGCGCAGCCTCACCGTCGACAACCCCGCGCCGGTGACGCTCAGCCAGCCGGTAGCCGTGCAGCAGGAGCTGCGCCTGCTGGGTGCCGGCAAGTTCTCCCTCAACGACCAGCCGCTCACGCTGCTCTCCGATGCCAGTGGCACTGCCCTGGTGGTGAACGGCGGCTCCGGCGTAGCCATGGGCGCGACGGCCACCATGCAGCGCTACCTGAACACGACGAACCTCGGCGCGGGCTACCGCCACTACAGCTCGCCGGTGAGCGGCAACTCGCTGGCCGACCTGGCCACAGCTACTTTCACGCCCCGCTTCAACGCCGCCTTCAACACCTCGGCCACGCCCAACCTCGTCACCCCCTTCCCCACGGTGCTGGGCTACGACCAGGCCCGCCTGGCCGGCCCGGCCAGCACCTACAGCGGCTTCGACAAGGGCTGGTACTCGCCCAGCAGCGGCGCCAGCAGCACCCCGGACCAGTTCGAAACTGGCCGCGGCTACTCTGTCAACATTGCCGGCTCGGAGAAAGTCGACTTCACCGGCGAGCTGAACACTGGCACCTATGCCCTACCGCTGCTGCGCAATACCGGCGCTACAGCCGCCGACGCGGGCTGGCAGCTGGTGGGCAACCCCTACCCTGCTCCCATCGACTGGAGCCTGGTGACGGCCGCCGACCGCCCGGGCCTCGACGCCAGCATGTACGTGTATGAGAGCAGCAGCCAGTACGGCGGGCAGTACCGCAGCTACGTGAACGGCGTCGGCAGCGCCTCCTCGCTGATTGGGGCGGGCCAGGGCTTCTTCGTGCGGGTAAGCCAGGGCCTGAGCAGCGGCACGCTCACCTTCCGCGACCAGCAGCGCATCGTCAGCTACAGCCAGCAGGTGCCCGTGCGCCGGGGTGGCATCGACGTCCGTCCGCAGCTGCAGCTCACCATCCAGGGGGCCGGCAGTCAGGACGAGCTGTTCGTGTACGCCGAACCTGGGGCCACCGCCGGGCTCGACGCCGGCTTCGATGCCGCCAAGCTGCCCAACCCGACGGGCCTGAACCTGGCGGCCCTCGCGGCTACAGGCCAGGAGCTGGCCATTCAGGGCCTGCCGACGCTGAGCACGGCCACGCAAGTGCCGCTGCGTGTGCAGGTGCCGGTTGCGGGCACGTACTCGGTACGGGCCGTGCAGCTGCAGAACCTGCCGGCCGGCCTGCGTGCTTACCTGCTCGACAAGCAGACTGGGGCACGGTACGACCTCACGCAGGGCGCCAGCTATGCCATCAGCCTGAGCTTGCCGCTAAGCGGCAACCGCTTCGAGCTGGTCTTTGCCCCCCAGCAGGTGCTGGGCACGGCGGCCGCCAGCCTCAGCGAGCAGGTACTGCTGTACCCCAACCCGGCCCGGCGCCAGGCCTGGCTGCAGCTACCGGCCCAGCTCGGCCGGCAAGGGCAGGCGGTGCAGGTGCTGGATGTGCTGGGCCGCGCCGTGCGCAGCCTGAACCTGCCCGCGCAGGGCAGCACGCCGCACTTGCTGCCGCTGACGGAGCTGCCGGCCGGCGTGTACACGTTGCGCATGCTCACCGAGCAGGGTAGCGTTGCCAAGCGACTAGTGCTCGAATAAGGCCAGCATGCAAGGCGCTGCTTCAGAGCCTTGCCTTAGAAAAGCTGCCACCGGATATCAGGGCTACGTCCTGCTGTCTGGTGGCAGCTTTTTTTGCTTGAACCAGCCAATTCATTTTGACCTACAGCACTTTTGCGCAAAAAAGGGTGTAGGAGCGGGGCTTGTCCCCGCCCAGTTGTTAGAACGACATCGTTCAACGACGGGCGGGGCAAGCCCTCCGGGTACGACCCCGCCCCTACAGTTGTTCTGTGCGGATGCTTAGAATCCATTTAATAGTATTCATAATGTGGGCTCGGAAAAGCACGATGTAGAGACGCAACATTTTGCGTCTCAGGGGCTGCGCCTTTAGCACGTTCTGGGTCATCGTTTAACGGCGAGACGCAAAGGGTTGCGTCTCTACACCGTTCTGGTTTAGTCGTTCAGCAACGAGACGCAAGTATGCGTCTCTACCTCATCCTGCGCTATTCCGCCAGGCAATTCACAAGGGGTATAATCGAAAATCCCATGGCCAGGCTTTGAGCCCTGGAAAGCGCTGATGTGTGCATCTTTAATCAGCCGCCATTCAATAAAAATTGGACTTTGGCGCGAACTCAGGATTAGCTTCTGCCAACTATTAGTCCTACCTTCAACCTGGAAACAAGCTCTGCGCGGGCGCAAAACCCGCTTCTTTGAACATTATGAAGATTTTTTTACTCGGACTGAGTGCGCTATTCACAATTTTACTGGCAACTCCCAATTGCACTGCTGGCGACCCCACGCCGCCCCGCCTGAGTGGACAGTGGGAAGGCCCACTGCCCGTACCCGGCGGCCAGCTTAAGCTCATCCTCACCATTGTGCCGCTCAGCAACGGCACCTACTACGCCGCGCTCGACGTGCCCCAGCAGCGCATCAGCCGCATGCCGGTGGAGGTGCAGCTGAAGGACGACGACATCACCCTGCGCATCGAGCAGGCCGGCAGCAGCTTCGTGGGTAAGGTGCTGAGCGGCGGGGCCACCATCAGCGGCAAGTGGCAGCAGCCGGGCCTCACGGCCCCGGTGGTGCTGCAGCAGTCCACTACCCCGGCGGCGGCGCAGGTCACCAACAAGATGCGCCTTACCCCGCCCTACCGCGAGATTGAAACCTCGTTTATGAACCCCAACGGCCGCATCCGCCTCAGCGGCACGCTGACAGTGCCGCCCGGCGAAGGCCCTTTCACGGCCGTGGTGCTGCTGAGTGACCTCGGACCGCAGGACCGCGAAGCGGAGCTGCAGGACTACCACCTGTTCGGTATTCTGGCCGACTACCTCACCCGCCGCGGCATTGCCGTGCTGCGGTTTGACGACCGGGGCGTGGGTCGCTCCACGGGCAACTACGCCACCGCTACTACCAACTCCTTCGTGTCGGATGCCCAGGCGGCGGTGGCTTTTCTGCGCACCCAGCCGCGCATTTCCAAGCACCACGTGGGCCTGATTGGGCACGGTGAGGGCGCCAACGTGGCCCTGCTAGCCGCCACCCTACCCAAGAACCCCGACTTCGTGGTGTCGCTGGCCGGCTATGGCCTGCCGGGCTACGACGTGCTCAAGCGCCAGGAAGGCGAAATCATGCGCCTCATCGGCTCCGACCGCGCCCAGGTGAAGGCCGTGCAGGGCCTGTACGAGCGCACGGTGGCTATTATTCGTGAAACGCCCGACAACGAGGCGGCCCGCACCAAAGTGGCAGCCCTGCTGCGCAGCGCCAACGTGGCCCTCGACGCCAGCATGGCCAAGGCCCGCGCCGCCCAGCTCACTTCGCCCTGGTCGCGCTTTTTCTTCGACTTCAACCCCCAGACCAAGCTGGCCCAGGTGCAGTGCCCAGTGCTGCTGCTGCAGGGCACCGCCGACCTGCAGGTGACGGCCAGCCGCAACCTGCCTCTGCTGCAAAAAGGCCTCAAGCGCACGCCTTTCGGCGTGGATGTGCACAAGCTCAGCGGCGTCAACCACTGGTTTCAGCCCGACCCGGCCGACTGGCCCCTGGTGAATGGCCGGCAAAAGGCGGCCTTCTCGCCCGAAGGCCTGGAAGTGATGCGCAAGTGGCTGGTGGCCCACGGCCGGCCCAGCGGCCCCGCCCAGCCCGTGACGGTGCAGCGCCCCGAGCCGCGCAAGGCCACGCGGCCGGCCGTGCCCCGCACCAAGCCCAAAGCCCGCACCAAGGCCACGGCCTCGCCCAAGGTGACGGGCAGCACCGCCAGCACGCGCAGCCGCTAGCCTTTTTCCTGTTTGCATGCCTCGCTGTTGGGGCAGCTAGTTGTAGAGAGACGCCAACAATCAGTATTTGCTTCTATATTGGCGCGGCCATTCTTTCCCTACCCGAAAGAGCCTTCCTCTACCACTTTTCTACCCTTGCAGCTATGCCGGCCCCGTCGCCTTCGCAGCCGCGCCCCGCTACCCGGCGCAGCTTTATCCTCCACTGGATACGCCGCCGGCTGGGGTATTCACGCAGCGAAGCCCGCGGCCTGCTCGTTTTGCTGGCCCTCAGCCTGGGGGTGCTGCTGGCCCCACTCCTGCTCAAGCCCGACCTGCCCCGCTACCTCCCGGCCGCCGACCAGCAGGGCCTGAATGCACTGGTGGCCTCCCTGAAAGAGCACCGCAGCGCCGACCGCGCCCCCTACCCCAGCCGCTACCCGCGGCGGGAATATGCACGACCAGGCTCCCGCTACCCGCAGGTGGCCCGCGTGCCATTGGCGCCCTTCGACCCCAATTCGCTGACGGCCGAAGGCTGGGAGGCCCGCGGTGTGCCACACTTTGTAGCAGGCCGCCTGGTGAAGTACCGCGACGCGGCGGGCGGCTTCAAGGCCAAGGCCCAAATCAGGAAAATGTATGGCCTGACGGACACGCTTTACCAGCAGCTGGCGCCGTTCATGCAGCTGCCCGACGAGCTACCCAGGCGTGAGCGGCCGAACTATGCAGCCAGTGGTCCTCGCTTTGGAACTGCCCCCGACGGCAGCCCGGCTACGGCCTACCCGCGTAAGCCGCGCAACCTGCAGCCCTTCGACCTGAACACGGCCGACACCACCCAGCTGATGCAGATTCGCGGCATTGGCCGCGGCCGGGCCAAGTGGGTGGTGCAGCAGCGCAACCTGCTCGGCGGCTACGTGGACGAAAACCAGGTAGACGACATTTTTGTGCTGCGCGACGCCCCCGACCTGCGCGACAGTCTGCGCAAGTACACCTTCGTGGCGCCCGGCTTCGTGCCCCAGCAATTGCCCATCAATACGGCCACGTTTGATGAGCTGTGCGTGCATCCCTACATCCGCAAGGGCCTGGCCCGCGTGATTGTGGCCTACCGCAACCAGCACGGCCCTTTCCAGACGCTGGACGACCTGAAGAAAATACCTCGGCTAAAACCCGAAGAGTTGGAGAAGATGCGGCCCTACATCAAGCTCTAGCAAGGCAAAATGGCAACAAAAAAGCCCCGGCAGCTTGCCGGGGCTTTTTCCTTGTCTGCAGAAAAAGGCTTTGATTTCAATAATCCACTCTCCCAATAAGGCGGCGCTGCAGAGGTGTCGTCAGCCCGCCTTGTTGTTATCAAAACTACCTTCAGCCCCGGCCCTTGCGCAATCCGGGCCAGCGCGGGTTTTCAGGCGCGGCGGCATCCGTACCAGCACGCAGATGGCTTAACGGTAGCGCGGACTCTACGAGTCCGCACGTACATCGCGCACAAGCTACCCGGCTTGGAAATGCAAACTCACAGAGTTTGTGCTACCGCATGGAAAAAGCCCCGCTACCAATTGGCAACGGGGCTTTCCTATGTCTCCGGTGTTTGTCTCTGCTTTAGCCGGCAGCAGGTAACCTGTGGCTATTTACGAAACTCCCGCGACACAGGTTAGCCTGGGTCCTGTTGTCATATCATTACGCCAGTAGCCTTCCATTGATAATCAGGTGGCCCCGAACGTAAAAAAACCGGGATAACTGTGAGGCCAAGGAGCCTTTAGCCAGCCGGTGCGAGCCCTTCTACAGGCTAAGCCTATCTTGCACCCATGCCCCTCTCCTACTCTCAGCGCTTTCAGAAGCTGCGCGTGGCCAGCTCCCGCCGGCACGGCGAAGCGCCTTACAAGCCGGCCCTGCTGCTGGCCGTGCTCGACGGCATTGCCGCCGGCAGCATTCAGGACAACCATGTTGAGATTACCCCTGAACTGATAGCGGCCTTCACTGCCATCTGCACCGACCTAGGCTCTTCGCCGCACTTCACGGCCAACAACTTCGCCCTGCCTTTCTACCACCTCACAGGCGACGGCTTCTGGCACCTACACCCCTGGCCCGGTCTGGAGCTGCTGCTCACTAAGTCAGGCTCGGTGCGCAGCTTCCGCCACCTGCGCGAGGTGGTGGCCTACGCTTCCCTCGATGCGGAGCTGTGGCTGCTGGCCCAGCAGCCCGCTGCCCGAGCCGAGTTGCAGCAAGCTTTGCTTACCCGCTACTTCCCGGCTACCCAGCACCGCTTCCAGCCCCAGGCCGGCAAAGCTGCCCTGGCCGACATCCGCCGGCAAATGCTGGAAGAACCAGCGGCCATCTACCGCACCCACGTGCAGCCGACTAACGAGCTGGACCTGAACGTGCGCAGCGGCCTGTTTAAGCGCCTCGTGCTGCAGGCCTACGACCATACCTGCGCCATCTCGGGCCTGAAGCTCATCAGCACCCGCAGCAGCCCCGCCTCTTTGCTCGACGCCTGCCACATAGTGCCTTGGGCCCTGAGCTACGACGATACCCTGCCAAATGGCATTGCCCTCTGTCCCAACCTGCACCGGGCCTTCGACCGCCACCTTTTCCACATCGATGCCAACTACCGCGTGCAGGTAGCCGACTCGTTCCGCGAGCTCGGCGGCCCCGACTACGGCATCCGCCGCTTCCACGGCCAGGAGCTGCGGCTACCTCAGGAGCAGCGGGCATGGCCAAGGGTGGAGAATCTAGCAAAACAGGCAGGCACAAGCCAGGCTATTTAAGGGGAATACAAAGCCCCACTCATTAAAGACAGGGATTTATGTCATCCCCTCAGTTTTTTCGAGCGGAACATTCTGCGTATCAAGCAGAGATGAAGCACGGCAATTCGTCCTCTAGCATTCAGTCACCACCAAGATGTGACACATGAAAAAGCCCCAACGCCGGTAGTGGCATTGGGGCTTTTCTCAATTCACGCAGTATAACCTTGCGGGTGACTGCAAGCGCGTTACTCCAGTACCACCTTCCGGCTAAGCATCTGCTGGCCGAGCTTTACCTGCAGAGTATAAATACCGGCTGCCATGCCGCTGGTGCGTAGCTCGTGCTCGGTAGCGCCGGTAAGTGGGTAGCTGCGCACTAGCTGGCCGAGGGCGTTCAGTAGTTCGGCCGTGCCGCTGATGTTGTTGCCCACTACGCGCAGGGTGAGTTGGCCGGTAGCGCTGGGGTTGGGATACACGCTCAGCTGGGTGCTGGCGGTGCTGCTGCGGCTGCCCAGGGCCGTGCCGCTGATGGTGAAGCTGCCCGGTGCGTCGCCGCTGCCGTAGCCGCTCACGGCCACGTAGTAGCGCTGGCCGGCAGTCAGGCCCGTTACCGTTACGGTACCCACCGAGGTGTTAGAGTTGCCGCTGCCCTGGCAGAAAACCTGGTTGAAGGGGCCATTGGCGCAGTCGGCCGACTCAAATACGCGCACCATGCCGGCGGCGCTGCCCGTCAGGGTGAGGGTGGTGCTGCTGCCGGTCGGCGTGAAGGCAAACCACACGTCGCGCGGGAGCTGGGCCGGCGAGCAGGCCGGCGTCACGATGCCGTTCTGCACGCTGGTGCCGGCGCCCGAGTTGGAGCCGTTCACGGGAGCCGGGCCAAACAGCGTCACCGCGCCGCAGGGCTCGTCGTTGTTGGGCGTGGGCTGCACGAAGGTGATGGTCTGCGTGTCGTTGTTGGCGTTGCCGTCGGCATTGCCGTTGGGCTGACTGCCGGTCACGGTCAGGGTGTTGCTGCCGCTCAGGGCCAGCAGGCTGGTGCTGAAGGTAAGCTGCTGGGTGGCGCCGGTAGCCAGGCTCAGCCCGGTGAAGGTCTGCACCACGGGGGCGTCGCTGTTCAGCACGTACTGCAGCGTGACGGACGTCAGGGCCGACGTGCCGAGGTTGCGGATGGTAACCTGCACCGGGTTCAGGCCCGGTACGGCGGTGGCTCCCGGCGCGTCGATGCTTACCACGGCCACGTCGTCGGTGATGGGTGCAAACTCGTCGGCCCCGATGTCGGGCGTGGTGGTGCTGCGCGCCTGCCCGTCGATGTCGACGGTAACGGTGCTTGGCGCGGCCAGGTCGTTAATGAGGGCGCTGCTGGCGTGCAGGTTGGTGGGCGCGAGAAAGCCAGGGTCGGCCGATACCGAGTTGGCGTCCTTGTTCACGGCCGTGCGCCAGTTGGCCAGCGTCAGCCGGTCGGTGGTGCCGGTGAGGCCCACAAAGCCGTTCTGCCCCGCAGCGGCGTTGGCCACGTACAGGTCGTTGTTATCGGAAACCGAGCCCGCCGGACCAAACTGCGTGGCTGTTTCCGAATCAATGGCGTAGTGCTTGGCCACGCCGGTCTGGGCGGGCGAGAAGTCGGCGAAGATGTTGTTTCGCACCGTCAGCACCGGGCCGGTGGTCAGGTTCTGGGAGTAGGCCACGCTGCTGCCGCGGTAGGTGGGCAGGTTTTCCATGCGCACGCTGTTGTACTGCAGGCTGATGCTGGTACCGGCCACTGTGCTGGTGGTCTGGTTGGTGACGATGCCCACGGTGCGCACCGTGCTGGAGGCCGTGCCGGCGAAGGCATGGGTGAGGCCGTACACGAAGTTGTTGTAGGCCCGAACCTCATGATTGGTGCCCACGGCTGCCACGTCGAGACGCAGCCCGTACAGCGTGCTGGTGCTGGTGGTGCTGGTGTTGCGGATATCGTGAATGCGGTTGGCATACACCTCCGTGAGCCCATAGGCCGCCTCAATGCTGATGCCGTAGCCCGTGGTGCCGGCCACCGTTACGTTTTGTACTTCGTTGTTATACACCCGCAGGGCATTCTGCCGCACGGCCTGAATACCGGCCGTGGTTGTGGTGGTGCTGTTGCCGATGCTGCCTGCCGCGGCCGTCGCCACGCTGGCCCCAATTACGTTGTCGTGCACCGAGGTATTGGCGTCGAAGCCGAAGTTGGTGGTGTTGCCCGTGAGCAGGTAAATGCCCTTGTAAACGTTTTCGATAACGAGGTTGTAGTACTCGTTGTTCTGATTCACGCCGCCCGGTGACGTGGTAGCCGTGGCGCCTCCGCCAGTAGTGCTGGCCGTCTGAAACAGGCCCGCCGAGGTGGTATTCGTGCGGTTGAGGGTGATGCGGGCGTTGCGAATAATGTTGTTCTTGGCCCCGTCGGTGGCCGTGTTGCGAACCAGGTAGCCGTATTCCACGGTGCTCACCGCGCTGCCGTTGATGTTGATGCCGTCGAAAGTCACGTAGTCGGCGCTGGTAAGGGTGATGCCCGCGTCCGTGGCCGAGGTGGAGCCCGGCGGCACGATAACGGGGTTGTCGGCCAGGCTGGGCGTCAGTACCGCTTCCTGGAAGGTGATGCTGCGGGTGGCGCTGCCCCCGGCCGAGGCCCGGATGGCCGGCACCGATTCGGCGTAGTTGCCCGGCGACACCAGGAAGGTGACATTGCCGGTGCCGCCGGCCACGTTCAGCGCCGTCACGGCCGCCGTGAAAGTGGTGAAGTTGGTAGCACCCGAGCCGGCCGGGTTAATGGTGTAAGTACCAGCATTGAGCTGGGCCTGCGCCGCCGGAGCGCCCAGCAACAGCAGCAGGCCGCTCAGCCAGCCAGCCGCCGGCTTCATCTTAAAAGTAAAATGGGACATTAATGTGGGTGGGAGTAAAAAAAGGGTTGAGTGGGTTCGAAAGATAGTGCCAGTTGCCCGTATGGGCGGATTTTAGCCTCCAGAACCATGTAGAGAAGCATACTTGCGTCTCCCGGCAGAACGAAGACACAGAACGAATGTCGAGACGCGACTCTTCGCATCTCCGCCGTTGAATGATGACACCAGAACGTTCTATCAGCGCGGGCAACGAGGCGCAAGTGTGCGTCTCTACGACTCGAATGGCCCAAACGGCGCAGCCCCGGAGACGCAAAGGGTTGCGTCTCTACATCGTGCAGTAATGTCGTTCTGGCGGGAGACGCGAATACGCGTCTCTACATCCTGTCGGCACCTTTTTGTTACCTCAAAACCGCAGCCCAATCTGGGCGCCGGGCCAGAGACGGGTGCGGCTCTGTTCGCCGGCCGTGTCAATCCAGAGCTTCTGGTTGGCACCGAAGTCCCACTGGGGCTGGTGGTCGTTGCTCCAGGCAATAGCCAGGTTGAGGGTGGGCGCCACCACTAGTTGCAGGCGGCCCTGGGGCTCAATCTGCCAAGCCAGGGCTGGGCGCAGCTGCGTCAGTTGCCGCGAGTCGATGTTCTCGGCATCAACGTCGCTGGTGCTGCCAGCCAGCGCCCAGTGAATAATGTCGACGCTGAATGTGACCCGCCCGTGGGGACGCCCCGCCGTGCCAATGCCGAAGCCCGAAGCCCACTGCACGCGGTTGCCGAACGGCTCCGAGGCCAGCCCCAGCAGGGTGTAGTAGCGCTGCACGCCCAGCTTCACCACGGCATTCAGGGGCAAGCACTCGCTGGCCCACACCTCGCCGTGCAGGTAGCCGTGCCGCACGATGTTGATAATGCCTATTGAGGCCCCATCCACAGAGTCGGCGTAGTTGATGAGGCCGATTTGCGTGCCGCTGACGTGGTGGCCCACATTTATTAAGCCCAGCTGCACACCTTTCACCCGGCGGGCCACGTTCAGGATGGCCGAGGTTTGCACCCCGCGCACGTCAGTGCCGGTGATGTTGGTAATGGCCGCCGCCTGCACCAGCACGCCCGGCTGGCTCGTGGAAGGCGCCGCCGGCAGCTGGCCCAGCGCATCGGTGGCCAGCAGACGCGGCAGGCCCAGCCAGCGCCGCAGCCGCGTGGGCTGCCCCGGCCGCTTCCGGGCAAGAGCGGCCCCTCCGCTAATGTTGGCCAGACCGGCCACCTGCAGCCCCCGGGCATCGTCGCGCACGATGTTGATGGTGCCCGCTCCCTGCACCCCGCGCACGCTACCTCCAACCAGGTTGACCACGCCAGCCAGCTGCACGCCCCGCACGTCGGTGCCGGTAACGTTGGCAATGCCGGCCGCCTGTACCCCCCGCACGGTGTCGCGCACGACGTTCAGAACACCGCCCAGCTCCAGCTTACGCACCCCGGCCGAGTAGCCCGCCAGAACGTTCAACGAAAAGTCGTTCACGGTGCGCGGGCTGGCCAGCCAGTTGGAGCCCAGCGGGGCCACAAACGACACCTGCCCGGTGCGCCGTTTCAAAGCCACGCGGGCTGGCTCGACCGGGTCAGGCGCCGGGCCAAGCGGCAGCGTTGCCGGCGGGACTTCGTTTGCAGCTATGCCTACTACACGACGCGGCTGCAGCACCGATACGGCGGCTTCTACCGTTTTGCTGTCGGCAGCAGACGCAAAAGCTCTGCTACCAACTTGATTAACAGCCTTCGGCAACGAACCAGACGCGCCCGGCCCGGCAGGGCTATTGCCTGGGCGGCCCGTCCGCGACTCTACACTGCGCAAAGAGCCGGCCGCCGGCCGCTGAGCACCGGCCCAGCTGAGTGACTCGCCCGCTTTCGCGACGGGGCTAGTGCCCCGGCCCGATACTGACTTCATTACGGCACGTCGGGTGCCTTCCGAAGGCGAAGTCAAACGAGCTGCCCGCGTTGCGGAGGCAGTCGCACCCACCCCTGTATTCTCCACACTTCTGTTCGCCACGCTTTTTGGCTGTCGGTCCATTGCCGGGGGCTGGCCGAGACTGTTCAACTCCGTTACCCCAGCCGGGGCTAGCTCTGCGCTAGGCCAAAGCACCAGCTGCCCATTCAGCAGCCCGTACGACAAGTTGCGCGGCCCCAGCAGCTCGTTCAGCGCCGTGCCCAAGGGCTTAGGCGTACCACCCCGCAGCCGGCAGCGGCGCCCGGCCCCAATGCGCGTGCTGCTGTAGCTGAACGGCACGCCGCTCTGCCGCGACAGCTCCGCCAGGGCCTGGGCCAGGGTAGTTTCGGCCGGGTTGGTACGCACCGGCCTAGCCAGCGCCGACGTACCCGGCTGCGCCTGGGCCGTACCCGCCAGCAGTGCCAGCCCCATAAGTACCCGCAAGCACCTTAACATATAGCAAAGGTGCGGCATTTTGCTCGCTTGCGCCCTTATTCCGGCCATTAAACCTGACAATGGCTACTGCCCATTAGCAGCGCCGCCACAGCCGGGCCCGCGCAGCACGTAGCCGCCGCTGGCATCCGCCTCGGCTTGGCTGCCAATGGCCACGGCCAGCACCGCCAGTACCTGCGCCGGCTGGGGGTGCGCGAAGGTGCCCGTGAAGCGGCAATTTGCCAGCCCGGCGCTGCCCAGCTGCACGCGGGTGCCGTAGGTTGCCCGCAGCGTGCGTAGCACCTGCCCCACCGGCGCATCCAGAAACCGCAGCGTGTCGGTTTGCCAGGCCCGGAAGTTGGCATCGGCGGCCGGGCTGCTTTTAAGCCGGGCGGCTACGCTACCGGGGGCGTCGGCGGCCCGGAGCGAGCTGCGGGTGCCGGCCGTGAGCAGCACGCTGTCGGCCGGACCCGCCAGGCGCGTCACCCACACGCGGCCGTGCGTTACGCTCACCTCCACGGAGTCTTCGGCGGCGTAGGCCCGCACGTTGAAGGCCGTGCCCGTGACGCGCACCCGGGCCGTGGGGCAGCTCACCAGAAATGGCTGCTGCAGATTAGGCTTCACTTCAAAAAAAGCTTCCCCCGTCAGTTGCACCGTGCGCGGCTTGGAACTGCCAGCCTGGCTGTAGCTCAGGCGCGAGTGGGCGTTGAGCCAGGCGCTGCTGCCGTCGGGCAGGCGCACAAACTTCCGCTGCTCGTGGCTGGCGTAGCTCAGCGCCTGAGGGCTTTCTTGCCTGGTAAAAACACCCGTACTGAAGGCGTAGGCGCCACCCGCTACTACCGCCAGTGCCGCGGCAACACGCAGCAGCGTGGGCTGCCAGCTGTTGGCTGGGGCAATGCTCCGCTGCACGGTTGCTGGCTCTGCTGCCCGTATCGGCTCCACCGACTTGGCCGGTGCCACCTCTCCCATCAGCGGGCGAAAGCGCTGCCAGGCGGCTTCCACATCGGCCGGACTGAACACCACCGGCGCAGGCGCCTGCTCCCCGGCCCGCTCCCAGGCCCGGGTCACGGTCGTCAGTACCTGCAGGTGCAGCGGGTCGGCGTGCAACCATTGGCGCAGCTGGGCCTGCTCGGCCGCCGTGGCTTCGGCAGCGAGGTGGCGGGCCAGCAGCGCCCAGGGTGCGTCGTTCAAGTCCGGGTAGGAGTTAGCCATTTATTTCAGTTAACAGTGAACAATTAACAGTGAGCAATGGGCATTAGAACTGCATTGGCTTGCGCCATCTTGCGGTTGTTCACTGCTCATTGCTCACTGCTAACTGAGCCTTAGCGTACGGTCACCGAGTCGGTTCTGACCGTGAAGCCGGCAAAGTAGCCCACAGCGGGCTTATCCGCGCTGGGGTTGACGTTACGGATGTTGGTGCGCACGTTGGCCGGCGTGGTGGCAAATAGGCCCACGTTGTTGATTTGGCCAAACATCTCATTCAGGAAATAGAAGTAGTCGCGCGGAATAGCGTTCAACTCCACCTTCAGCTTATCGCCCCGCACCAGCGGCTCGTCGTTAAGCTGAACGCGGCCGATGTAGTTGCCGTCCACCAATTCGTCGGAGCGTACAATAAGGTCGCCGGGGTCGTTGAACAGCTTGCCATTCTTAAATACTTTGAAGCGGTAGTAGTCGCCCACGCCGGGCAACTCCGGGCCATTGTAGAGGGCATAGTAGCCGTCGTCAAAAAAATGCTGCCCCTGCTTGTACTCTACGCTGACGCTGTCAATTTCCGGCGTGCGCTTGATTTCAGTGTCAGCCTGATAAGTCTGACCGTCTGCCTCCACGGTGAGGGTGTAGCGGCCACCCACGCGGCCGCGCACCGTGCCGTCGCCCTGGTACAGGCCCGGGCTCACCTCGCGCAGTACGTCGCGGCTGCCCTGGTCATCGGTGAGGGTGATGGTGGCCCCGCGCACCACCGGCGCCTGGGTATCCTTGAAGTAGGCCTGGGTCATGCTCAGCTTCACCCAGCCGGGCGTGGCCTGGTCAGTAATCTGGCCTTCCACCACCAGGATGGGCCGGCCTTCGGGAATGTCAATATCAACCGCATCGAGGCAACTGCTCAGGCTGAGTGAGGTAAGGGCAGCGAGAAGAAAAAAAGCTAGGCGTTTCATAATGTATGGGTGGAGCCGCGGCTTAAAAAGTGAAGTTGTAAGTGACGCTGGGCAGGATGGTGCCGAACACGGCCAGGCGCACGGCTTCGGTCTGGGTGGGGTTGTCTTCCTTCTGGCGGAAGTACATGCCGTAGGCGTTGCGGCGGGCGTATACGTTGTAGATGCTGAACGTCCAGGAGCCCTGCCAGCGGCGCTCGGGGTGGGGCTTGCCCTTGAGGGTGGCGCCCAGGTCGAGGCGGTGGTAGGCCGGCACGCGGAAGTTGTTGCGGGCATCGTCGCCTACGTGCGGCACCTGCAGGCCCTGGTAGGTGAAGCGGCTGTCGGGGTAGGTAGTGGCCACGCCGGTGCTGTAGTTGAACGTGGCCGACAGTGACAGGCGCGGCGACAGCTCGTACACGCCCACCACGGCCAGCACGTGGGTTTTGTCGTACTTGTTGGCGTACCACTGGTCGCGGTTCAGGCCGTCTACCTGGCGCTCCGAGCGGCTCAGCGTGTAGCTCACCCAGCCGGTGAGGCGACCTTCGGCTTTCTTCAGGTAGAACTCGGTGCCGTAGGCCCGGCCCCGGCCGTAGAGCAGCTCCGATTCGAGCTGGGTGTTGAGCAGGGTATTGGCCCCGTTGATGTAGTCAATCTGGTTGTCCATCTGCTTGGCAAATACTTCCACCGAGGCCTCGTAGGCGTTGTTCTGAAAGTTGCGGAAGTAGCCCAGGCTGACCTGGTCGGCGTGCTCGGGCTTGATGTTGCGGGTGCTGGGCAGCCACACGTCGAGCGGCGTGGCCGCCGTGGTGTTCGAGATGAGGTGGATGTACTGCACCATGCGGTTGTAGCTGGCTTTCAGCGACGAGCTTTCCGTGAGCGAGTAGCGCACCGACAGGCGCGGCTCCAGGTTGGGGTAGCTGGCCACGGGCTTGCTTTCAAACGTCTGCCCGTTGACAGGAGTCAGCTGCCGGCCCCGCTCGCCCACGTAGTCGTAGAACATGCCCTTGCTGCGGTTTTCAAACATCGACACGCGCAGGCCGAGCTGCACCGACAGCGCCGGCCCAAACTGCCGCTCCTCGTCGAGGTAGGCGGCCCACTCCGTGGCCTGCTGCTCGTCCAGCTTCAGCTCGCGGAAGATGGAGCCGGCCTCGGTGGGCTGCACGTGGCCGGGCTGGAAAGTGTAGTAAATGCCGCTCAGGCCGAAGCGCATAGTGCTTTGCGGCGACTGATAAAACTCGAAGTCGGCCTTGGCGCTGTAGTCGGTGATGTTGGAGTTCCACTCGAAGCCCTGGCTGCCGTTGGGCACGCCCAGGCTGTAGTCGTACTTGCTGGCCAGCGTCGTCACGTTCATAAACAGGCGCGAGTTGAACACGTGGTTCCAGCGCAGGGTGCCGGTGGCGTTGCCCCAGTTGTTCTGGAACAAGTCACCGAACTTGAACACGTCGCGCCCAAAGTAGCCCGACAGAAAGAGCTTGTCTTTCTCGCCCAGCGTGTAGTTGGCCTTGGCCGAGAGGTCGTAGAAATAAGCCTGGTTGTCTTTCTGCTCCGGCACGGCCTTCAAAAACAGGTCGGCGTAGGAGCGGCGCCCGGCGATGATGAAGGAGCTTTTGTCCTTCACAATGGGCGCCTCAATAGCCAGGCGGCTGCTCACCACGCCAATGCCGCCGCTCAGGCCCAGGCGCTGGGAGTTGCCGTCCTTCATCCGGATGTCGAGCAGCGACGACAGGCGCCCGCCATAAGCCGCCGGAATGCCGCCCTTCACCAGCTTCAGGTCTTTCACGGCGTCGGGGTTAAACACCGAGAACAGGCCGAACAGGTGGGACGAATTGTACACCGGCGCCTCGTCCATCAGAATCAGGTTCTGGTCGATGCCGCCGCCGCGCACGTTGAAGCCCGTGGCGCCCTCTCCTACCGTGGTCACACCCGGCAGCAGCTGGATGCTGCGCACCACGTCGACCTCGCCCATCAGGGCCGGCACCAGCTTCACCTGCCGCATGTCCAGGCGGTTCACGCCCGTCTCCACGCTTTTCACATTCTGGTCGGGCTTGTTGCCCAGCACCAGCACCTCGTCGGTCTGCACACCCTGGGTTTTCAGCTTGATAGAGTGCGTCAGGTTGCTGCTCAGCTCCAGCGTTTCCTCGGTGGAGGCATAGCCCACGTAGGTGTAGGTGAAGGTGTAGCTGCCCTTGGGCAAAGTCAGGGAGTAAAAGCCGTATTCGTTGGCTGTGCTGCCCACGCCCAGGCTTTTCACCAGCACGCTGGCCCCAATCAGGGCCTCGCCGGTGGCCGCATCCTTGAGGTAGCCGCTGATGGTGACGTTGCCGCTGGCATTGGCCCGGGCGGCTTTTTTAGAGGATGGGGTGGGCTGCTCCTGGGCAAGCACCGCTCCGGGTACTAGCGCCAGCACGCCGAGTAGCGCAGCCTGCCGGCTCATCACAGAAAGAAGTTTGTGCATGGAAAAAAGAGGTGGTTTAGGAAGAAGACGCACAAGGCGGCGCTTACCCCTACGCCGGGGAAATATTTTTTTCAATCCCACGACTACCGGCGCCGAATGGCCGTTGCCAATGCTGGGAAAAATGTCGCTGGGTGCGTGCCGTCCGTTTCACAGCAGCACACTGTACAAGTCGCGCAGGGTACTGGCCAGCGCGCCGCGCAGCAGGCGCAGGGCCTTGCCCATCTGGTTTTCCACGGTTTTGGGCGAGATTTCCAGGGCCTCGGCAATCTGCTGGTAGCTCAGCTCCTCGTAGCGGCTCAGCTCAAACACCAGGCGGCACTGCGGGGGCAGCTCGTTGAGGGCTGTGGCCACGGCCGTTTCGGTATCCTCGTGGTGCAGGCTGGCCAGGGCCTCGGGGCCCACGGGCGAGGCCGTCGCTTCGGCCGGGGCTTCGTCCCAGGCTACTTGCCGCTGGCTGCGCTGCTGGTAGCGCCAGGCCGCATTGAGCGTGGCGCGGGTCAGGTAGGCACGGTAGGATAAGATGTCGGGTAGTGCGTGCCGCCCCTGCCACACCCGCAAAAACACGTCCTGCAGCAGGTCTTCGGCTATCTGCTTGTCGCGCACCACCCGATAGGCCACCTGCCCCAACGGAGCATAGTAGGCCCGGAACAGCGCTTCCATCCAGGCGCCTTCATCGTGCCGGCGCAGCTGCGCCAGGCGGGCATCCAGAATAGTATCGTCAGGTAGCGACATAGAGGGGCAAAGGTACGCCGCCCTGCCGCCGCCGGCCTGTTATAATTAGGTTTAAAACTTATAAAATTAGATTAAAGCGGTTTGGCTTTAGGCTTCAATACAGGCCTTGCTGCCGGGCCAGAGCTACCAGCGACGCCGTGTTGCGCAACTCCAGCTTTTGTAAAATATTACGCCGGTGGGTGCCTACAGTGAATTCGGAAAGGCATAGCTGCTCGGCAATAGCGCGGGTGGTAAGGCCCGCGCAGATAAAAAACACCACCTGCCGCTCCCGCTCCGACAAGCGGCTGAGCCGGATGCGGCCCGCCGACTCGCCGGCACTGGTTTCTATGGCTTCGCCCATTTCTTTGGGGAAAGCTCGTCCGCCGGCCTGCACCGTGCGGATAGCCGCCAGCAGGTCAGTAGCATCGGCCGACTTCAGCACAAAGCCGCGGGCCCCGGCCGTCTCCACCTGCGCCAGCACCGTGTGCGAGGCGGCCATGCTGAACACCAGCACCCGTAAGGCAGGCCAGCGCTGCCTTAGCATAGGCAGCAGAGTCAGGCCATCGGGCGGGGGCAGGTGCAGGTCGAGTAGCAGCACGTCGGCGGGCAGCGGGCCGCCCACCGGCGTTGCCTCCAGGGCCGTGAGCAAAGCGCTGCCGCTGGCGTAGTGCCCTACCACGGTTAAATCGGGTTCCTGCTCCAGCCAGGTGGCCAGGCCCTGCGCCAGGGCCGGGTGGTCGTCCACTATCAGCAGGCGGCAGGCAGCGGTATGTTCAAGATGCATGAAAGTCAGACAGTATGAGGCGGCGTAAGCAGGGGCAGCTCGGCAATAATAACGGTGCCGCGCTCCGATGAGTCCACGTGCACCTGCCCGCCAAGGTAAGCAACCCGGGCCCTCACGCCGCGCAGCCCGATGCCCTCGGTACTGCTGCCACTTCCCAGGCCCCGGCCATTGTCTTCCACCAGAATTTCGAGGCAGGCCGGGTAGCGCAGCACTTGCACCATGATATGGGTAGCCTGGGCGTGGCGCACGGCGTTGTGCAGCAGCTCGGCCGCAATGCGGTAAGCGGCCAGCTGCACCGGTTTGGGCAGCTGGTCGAGGTCGGTGCCCAGGTCGGTTCTCACGCGCACGGGCCCCTCGGGTTGGTCGAGGGCGTTGGCCAGCGCCGCCAGCGAAGTGCCGAGCCCCCCGGCGCTTAGCTCGGCCGGCAACAGCGCGTGGCTGATGGCGCGGGCTTCGTCGCGCGCCTGGCGCAGGAGGCTGTCGGCCTGGGCCGCGGCCTGGCTGGCCTGGGTCGAAGTAGCCAGGGCCTCACGCACGGCGCGGCCCTGCCAGGCCAGGTGCAAAGCCGTTAGGGTTGGGCCCAGGGCGTCGTGCAGCTCCCGGGCCAGGCGCTCCCGCTCCTCGTCCTGGGCTGTGATGAGGCGCACGCCCAAAGCCTCCCGCTGCCGCGCCTGCCGCACCCGGACCTGGGCGTGGCGGCGCAGGGTGTGGCGGAAACGGGCGGCCAGCAGCACACTCAGCACCAACATCTCCGCAAACAAGGCCCAGGCCAGGTCGTTGGGCTGCAGGTAGTGCCGGTTGGTTAGCCCGGCATGATTAAGCCAGGCCACCATGAAGCCTAGAAAAAATAACAGGTAGGTGGGCAAGAAATACCGCACCAGCTGGCGCTGCCGTGGGTTTTCGGTGGCGGCCGCCAGCCCTACCCCGCCGTAAAGCAGCACTGCCCCCAGCAGCAGCTCTCTGATGATGAAAATGCCTATCTGCCAGTCGGGCCGCCACGCCAGCAGCCCTGTAAAAGCTAGCACAAACACTACGGCCACGATGCACAGCCCCACCCCTATCCGGTACAGCTCCGGCTGAGTGGCCCGCAACCGTATAAACGATAAAAGAATGCTGAGCGCGCATACCTCGGCCAGCAGCATCACGTTGTAGGCCCCTAGCTGCCATAGTCCCTGGTAAAGTGTTGTGGGCAGGAAGTAAGCGTCCAGCCCGTCATTCATCATCAGAAAAAGCGCGGCCAGCGCCACGTACAGGCTATACAAGAGAAATATTGGGTCGCGCAGAAAGGCAAACAGCAGCAGCACAAAGCCCGCGCTGGTCAGGTAAAAGCCCAGCAGCCACAGCCAGTGCGTATCTATTAGGTAGGTAGCCTCGCGCTGCCGCAGCTCATCCTCGGTGCTGATGCGCCAGGGCAGGCGCACGGCTCCCGCCCCAACGTCGATTCGCAGGTAAAGCAGGGCGCGTTCGTGCGGGGCTAAGCTAAACGGCAAAGCCAGCAGCCGGGCCGGGAAAGGCCGCTGTGCTGCCGGAACCCAGGAGCTGGCGCCGGCCACACGCCGCAGGCCCGGCTGCCCGGCCCGCTGCACAAACAGCACAGCGCTGTCGGCAAACTGCCCTACGCTGCAGATAAATCGGGTGTGCTCAGCCAGGGCGCTGACCACGGGCAGGCGCACCCACACCCGGGCGGGACGGTTCAGCAGGCCCAGGTTGAGCGCATCGTTGGGGATGCCCCGGCGGAATCGCCGCTGCTGGCGTGGCAGTTCCTGGTAGTCGGGCCGGGCGCGGCTCTTCAGATGCACCACACGGAAGCGGAAGCTATAGCCGGGTGGCCAGCAACTCTGCTCACCCAAGTACAAGGTGTCTGACGAACCGGCGGAGGCTGCCACTGGCTGGGCTCTACCCGGCCGCGCCAGCACGAGCATTAAACCAAGCAGAAATAGCCAGTAAGGGGCAGGGCGCATACCGCGCAAGGTAAGAACCGCCCTCTACTTCCCTGCGCCCATCTCCAGCTTGCGCAGCTTATCGGCTTTCCAGGCCGTCACGGCCACCACGAGCAGCGTCATCATGCCCCCAAATACCACCGAGGGCACCGTGCCCAGCAGCTTGGCCGCAGCCCCGCTTTCAAACGCTCCAATCTCATTCGACGAGCCGATGAAGATGTTGTTCACCGCCGACACCCGCCCTTTCATGTATTCCGGCGTGTAAGTATGAATCAGCGTCGAGCGCACAATCACCGACACCGAGTCGAATACGCCAGTCAGAAACAGCAGCAGCAGCGACAGCACAAAGCTTTTCGACAAGGCAAAGCCAATTGTAGCCAGCCCAAAGCCCGCCACCGCCCACAGCAGCTTCACTCCGGCCTTGCGCCGCAGCGGGAAGTAGGTCAGGAATACGGCCATCAGCACCGAGCCCACCATTGGAGCAGCTTCCAAATGACCGAAGCCGGTTGGGCCTACTTTCAAAATGTTGGATGCGAAGACTGGTAGCAATGCTACTGCTCCTCCAAACAGGACGGCAAACATGTCCAGCGACAGCGCCGCCAGCACCAGCTGATTGCCGAAGATGAACCGCAGTCCACTCAGCACGCTGTCTTTCAGGTTGAGCCGCTCGCCTTCCATAGTCGGCAGCGGCCGGCCGGCAATTCGGCTGAACTGTAACAGCGCAAACACAATCAGGCAGGTGCACACTACATATGCATTGGCAACACCCACCCACGCGACGAGGTAGCCTCCTATTGCTGCTCCCAATACCGACGAAGCCTGCCAGGTGGTCGAGTTCCAGGTAATGGCATTGGGCAGCAGGCTGCGCTCGGGCAGCAACTGTGGCATAAACGAGAACAGCGCCGGCCCCATAAAGCCCCGCGCGATGCCGCTCACAAAAATGACGCCGTACAGCGGCAGCGTGTACAGCGCATCCTTGGCCAGCCAGTGGATGCCGTAGGGGCTGGCAAACGCCGCCAGGGCGGCCGCGCACAGTAGCAGCACGCCCAGGGCGGCCACCACAATGTTTTTGCGCCGCACCGAGTCGGCCACGTACCCCGCGTACAGCGACACCACAATGCTGGGCACGGCCTCCGACAAGCCAATCAGTCCCAGCGCCAGGGGGTTGTTGGTGAGCTTGAATATCTGCCAACTCACCACCAGCCCCTGGATACGGGTGGCCACTGTTAGCAGCACCCGGGCAGAAATCAGGCGGCGGAATTCGGGTAGCCGCAGCGCGGCATAGGGGTCGTGGGGAGCAGCCGCAGCAGTGGGTTCGGTCGACATAAAGCGAAAAAAGTGCCTCTACGCAGGCGGGCTGCAAAGGTAGAAGGCTTAGTGCCGCCGGACCGGCAAGCGCAGCGCATTGGTTAACTTGCTTCTGCTCGCGTCACAGCCTTGCTTCTTCCCAGCTCATGTTCGACCACGGCCTCGAAATCGTAGCCCGCCCCGACTTGCCAGCCATTGTGGCCCGCTGGCAGCGCGAAATCAGCGCGGCCGAGCTGCAGCAGGGCTACCAGGCCATCTTAGCCATGGCCGATGAATGTCAGTGCGGGCGCTGGCTGCTCGACCTGCGCCGCCGCAACGAGCTGGCCACGCCCGAAATCGACGCCTGGATGCAGACGTTTTTTCTACCGCAACTGCGCGACCGCTATGCCGAGCCGGCCCGCCTGGCCTTCCTGGTTTCGCCCCTGCGGGCCGCTCAAACTGCCAGCGCCGCCCCTGCACCGGCGGCGCTCGACGCTGCCCCCGGCACCCATATCCTCACCGCTTCCTTCACCGATGAAGCTGCCGCCTACCGATGGCTGGCCCGCTAATCGAGCTGGCCTTGAAATTTTTTTTCAATTTCCAAAAACGAAAAAGGCCCAACACAAAGCGGAAATGAAGGTTGCATGAGTTTCTGAAAAAAATTTTGGCCTTTTTCGGCGCGCCCTCTTGCGGAAGGGCTTTTCAATACTCTACATTTGGCTCAATTCTAGCGGGAACTTTTTTCACCGCTCGTCGCTCCCAAAAAATTTTCGGCTCATCGCATACTATGGCATAAAGCTCTACGTTCCCTTAATCCGTAAGCTTTATGAACACCATGCAGCCGAGCGACTCCGCTCTCATCTCGCTATACCTGGCTGGCCAGGAATCCGCCTTCGCTCTCTTGCTGGAGCGTCACCGGAGCCGTGTGTTCACCACCATCCTGCTCATCGTGCGTGATGAGGACGTCGCCGAAGACCTGCTGCAGGACACCTTCATCAAAGCTATTCACACGCTTAAGGGCGGGCGCTACTCCGAAGAAAACAAGTTCGGCTCGTGGATTTGCCGCATTGCGCATAACTTAGCCATCGATGCGTTCCGCCGGGGCAAGCGCGCTCCCCACCAAAGCCTCAGCGACAACGCTCCCCTGACCAACAAATTGACGGTGCTGGAAGAAAGCGCCGACGATGCCATGGCCCGGGAAGAAACCTACGCCCGTCTGCGGGAGTTAATTCAGGAGCTGCCCGCAGCCCAGAAAGAAGTGCTGCTCATGCGTCATTACGGCGACATGAGCTTTCAGGAAATTGCCGACGCCACGGGCGTGAGCATCAACACGGCCCTGGGCCGGATGCGCTACGCTCTCATTAACCTGCGGAAGAAAATGGCCGCAGCCCCTCAACTCTATGATACAAGTATTACCCCATTCGACGTTGCTCCGCTATGTGTACAACGAATTGCCAGCTGACGAGCGGCGCGAGGTAGAGGAAGCCCTGGTGCACGACCCGGAGCTGGCCGCCACCTGCGCCGACCTGCTGCTGGCCCAGCGCACGCTCAATGGCATCCGCCGCGAGCCCCGCCCCGAAACCTCGGAGGCCATTCTGCGCTACTCCCGCACCTTCATGGCCGGCGCATAGCTTCTATTCTCTACTATTGCTGTCATCCTGAGCGCAGCGAAGGACCTTCTCATACCGGAACAAGCCGTTCTGCCGTGAGAAGGTCCTTCGCTGCGCCTGGGATGACAATTGCTTTTATCCACGCCCATGTCCCGCGCCGAACGGTTTCGCTACTTCCTCGACTATTTCACTACCAACTTCCCGGCCCCGGAAACCGAGCTGGAGTACAGCAGCCCCTACGAGCTTATTGTGGCCGTGGTGCTCTCGGCCCAATGCACCGATAAGCGGGTGAACATGGTGATGCCGGCCCTGATTCAGCAGTTTCCGACCCCGGCCCACCTCGGCGCCGCGGCTCCGGAGGACATTTTCCCCTTCATCCGCAGCGTTTCTTATCCCAATAACAAAGCCAAGCACCTGGCCGGGCTGGGCCGCATGCTCAGCGAGGAGTTTGGCAGCGAAGTACCCAGCCAGATTGAGGAACTGCAACGCCTGCCCGGCGTGGGTCGCAAAACGGCCAACGTAGTGGCCTCGGTTATCTACAACCTCCCCGCTATGGCCGTCGATACCCATGTGTTTCGGGTCTCGCACCGCATTGGCCTGGTCCCTAGGACGGCGACTACGCCGCTGGCCGTAGAAAAAGCCCTGGTCAAGTACATTCCGGAAGCACTGGTGTCGAAAGCCCACCACTGGCTTATTCTGCACGGGCGCTACATCTGCGTGGCCCGCACCCCCAAGTGCAGCATCTGCCCGCTTACCTCAATCTGCGCCTATTATCAGAAAAACTTCGGCCGCTCAGTTGACGCTTTGCCCGTCATTGGATAGATAGAACACTTCCGAAGCGGAGGTTTACAAAACTGTCCGGCCGCACAACAGCACTTGCTGGCACAAGCTCCGCACTATTGAGCACAAAGTGCAACATGTTACACTGTAACAACGCTTGAAGCTCAGTCTTGGAGAGCGGCTGCTTCCAGAATATTTTGTACTGTTTCAGCCATCTGCTGACGGTCAAACTCCCGGCTAGCCAAAGCCTGACCACGCCGGCCAGCAGCTTGCAGCTCGGCAGGATTATCCAGCCGTTCCTGCAGCAGCTTCGCCAGCGCTTCGGCATTGCCGGCCGGCGCAAACCAGCCGCATTGCTCCCGCTCCACCAGCTCCTTGGTCCAGCCGCGGTTGGTAACCACTACCGGGGTGCCCACCGCCAGCGAGTCGTACAGCTTGGCCGGCGAGTTAGCATCCAGCACGGGCAGCTCCAGAAACGACACTACCGACACTTCGGCCAGCGCAAACCAGCTAAATACCTCGTGGCGCGGCTGCCCTCCCACCAGGCGAATGCGTCCCGGCCAACGCTGCGCCGCCCCGGCAATCAGCGGCTGGTGAAAGCCGTGTCCTAAAAACAGCCACACGACATCGGCGGTCTGGGCTGCTAGCTGCTCTGCCGCGGCTACCAAGGTCGGAATGTCGTTGGCGCGGCCGAAGGTGCCGGCATACAGTATCACCCGCTTGCCTTCCAGGCCTTGCTCGCGGCGCAGCTTCGCCACGGCATCCGGGGTGGCCCGGGCGGCCAGCTCCAGGTCGGTGCCGTTGAGTACCGTCGTCACTTTATCGGACGGTATGCCCAGCCCGGTGATGTAGCGGCTCATGTCCGGCGAGAGCGGAATAATGTGCTTCGCGCTCTGATACAGCCGCTTTTCCAGCTTGTACAGCTGCTGCCGGGCCAATGCTGTAGGCACTGCTCCCATGGCAATGGGGAACGAAGGCCACAAGTCCTGCACCTCGAATACCCACGGCACCTTGCGCCACTGCGCTACCTGCGCCGCCGCCCAGGCCGCCGTCAGCGGCGTGCTGATGCCCCAGATAACGTCGGGCTTGTCGATGCGCAGTCCTTCGCGCACGGCCCACAAGGCATACTGAGCGAAAGACAACGCCCGCCGGGCCGGCCCCATGCGGTTGTCGTAGGCCACGTCAGCCACGCGCAACTCCACCCCTTCCGGTACCCAGGCGAAGTCCTGCGTAAGCCGCTGCCCGGCCCAGGCCTGCGTGGTTATCAGCGTCACCCGGTGCTTTTTGGCGATGAAAGCCAGCAGCGCGTAGTGCCGACTGGTAGCCGGGCAATCGGGGTTGGTATGGTACTGGCTGAAAACGACGATGTGCACGCAGTAACAGTTAACAATGAGCAGTGAACAGTGAACAATTGGGAAGACACTGCTAACTGGCAATTGTTAACTGTTCATTGTTCACTGCTAACTATTAGTTCCGCTTTGGCCGGTAGTGCGACTCGTTCAGGATGCGCTGGGCATTTTTCTCGGCCAGCAGCTGGGCCAGAGTCACCTTGGGGTGGTCGGCCATGTACTTCCGCACTATCTGCAGGCCTACCCATTGCCCTACCCGGCCGGGGCAGGTCTTGTCGATTTCCGGCACGTTGGGCCGTTCGCCCACATATTTCTGAATCAGGAAGGGCGTGGTGGAGAACAGCAGGTTCTTCTCCAGGAAATGGCCCCAAACTTTGCCCTCATTAGCTTCTACCCCAATAATTTCTTTGGTCGTGAAGCCCAGCAGCAGCGAGTCGGGCGTGCAGGGCAGCATCTGCCCGGCAAAGTAGAGCGCCTTGCCGCTGTGTATCATGGCGTCGAGCATGGTGTTGGCGGTTAGCTCGTGCCGGTTGTATTTGCTGGCCACGCTTTGGGTCAGCATGGGCAGCAAGTGGCTGGGCGTGTAGCGCCGCAGCATGTACTGCGGCAGGTCGGGCCGGTAGCTGGCTTTGGGGCCGGCAAACCAGTCCAGGCTCAGCACCAGCAGGCTGTCATTTACATAAATATCCTTGCCCAGCAACCCACTGACGTAGGTGTACGCCGGGGGCACACGAAAATCCGGAAAGTAATGATGCACCCGCTTAAACATCTGGACCAGGTTCTGCGCCAGCGCGGCACTGTCGGGAAAGGCAGCGTCGGTTTCGCGCTTGAGCTTCGCCAGGTCTTTGTTGGTGGCCATCTGGGCCAGCGCGTTGGCCAGCGCCGCCTCCGTGCCAGGCTGGCGCTGCAGGTAATACCGCGAAAAATCCGGATGCCGGTTGATGAACTGCAAAGCCTGCTCGGGCTGCTGGATGCGGAAAAATTCCCGCTCCAGGCGCTTGAGCGGCACGGCCACGGCGGGCGCATCCGCGGCGGGGTCGGGACGGCAGCCTTCTTCCGTGTCGGTGCAGGCGGCCATCAACAGGCTCAGCGCTGAAAATAACGGCAGCGCCAGCCGCCGAAAAAACTGGTTCTTATTCACGCGTCTATACTTTAGCGTAAAATTAGCCAAAACCCCACGGCGGAAGTTCCCTTCTGCTGTTTGCTCTCCACCCCATGAAAAAATTATCCTTGACTTTGGCCGCCCTGGCTGCCACCATCGGTGCCGCCTCCGCTCAGGTTGAAATCGGGCTGAAAGTCTCGCCTTCTATTACTTATCTCCGTACCGATGCACCGGCTGATAACGAGTTCAAGGACGAGAGCAGCCAGCTTGGCATCGGTGGAGGCCTTGTCGTCGACTATTTCTTTGGCGAAAACTACGCCTTCAGCACCGGCCTGCAGCTAACCGGCAAAGGCGGCAGCTATTCCTACATGTACCCGGACCCGCTGAATGCCAGCAACAAGCTTTCGGGTGGCACCGTCAAGCTGAGTGCCCAGTACCTGGAGCTGCCCTTGAGCGTGAAGCTTTTCACCAATGAAATTGCCCCCGACATGCGCCTGTATTTCCAGGTTGGCGGCTCGGTGGCCGTGCCCATCGGCGCACGTATCGATGGCGAAAAACGCTACAAGGACTACACCACTACGTCGTTTTTCACTTCGGGCCAACCCCAGGAGACTACAGCTCTTTCGCATGTGTTCTTCATCGACGCCAACGCCCTTGCCGGCTTGGGGATTGAATTCCAGATGGCCAAAAGCACCAAGGTATTCGGCGGCTTCAGTTACCACCGCGGCCTTATCAACCTCGACAGCTACTACGAAGACGAGCGTGAGCCTAACCTTAAGGACGTCTCCATCAAAAACAACGTCTTTGCGCTCGACTTAGGCCTGAAGTTTTAAGGCGCTCTTGCGCTATACAACAAAGCCCCGACTTCACGCGAAGCCGGGGCTTTGTTGTTGGGCTGGTTGCCGATTATGCAGCGGCCAGCTTTGTTAGTCGATGATTTCCACTTCGCGGTCCTGCAGACGGCTCATAGCAGCGGCGTTGGAGCGCAGCTGAATTTCCTCGCCCCGCTCGTCCTCGATGCGGTAATCGGTGATACCGAGGCTGCTGTCTTTCATGACTTTCACCCACTTGTAGTACTTCAGGTACCACTTCATCTGCCGCGATACCAAACCTTTGGTGTAGTAGGCGTGCAGGAAGGGATGCACGTTCAGCGTGATGCCCGACTGGTTCTGGTTCACCAGCAGGTCGTCGATGCTGTTGTCAATCTCATCCGTCACCTGAATCGAGGCCGAGATTTTGCCAGTGCCGCCACAGGTGGGGCACAGCTCGCCGGTCACAATGTTTTCGGCCGGCCGCACCCGCTGCCGCGTAATCTGGAGCAGGCCAAACTTGGTGATGGGCAGGATGGTGAACTTGGCCTTGTCGTTTTTCATCACGTCGCGCACCGCGTCTTCCACCTTTTTGCGGCTTTCTGCGGAGCGCATGTCGATGAAGTCGACCACGATGATGCCACCCATGTCGCGCAGGCGCAGCTGCCGGGCAATTTCCTTGGCCGCCAGCATGTTTATCATCAGCGCCGTGGCTTCCTGGTCGTTTTCCTGGTTGCTCTTGCTGCCCGAGTTCACGTCGATGACGTGCAAGGCCTCGGTGTGCTCAATCACCAGGTAGCCGCCGCCGGGTACGGTCACCGTCTTGCCAAACAGCGTTTTCAGCTGCTTCTCAATGCCGGTGTGCTCGAAGATTTTGACTTTGGCGTTATGCAGCTTCAGCAGGCCCAGCTTGTCGGGGGCTATTTTCTGCAGGTAGCTGCGCATCTCCTCGTACATGGCCGGGGCATCCACCATGATGCTGTCGAACGATTCGTTCAGCATGTCGCGCAGCATCGACGAGGTCCGGCCCAGCTCGCCCAGCACCTTGTCGTTGGACTTGGCAGAGCGCAGGGTACTGTAGAGCTTTTCCCAGTTATCGACCATGCTCTGCATATCCTTGTCGAGCTCAGCCACCTCGCGGCCCTCGGCCACGGTGCGGATAATCACGCCAAAGTTGGCCGGCTTAATGGAGGCAATCAGCCGTTTCAGCCGGTCGCGCTCCGTCTTACTTACGATTTTCTTGCTGACGCTGATGACGTTGGAAAACGGCACCAGCACCAGGTAGCGGCCAGCCATGGAAATATCGGTGCTCACCCGGGGCCCTTTCGTGGAAATGGGCTCCTTGATGATTTGCACCAGTATCTGCTGCCCGCGCTTGAACACGCTTTCGGCCTTGCCCACTTTTTCCAAGGGCGGCTCGAACGTAAACTTCTCCAAGCTTCCCGAAGGAGCCTTACCATTTTGCACTCCCCGCACCCACTTGTTGAGGGAAGGGTACTGCTCGCCCAGGTCGCCGTAGTGCAGGAAGGCATCCTTTTCGTAGCCAATATCTACAAATGCGGCGTTGAGGCCGGGCATCACCTTGCGTACCGTACCCAGGAAGATGTCGCCTACCGAATAATTGGTGTCGTTGCGGTCGAAGTGGTATTCAATCAGCCGCTTGTCCTGCAACAACGCAATCCGTTCGCCTTCCTGAGTAGAATTAATAACTAATTCATTACTCAAAGCATTGATTCAGTTAAAGTAGCCTGCCTATGGTGCGGCAAAAGCAACCGCCCGAAACTGGCAAAGGGAAGCCAGGACCTAGTGTCCTAGCTTCCCTCGCGAGCCACGGGAAAAGCGCCCAGCCAGCCACACCCAGGAGGCTACGTGAGAGATAGGCGGGTAGGGCTAAGGAAGCCCAGCCGCCGTTACGCCCCGTGAGGCTTACTTCTTCTTGTGGCGATTCTTGCGCAGGCGCTTCTTGCGCTTGTGGGTGGCAATCTTATGACGCTTTCTTTTTTTACCGCAGGGCATTTCGCTAGGGGTTAAGTTGGTTGATGAGTTGTTTTATTTGAGTTTAGCAAGCTCCTCGTCGACCGAAGCCGCCAGGGCCGGGTCGGCGCTGAGGCTTTTGGCCGCCAGAAAAGCAGCGCGGGCTTCTTCCTTGGCACCGGTGCGGGCCAGGGTTACGCCCAGGTAAAATTGGCCGTTTACGCTCTTGGGGTTGACTTTCACCAACTCCTTGAAGCGGGCGGCCGCTTTATCGTACTGGTTGCTTTGGACCGCTAAGATACCCATATTGTACAGGGCTTTCTCATTGCGCGGGTCGGCCGCCAGCACTTCCCGTAGCAGCGCAATGCCCTGCATGGGGTTCTCGGTAGCCATATAGGCCATGCCGAGGTTGGTTTTAGCATCGAGGTTATCCGGCTCGGTCTTCAGCACTTTGGTGTACAGTTCCCGGGCCTTACCACCCAGCATTTTCACCCGCTCGTCGGACGAAGCGAAGCTAAAGGCCTGGAAGTAAGCATCGGCTGCCTGCTGCCAGGCTTTTGCGCCGGGCTTAGCGCTGGCTACCTGCTCGAGGAAATAGCCGGCGCTGTCGAAGCGCTGCACGGCCTGGTAGCGCAGGGCCAGAGCCGTAGCAGCTTCCGTTTTGGCAGTTGCACTGCCAGCGGCCGCATATTGCTTCAGCAGCTTGCTCAGCTCCTGCCGTTGCGCAGGCGTAGCGGTGGTGTGCGGGGCGGCTGCCTCGGCTGAGTGGTCGTGACCGTCGCCTTCGCTGTGGCCGCCGTTGTTGTCGGTAGCCGTGGCCGGCACCGGGCCCGAGGAAGCCTCGGCCTTAGAGCCGTTGGTGGCCATGCCTCCACCGTCACGGTTGGCCGTACGGGCCGCGTCGCTGCTCAGCTCGGCTTTGCCTTCCTTGGGCTTTACAATACCCTTGGGCAGCATAAACAAGCCCCCGACCAGCGCCATGGCGGCGGCCAGTACAACAAGCTGATGCGAAGCGGAACGGGTAGTAGCCATGTGGTGAAAAAAACCGGCCGCCGGGCTTCCCCTGGTGGAGAAGACACCGGCGGCACGGCCGGTATTCAGGGTTTCTGATTATGGAAGGTTTGCTCTGGGCTTCTGTCAGTTAAATAACCAGAAACTCGAAACAAGTAATCAGAAACTTAAAAATTAAGCTTTGGCCGTAGCAGCCATTGCCTTCACTTTCTTGCTGTTTTTGATTTTAGCAACGAAAGTCTTCGAAGGCTTGAAGCTCGGGATGTAGTGCTCGTCGATGATGAGCGAAGTGTTTTTCGAGATGTTGCGGGCCACTTTCCGGGCGCGCTTCTTGTTAACAAACGAGCCGAAGCCGCGAACGTAGATATTGTTACCCTCGGTCATCGAATCTTTCACGACTTTGAAGAAAGCTTCAACAGTCATCAATACATCTGCTTTCTCGATGCCGGTCTTCTGCGAGATTTCGGCGATTACCTCTGCTTTAGTCACGTTGGTATGGTACTTAGGGGGTGGAAAAAATTGCGTTTTTGGGCAAGCAAAGCCCGAACTCCAGCGTAAACCCTTGCCCGGTAGGTGGTTCGCCTCGGAATTCGGGCCACAAAGGTAGCCCCCTTTTTTTGTTTTACCAACGTTGCTTCCCAATCTTCTCCCCCGTTCAATTTATTCGTCCTCAAAATTTTGCCTAAACCTTCCCTTCAGCCGTCCTTTTTAGCGGCGGCCCTGCTGAGCTGGTATCCGCGTCACCACCGCGACCTGCCTTGGCGCCGTACCCGCGACCCATATGCTATCTGGCTATCTGAAGTTATTCTGCAGCAAACCCGTGTTGCTCAGGGCCTTCCTTATTACGAGAGTTTCCTGGCAGCCTACCCTACCGTGCAGAATCTGGCGGCGGCGCCCGAGCAGGAGGTCTTGCGCCTCTGGCAAGGCCTGGGCTACTACTCCCGGGCCCGCAACATGCACCATACGGCCCAGCAGGTGGTGCAAGAGTACGGTGGCCGCTTCCCTTCCACCTATGCCGAGCTGCTGAAGCTGCGCGGCGTGGGCCCGTACACGGCTGCGGCGATTGCCTCCTTTGCCTTCGACGAGGCCGTGGCCGTGCTCGACGGCAACGTGTACCGGGTGCTGGCCCGCATCTTTGGCCTGCACTCCGACATTGCCGCGCCGGCCTCGCGCAAGGAATTCCAGGCCCTGGCCGACCAGCACATTCCGGCCAGTGCGCCGGCCGACTTCAACCAGGCCATTATGGAGTTTGGCGCCATTCACTGTACGCCTGCCAAGCCCGACTGCCTGTTCTGCCCCTTGCAGCAGCAGTGCTGGGCCTTTCAGCATGGGCAGGTGGCCCTGCTGCCGGTAAAAAGCAAGGCCAAGGCAGCTCGGGTGCGCTTCTTCCAGTACTTCGTGCTGCGCCACAAGGAGCACATCTACCTACGGGAGCGGCGGGAAAAGGACATCTGGCAAGGGTTATACGACTTCGCGTTGAGCGAAACCACTATTCCTGACATTCCAGCTTCGGAAGTAATACGCTACCTCGACGCGCTGGGCGCCAGCATCGATACGAGCCAGGCAGCTGAGCCCAGCACTGTATACCGCCACGTGCTTAGCCACCAAAAGCTGGAGGCGCGCTTTCACCCCATAGAATTAGCCCAGCCCCTACCTGAACTTGCTCAACAGGATTTAGGGCTGCGGGCGTACACCCGGGCCGAAGTTGAGGCACTGCCTAAGCCCATTCTTATTGCGAATTACTTAAATCAGCTTTATTAGCAGGTTGAATTAGTTTGCCAATCTTAATGGCAAAAAATATTTTGCTAATACATTTGGTTTTTGTCAAAAAATTTTCTACTTTTAAGGCAGGAAAGGCCGAGTGGCTTTTTTGAATATCTACCCTATAACCAGCTAAAGTCATGGCCGGAGTAAACAAAGTAATTCTAGTAGGCAACCTGGGCAAAGACCCGGAAGTACGGCACCTCGAAGGCGGGGTAAGCGTGGCCCACTTCACCCTTGCTACCAACGAGTACTACAAGGACAAGCAAGGCAACCGCGTGGAGCGCACCGAGTGGCACAACATATCGGCCTGGCGCGGCCTGGCCGACATGGCCGACAAATTCCTTAAGAAGGGCCAGCAAGTGTATATCGAGGGCAAGCTGCGCACCCGTCAGTACCAGGACAAAGACCAGCAGACCCGCTACATCACGGAAATCATTGCCGACGAAATTTCCATGCTGGGCGGCCGCCCGCTGACCAATGGCGCGGTAGCAGCTGAAGCCAATGGCGCAGCCGTAGCCGAGCCTCAGCAGACCTTCCGTCAGGAGCCGGAGTTGGACCAGTTGCCGTTTTAAGCTTGTCTGAACCACGGATTGACGCGGATTTTTCGGATTAATCGGATTTTGTGGTCGACTCCCTAAAGTCCCTTTGTTAATAGAAAAGGCCACCCGTTTGGGTGGCCTTTTCTGATGTTGAAACAATCCGTTCGTGCCGTCTACAAAATCCGATTAATCCGCTTAATCCGCGCCAATCCGTGGTTCAGACAAAATCCGATTAATCCGACAAATCCGCGCGAATCCGTTGTTCCGACAAAAGGCACTTTCCGACGTCTTTCTCTCGTTGCACCAAAGCGCGGCCGGGCGGCTACCTTTGAAAATTAAATGGAGCTATTGGCGCGTTGGTGCCGCGCTTTCCTCTATGCATTTTTCTGTGTCATTGTTTTCGCCGCTGAAGCGGATTGGTTTCTGCGTTGGGCTGGGTTTGCTGGCTGGCTGCTCTTCTACGCCCGACTTTACCCCCAAGCCCAAGGGCTACAACCGTATAGACCTGCCGCCGCACCGCTACCGCCCCCTGCCCGGCAACCACCCCTACACCTTTGAGTATTCGCGGGAGGCCGTGGTGCGGCCTGACTCGTCTTATCTCGCCAAGCCGCACTGGCTTAATGTGTACTACCCCCGCCTGCACGCCAACGTCCAGATTACTTACATGGATGTGCAGCGCGACCGCAAGCTCTACAACAAGATGATGGAGGATGCTCGCAAGCTCACGGGCAAGCATCAGATTAAGGCCACGGCAATCGACGAGCAGATTGTGAAGACGCCCAGCGGGCTCCGGGCTTCCGTGTTTGAACTGCAGGGTGAGGTGCCCAGCCAGTTCCAGTTTTATACCACCGACAGCAGCAAGCACTTCCTGCGCGGGGCCTTGTACTTCCGCACCGCCACCGCCAACGACTCACTGGCCCCGGTGATTGAGTACGTGAAAGCTGACATGATTCAGATGCTGAACACCCTCCGCTACCGCTAGCCATTTATCATTTATCAATTAACATTTAACAGCCTGGGATTTAGCAAAATCGCCCCAGACGACCTGTTAAATGATAAATGTTAACTGTTAAATGTAATGAGTAATTTCTTCAATACCCGGTTGGAGTTCTTGCGGAATGTAGGTACCCAAAAGGGGCAGCTGCTGGGCAAGGAGCTGGGGCTGTTCACCTACGGCGACCTCATCCAGCGCTACCCTTTCCGCTACCTCGACCGGACGCAGTTCTACAACATCTGCGACTTGCACGACGACCTGCCTTACGTGCAGGTAAAAGGTATACTGCGCGGCAAAGAGCTGGTGGGCGAAGGAGCCAAGCAGCGGCTGGTGGCCAAAATTGCCGACGCCAGCGGCGAGCTGGAAGTGGTGTGGTTTAAGGGCGTGAAGTGGGTACAGCAGTATACCAAAAACAACCAGGAATACATTGTTTTTGGCAAACCCACCATGTTCAACGGGCGCCCCCAAATGGCTCACCCGGAACTGGAAGAGGTGACGGAGGCCAAGGCCGGGCAGAGCTTTCTGCAGCCCGTGTACAACACTTCGGAAAAGCTTAAGAACTACCACCGCATAGATAGCAAGGCCATCATGCGTATGGTGGCCGAGTTGCTGAAGCTGGCTTTGCCCCACGTGGTAGAGTCGTTGTCGCCGGCCCTGGTGCAGCACTACGGCCTGATGAGCAAGGCACAGGCGCTGCAGCAGATTCACTTTCCGCAGAATCCGGACCTGCTGCAAGCCGCGCGGTTCCGCCTCAAGTTTGAAGAGCTGTTTTACGTGCAGCTGAAGCTGCTGCGGCAGAAGGACCAACGCAAGGCGGTGCTGGCCGGGCAGATTTTCAACCAGGTGCCGACGCTGGTTGATTTCTACAAAAACTACCTCACCTTCGACCTCACCGGGGCGCAAAAACGGGTTATCCACGACATATACAAGGATTTTTGCTCCGGTAAGCAGATGAACCGCCTGCTACAGGGCGACGTGGGCTCGGGCAAAACCATTGTGGCGTTCATCTCCATGCTCATGGCCGCTGACAATGGCGCCCAAAGCTGCCTGATGGCCCCGACGGAAATTCTGGCCGACCAGCACTACGTGGGCCTGAAAGTGTACGCCGACCAACTGGGCATCAACATCGGCAAGCTTACGGGCAGCACCCGCACCGCCGAGCGCCGCGTATTGCACGAGCAGCTCCGCAACGGGCAGATGCACATGCTGGTAGGTACCCACGCCCTGCTCGAAGACGTGGTGCAGTTCAAAAACCTGGGGTTGACCATCATGGACGAGCAGCACCGCTTCGGGGTAGCGCAGCGCTCGAAGCTGTGGCAGAAAAACCCGCACGTTATTCCGCACGTCTTGGTGATGACGGCCACGCCCATTCCCCGCACCCTGGCCATGACGCTGTACGGCGACCTCGACGTGAGCGTGATTGACGAACTGCCAGCCGGGCGCAAACCCATTGTTACGGTGCACCGCTACGACACCAACCGCCTGAAGGTGTTCCAGTTCCTGCGCGACCAGATTAAGCTGGGCCGCCAGGTCTACATCGTGTATCCACTGATTGAAGAATCAGAAACACTGGATTATAAAGACCTTACCGACGGCTACGAAAGCGTGCAGAGGGCTTTCCCAGAGATGCGAATCAGCATCGTGCATGGGCGCATGCGCCCCGAGGAGAAGGATTATGAAATGCAGCGCTTCGTAAACCGCGAAACCCAGATTATGGTGGCTACCACCGTTATCGAAGTGGGCGTGAACGTTCCTAACGCTTCCGTGATGGTGATTGAAAGCGCCGAGCGGTTTGGCTTGTCGCAGCTGCACCAGTTGCGCGGCCGCGTGGGCCGCGGGGCCGACCAAAGCTACTGCATCCTGATGACGGGTTTCAAGCTGAGCAAGGACTCGCGCACCCGTTTAGAGACTATGGTGCGCACCAACAACGGCTTTGAAATTGCCGACATAGACCTGAAGCTGCGCGGCCCTGGCGACCTGATGGGTACGCAGCAGAGCGGGGTGCTAGACTTGCTGATTGCCGACCTTGCCAAGGATGGCCGTATCCTGACTGAGAGCCGGGCCGCTGCTCAAGCCTTGCTGGCCAACGACCCCGAGCTTAACCATCCCGATAATGCCAACATTCGGCGGCATATCGAGAGCCTGCCCGCAACGGCCGTCAACTGGAGCCGCATTAGTTGAAAAATGGATTTTTTCAACACAATCGATTGTGGAGCTAGCTCTGTGACCGTCCCCAATCGTTTGGAGAGGGCATAAAAAAAGCGGCTTTGGTAGAAGCCGCTTTAGAATGGTAGTTAAAACATCTCCATGACTGTTGTACTTCCCGGTTGGGGTGGTTGTTGACTGGCTGGCGCAACCGGCTCAGAAGTAAGCACTTGATGAACCAAAACAACAGAGTTGCTTGGCTGAGCAACGGGAGCAGGCGTACTGGCTACCGTTGCTGGTGCAGCTTGCTTGCTAAGCTTACCCCCAATAATGAGGGCCAAAAGCAGGAGAAATTTTAAGAGTGCTTTCATAGCAGAATGCTTAAAGGCGGAGACAAAGATAGAGTGAAACTTGGTCTTGTCCAAATAATCCGTTCAAAAAGCCCAAAATATCGCCCAAAAGCTTATTTAAGGCGATGTTTTTTTTTGTAACGGAAGTAAGCAAAGGTGACAGTTTGGGGTTGGCAAAGTAAACGGAGTCGCTTTACGGAAGTAAGCTTTTTAGTGTTATGGTTCAGCTATGCTTTTGTTAGCTGGCAAACACGATTTACCTACTCAGTTGGGCAAGCCAGGTGCTGCAACCAATTGGGAGCGGTACTTTTGACGAGTCTTTGGCTCCTAAAAAATTGTTTTGACTTTTTTCGATTTCCTTATGCTTCGTCGCGCTTTATTGGTTGGGTTATTGTGCTGGGTTGTGACTGGAGGAGTTCCTGCCGCCATGGCTCAGAAAGTGAAGTCGGCTCCTTTTAGCTATTTGCCGGAGCAGGGGCCTGACCGCTACGACATGCGCGTACCCCGCAAAACCCTGGCGTTGGCTGATGGCAGCGGCTTTATAATTCTGGCCCACCAGAACGCCGGCGGCTACGCTGTGGAGCGCTACGACACTGAGCTCAAAAAGCTATGGGCCAGCTCCGTACCGGTGGGCCCCGGCGAAACGCTAGAGGCATTCGGCCGCAGCAGCCAGCATGCTTGGGTGGTGCTGCACCGCAAAGATGACAGCGGCCAAAGCCTGAGCGTGGTGCCGGTGAACCTGCAAACCGGTCAGAAGGCAGCGGCCAAGACGCTTATCACCGCGCCGGCCCGTGACCGGCGGCCGGGCGTCTCCATCTCACCCGATGGCAGCCGGCTCCTGGCCTTCCGCTACCTCACCCGCGAAGAGCAGGTGAAGAGCATCACGGCTTCCCTGTTCGAACAGAGCCTGGGCCAGCCCCAGGCACGGACCTATGACTTCCGCGAGCTGGGCGACTTCTTCTCTCCTGCTGTGCACGTGGCCAACGATGGCACTCAGTACGTGACGCTGGTGAGCGACAACATGAAAAAGCTGACCGTGCGCCGCTACCCGGCCGGCGAAGGCACCGAAGTAAAGGTACTGGGCGTGCCCGTGGGGGGCACCTACGGCGGCAAAGCCGTGACCATTCGCGACAGCAAATTCACCGTGCTGGGCGACGGCAGCCTGTACGCTGCGGCTTTGTGCGCCGATTACCAAAGCGGCGAGTACTACAGCCTGAAAGTGGTGAAATACGACTTTAGCGTGGGCAATAGCGGCGACATGAAGTTCTCGCCCGAAGTGCGCTTTACCCCCGAGTACCTGGCTGAAGTTAGTAAAGCCACTGGCAAACCCGTGCAGCGCCTCGAAGACGTGTACCTGGCCGACCTGCTGCTAACCGAGGACAAGCAGCTCGTTGTGGTAGCCGAAAAGCACTACGAAGAAGGTGGCGACGACTCGCCCGTGCATGCCCGCGAGCTGCACGTATTTGGCTACAATGAGTTTGGCGGCCCTACCTGGCACAGCATTGTGCCCAAAGACCAGGTGGCCCCCGCTGTTGACGCTTATACCGGCATTGGCTTCCGGGCCGCAGTATTCGGCAATACCGTTCAGTTGCTGACGCTGGAGAACCTGAATAAGAAGTCGGACCTCTACCTGCGCCGCCTCAATGCGCGCACGGGCGTGGTGAGTGCCCCAGAGCGGCTCAAGCTCAATGTGGCCGACGACCAGCAGCTGGCTTATGTGAAGGACTTTACCACCTGGCTGGGCGAGAAAACCATTATCGGTGTTAGCCGGCCCAACAAGAAGTCCAAAGCGCTGCAGTTGAATAAGATTGTAGTAAAGTAAGCGGCGGTTATCTATTCAGTGGAAATGCAAAAACGGAAGCCGCGCTGGCTGGTCAGGCTGGCGTGGGGAGTTGCGGCCGGGCTAGGCCTGAGCGGTGCGATTATTCTTAATCAAGCGTATCGGTTCACGCATTTTAGCGCCAGCACGGAGGTTGTGCCCGCCGGCAAGCCCTCACCGCTACTGATGCTGCGCTACGCTTTGCTGGGCCTGCCCAACCCCCGTCCCCAAAACGGCCCGGCACCGGATACCACCTACCAGAATGTGCAGCTAACGGCCGCCGATGGCACCCGCCTGGCCGCCTGGTACGTGCCCGTAGCCGAGCCCCGTGGCACGGTGGCCCTGTTCCACGGCTACCACGGAGAGCGTGCCGGGCTGCACCAGGAAGCAGCCATTTTCCGCCGGCTGGGCTTCAGCACGCTGCAGCTGGACTTCCGGGGCTCGGGTGCTTCGGAGGGCAGCTATACATCCGTGGGCTACGACGAAGCCCAGGACGTGAAAGCCGCCTACGACTGGCTGCGCCAGCAGGACCGCAACCGCCGGCTTTACCTGTATGGCAGCAGCATGGGCGCCGTGAGCATCCTGCGGGCCATACGTCAATACCCGGACGCCCAGCCCGAAGGGCTGCTGCTGGAATGTCCGTTTGGCAGCTTGCTGCAGGCCTCCCAAGGCCGATTCCGCTCGCTGCAGGTGCCCGAAGAGCCCCTCGCCCATCTCCTGGTTTTCAGCGGCAGCCTGGTGAATGGCTTCTGGGGCTTTTCGCACGATGCCGTGGGCTATGCCAAAGCCGTGCGGGTGCCCACCCTACTGCAATGGGGCGAGCAGGACCCGCGCGTGAGCCGCGCCGAAACGGACGCCATTTTTGCCGCGCTGCGCGGGCCAAAGCATCTCGTTACTTACCCCGGGGCTGGCCACGAAAGCTACGCCCGCCAGGACTCCTCCCGCTGGACGCAGGCAGTGGCTACGTTCTTACGCTGATTAGCCCGGTGAAATAGCATCAAAAAGGCCGCTCCTGATACCAAGAGCGGCCTTTTTTAAAGGAGTTTATCAATCGAGTTGATTAGCCATTGGTGGGGCCAGGCTGCTCATAGCCGGGGCCGTTGGGGTCGCTTCCGCCAGCCCAGGCATTTTCGAGACGCTGCTCAAGCTCTTCCACTTCGAAGAGGTTGCTTACTTCCTCCATGGAAGCGCTGGTTTCGGGTAGCAGTTCGTTTTTCATGCGTAAATAGGTAAGGTGTTAAAAAGCGAGTGGCTGAATTATCCCGCTGGCCCACTCGCATTAAGCCAACAGAAATTAACGAACTAGTCTGGTCAACTCGAGACCATACCGGACAAGTTTTAATTTATTGGGGCAAGCCGCTGGACCTTGTTCTTCGACCTCCACGAAGCGAAGGAAGCAAATCCATAGCGCAACAGCATCACATAAAAACCAAGTACAACCAACTGGTTTTTATTGATATCATTCCATGAAAAAGTTCCTATCAGACATTTTCTTAGCAATGATAGTAAATCAATGGGGAATTCTATAACCTCAGTGTAATATTTAGCCAATACATAAAATGCGAAAGCCATGACAACGAGTGAATTAATTATTCCATAAATAAACAGAAATCTGAATTTCCAGCCAGTTTCCAGCTTTGCATCGTCCGGCTGGAGCCTCAGACCCAGGCCTTGCTTGAGCGCGGCGGAAGCTTTATCCAGCAGGTTAGGCGTATTGCTGAGGTCGGACAGCAGCCAGTAGCCGTCGCTGCGCACGAAGGGGTTGAGCTGCCACAGCGCCGCCACCGCAATGCTGAAAGCCGCTACCTGAAAAGGGGCATAAGCAGTGACGAGGAAAGCCCAAGCCAGTGCGGTAGCCATCAATAATTGGCTAAATACCCCTCCCAGGTTGGCAATAATGCGGCGCTGCCGGTCGGCTACCCAGATGTTGGTAATGTCGGCATACAGCACCGGGAACAGGAACAAATAAAACCCAAACCCCACACCACCATGCCTCACGCCAAACCGGGCGCAGGCCGCAATGTGCCCTAGCTCGTGCACAAAAATGGACGAGTACAGCAGCGGCAATGCTACCCACAAGGTATTGGACTCATGCAAGTTGACCGGCTGCTTGAGGCATAGCACCAGTAGAAAGCTTAGCATGGCGGTCAGACCGCACCAGAACACCACGGGGGTATAGAAGGGACGTAGCGGCGCCGCACACCAGCCCGCCACAGCGGGGGGGAGCAGCTCCATTTTCAGCTTGATGTAAGGCGAAGCCGTGGGCCGGGGCGGGGCCTCGTCGCCGTGCAGCAGGTGGTAGCCGCCAAACCGGTCGTTTATCAGCTTAGCAAATTCATCAGGGCTCAGCGCAGCACCAAATCGGTGGTTGAAGGCAAGGCTGGCCTCCGGCAAGGTGGCGTGCTCGCCCAACAGGCGAAACAGTTGGGCCGTGGCTTCATTAACCAGCAGGTTGCGGCCCGTCCGGGTGTTGATAACCCAGCGGGAGCGGTCAAAGCGGCTAATCTGCGCGTCTTCGGCAAGAAGCATAGCAACAACTGGTCAAGAAGTGACGATGGTGGCCTTGGCAAACATCCCCAGGGAACCGAGCACGGTACTGGTCGTAAACACCCGGTTGTGGTCGTCAACCAGCGCATTGACGCCAAACGAGCTGGGCCTCCACTGGCGCACGGTTGCCGGGTCAAGCACACCGGTCGCCGGAATCCGCAGGCTACGGCCGCTCAACCAGCTCCCATCGGCGGTTTGCTGGCGAATGAGCCAAGCTATTCCCTGCTCAACCGGGCGTGTCAGTTCAGGACTGTCGTAACTCAGCAAAGCTTTCAATGCCAAGGCTGTGTAGAAGGCGCTGGGCTGACGGGAAGTGGCATCCAGCCAGCAGCCCTCGGCGGTTTGCTGAGCGAGCAGCCACGCCACCGCAGCGGTGCAAGCAGGCAGATAAGCCGCATGCCCGGCCAGCGCCTCCAGGGCAAACGCGGTAGCGTAAATGGGGCTACTCCACCAATAGGAAGGCCAGTGCCCGCCAGCCTCCTGCCGCTGCAGCAGCCAGGCGCAGCTGGCCTCATACTGCGGAGCCAACTCGCTGAACTGCCGCAGTATGCTGGCTGCTGCAGCCGTGACGCAGGCCTGTGGGGCCAGCCAGCCGGTTACATCGTGGCCGGCGGGCAGCTTCAGCCGCTGCCGCAGCTCCTCACCGTTGCGGTAAGTAACCCAGCCCCCGTCGTCGTTCATAAAGGACAGCCAGGCAGCCAGCGCGGAGGGCTCGGCCGGCAGGCCCAGCTGGCGGCGCAGTCCCATCACAAAACTTGTAGAGTCACCATCCTGCATCAGGCTTTCGTTGTACGCCGATGGCAGGGCTTGCAGCGCTTGGCTGGCCTGCTGAGCCTGTAATAGGCCCAGGTCGGTTTGAGCCAACTGCCAGCCGGCATAGGCCGTCACCCACTGGCGGGCCGGACCGGCGCTGGTCATGAAGTCGGTCCAGCCCCCGGCTTCATCCTGGCTGCGTTGCAGGTAGGCAGCGGCTTTCATCTGAGTTGCCCGCAGCAAGCTCAATGCATCCACAGCCGCTGCCTGGGGCAGCTGCATGCTTTTACAAGCCTTTACCACGGTTTTTTGCAACAGCTCGGCGATGTCGTGCTGGTGGGCTTCACTGGCCTCAACCTGCCGCCGGATGTGCTGAGCCAGCTCTGGCAGCCCCAGCTCCTGCGCTAACGTCAGGGCAAGCTCGTAGTGCCGACAGCCACTGCGTAACAGTTGCTGAGCCACTCCTGACGTATAGAGTTGTTGGTGCAGCTTGCGCACGTCGCTGGAAGCAGTGTAGCTGCTGTGCTTCTCCAGCAGAAACCGTGCATAGGTGTACTGGCCCTGCTCCCAATCCTGCCGAAAATCCTCCAGGTCGTCGTGGTACTGCATGCCGATGTGCAGATGCTGCAGGCAGCGGCACAACGCTCCAGGTGAGGAGGCCACCCGCCCCAGGCTGGCTAGCGCGGGTACCAGCGCGTAGCACACGGCCGATTTGCCCGCCGCCATTGCCTCATAGCCAGCCTCGGTGAAGCTTTCCGGCTGTTCCGCAAACTTCTTCTCGCGCATATTGGCTGCCACATACTCCTGCTTGCAGGCAGCAAAAGCTTCCCAGAAAGGGTCGGCCCCGGGAAATAGGTTGGTCAGACCGCGCACGCTCAGCTCGTGCAAGCTTAAGGCGCCTAACATCTGCTTCGCTGGGCCGGTGGTGGCACCATCAGGCGCATCCAGCAGGCCATCAACTTTGAGCAGAAACCGAAAGTAGAGGTAGCTGTAAAGGCGTAGCTCAGCTAATTGATTGGAGCTTATTCCCGTAAACAGGGGGGCCAGCCACTCTGGCAGCTGTAGATACAGGCTGTGCTGCTGCAGCAGACTGGAGTCGGCCAGTTCCACCGTAAGCGCGCCGTCGAGAGGAAGAGCCAGAATGCGCTGCCGGATTTGCTCAATATCGGCCAAAGTAGCCAGCTGCTTCATGAATCAAGAGGTAATCCGGAGTCAGAGCAAATATGCGAATTACCTGCTTAATAAAATCTCTACGTTTCCTATCTTCTTTACTAACATCCAACAGCATTATAGGCTACCCTTGCAATGCTGCAGCGCAAAAAAGGCCGCCCCTAAAAGGAACGGCCTTTCTACAACTTGCTCATTGCGGGCCACCCAGCCCGCAATTCCCCAAGCCTCTTTGAAATTTTAATACATATACTCGTTGGCCTCAATCAGGCCAGCGGCGATGCGGCGACGCGCTTCCTTGGTGTTGAACAGCTCGGCTTTGGTGAAGCGCTTCAGGCCCATAGCCAGCAGGCGCTGCTCGTCGCCTTCCGTCATGGAAGCAATAGCGTCTTTGCCAGCTTTCTCGACGATGTCGATGGTGTCGTAGAGGTACACGCGGGCCATGTCCAGCTCACGGCTCAGGGCTTCCTCGCCCTTCAGGCCGATTTCCTTTTCCACGCGCAGCAGGGTGCTTTCGGCGGTGTAGGTTTTGATGGCCATGTCGGCAATGTTCATCAGCACTTCCTGCTCTTTGGCCAGGGAGTTCATGTACTTCTGCACCGCCGTGCCAGCTACCATCATCACCGCCTTTTTCAGGTTGGCAATGATTTTTTTCTCGGCCGCGAAGGGGCTGTCATCGGCCTCGCCCATGCTCGGGATGCTCATCAGCTCCTGCTGCACGGCCTGGGCCGGGCCCATCAGGTCCAGTTCGCCTTTCAGGCCCTTCTTGAGAATCATGTCCACCGCCAGCATGCGGTTGATTTCGTTGGTGCCTTCGAAAATGCGGTTGATGCGCGAGTCGCGGTAAGCGCGGTCCATGGGGTAGTCGGCCGAGAAGCCGTAGCCGCCGTAAATCTGCACACCCTCGTCCACTACATAGTCGAGTACCTCCGAGCCTTCCACTTTCAGGATGGCGCACTCCACGGCAAACTCGCGGGCGGCACCTAGCAGCGCTTCGTTGTACGACTTGCCCTCGGCGAGCAGCTGGTGCTCCATGCGGGAAATGTCCATGCCGGCGCGGTAGATGGCCGATTCCGCAGCGTAGATGCGGATGGCCTGCTGGGCCAGCTTGTGGCGGATGGCGCCAAACTTGGAGATGGGCAGCTTGAACTGCACCCGCTCGTTGGCATACTTCACGCTCAGCGTGGCAGCCATTTTGGAGGCGCCCAAGCAAGCGGCAGCCAGCTTAATGCGGCCAATGTTGAGCACGTTGAAGGCAATGAGGTGGCCTTTGCCAATCTCGCCCAGCACGTTCTCCTTAGGCACCTGGCAATCGGACAGGAACACCTGCCGCGTCGACGAGCCTTTGATGCCCATCTTGTGCTCCTCGTTTCCGAGGCTCAGGCCGGGCGTGTTCTTCTCCACAATGAAGCCGGTGAACTTGTCGCCATCGACTTGGGCAAACACGATGAATACGTCGGCGAAGCCGGCGTTGGTAATCCACATTTTCTGGCCGTTCAGCACGTAGTGGGTGCCTTCGGCGTTGAGCACGGCTTTGGTCTTGGCGCCCAGGGCGTCGGAGCCGGAGCCCGGCTCGGTGAGGCAGTAGGCGCCCATCAGGGTGCCGTCCGTGAGGCCGGGTACGTACTTTTTCTTCTGCTCCTCATTACCGAAGAACAGGATGGGCAGCAGGGCAATGCCGGTGTGCGCCGCGAAAGCTACCGGGAAGGAGTGGCCGCCGCCCACGCCCTCAGTCACCCGCAGGGAGGTGGGGAAGTCCATGTCCAGCCCGCCGTACTCGGCCGGCACGCTCACGCCGAACAAGCCCAGCTGACCGGCCTTTTCCATCAGGCCGCGCATGAGGCCTTCCTCGTGATTGTCGAGGCGCTCTACCAAGGGCATTACCTCCTGGGCCACGAAGTCCAGACAGGTCTGGTGCATCATGTTCTGCTCCTCGTTGAAGTCGGCCGGGGTGAAGACGCTCTGGGCGTCGGTTTGCTTGATGATGAACTCGCCGCCCTTTGCAGCGGCATTCTGTGTTACTTCCATGACTGTAAAGGGGTTTGAGGTTCTATAGCACCCGCATCATACTGAGCGGAATCGTTTGCAATTTATTAGGATTGCCGAGTATTTAGACAACAACGCAGTTGCCGTTTTGGCGTTGCAAGATAAGAAAAAATGTTAGGCACGCCTACTATTTTTCTGAAAGAAAACCCCGTTGCCGGGGTCTTCTGTATTTTGATTTATAACGGCTTGGACTTATTGTTGGTTCTTGACCTCGGTTGGTTTTAAAAAGCGCTTCTAAATCGGGCGTTCAGCTTTCCTAGTGTTTTATAAGTGACCGCCGCCTGTATTGAAGCCACGGCCCAGGCCCCGCATATAGGCTACTCCGAACCACAACAGCCCGAAGATGGCCATGAGCAGCAGATAGGCTACAACCCCTATAAACCGTTTTTTTCCGAAGATTGCCAGTAGAAAACTGGCAACAAAGCCCAAGCCCAGCAGCGTGCCGGTGATTTCCCAGTCAACCAACAGGCACAGCCAATTAAGAAGGAAAATCCCGGCCGGCAGTAGCAGCAGTGGCATGTAAGGCCGCCATTTTCTAAACCGTTCCATGCAGGCTGATTCTGGGTGGGTAGGTGAATGCCTTGAAATATGCGAAACGCCGGACGCTATCGAAACTACTTCAGCAGCTCGTAGATGCCCGCCACGCCCTGGCCACCGCCAACGCAGGCGGTTACCATGCCGTATTTCTGGCCGCGCTCGCGCAGCTCGTCGAACAGCTGGATGCTGAGCTTGGCGCCGGAGCAGCCCAGCGGGTGGCCCAGCGCGATGGCGCCGCCATTCACGTTGGTTTTGTCGGGGTCCATGCCCAGCTCGCGCATTACGGCAATGCTCTGCGAGGCGAAGGCCTCGTTCAGCTCAAACAGGTCGATGTCGCCGAGCTGCATGCCAGCTTGCTTCAGGGCTTTCGGAATGGCTTTCACCGGGCCCATGCCCATGATGCGCGGGTCGATGCCCTCGGTGGCATAGGTCACCATGCGGGCAATGGGCTCCAGGTTCAGCTCCTTCACCATGCGCTCCGACATCACGATGACGAAAGCCGCGCCGTCGGAGGTCTGCGACGAGTTGCCGGCCGTGACGGAGCCGCCGGCGGCAAACACCGGGCGCAGCTTGGCCAGGGCTTCCACCGAAGTATCGGCGCGAGGGCCTTCGTCGGTATCCACTACGAACGAGCGGGTTTTCTTCTTGCCGGAAGCCGGGTCGAGGTAAGTCTCCTCTACCGTAACCGGCACAATGCTCTTCTTGAACTTACCCGCCTGAATGGCCTTGATGGCTTTCTGGTGGGAGTTGTAAGCAAACTGGTCCTGGTCTTCGCGGCTGATTTTATAGTCCTGGGCCACGGCTTCGGCCGTCAGCCCCATGCCGAGGTAGTATTGCGGGTACTTGGTGGCCAGGTTGTAGTTGGGCACGGTTTTCCAGCCCACGGTGGGCACCATGCTCATGTTTTCGGCCCCACCGGCGATGATGCAGTCGGCCATGCCGCCCGTGATGCGGTTGACGGCCATGGCAATGGTTTCAACGCCCGAGCCGCAGTAGCGGTTCACCACCATGCCCGACACGTTCATGGGCAGGGAAAGCAGCGAAATCATGCGGCCGATTTGCAGGCCCTGCTCGGCCTCAGGCACGGCATTGCCCACAATCACGTCGTCGACGCGCGCCGGGTCCAGCGCCGGCACCGAGGCCACGAGGTGCTTGATAACTTCCGCCGCGAGGTCGTCGGTGCGGGTGAAACGGAAACCGCCGCGGGGCGCTTTGCCCACCGCCGTGCGGTAGCCGGCAACGATATATGCAGTCTGGTTCATGGTTTTATTAGTTGTCAGTTGTTCGTTGTCAGTTGTCAGTCATTGCCGCTATCAGAATACCCTGACAACTGACAACGAACAACTGACAACTACTTCTTAATTGCGCAGTGGCTTGCCCGTAGTCAGGATGCTTTGAATCCGCTCCAGCGTCTTGCGCTCGCCGCAGAGCGAGAGGAAGGCTTCGCGCTCCAAATCCAGCAGGTATTGCTCCGATACTTCGGTGGGGGCGCTCAGGTCGCCGCCGCACATGATGTAGGCCAGTTTGTCGGCAATTTTCTGGTCGTGCTCCGAGATGTAGCGGCCTTCCTTCATGGCGTACACGCCGGTTTTGAACATGGCCAGCGCGCCTTTGCCGTGCACCTTGATGTTGGTTTTCTGCACCGGCTGGGTGTAGCCGGCCTCGGCCAGCTCAATGGCAGCGGCCTTGGCCTGGGCAATGACGCGGTTGCTGTTCACCACCACTTCGTCGCCCCGGCGCAGGAAGCCCAGGTCGAAAGCTTCGGCGGCCGAGGTCGACACCTTGGCAGTGCTGATGGTGACGAAGGTGTTGCGAATCAGGTTCAGCTCGGGTTCGCCTTCTTCGTACTTAAGGGCAGTGCGCAAGGTCATTTCCTTGGTGCCGCCGCCGGCCGGGATGAGTCCCACACCGAATTCGACGAGGCCCATGTAGGTTTCAGCCGCAGCCACCACCCGGTCGCAGTGCAGGTTCAGCTCGCAGCCGCCACCCAGCGCCAGACCGTGGGGGGCGCCCACCACCGGGATGCTGCTGTAGCGCATGCGCATCATGGCGTTCTGGAACTGCGCAATCATCATGTTCAGCTCGTCGAACTCCTGCTCCAGGGCCTGCATGTACACCAGGCCCAGGTTGGCGCCGGCCGAGAAGTTGGGCGCGTCGTTGCCGACCACCAGGCCACGGAAGTCTTTTTCGGCCAGCTCTATACCTTTCAGCAGGCCCTGGATAACATCCTGGCCCAGCGAGTTCATCTTAGAGTGGAACTCGACGTTGAGGATCCCGTCGCCGAGGTCGACAACCGAAGCGCCGGCGTTTTTCCACAGCACCTTGCCCGTGGCCCGCAGGTTGTCGAGGATGATGAAGTTCTCAACGCCGCGAATGGGCTGGTAGCTCTTGGTTTCGGCGTCGTAATACTGCTTGACACCGGCTTCGCTCACCTTGTAGAACGAGGTGTTGCCAGCGGCCAGCATGTCGGTTACCCAGGCGGCGGGCTGCTTGCCTTCGGCCTGTAGCAGCTCCACGCCTTTCTGCACACCAATAGCGTCCCAGGTTTCAAATGGGCCCATCTCCCAGCCGAAGCCGGCGCGCAGGGCGTCGTCAATCTTGTAGAGCGCGTCGGTGATTTCCGGAATGCGGTTGCTTACGTAAGCAAACAGGCTGGCGAAGCTCTTGCGGTAGAAGTCGCCGGCCTTGTCCTTGCCCGCAATCAGCATCCCGAAGCGCGGCGCCAAAGCCTCCACGGCCTTGGTGGTTTCCAGGGTCGCAAACTTCACCTTGGCGCTGGGCTTGTATTCCATCGTTGCCAAGTCGAGAGCCTGGATTTCCGACTTGCCGCCTTCACCCTTCACCTTCTTGTAGAAGCCCTGGCCGGTTTTATCGCCCAGCCATTTGCTCTCGCCCATCTTCTTCAGGAAGTCAGGCAGTTGGAACACGTCCTTGGCCTCGTCGTTGGGCAGGCCCTGGGCCAGGCCGTTGGCCACGTTGATGAGCGTATCGAGGCCAACTACGTCGGAAGTGCGGAAAGTAGCCGACTTGGCGTGCCCGATAACCGGGCCGGTCAGCTTGTCCACTTCTTCCACCGTGAGGCCCACTTCCTGCATGATGCGCAGCACGTCCATAATGGCGAACACGCCCACGCGGTTGGCGATGAAAGCCGGGGTGTCCTTGGCCAGCACCGTGGTTTTGCCCAGGTACAAGTCGCCGTAGTGCAGCAGGAAATCCACGATTCCGGGGTCGGTGTCCGGCGTCGGGATGATTTCGAGCAGCTTCAGGTAGCGCGGCGGGTTGAAGAAGTGGGTGCCGCAGAAATGCTTGCGGAAGTCGTCGGAACGCCCTTCAGCCAGCAGGTGAATCGGGATGCCCGAAGTATTGGAGGTGATGAGCGTGCCCGGCTTGCGGAACTTCTCCACCCGCTCGTAGAGGCTCTGCTTGATGTCGAGGCGCTCCACGACTACTTCAATCGTCCAGTCGCAGCCGGCAATGTCCTTGAGGTTGTCGTCGAAGTTGCCGGTTTTGATGCGCGAGGCGTCGGCCTTGCGGTACAGCGGCGAGGGGTTGGAAACGATTGCAGCCTGCAAAGCGGCATTCACCAGCCGGTTCTTTACAGCCGGTGCGTCCAGTGTCAGGCCTTTCTTTTCCTCGTCGGGCAGCAGCTCCTTGGGCGCAATGTCGAGCAGCAGCACCTGCACGCCGATGTTGGCGAAGTGGCAGGCAATGCGCGAGCCCATAACGCCGGAGCCCAGCACGGCAACTTTCTTGATGGTTCGGTTCATGTTGTTAAAACTGTCATCCTGAGCGAAGCGAAGGACCTTATCACGTTCGCGCCGCGGTGATTATTAAGTCTGACGAAAGCCGCCGTGATAAGATGCTTCCTTCGTCAGCATGACAAGGATTAAGCCTCTTTCTTCAAGAGTTTAAGCACAAAGTCCTCAAACAGGGTTTTGCCTTCAATCATGCTGGTAATCTGGCCAGCTACTTTGAAGAATACATCCAGCTGGCTTTGCGAGATTTTCTCCCGGATTTTAAGGTTGAAGTGGCGCACCGTCTGGCGCGACACTTCCTTTTTCTCCAGGCCCAGCTCGGTCAGAAAAATGCGCACGGAGCGTTTATCCACCGAGTCGGCCTGCTTGTAGATGAGGCCTTTTTCCTCCATGCTCCGCAGAATGCGGGTGAGGCTGCGGGTTTCCAGCCCCAGCAGGGGCGCAATCTTGGTGGCCGGAGTACCGTTTTCCTGGTCGATGTTCAACAGCACAAAGCCAATACTGGTGGTGATGTCGTTCTGGGCCGCCTGGATATTGTACATCCGCGAAATGGCGTGCCAGGCCACCTTAATGTTATAATCGACGGTTTCTTCTGGTTTCATACGCGGGGTGAAAGTGCGGTAAACTTACGAAGGATTTGTTAGGCTTGCATAACAAATGACAAAATCTTTTCGTGCGCCCGCAACCGATTGCAGAATTATTAGCAGCAAAGTTTCTGTCATTGCGAGCGGAACACAGTGGAGCGCGGCAAACGCAGTTCGGCGCAGCCAATCCGTCCTCTAGCATTCAGTCGCCAGGTAAACACCGACATAAAAAAGCCCCAACGCCAGAGTTGGCGTTGAGGCTTTTTACATTATCTGGTTAGTCGCTGAGAACAGGACGGACTGCTTCGTCCTTCGTCTTCGCAATGACACGTATTCCTCTTGCCAGGAACTTATGACCTACTTGTACAGACCTTCAATCAGCTCCTTGTTCTTTTCCGAAATAATTTTCCGCTTAACCTTCATCGTGGGCGTCATTTCACCGCTTTCCACGGTCCAGAGCTCCGGCAGCAGCGCAATTTTCTTTACCTGCTCCCACTGAGCGAAATTGCTGTTGTACTTCTTCACCAGTCCATCGTAGAGCTCCGTTATCTGCGGCTTCTTAATCAGCTCGGCGTTGGAGCAGTTGCAGTCCACGCTGTGGCGCTTGCACCAATTTTTGAGCTCATCAAATGAGGGAATGACCAGGGCCGAGGGGAATTTCTGGTCGGCGCCCACCACCATGGCCTGCTCGATAAGCGGGTCTTCCTTGAGCTTGCCTTCAATCACCTGCGGAGCAATGTACTTGCCGCCTGAGGTCTTGAACATTTCCTTCTTGCGGTCGGTGATTTTGAGGAATTTCCCATTCACCAGCTCGCCAATGTCGCCGGTGTGAAACCAGCCTTCCTGGTCGAACACCTCGGCCGTCAGGTCGGGCTTGTTGTAGTAGCCTTTCATCACCGAAGCCGACTTGGTCAGGATTTCGCCATCGGCTGCGATTTTCACTTCCGTGTTATCAATGATGGGCCCTACGGTACCAATCATGTTGTTTTCGGACTCGAAGCCGCCCACGGCAATAACCGGCGAGGTCTCGGTGAGGCCGTAGCCTTCCATCACCCGAATGCCCGCCGCCCAGAACACCCGGGCCAGACGCGGCTGCAGCGCGCCGCCCCCGCTCACAATGCAGCGCAGGTTGCCGCCCAGCGCCTCCCGCCACTTGTTGAAAATAATCTTGTTGGCCAGCGACAGCTGCGTATTGTAAAAGAAGCCCTGGTCTTTTTGGGTGTCGAATTTCAGCCCCAGGTCAAGCGCCCAGAAAAACAGGTTTTTCTTGATGCCGGTCTGCTCGTGGCCCTTGGCTACAATCTTATCATATACCTTCTCCAGCAAGCGGGGCACGGTAGTGAAAATCTGGGGCTTCACCTCGCGCAAGTTGTCGGCAATGGTTTCCATGCTCTCGGCGTAGTAGATGCTCACCCCATTTATCATGTAGAGATAAGTCACCATGCGCTCGAAGATGTGGCAGAGCGGCAGGAAGCTCAGGGCCATGTCGCCCGAGTTGACGGGCACGAAGCGCTGGGAGTTGCGGCAGTTACTCAGGATGTTGTCGTGCGTGAGCATCACGCCCTTGGGGTTGCCGGTAGTGCCGCTGGTGTAGATGAGCGTCAGCAGGTCGTCGGGCTGTACTGCTGCTTTGAGCGGCTCCAGGTCGCTGGCTTTGCCCTGCTTGCCCAGCTCCAGCAGCTCGCTGAAGTGCCGGGCGCCGTCAATTTTCTCAAAGGTGAAGATGTTCTGTGCCGAAATATCCAGTCCTTCCGTGGCCTGCTTCACCTTGTTGTATAGGTTCTGGTCGGCCACGAAAATGGCTTTCACACCCGCGTCGGTGAAGATGTACTTGTAGTCCTCAACCGTGATGCTGGGGTACATGGGCACGCTCACGGCCCCGATTTGCGAGATGCCGTAATCGACCAGCATCCATTCGGGCCGGTTCATAGAGATGATGGCCACTTTGTCGCCGCGCTTTAGCCCCAGGCTTGTCAGGCCCAGGCTCACCAGGTTGGCCTGGTCCTGTACGTCCTGCGTGCTCATGGGCACCCACTGGCCGTTGACCTTGGCGGCAAAAGCGTCTTTTTTGGGCGACTTGGCCAGCTGATGCGGCAGGATGTCGAATGCGCGGCGAACGTCCATAAATAGGGTGGGTTGATTACAGTAGAGTGAAATTCAGCTTAAATAAAGAGCTTTTTTTCGGGCAATGCCAAATCCTGTTGAGCTTATACAAGGCATTTACACGCACTTCTGTTTTACAGAAATGGCCAAAATGCGGCTCCGGCGGCCGTTTTTTGCTTAATTTTGGGCGCTTGCCTTTCCGCTCCCGATGAACCTGGCTCTGTTTTTTGACCCGCTGCCGGAAACGCTGACGCCCGCTACGCCCGTTCCCAGCACGCTAGCCGCATATGCCACCCGCTTCACCGAGTCGTTTCCCGACTGGCGCGCCGCCGACCTCGCCATCATTGGCCTCGACGAGTGGCGGGGCAGCGCCGCCGGCGCGCCGGCCTCTGAGCAGCCCGGCGCCAATCTGGTACGCCAGCGCTTCTACCAGCTGCAAAAAGGCTCCGGCAGCGTGCGTCTGGTCGACCTTGGCAACCTGCGGCCGGGCCTGACGCTGGAGGACACCTATCAGCGCCTGCGCGAAATTGTGGGCGCCCTGCTCGAAGAGAAAACCGTGCCGCTGCTAATAGGCGGCAGCCACGACCTCGACTACGGGCAGTTTCTGGCTTATGAATCTCTGGACCGCCCCATTAGCTTCGCGGTGGTGGATGCGCGGCCCGACATGGCCGAGCCCGGCTCCGGCGCCGCGGCCGAAGACAGCCACCTGCGCCGCCTGCTGGTGCACGAGCCCAACTTCGTGTTCAGCTTCGCACACCTGGCCCACCAGCAGTACCTGACGGCCCCGGAAGTGCTGATTGCGCTCGAAAAGCTGCACTTCGAAACCATGAGTGTGGGCGAAATCCGGGCCGACAAGCGCCTGGCGGAGCCCCTTGTGCGGCAGGCCGACTTTATGAGCGTCGACATTGCCGGCCTGCGCTGGCAGGACGCCCCCGGCTACTACCCCGCCAACCCCTTCGGCCTCGGCAACGAAGAAGCCACCCAGCTGTGCTGGTACGCCGGCCACAACGAGCAGCTCAGCTCCTTCGGCCTGTACGGCTACCGGCCTGACCATGACCCCCACGGCCTGGCGGCGGCTACGCTGGCAACCATGCTCTGGTACTTTGTAGAAGGCTTCTACCACCGCCGCCCCGAAACCGGCTTCGGCACTTTCCGCTTCCTCACCTACACCGTGGTGCTGCCCGGCAACCCCGACAAGCTGGTGTTCTACAAGTCGCGCCGCGCCGAAAAGTGGTGGATGGAAGTCGAAAGCCTGGGCGACCCCAACGTGAAGCGCGTGGTGCCCTGCACCTACGAAGACTACATGCACGCCTCGCAGGGCGACCTGCCGCAGCGCTGGATTCGCCTGCAGGCCCTTCTTGGTTAATTAGTTGTCAGTTATCCGTTGTCAGTTGTCAGTTTTTTTCATTACCCCATTTATGAGCCTGACAACTGACAACGAACATCTGGCAACCTACACAAAGAGCCAACTGGCCCTGCGCAACGGACAGGACCGCGACGAAATCTGGGTGGCTTACCAGGGCCGCATCTACGACGTGAGCCGCTCCCGGCTCTGGCGGCGCGGCAACCACTACGAGCACTGGGCCGGGCAGGACCTTACCCTGGAGCTGGATAAGGACGCCCCGCACACGGCCAATGTATTTGATAATTTCCCGGTAATTGGGCTTTTAAAGTAGGTTTTTAGTTGTCAGTTGTTCGTTGTCAGCATCCCTCTGACGGCCACTATATCAGAACGAACTGACAACGGACAACGAACAACTGACAACTTAAGAATGACCACCGAAAGCCCCTCCCACTACGACCACCTTGAGCAATGGTCGACAGCCGACATACTGGGCAGCATGAACCAGGAGGACCTGACGGTGCCGCAAGCCGTGGGCCGCGCCCTACCGCAGATTGAAAAGCTGGTGGATGCCACCGTGGCCCGGCTCCAGGCCGGCGGGCGCCTGTTCTACATCGGCGCCGGCACCAGCGGGCGCCTGGGCGTGGTGGATGCCTCGGAGTGCCCGCCCACATTTGGCGTGCCGGCCGGGCTGGTGGTGGGCATTATCGCCGGCGGCGACTCAGCCATTCGGCAGGCAGTGGAAGGCGCAGAAGACGATGCCGAGCAGGCCTGGCGCGACTTACAGGAATATCAGGTGACAGAAAAAGACGTACTGGTTGGCATTGCGGCCTCCGGGCGCACGCCCTACGTGATAGGCGGGCTACAGCAGGCCCGGCAGCATGGGCTGGCCACGGGCGCTATTGTGTGCAACGCTGGCTCGGCCGTGGCCGCCGCGGCTGAATTTCCGGTGGAGGTAGTTACCGGGCCGGAATTTGTGACCGGCAGCACACGCCTTAAAGCTGGCACTGCCCAAAAGTTGGTGCTCAACATGCTCAGCACGGCCACCATGATTCGCCTGGGCCGGGTGAAGGGCAATAAAATGGTGGACATGCAGCTCTCCAACCTGAAGCTGGTGGAGCGCGGCGAGCGGATGCTAATGGACGAGCTGGGCATTACGCAAGCCGAGGCGGCGGCCCTGCTCCGGCAGCACGGCTCAGTACGGGCAGCCCTGACAGCAGCCCAGCGGCCTTAGCAGCCGGGTACTTTTTGTCTGCTTGGGGAACAGATTATGCGAAAACGCGTTTTTGCTACTAGCTCTGTCCCGGCTGGGAAGGGCCTGTTTACTTACGCCCTGCCTGCCCGTCATGCACACCATCGAGCCGCACTACAACTGGATAGACCAGTATTCTGCCTCCGAAGACCCCCGCTCCCCGCTTTTCGAAGCCGAAAACAGCCTGGAGGCCTACACCAACACCATCTACGGCTACTACATCCACCCGCAGTGGGACAGCCTGGAGTCGGACACGCTGTTCCTGAAAATCCTGTTTGCCGACTACGAAGACGGTGTGGCCGTGCTGGAGTTCATTGGTGAGTGGAACGACGCCATCGAGAACGATATCATGAACCTGAAGCGCAACATTGTGGACCCGCTGGTGCACGAGGGCATTCGCAAGTTTATTCTGGTGGGCGAAAACGTGTTCAACTTCCACGGCTCCGACGACTCTTATTACGAAGAATGGTTTGAGGACGTGGAGGAAGGCTGGATTGCCGGCGTCAATTTCCAGGAGCACGTGATGCGCGAGATGCACCAGTACAACGTCGACAACTATATCAACTTCGGCGGCCAGCTCGATGAGCTGCCCTGGCGCACCTATGAGCCCCGTCGCCTGTTTGAGGTGGTGAATGGCTTGCTTACGCGCCGGCTTGGCGCCTAAGGCAAGAGACATAAAAAAAGAGCCTCTCCGCATTGGAGAGGCTCTTTTTTGAGCTAACAAAGCAAGAATTACTTCTTAACTTCTTCAGCGGGGGTTTCGGTAGCAGGAGCCATTTTGTCGGCGCTGTTTTCCATAGCGTCGGCTTTGGCATCAGCGCTGTCGCGTACGGCGTCAGCCTGGTTTTCCATGGCATCAGCCTTGGCTTCGCCGTTGGCTTCTACGTTCTCAGCAGCTTGCTCGGTAGCTTCTTCTTTCTTGCTTTCGCAAGCGGTGAACGACAGGGAAGCAGCAGCCAGGGCGAGGAACAGGACTTTTTTCATCTTGTAGGTTGGGTTGAAAATGTGTTTGTAAAGGATTTCGATTTTAACTTCAAGCAATTACCCGAGGGTACTGCTCAAATTCGGGGTTTTATACAGCCCTGCTTAAAAGGTAACCCTCCCCTCTTTTATTTTTTTCGGAACACAATGCCGATGGGCACCCCGGTGAAGTCAAAGTTCTCGCGCAGGCGGTTTTCGAGGTAGCGTGTGTAGCTGTCCTTCACGTACTGCGGCAGGTTGCAGAAGAAGGCAAACACCGGGTTGTAGGTGGGCAGCTGCGTGGCATACTTGATACGCACCAGCTTTCCCTTGATGGCCGGCGGCGGATACTTCTCAATCTCCTTCAGCATCACGTCGTTCAGCTGCGAGGTCGGGATTTTACGGCGCTTGTTTTCGTACACCTGAATGGCCGTTTCAATGGCCTTGTGCACGCGCTGCTTGTTCAGCACCGAAATGAAAATAACCGGCGGGTAGGAAATAGGCGCCAGCTTTTCCATGATTTTCTCCTCGAACTCCTTGGCCGTGTTGGTTTCCTTGTTTTCCACCAAGTCCCACTTGTTCACGAGGATAACCACGCCCTTGCGGTTTTTGTCGGCCAGCGAGATGATGTTCACGTCCTGGGCTTCAATGCCGCGGGTGGCGTCCAGCATCACGATGCACACGTCGCACTCTTCCAGGGCGCGCAGGCTGCGCATGTTGGCGTAGAACTCAATGTCTTCGCTCACCTTGGCCTTGCGGCGCAAACCGGCCGTATCCACTAGGATAAACTCTTTGCCGAAGGCGTTGTAGCGGGCCGAGATGGAGTCGCGGGTGGTGCCGGCAATGTCGGTCACGATGCTGCGGTCTTCGCCCAGCAGCAGGTTCACCAGGCTGGACTTGCCCACGTTGGGGCGCCCAATTACGGCAATGCGCGGAATGTCCGACTCGGGCTCTTCAATGCCGGGGTCGTCGAAGTGGCTCACCACCTGGTCAAGCAGTTCGCCGGTGCCGTGGCCGTTCTGGCTACTGATGGCGAAGATTTCGTCGGCAGCTAGGCCCAGCGCGTAGAACTCGCCCACGCCATTGGCGCGCAGGTTGGTATCGGCCTTGTTGGCTACGATGTAGATGGGCTTCTGGCCCTGGTAGCGGCGCAGCACGTTGGCAAACTCTTCATCGAGGCCGTGCACCCCGGCATCGGCATCCACCATGAACAGCACCACATCGGCCTCTTCGATGGCGAGCTTCACCTGCTTGTTGATTTCGCCCTCGAAAATATCCTCCGAGTTGTGCACGTACCCACCGGTATCGATAACGGTGAAGTTCTTGCCAATCCAGTCGCCGTAGCCGTAGTGGCGGTCGCGCGTAACGCCGCTCTCGTTGTCCATGATGGCCTTGCGCTGGCCGACGAGGCGGTTAAAAAGAGTGGATTTGCCCACGTTGGGCCGCCCCACAATGGCGATGGTGTTTTTAACAGACATGTTGCCTTGCCCCAGCCGCCGGCCCGACCTAGTTTCGGCAGTGCCCGGGGTTATTTAGTTAAGAATGGTCGGAGTATTTTTTAGGGTATGAGGGTAAGGGGGTGGGCGTTTAGGAGTTGATTGGTATTGAATAACTCCTTACCCCCATACCCTCCTACCCTATTGATATCCAAAACGAGAAAGCGCTTTCGGGTCCGTGCGCCAGTTCTCGTTTACTTTGACGTGCAGCTCCAGGAATACTTTTTTGAGGAAAAACTTCTCCATTTCCTCGCGGGCCCAGGTGCCGACTTTCTTTAGCGCCTCGCCTTTCTGGCCGATGATGATGCCTTTCTGACTGCTGCGCTCCACGTAGATAGTGCCGCGAATGCGGATAATGTCGTCGTCTTCCTTGAACTCCTCGATGGCGACTTCGCAGCTGTAAGGAACTTCCTTTTTGTAGAGCTTGAAGATTTTCTCGCGCACCATCTCGGCGGCAAAAAAACGCTCGGGCTTGTCGGTTAGTTCGTCCTTGGGGTAATACTCGGGGTGAATGGGCAGGCGCTCGAGCACCAGCTCCAGCACCCGCTCGGTGCCGAAGGCGTTAAGGGCCGAGATGGGCATCACCTCGGCTGCATTGGGCAGCTGCTCTTTCCAGTAGGCGAGCTTGGCTTCGACGTCGGCCTGCTCGGCCTGGTCAATTTTATTGACCAGCAGAATGATGGGCGTGTCCTGCATCTTGCGCAGGCGCTCCACTACGGGCTCCTCGTCGTGCTTTTCGTAGATGTCCGTCACGAACAGAATGACGTCGGCATCTTCCAGCGAAGAGTACACAAACGACATCATGGCGTTGTGCAGCTCGTACTTGGGCTGAATTATGCCGGGCGTGTCGGAATAGATAAGCTGAAAGTCGTCGCCGTTGAGGATGCCCAGAATGCGGTGACGCGTGGTCTGGGCCTTGCTCGTGACGATGCTGAGCCGCTCGCCAACCAGCGCATTCATCAGCGTCGACTTGCCCACGTTGGGCTTGCCGATGATGCTGACGAAGCCGGCACGGTGGGGCTTGGGTTCGGGATTCACGCGGGATAGATTTGAAAATGAGGCCGCAAAGGTACGGCTTTTGTGCGCAGAAAGCTAGGATAGGATTTGCAAAAGGGCTGGATACTACTGCGGCAGCCTTGCAGATTTACGCGTTTGGTCAATCCGATTTACGGGAAATGTCAGCAGTGCCGCTTCTACTCGGCGGGACCTTTGTGAGGCACTTACAACAAGCGAAGTCTCACCTTTTTCCCTTCCAAAACAATGTTTATCGGTCATTTCGGCGTCGGCTTTGCCGCCAAGGCGCTGCAGCCCCGCGTGTCGCTGGGCATGCTCTTTATTGCCGCCCAATTCGTGGACTTGCTCTGGCCCAACCTGCTGCTGCTGGGACTGGAGCAGGTTGAAATCAAGCCCGGCGTTACGGCCGCTACTCCGCTGGACTTTGTGCACTACCCCATTTCGCACAGCCTGCTGATGGGCTTGGTATGGGGCTTGGCGCTGGGCCTGGGCTACTGGCTGTGGCGGCGTCAACTGGGCCGCGCGCTGCTGGTGGGCCTGTGCGTGCCCAGCCATTGGCTGCTCGACCTGCTCATGCACCGGCCCGACCTGCCGCTGTTTCCGGGCAGCTCACCCCTGCTGGGCCTGGGCTTGTGGAACCACCCACTGGCCGGGCAAATAGTGGAAGGCCTGGTGTTTGTGGCCGGGCTGGGCATTTATCTGCGCCATACCGTGGCCCGGGATAAAACCGGGGTATGGGCCCTGTGGGTGCTGGTAGCCTTTCTGGTGCTGGCCCACACGGGCAACATGCTGGCCCCTCCACCCAGTAGCGTTACAGCCGTGGCCTGGGGCTGCCAGCTCATTTGGCTGGTCATGCTCTGGGCGTTTTGGGCCGACCGGCACCGCAGCTCTCGAAAGTTCCAGCTTGCTGACCCAATACCTGTCGCAGGACTTTAAAAGGACGAAGCCGTTTTGCGGTAGGCGCCTGGCGTCTGCCCGGTCCACTTCTTAAAAGACCGTACAAAAACGCTGGGCTCGGAGTAACCCAGCAGAAAAGCAATGTCGGTGGTGCTTTGGTGGGGCTGGCGCAGGTGCCGCAGGGCCAGCTCGCGCCTTACTTCGTCGAGCAGTTGCTGGTAGCTGTGCCCCGCCTCTTTTAGGTGCAGTTGCAGGGTGCGCGTGCTCAGGTGCAGCCGGTCAGCCACTGCGCTTAGCGCCGGGGCCTGGCCTTTGAGCAGCTGCACAATGTGGCGCCGCACCTGCTCAGCCAAGCTCAGCTCGCCGCCTTTGGGCAGTTGGTTCAGGACGGCTGCTGCGTGTTGCTCAAACAGACTGAAAAGCGTCGGGCTGGCATTGCGAATGGGCAAAGCCAGTGTTTCGGCATCGAACAGCACGGCCGTTTGGGCAGCATCAAACGTCAAGGGAGCCGGCCCGAACACCCGCTCGTGCTCCGTTGCATCGGTGGGCTGAGGATAAGCCAACTGTACGGCACGGGGCAGCACTACCTGCCCGGTCAGCCCCGCAAACGCCGCCAGGTACACCGACAGCTCGGAATTAATAACGTGCTCCGGGTAAGTAATATCGGGGCTCAGCAGCTCCAGCATCAGCCAGGCTCCGTCTTCCGCTGGCTTCAAAACTGTGCGCACGCCCTGGCAGGCAATGTCCTGGTAGCGGCAAAGGTGCTCCATAGCGGCACCCAGCGTAGGGGCGTGCATGAGCACATAAGCCAGCAAGCCGATGCTGGTAGGGTTAACCAAAGAACCCAGGTGCAGCGCAAGATAGGCATCGCCGCTGGCCGCAATGGCCAGCGGCCACAGCCGCTGAATGGTGACAATGGAAACGCGCGCGTCGGGGTTGGCCGCCGTAGCTGCATCCAAGCCTATGGCCTGCCGCAGCTCGTCTACATTGGCTCCCTGCTGGCCGGCCGCCCACAGCAGCAGGTTGAGGGAGGAAACGGGCAGGGTATCCGATGTTTTCATAGAGCAGCTGCGCAAAGCGCTGCAAATATGCTCACGTTGGCAAACCAAGCGGCCTGCTTGGTTGTCTGCCACCGTACCCTTGACCTTCCATGCGCATCCTCACTATTTCCGGAAGTCCCCGCGCTGATGGCGCAGCCGGCCTTCTACTTCGGTCCGCGGCGCGGCTAGCCTCCCCGGACGTAGAATTCAGCTTCTACGAAGGCTTGCTCGACCTGCCCCACTTCCATCCTGACTTCGATAAACCCGCAGCCGAAGTTCCGGCGAGCGTGCTGGCGCTACGCCAGCAGCTTGCGAAAGCCGATGCCGTAGCCATTGCCACACCGGAGTATGCCTATGGCATGCCCGGCAGCCTAAAAAACCTCCTTGACTGGCTGGTATCCAGCGGTAGCTTGTCTGGCAAGCCCGTGGCGGCGCTTGGGGTTGCGCCATCGGCAATGGGAGGCGAAAAAGCCCAGGCCAGCCTGGTGCAGACACTTACCGCCCTCAATGCGGTGATAGTACCAGCATCGTCTTTCCCCGTGCCTTTTATCCGGGCTAGGCTTGATGCTAGCGGCAGCATTATCGACCCGGCTTTTGCCCAAACTTTGACAGAAGCCGTGGCCGCCCTGACAGCCGCTGCAGCCCGCCTTCCTTAAATCGCCGTAGAATCCTTCCTGCTTCGGACCTTTGTAGTAATGAACTCAGCTGCTTCTCCCACCCGCCGCATCGGCGTTTTACTGGTCAACCTCGGCACTCCCGACTCGCCCGAAACCGGCGACGTCCGCCGCTACCTCAACGAATTTCTGACCGACGCCCGTGTCATCGACATGCCGGCCGCCATCCGCTACCCGCTGTTTCAGGGCCTGGTAGTGCCGCTGCGGGCCCCGAAATCGGCCAAAATCTACAAGCAGCTCTGGACTGACCGGGGCTCGCCCTTGCTCTACCACGGCCTCGACTTGCAGGCCAAGGTGCAGGCCACGCTGGGGCCCGGCTACGTCGTGGCATTCGGCATGCGCTACCAGAAGCCCAGCATCGAAAAAGCGCTGGAGGAGCTGCGTGATGCTGCCGTAGAGCGTATTATCGTGCTGCCCCTGTTTCCGCAATACGCCGCGGCCAGCACAGGCTCGGTGCAGGAAAAGGTGATGGAGATTGTGAGCAAGTGGTGGATAGTGCCCAGCATCAGCTTCATCAGCACCTTCACCGACGACCCTGGCTTTATCAACAGCTTCGCAGCCCTGGGCAAGGCCGAGATGGCTAAGCACGACTACGACCACATCATGTTCAGCTACCACGGCATTCCCGAGCGGCACGTGCTGAAAGGCAGCCACAAAGGCTACTGCAAGCTGGGCAACTGCTGCAACAGCTACAACAAAAACAACCGCTACTGCTACCGCGCCCAGTGCTTCGAAACCTCGCGCCTGCTGGCCCAAGCCATGGGCCTGAGCCCCGAGCAGTACACGGTGTCGTTCCAGAGCCGCCTGCAAAGCCGCCTGCGCGACCCCTGGCTGCAGCCTTACTCTGACGAGGTCCTTAAAGAATATCCGGCCAAAGGCATCAAAAAGGTACTGGCCTTCAGCCCCGCCTTCGTAGCCGACTGCCTGGAAACCACCATCGAAGTCGGCGAAGAATTCAAGGAGATGTTCGAAGAAGCCGGCGGGGAACACTGGCAGCTGGTGCCCTCCCTGAACTCGGAGCCCATGTGGGTCGAAGCTGTGGCCAACATGATTCGCCAGAATTAGCTTATTTAAGTTAAAAGTGAAGAGTTAAAAAGGATGTTCTGCCTTTAAACTCTTCACTTTTAACTTTTAACTGACCTACCGACGGGCTCCGTAAAACGCGGCATCGCTGTACGTGTCGCGTTGATAGAAGTCTTCCGCGCCCGCCGGCTCCTGCCCCAGCGCCCGCAGCATAGCTTCCTCGTAGTCGCGGGTAATCTGCAGTTCAACGTAGGCCGGGTAATTCAACACAGTTTGTGAATTCAGGGCTGGCACGAACACATTGTCGTCATCAGCATCAATAGCGGCCACACCAATGGGCAGCAGAATGTGGCGCTCGTGCTCATTGATCTGAAAGCGGCCGTCCAGCTCGATGTCGAGGTAGCGCACTTTCAGGGCTTCAGGGTCCACAATCAGCTCGTGTACCTGGCCCAGGGCCTTGCCATCGCCGCCGCGCACGGTCCAGCCGCGCACGTCCGGGTTGCCATCGGCTACTTCAAAGTCGGTCAGGTCGCGCAGGCGGCGCAAAATCGGGGTTTCCATGGTTTAGCAAGGGGAAATTACATGACTGGCGGCTGGCTCAGCACGCGTACCGCAGCGGCGGCGCCCGTCAAAAACTGCTGGTTCTGCTGCTGCTCGGCCGGAGTGCTGTGGCGGCCCGACAGCTGATTGGCTTGTTGCACCAGTTCTGTCGCCTGGACCTCCAGGGCCGGGTAGGCTGTTTGCTGCATGGCCCGGATAAGGCCCGCCGCGGCCACAAAGCCCGGTCGCAGTCGGGCATTGGGCTCGCTCAGATTGGTAGTAGCACTGGTCAGGTTGTCGCGCTGCTCCCGCACGGCCGGGGTGCGAAAATCCTCCCGGTCGGCCAAGTCGACAAGCGTTGCCGTCAGCAGCTGCAGGTTGCGCTGAGCATAGTCGGGGACGGTAGCGCTACCGGCCGCTTGTCGAGCCAATTCTTCTGGCGTCGCGGGCATCTGCGTTGAGTCCGCAACAGGCAACGATTCAGCGGCATCGATTGTGCTATTTGCCGAGCCGGTAGTGTCGGCAGCCGCGGCAGGCGCTTCAGTGTTGGTGGGCGGGGCAGGCTCGTCCGCCGGGTCGGGACGCAGGAAGAAATAAGCCGCCAAAGCCAGCGCCACTGCAACCAGCAATACCAGAACCCAAGGGCTGGGCGCCGATTTTTTGCGTTGAATATTAATGTCAGCCATGCAGTAGTGAGGAGAAAAGATGCCTACTGTACGCTAAGGTAAAGTCCCGGTTTACACTTATGCTTCTATTAGCCTGCAGTGGCAGCAGCACCAAGGCTAAACTCAAACCCTAATCAGCAAAAAGCCCCGCCTTGTGCAGGTGGGGCCTTTTGCTAATCAGAATTTCAGCTATGCTTTACGCAACAACTGGCTTATAGAGCTTGGCGAGCTGCGCCACGGCATAGTCTACTTCATCGGCCGTATTCATCTTGCTCATGGAGAAGCGCACCGTAGCACGGCTGGGGTCGCAGCCCAGTGCCTCGAGTACGTGCGAGCCGGTCTGAGCCCCGCTGGTACAGGCCGAGCCGCCCGAAGCGGCTACCTTGCTGATATCTAAGTTAAACAGCAACATCTCGTTCAGCGCCGAGGGTGGCAAACTCACGCTCAGCACCGTGTACAGGCTCTGGTCCGCTTCAGCCGACATGCCATTGAACTGCACATCGTCGATTTCGGTCCGCAGCCGCGTAATAAACCGGTCCTTCAGGGCCTGCACGTGCTGCTGATGCGCGCTGAGGTCGCGACAGGCTATTTCCAGGGCTTTGGCCAGGCCCACAATGCCGTAAACATTCTCGGTGCCGGAGCGCACATTGCGTTCTTGTGAGCCGCCGTGAATAAGCGGGCTTACCTGCAGCCCGCTTCGACAATACAAGAAGCCTACCCCCTTCGGCCCGTGAAACTTATGCGCCGAACCGACCAGAAAATGGTTTTTCAGGGCCTGCACATCGTGCCGGTAGTGTCCCATGGTCTGCACCGTGTCGGTATGGAACACGGCATCGTGACGGACGCAGATGTCCCCAATTGCCTGAATGTCGTTGAGGTTGCCAATCTCATTATTGGCGTGCATCAGGCTCACAAAGCTGCGCGAGTGCGTAGCTAGTAGCTCGTCGAGGTGCTCCAAATCGAGCTGCCCCCGCTGGTCGTGCTTCACGTAGCTCAACTCGATGTCGCCCGCTTTCTCCAAAGCCTGCAGGGGATGCAGCACCGCGTGGTGCTCCAGCTTAGAAGTAATAGCATGGCGCAGCTTCAGCGTACGAATGCTGCCAAAAGCCGCGTAGTTATCGGCCTCCGTGCCGCCGCTGGTAAAGGAAATTTCCGCCGGCGCCGCATTGATGAGGTGGGCCACGGTTTTGCGGGCATTCTCAATAGCCGAGCGCACCTGCCGCCCCGGACCGTGTAGGCTGCTGGGGTTGCCGAAATGCTGGGTCAGAAACGGCATCATTGCTTCCAGCACCTCGGGGTCGAGGGGCGTGGTAGCAGCGTTGTCAAAGTATGCCACGGCGGGCGCAGTCGTCGGAGAAATAGCCATGCTGCAAAATAATTTGAGTTAGTAAGACCAGCTGGCACCTCGTCCTACCCTTACCTGATGCGTTTGTTGCCTCCTGGAAGCGTCAGCAAAAGCTTATGCCTTTACCGCAATAATTTCCTTGATGTCGGCAATAATTTTCTGAGCCAGATGCTCCGCCGTCGCGTTGGAGTCCGACTCCGCGTAAATGCGGATAATGGGCTCCGTATTAGACTTACGCAGGTGCACCCACTCTTTGTCGAACTCGATTTTCACGCCGTCGATGGTGTTCACCGGCTGCTTGCTGTACTTCTTTTCCATCTGCACCAGCACATTGTCGGTGTCGATTTCCGGCGTCAGCTCAATCTTGTTTTTAGAAATGAAGTAGCTCGGGTACGAAATCCGCAGCCGGCTCATGGTCAGCCCCGACTTCGCTAAATGCGTCAGAAACAGCGCAATACCCACCAAGGCATCGCGGCCGTAGTGCAGCTCGGGGTAGATGATGCCGCCGTTGCCTTCCCCGCCGATTATGGCGTTGGTTTCCTTCATCTTGGTCACCACGTTCACCTCGCCTACGGCCGCGGCGGCGTAGCTGCCGCCAGCTTTCTCCGTCACGTCGCGCAGGGCCCGCGTGCTGCTCAGGTTGCTTACGGTGTTGCCGCCGCCATTGGCCTTCAGCACGTAGTCGGCTACGGCCACCAGCGTGTACTCCTCGCCAAACATTTCCCCGTTCTCGCTCACCAGCGCCAGGCGGTCTACATCGGGGTCTACTACAATGCCGAGGTCGAAGCCCCCCTTTTCCAGTACCTTGGCGATGTCGCGCAGGTGCTCGGGCAGCGGCTCCGGGTTGTGGGCAAAGTCGCCGGTGGGCTCGCAGTGCAGCTTTTCAACGGTGGCCACGCCCAGCGCCTCCAGCAGCATGGGCACGGCAATGCCGCCCGAGGAGTTGACAGCATCCACTACCACGCGGAAGTTGCGGGCCTTAATAGCCTCCACATCCACCAGCGGCAGCGCCAGAATGGCTTTAATATGCTTTTTGAGGAAAGTAGAATCGGTGGCGTAATGCCCCAGCTTGGTCACAGGCGCAAAGTCAATGGCCTCGCTCTCGGCTAAGGCCAGCACCTGCTGCCCATCGGTTTCGGAGATGAACTCGCCCTTGCTGTTCAATAGCTTCAGGGCATTCCATTGCTTGGGGTTGTGCGAGGCCGTCAGGATAATGCCGCCCGCCGCTTTCTTGGCTGGTACCGCCATTTCGACGGTGGGCGTGGTCGACAGGCCAAGGTCCAGCACATCCAGGCCCAGACCTTGGAGGGTAGCGGCCACAAGGCGGCTTACCATCTCGCCCGACAGGCGGGCGTCGCGGCCAATCACAATAAGCTTGCTGTCAGTAGCCTGGGTAGCTACCCACGACCCGTAGGCCGCGGCGTATTTTACCACGTCCAGTGGGGTCAGGCCTTGGCCGGCCGGTCCGCCAATAGTGCCGCGGATGCCGGAAATAGATTTGATGAGGGTCACGCTGAATCGTTTTTTGAGAGGGCAAAAATAGGCATTCCCCGCGGCTTGCCGGCGGTTCGGTTTATCTTTGAAACAATGGAAAATTCAACTGCTTCCCCTAATTCGCTCCTTGCTGCCTCTCGCCGCCCGGCCCAGCTGGCCGCTTTTGGCCGCTTGCTCGACGTGCTCGACCGCCTTCGCACGGAATGCCCCTGGGATAAAAAGCAAACCCTGGAAAGCCTGCGCCACCTCACCATTGAGGAAACCTACGAAATCAGCGACGCCATCCTGCGCCACGACTTGGCCGACCTGAAAAAAGAGCTAGGCGACGTCATGCTGCACCTCGTCTTCTACGCCCGCATCGCCGCCGAGCAGGGCGCTTTCGACATTGCCGATGCCCTAAATGCCCAGTGCGAAAAGCTTATTTCCCGTCACCCTCACATCTATGGCGACGTGCAGGCTGACGACGAGGAAGCCGTAAAACGCAACTGGGAGCAACTCAAGTTGAAAGAGAAAGGCAATACCGGCGTGCTCAGCGGCGTACCCACGTCACTGCCTGCCTTGGTAAAGGCGATGCGCATTCAGGAGAAAGCCCGCGGTGCTGGTTTCGACTGGGAAAAGCCCGAGCAGGTGTGGGAGAAAGTGCAGGAAGAGCTGGCCGAGTTTGGGACCGAATATGCGCCCCGCACATTTAACGAAAACACAACACCCGCCGAAGTGGCGCAGGCCGACCGTGCCGCGGCGGAGTTTGGCGACCTGCTTTTTTCGTTGGTAAATTTTGCCCGCTTTGCCGGCATCAACCCCGAGGAAGCACTAGAGCGTACCAACCGCAAGTTTATCAGTCGGTTTCAGCACCTCGAAGCGGCTGCCGCGGCCGATGGCCACCGCCTTGCCGACCTCACGCTGGCGCAAATGGACGTGTATTGGGAGCAAGCAAAGCTCCTTCCATCCCAACCTACTAAGCACGATTAGCGTTTGGCCCTTTTCCTAGCATTTCCCGCAGCTTTCCCTAAGTTTTCTTTGGTCAGGCGACGGTTTTTGGTTAGGTTTGCCCAGCTAAGGCACTTTTACCGAACATCTGGCTTGAAAAAGTCCAATTCGGGTGCTTTACGCAGCTTCTTTTGGGTAAGGTCTACCCCCCTTGGATTGGCCGGCTATTAGCCTTTAACCAATTTTGCTTTTTCTTTACCTACACATTTCAACAAAAACTCACCAACAACCCTTCAAAATTCCGGAATAATGGAACAGAAAAATGCCATGAACACGAGCCCCCGGCCTGCCGCTAAGGCCGCCAACGCCGATGCCCAAAGCAGCGGCGGCGCTTCGCTGTTCTCCGTGCTGGCTATCATCATTGCCTTTATCGTTAGCGTTTGCGTTTTCAAGTTTGTACTTGGCGACCCCAGCCGTTTCCAGGGTGGCAACCCTGAAAACAACCCCAACCCTGGCGATTACCTGGCTATCGTATACAAAGGGGGCTACATCGTTCCGATTCTGATGACCATGCTGCTGTGCGTAATCATCTTCTCGATTGAGCGTATGCTCACCATCAGCAAAGCCAAAGGCTCCAAGAGCATCGAGTCGTTCGTTCGCACCGTGCGTCAGAAGCTCAACGCCAACGACATCACTGGCGCTATTGCCGTTTGCGACCAGCAAAAAGGCTCGGTAGCCAACGTAGTGAAGTCGGGCCTGACCAAATACCAGGAAATGAGCCGCGAGCGTTCGATGGCTACCGACCAGAAAGTACTGGCCATCCAGAAGGAAATCGAAGAAAGCACCGCTCTGGAGCTGCCCATGCTGGAGAAGAACCTCGTTATCATCTCCACGCTGGCTTCTATCGCTACGCTGGTAGGTCTGCTCGGTACGGTATTCGGCATGATTAGCGCCTTCGCCGCTCTGGCGCAGGCCGGTACCCCCGACGCTGTTAAACTGGCCAACGGTATTTCGGAAGCTCTTATCAACACCGCTCTCGGTATCGGTACTTCGGCTCTGGCTATCGTAGCCTACAACTTCTTCACCAGCAAGATTGACGAGCTGACCTACAGCATCGACGAGGCCGGCTTCAGCATCATCCAAACCTTCGGCGCCCAGCACGCTGCTGCTCCGTCGCAGACCGTCTAGCGCCCCGCAAGTAGCGCTAGCGTTTGAATAGATGCACTAAAACGTGGGGATTGTCGTTGAGGCGACAGTCCCCCTTTTAACCCCACCTTGCAATGCCCAAAGTAAAACCGCACCGCACATCGCCGTCGCTCGACATGACGCCGATGGTGGACCTGGCCTTCCTGCTGGTGACGTTCTTCATGCTCACCACCAAGTTTGCGCCGGACGAAACCGTCGTGGTGGATACGCCTTCTTCGATTTCGGACCTGAAGCTTCCCGAAAGCAACGTTATTACGCTGACTGTTGACAAGCGCAAGCGCGTATTTTTCGGGGTAGATGCTCCGGAAACCAAAAAACTGGCTTTGCAGCGGGTAGCCGCTAAGTATGGCGTCAACTTCACTGCTGGCCAGGCCAAGGAGTTTGCTAACCTGCCCAACTTCGGGGTTCCCATCAGCCAGCTCGGCTCGCTGCTGGATACGCCCAAGGAGGACCGCAAGCAGCTCAACGAGCAGCAGCCCGGCATCCCGATGGATTCGCTCAACAACCAACTGATTGACTGGGTGCTGGAAGCCCGCAAAGCCAACCAGGCTCTGTTCAAAAAGCCCACCTATATCGCCATCAAAGGCGATGGCATGGCTGATGTGCCTACAGTACAGCAGGTCATCAAAGTGTTGCAGGAGCGCGACATCAACCGCTTCAATCTCATCACGGACTTGGAAAACAAGCCGGTAGCTGCTCAGTAAGCGGGTACCAGCGTTAGTTAACCACTAATTAGTACGTAAAGTACCATGGCAGAAATCCAACAAAAAGCCGACTCCGGCGGCGGTGGGAAGAAGCGGGCCAAGAAAATGTCGACCAAAATCGACATGACCCCGATGGTAGACTTGGCCTTCCTGCTACTCACCTTCTTCATGCTGACTACCACTTTCGCCAAGCCGAACGTGATGCAGCTGACGATGCCGGTGAAGGAGAAAAACGAAGAAGAACAAACCAAGCTCAAAGAGTCGGAGGCCTTCACCATCATCATGGGCGAAGCCAATAAGGTGTATTACTACGCCGGCATGCTTTCCCCCGAGTCGAAGCCTGAGCTTAAGGTGACCGATTACGGTCCCAACGGTATCCGTCAGGTTATCCTTGACCGCCGCCGGGAGCAACCCAAAACCGTAATTCTCATCAAGCCCGACGATAAAGCCGTGTACAAAAACATGGTGGACATCCTCGACGAGATGAACATTACCAACCAAAAGAAGTACGCTTTGGTGAAAATCAGCAAAGCAGACCAAGACTTGATTAAAGAATCCGGGCTATGATGGATAATGCTCAAATAGCCCGCGCCAGCCTCAACGACATCGTCTTTGAGGGCCGCAATAAGGCTTACGGAGCATACGTGCTCCGGCGGCTTTACCAGCGGCACGTTACGCGGGCTCTGATTATCGCCACTGCCGTTTTTCTACTCTTGATTGCCTTCCCCATTGTAGCGCACTACATGTCGGAGCGGAACAAGGTCAACGAAAAGAAAAACCTGCAGGAAAACGTGCTGATGGACGCTCCTCCTCTGGACGACACCAAGCCGCCACCCCCTCCTCCGCCCCCCGAGGCGCCCCCGCCCCCGCCGCCTAAGCTGACCACCATCAAATTCACCCCCCCGGTGATTAAGAAGGATGAGGAAGTGAAGAAAGAGGAGGTACCCGACCAGGAGGAGCTCAAGGAAAAGACAGTAGCTACTGTGACTGTAAAAGGCAACACGGATACTGCCCCTGACCTGTCGGAGCTTTCGGGCGAAGGTGACAAGGTGGTTGAAGAAGTTGTGGAAAACAAGGTCTACACTTACGTAGAGCAAATGCCAGAACTTCCCGGTGGTGGTGGCAATGCTGCCATCGTAGCAGCCATTCAGAAAGCCACCCGCTACCCTCCGCTGGCCTTGCGTAACCAGGTTGAAGGCCGCATCTTCGTCAGCTTTACGGTGAATGCCCAAGGCGACGTATCCGATGTGAAGGTGGTAAAAGGCCTCGGTTCGGGTCTGGATGAGGAAACAATTCGCGCAGTAAAAACGCTGCCGAAGTTCCGCCCCGGCAAGCAGAACGGCCGCGCTGTAAGCGTATCCTTTACTGTTCCGATTACCTTCAAGATTCAGTAAAGCTTCTTAGCCTCGCTGGCTTAAGAATAGAAAACCCGAACAGTCTAAGACAGTTCGGGTTTTTTATTTGCAGTTCGTAACTGGTTTGAAGAGCACTGAATAGCTCTACAGTACGTTATCCACCCAATAAGCAGAAGTAGAGGTCTGCTCCAACATTTTTAAGTCACAGCTTTCTTGTAGTTCCTAGCTACCATCGATTTTCACTGGAAGCAGTTCTATTGTTAGTCAACGCCTCTTCATTCCTTTATTTCTTTGCATATGCTTAACATTCCCACTACCGAAGAGCGGCTCGGAAAGTCACCACAGCGTTTAGTACGTTACTTTGTGCTGCTGATGGCGACGATTTATCTCGCAATGGGCATTTCTCTTTGGTGGACGGCTGATACGCCATCGACGGGCAGCATTATTCAACTCGGCCCAACTGCCCGCCGGGTATTGGGCAGCGTATTTATCCTGTATGGCCTGCTACGCGCATGGCGCGGCTTCCAGCAATTCCGCACAAAAAAGAACCCTGACAATGAGTAAACGTAGTTTTATCTATGCGGCTGGCATCGGGACTTTGCTGGCCGGCGCTTTGAGCATCGTGGCCTGCAATAACGGGCAGAGCCTTCAGGAGCAACTAAGCACTGCTACTACCGGCACGGTAGCAGTAGGCGTAGATGAAACCTTTGCGCCTATCCTGCAAGCCCAGGTGGACACTTTCTCCAAGCTTTACCCTAATGCGAAAGTGCTGATGCGCTTTCAGCCCGAAGAGAAGGTAATGCTCGACCTTCTCAACGATGAGATAAAGGTGGCCGTGGTATCGCGTGAGCTGACTGCCGCCGAACAAGCGGAGTTTAAGAAGCAGACGATTGTTCCGCGCACTACCCGCATTGGCATCGATGGGCTGGCCATTGTGGTACACCCCGGCAACCCCGATTCCCTGTTCACCATGGAACAGCTACGGGCTATTTTTACGGGTAAAACCACGCAGTGGAGTCAGGTGAGCGGCAAGAAGGGGCTAGCTGATATCAACGTTGTATTTGACGCCAACCGCAGCAGTACGGTTCGCTTTGTGCGCGACTCTCTCACCAAAGGTCAACCGTTGACTACCCGGGTATTTGCGGCCGAATCGAACCCTAAGCTGCTGGACTATGTTTCAACGCACCCCAGCGCGATTGGCATCATCGGAGTCAATTGGATATCCGACCACGACGACCCGGCTTCTATGCGCTTTCTGCATAAAGTGCGGGTAGCCAGCGTTACGGCGCGGCCCAGCCCTGCACCTGACGATTTTATTCAGCCCTATCAGGTTTACTTAGCAGAGAAAACGCCGCAGCAAATTGCCGAGCACCCGGAGCTGCAGAATTATCCTTTGCGACGCAACTTGTACATTATCAGCCGCGAAGCCCGCGCTGGATTAGGCACGGGCTTTGCATCCTTCGTGGCTGGCAAGAACGGCCAGCTGATTTTTCAAAAATCGGGACTGCTCCCCGCTCAAATGCAGGCTCGTATCGTTACTACCCAACAGTAAGCACGTTCCGGCCGTACTCTTTTAACTTTCGCTTTTCATCCTTTTTCATTTCCTATGAGTTTCAAGCCCTGGAAACAGCCGCTGCTCGCCGCATTCGCTCTCGTAGCAGCCGGCAACACGGCAGCCATCGCCCAAAACGTACCCAGCGCCCAACGCGCCATTGAGTTGGGCCGTTACACTGAAGCCCGCGCGGCCCTGCGCCCCGGCACCACGCCCGAAGCTGCTTTCGAGTTGGGCCGCCTGTACCAGTTCCGTGATATGCCCGACTCGGCGGCCATCTATTTCAACAAGGCGGCTTCGCAGACGCCTATGGGCATGGTAGCCGCCGGCCGTGCTTTGTTGGCTCAGGGCCAGACCGGCCCGGCTGAAGCGCAGTTTGATGCTGCTGCTAAGGCTACAAAGAACAAAGACGCTAAAATTCTGACTCTGATAGCGCAAGCTTATGCTGAGTCGGATGTGAAGGACATCACCAAGGCCAAAGCCTACGTTGAAGCCGCACAAGCCGTCAATAAGAAGGACGAGCCGGCTTTGATGGTGGCCCGCGGTGATATCTATCTGCACAGCGACCAAGGCGGCGGCGAGGCGATGAACAGCTACGACCGCGCTACGAATGCTAACCCCAGCTACGCCCAGGCTTACTACAAGAAGGGTGTGCTGAGCGTACGCTCACGCAACTTTAACGTGGCTCGCGAGAGTCTCAATAAAGCCATCGAACTCGACCCCAGCTACGCGCCGGCTTATCGGGAGCTGGCTGACATGTACTACTACGCCGGTCAGTATGACTTGGCACTGAGCACGTTCAAAAAATACACGGACCTGGCCGAGCATTCTCCGGCTACCGATGCTCAGTACGCTTCGTTCCTGTACCTGACGAAGAAGTACCCTGAAGCGCTTACGGAGGTTAACAAGGTGCTGGCAGCCGACCCCAAGAACCTGACCATGAACCGTCTGCGGGCATACTTGCTGTACGAAACCGGCGACTACGCCGGCGCGGCTACTGCTATGGACAACTACATGAAGGTAGCTCCCGCAGAGAAAATCATTTCTGAAGACTATGCTTACCAGGCAAAAATCCTGAGCAAAGCTGGCAAGGGTGATGAAGCCGTTGCACTAATCCAGAAGATTATTGCTAAAGACCCGACCAAAGCCTGCGACTTTCAAAACGACCTGGCTAGCGTTTACGCTAATAAGAAGGATTACAAAGGCGCCATCAGCGTGTACAAGTACAAGCTCACGAGCTGCAACGGCGACCTTACCGACCAATTCCGCTTGGCTACGGCGCTGACCGGTGATAAACAGTACACGCGCGCTGACAGCGTTTATAACATCATCCTCACTGCTAAGCCTACTTACGCTCCCGGCTACCTGGCCCGCGCTAAAGTAAATGCACAGCTTGACCCCGAAGGCAAGCAGGGCCTGGCTAAGCCTCATTACGAAAAGTACATTGAGCTGTCGAAGGCAGAAGGAGCCGACCCGGCCAAGTTCAAAGAAGGCTTGGTGGAAGCTTACGGGTACCTGGGTGTGTACAATTACCAGAAAGGTGACAAAGCTGCTGCCCTGGCCAACTTTGAGCAAGTGCTGACCCTGGACCCTGCTAACGCAGGGGCTGCCAACAACATCAGCATTCTTAAGGCTAAGCCGAAGCCCGCTGCTAAAGCACCGGCCAAGAAGCCTGCTGGCAAGAAATAAGAGGGTTTGCCTAAATCAAAACGGCCCGCTACTGCTTGTAGCGGGCCTTTTTTATAAATCATTCCGCTACTGCTCTACTATGTATTGGTAAACTGCTCCCACTTAGCAAGCACGGCGGTAAAATCAGCGGGCAACTCAGCCTCAAAAAACAGGTTTTCGCCGCTCGTGGGATGCACAAACCCCAACGAGCGGGCGTGCAGAGCTTGCCGGGGCATGAGTTCAAAACAATTTTCCACGAAGGCGCGGTAAGACGCCGTGTTCTGACCCACCCGGATACGGTCGCCGCCGTAGGTAGCGTCGGAGAAAAGCGGATGGCCAATGTGTTGCATATGGGCCCGAATCTGGTGCGTGCGGCCGGTTTCGAGCACACAACGTAGCAGCGTAACCGGGCCATACTCCCGTAGAACCTCGTAGTGCGTAACGGCAGATTTGCCTTGCTCGCCATTGGGGTACACGGCTTGCACCTTGCGGTCGCGCAGGCTGCGCCCAATGTGCCCACGGATAGTGCCAGTAGGCCCAGCCGGCCGGCCCCACACCAGCGCCAAATAGCTGCGCTGAATGGTGTGATGAAAGAACTGCAGGGAAAGGTGCGTCATAGCAAATTCTGTTTTGCCAATCACGAGCAGCCCGGATGTGTCTTTGTCGATACGGTGCACCAGGCCGGGTCGGATTTCTCCGTTGCGGCCAGTGGGCAGATTCTCCAGGTGATAAGCCAGTCCGTTCACCAGCGTACCCTGCCAGTTGCCGTAGGCGGGATGCACCACCATACCAGCCGGCTTGTTTACAATGAGCAGCTCATCGTCTTCGTAGCGAATATCGAGCTCCATGGGCTCGGGCACTACCTTGCCTTCACGCGGCGGCTCGGGCAGCGTGATGGTGATAGTATCCTGGGGCTTGACGCGGTAGTTAGGTTTTACGGTAGCGCCATTCACCTGCACCGCTTCTGCACGAATAGCTTCCTGAATCTTATTGCGCGACGTATTGCTGAGCCGGTTCAGCAGAAATTTATCGATGCGTAGCAATTCCTGCCCACGGTCTACTACTATCCGGTGGTGCTCAAAAAGCTCATCTTCCCCGTCAGCATCTTCGTCGATGCTGGAGCGGGAAGTGAGCAACTCATCCTTTGGTATCTCAGCCATAGCTTACATAGGGCACTGACGCTACAAAAAAAGCCGGGGCTTACTTGCCCCGGCTTTCTCGTCGTAGCGCAACGATTGCCTACTTTTTGGTCTTTACTTTGGTCTTGCCGGAGCTGGCAGCCGGCGTGGCGGCGGGCGCCGGGGCAGCTACTGCCGGTGTAGCAGGCTTGGCATTGGCACCGGGCGTAATGCCCATCTTCTTCAGGATAAGGTCCGAAATGTCGCCGTCCTTAGGACCATGCAGCAGCACGGGGCTGGCGCCATCCGAGTTCAGCACGTAGGTGTAGCCGTTCTCATCGGCAACTGCATCAATGTTCTTCTGCAGCTTATCCAGAGCCGGCTTCAGCAGCGTTTGCTGCTTTTGCTGCAGCGACTGCTCGGCGCTGCGCTGAAAATCCTGGATAGACTGCTGCATACCCGTCAGCTCCTTTTCTTTATCGGCTTTCACGATGTCGGTCATCGTCGAAGCACCTTGCTGATAGGCCTTAAGCTTGGTTTCGTACTCACCGTACTTGCTTTTCAGCTGCGCTTCGAGTTGGCTGTTGTACGCTTTCAGGTCAGATTCAATCTGTTTGCTTTCCGGCATCTGGCTCAGCACGTATTCCACGCTCGTGTAGCCAATTTTAAGAGGGGCCTGGGCTTGCGCAGAGGAGGCAGCCAGAGTTCCGGCGGTCAGCAGAGCGGCGGCGAGCGTCAGACGAAGGGTGTTCACGATATTCATCAAAAAGAAAAAGGGTCAAAGAGTTGTAAAAGCAAAGGTAATTATTTCGAACCTTTTTTAGTAGTTCGGGGAGCTTTTGTAGGAGCCTGGGAAGCCGGTGCCGCCTCCGGGGTGCCGGAGTCGGTTTCAAAATTAGGGTCCGCCACGGGTGGCTTGGGGGTGGTCACCGTTTTAACCGGCCCCTTTTTGCCGGGCTGGTTGCGGTCCTCAGCTGCCAGACCCAGCTCCTCCAGCACGAACTCCGTGTAATCGTGGGCCGGGTTGGTATAAAGCATGGTCACGTCCCCGGACTTATCGAACAAAACCGCCAGTTGCTTCTTCTTGGCGACCTTTTCAACAGCCTCAAAAACTTTGTCCTGCACAGGCTTGGTCAGCTCAATGCGCTTTTTGAAAAGCTGCCCCTCGTAGCCAAACTGCTTGTTCTGGTAGGCTTTGATGTCTTGCTCTTTCTTCAGAATCTCATCCTGCCGCTTCTTCTTCATCGGCTCGGTAAGCACCACCTCTTCGGCCTGGTAGTTCCGGTACATCTTATCCAGGTCCTTCTTCTGGGCCTCGATTTCCTTCTGCCAAGTTTCCGATAAGGCATTAAGCTCCTGCTGAGCCTTAGCGTAATCGGGCATCTGCGACATGATGAACTCAGAATCCACCCAACCGAACTTTTGCGCCTGTGCTTCCGCGGCACCCACCAGCAACGCAGCTGCCAATAATAGAGCTTTGAAAATCTTCATGATGAGGAAACATGGAAGCCGGTGGCGAAGTGCCACCCTAGCGTATTTGCTGGCCGATGATGAAGTGGAAGTGGTTGGGGTCGCGGGCGGTAGTAGTGCCGGGAGGCGGCACCACCGAGTCGAAACCGTGGCCAAAGTCGAAGCCTAGCAAACCAAAGGCCGACATAAATATGCGGGCCCCTACCCCAGCCGAGCGGTACAACTTATAAGGGTTGTAATTATTGTAGGAAGCGTACGAATTGCCGGCTTCGGCAAAGGCCAGCACGTACACCGTTGCCGCCGGGTTCAAGCTAACCGGGTAGCGCATTTCCAGCACGTACTTGTTGAACGCCACCCCGCCGCTCTCATTGCCTTGCGCCGTGGGAATGGCGTAAGGGTTGTTGGGGTCGTCGTAGCCGCGCAAGCCGATGTAGTCGGTGCCCACCAGGAAGTTACCTCCGCCATTATAGCCCAGGCCCGCGCCGCCCATTTTGAACCGCTCGAAGGGCCCGATTTCACGCGAGGAGTTGTAGGTACCCAGGTAGCCGAAGTGAGCCCGGGTATTCAGCACGAGCTTGCCCACAATGGGCGTAAACCAGGAAGCATCGAGCATCCATTTGTGGTACTCAATCCACTGGTTGCTATCTGGGTGGTCCTTGTTGATTGACGAGTACGGCGGCGTCAGGTTCACACTCAGGCTGATAGACGAGCCCCGGCGGGTATAAGTCGGGTTGTCGATGCTGTTGCGGGCCAGCGTGGTATTGAAGGTGATATTGTTGGCAAAACCAGTGGCGAAGCCCGGCAACAGTTGGTAGTTCTGCGTCTGGTACTGGCTAAACGACAACGAATTGCTCAGCGTGAAGTAGTCATCGGGCACGCGCAGCTGCCGGCCCAGGCCCACAGTGGCGCTGTTCACCTTAATAAAGCTGCCGGTGGCGGCGTCAAAGTTGGTACCGGTCCGCTGCACGCTATGGTTCAAGCTGAACGAGAAAGAGTTGGGCCGACGACCACCCAGCCAGGGCTCGGTAAACGACAGCGAGTAAGCCTGGTACTGCAAGCCGTTGGCCTGCACGTTAAGAGCAATGCGCTGCCCATCGCCAGCTGGCACGGGCGTCCAATTACGGAAGTTGCCGGCTTTGCGCAAGGAGAAGTTGTTGAACACCAAGCCAACCGTACCGATAAAGCCGGCATAGCCACCCCAGCCGCCCGACAGGGTAATCTGGTCCGAGGGCTTTTCAACCACGGTATAATTAATATCTACCGTTCCATCCACCGGGTTAGGCACCGGGTTGATGCCAATCTTTTCAGGGTCGAAGTAGCCAAGGGTGGCAATTTCGCGCTGCGAGCGAATCAGCAGTTCCCGGTTGAATTTGTCGCCTGGCAGGGTGCGTAGCGTCCGCCGCAGCACGTGGTCGCTGGTTTTGGTGTTGCCGGCGATGTTTACCTCTTTAATGTGTGCCTGCACCCCCTCGGTGATGCGCATCTCGATATCAATGGAGTCGCCCACAACCTTGGTTTCCACAGGGTCGATGGAGAAGAACAGGTAACCATCGTTCATGTAGAGCGAGGTAATGTCCTGCCCGGTAGGGTTATAGTTCAGGCGCTTGTCCAGCGTTTCCTTACTGTACGGGCTGCCACTCTTGATACCCAGCACGTTGGCCAGGGTCTTGTCATCATAGAGGTAGTTCCCGCTCCAGGTAATGTTGCGGAAGAAATACTTTGGGCCTTCGTCTATCTTAATGCGCAGCGCCAGGCCCTTCTCATCCCGAATCAGCGTATCGCTAACAATAGCTGCGTCGCGGTAGCCCTGGGCATTGTAGTACTCCAGCAGCGCTTTCTTGTCGTCCTCGTACTCGCTCTTTTTAAACTTGCCGCCATTTAGGAACTTATAGAACTTACGCTCTTTAGTATCCTTCATCTTGCCGCGCAGCTTGCCGTCCTTGAACGCATTATTGCCCTCGAAGGCAATGTCGTGAATGCGAATCTTGGAGCCTTTATCAACCTCAATGCGCAGTGCGACACTATTCGACAAAGATGAATCGGGCACTTGCACGATGTTCACCTTGGTGTCCAAAAAGCCTTTGGCAACAAAGAACTTGCGCACCTGGCTGCGGGTATTGTTCAGCAGGGCATCCGTCACCACTTTACCACGGATAAGCGTAATCTTTTTGGTCAGCTCTTCAGTTTGCCCTTTCCGAATGCCAGTAAAGGTGAACTTAGACAAGCGGGGCCGCTCTTTCAGGTTGTAGTCGAGATATATTTTATTGCCCTCGATGCGGCCAATGGTGACGCTCACGTCGCCCAGAATACCTTGCGCCCAGAGCTTACGAATGGATTTCCCGATTTCTTCACCAGGAACATTGATAGGGTCCCCTACCCGCAGCCCCGTCAGGCTGATAAGAGTGCTGGGGTCGAGGTATCGGGCTCCGCTTACGGTAATACCCCCGAGCTCGTATTTCTTAGGCTCGTTTCCGGTCTGGGCACTTTGGGCAAGTACGGGTCGAACGCAGATGCCCCCTAGTACCAGAAAAAAAATCAGAAACCTTACAAACGAATTGCGCACTGTAATCATTGCAAAAACTTAAGATGCCGCGAGTTGCTCGCTGGTTTTACCAAACCGCCGTTCCCGGCGCTGGTAGGCTTTTATGGCTTCCCGGAAGTGCTGGCGCCGAAAATCGGGCCACAGCAAGTCGGTAATGTACAACTCGGTATAGGCGAGTTGCCAAAGCAGAAAGTTGCTTATGCGCTGCTCGCCGCTGGTTCGAATAAGCAATTCGGGGTCGGGTATTCCGGCGGTGGCCAAGTAGCCAGCCAGGGTTGCTTCGGAAATAGCCGATGGCAGGAGCTTGCCGGCCGCTACATCGGCAGCCAGCCGCTGGGTGGCCTGCGTTATATCCCAACGCCCGCTATAGCTCAGGGCCAGTAGCAAAGTCATACGGCTTCCGCCCTTGGTCAACTCCATGGCTTCAGCCAGCTCGCGCTGACAATTTGCAGGCAAAGTGCTGGTGTCGCCAATGGCCTGCAGGCGAATGCTGTTCTTTAGCAGAGTAGCCGTTTCCTGCCGGATGGTGTGCACCAGCAGTTGCATAAGGGCCGTAACCTCCAGCGCGGGCCGATTCCAGTTTTCGGTTGAGAAAGCGTAAAGCGTCAGGTATTGCACCCCCAGCTCAGCGGCTTCCTCCACGGTTTCGCGCACTGCAGTGATGGCGCTTTGGTGCCCGAAGACCCGCAGGCCACCCCGCTGCTTTGCCCACCGGCCGTTACCATCCATGATAACAGCTACATGCGCGGGAATATTTTTAGAGTCGATTTCGGCTTTGCCGGTCATCCTTGCGGTTTCGGTAAAAGAGGCCGCAAGTTACGGAAATGGTTGCACATAGGGCCACCAATTGCCCTTTTGCTTTTGCTAATCAGCGAATACCCTCAATGCTCTTTTCCGCTCTGTAGCTGCGTAAGCTACTTCAGCAGCTTGTCATTTTGCTTGTACTGGTCAGGGCACAGTATCTTATAAAAGGTATAAGACAGGCTGAGACCATTATAAAAATACCAGTCTTGGTCGTGCTGATTCACCAGGAAAGGGTCCTGCTCACTCAAATGGTCCAATTGGTCGGTAAAGGCCTTGCGAGCACCTACTTCCAGCCCCAGGTTCAGGTGTTGCGAAAGGGCGTACTTGAAGCCTACGCCCATAGGCACTGCAATGCCGAACATTGAGCCACTTTGGTTGTAAGTCCCCCCCAGCGAAACACTCTCCGTGGTGGTATTCGCATAAAAGCCCGCTATACCAATAAACAAATAGGGAGTGAAATGCCGCTTGTCAGTACGAAGGTGAAAGTCCCGGAAGTTGTATTCTACTGCTCCCGACAGTTCCAAAAGGTGTCCTTTCGTGTTGGCTTGGCGGTAGGCCTGTAGCGGTGGTACGCCACCATTGACACCAGTCACGTTGCCGTCGTCGGCTCGAAGCAGCCCCCCCATAAACGCCCCCCGCAATGTGATGGGCACAGAGACGTCTTTCCGGTAAAAGACCGTCAGGGCCGGGCGGTTATTTTGAAACTGGTACTGGGGCGACACTTCGCCTTTGTAGTTGGTAGCGCCTAATCCAAAGCCCAGCTCACTGGTATTCTGAGCGCTAGCAGTTGAGCAAAAAAACGCACTCCCTGCTTGCAAAGAGCAAACAAGGAGTGCGCCACGGAAAGCCATTCTTTTCATTAAGCTGACTGTTAGATTGATTGCACAGCCAACTTGAGTCGGCTAGCGGAACTTGGGGTTTTTGATGCGAGGCGTCAGGATGTAGTTCAACGACAGACCAGTCACGATGTACCAGTCAGTGCGGTCACCGGTTCCACGCTTAGCGCCGGGGGTGTCGAACAATGCGAAATCGCCGGTACGGCTGCGCGTGATACCACCGCCATCACCATCGAATGTATTGCTGGAAGGGCCATCAGTGAGGCTGGCAGTGGCATTGTAGTTACCGCCACCAAAATAAATCTGTTGTGGTGTGGTCAACGAGCCTGCCGGAGCATAAGCGCCGCTCACGTCGTCCAGATAATCGGTGAAGGTCTTGCGCCAGCCGATTTCCAGGCTAGCATCAAAATTACGGTTTATGCGGTAACGCACCCCGCCCCCGAAGGGAATCGAGAATTGTACAAGGCTATAACCGTCGCTCTGTCCTTCCGTTTTAAGAGGCTGCAGTGCCACATAGTCGCCCTGCTTGGTCAGGCCCTGCGGGTTGTGGTAGAACCCGGCTATACCAGCAAAAACGTAAGGTACGAAGTCCGGACGCTTCAGGTAGTTGTTGCGGTTCTCGATGAGGTCGACAATTACCGTACCCGACAGTTCCAAAAGGTCGTTACGGAAGCTCATGTTACGGTTGTAACGGAAACGAGCATCCGGGTCACTTTGGTTAGCTGCTTTCGCGTCATCGCCAGTGATACGGCCATACGACAAAGCCAGGCGGCCGGATACACGGGGATAAAAGCGACGGGTGATGGAAACACCCACGTTGGGACGGGTAGCCCCGAAACGGAAGCTGGTGAAGTTGGTTTCAGGAGTTACGTCGCCAAAATAGTTCATGGCGTTGAGGCTGAAACCAATGGAATTATATTGTTTGCGCTTGCTAAACTGCTGCGCTTCCGCCTTCGGCGTGGCCAGCAGGGCCAGCCCCAACACGAGGGCCGTCGGGTAGGTGAAAATATGTTTCATAAGGCAGCAAAAATGAGTAAGCTTAGTTCGGGGTGTAGATACGGTGCGGTGCGTGCGCAGTTTCAGACGGTGACAAAAGTAGGCGTAATCAGGAACTAAAAAAAACTTCAGTGTTTTTTTTCTAAAAAAAACCTCGTTAATTATACTTCGATGCCGGCCGGGTTACGGCGGTCAAGTCCCCAATTAAGCTTGCTCCGCAAAGTACTGAGGAAATTTACGTGGTTCAACTTTACCAGACGCGCATTGAAGGATTCGCGACGGACAGCTATTTGAACGGAGGATTCGATGGGTAGGGAGCGGGAATCAAGGGCGAGCATGAAACTGGTATTTCGGCTTTCCACTTCGAAGGAAATCACGCTTTGGTCTGATACAACGAGTGGCCTAACGTTCAAATTGTGGGGGCATACGGGGGCAATAATGAAATTGTTTGTCTGCGGCAGCATCACCGGCCCGCCACAACTCAGTGAATAACCAGTAGAGCCGGTGGGAGTGGCTACGACCAATCCATCGGCCCAATACGAGTTCAGGTACTCCCCATCGATATAAGTGTGCACAACAATCATAGAAGACGTGTCACGCTTCAGGATACTAAACTCGTTGAGGCCAAAGTTCAAGCCGCCAAACACATCCGGGTCGGTATCGACTCGGATGAGGCTACGCTCTTCAAGCATAAAATGCCCCTTGAAAAGAGCATCCATAGCCTGCGCAATGCGGTCGGGGGTGACGGTAGCCAGAAAGCCCAGCCGGCCGGTGTGAATCCCTAGGATAGGAATTTGCTGGCTGCCTACATAGGTGACGGTATCGAGCAAAGTGCCATCGCCGCCGATGCTGAGCACAAACTGCACACCGCGCAAGGAATCGCCCCGCCGGAACTCGGTAGTGCCCGCGGGCAGGCGCAGGCGGTTGTCGAGATAGGTGCGGAAGGCTTCGCCGATGCGGACCTCGGCCCGGCGGGCAGCCAGGTCGTCGAGCAGGGCCTGCAGGAAAGGAATGGCTTCGTCCTGAAAAGGCTTGCCGAGAATGGCGATTTTCATGGCATTATCAGATTGGGAAGGCGGTACGGAAGAAATAGCCCGTCTCGCCTAAGCCGTTGAGGGTATATTCGACGGTAAACACCCGGTCGTAGTACGTCACCAAATGTAAACCTACACCGACGGCGCTCAGCAAACGGTTGGGCAGGCGGTTACGGGGCAGGTCGAGGTCGCTGGCTACGTAGCCGGCATCGGCAAAGGCGTTCAAGTAGATGACCAGCGGGATGGTGTTGATTTTGGGGCTGCGGATGGCCCGAAGGTGTATCTGGCCGGATTTGAAGGGCCGGAACGACAGGCCTTGCTGCAGCAAGCCGTAGTGCTGGCCGTCGACCACGTACTCGTCGTAACCGCGCACCAGGGCATCGTATCCTAATGCCCGGGCATCGGCATAGGCCAGGTGGCGCGTGAGGCGCGCCTGCCCGCTAATGCCTGCGGCGTAGTAGAACCGATGGCCTAAGGCCAAATAGCGCGAATAGCGGAGCCGGATTGTGGTAAGACCCGGGGTACTGCCATTGAGAAACAGCCGGTGGCTAACGGTGGCTTGGGCAAACTGCCCGGTGAGCGGATAAGCGAATGTGTTGCGCTGGTTGCGGGTGCTGACCAGACTGAGGTCTACGTATTCGCGTTGAGTGCGCCCGGCGTAGAAATCAGGGTTGTAGTACGCGACAGAGTCGGCTATCTGCTCGCGGTGGTAGGATACGTCGAGGGCCGTCAGGAACTGGACGGTATGACGAAAGCGCAGGCCACCGGACGCGTAGAAGCGCTGCACGGGAAAGGCCTCGTCGTCTTTGAAAGGCACCAGCTGGTCGGCACGGGTGATGAAGTCCAGCGAATGGCTCTGGTAAAAAGAGATGCCTGCGCCAAAGCCCAGCCGGCGGTAGGGCCCCAGGCCGGGAGCTTCATAGAACAGCTCATACTTTCGGTTAAAGCCCAGCTGCAAATTGGCGATGACCTGCTCGTTGCGACCCCGGAAGTTGGAGCGCAGCACGTGCAAGCCATAGTCTACCCGCTGCCAGCGGTCGGACCGGTTAAGCCAGGCCCGCAGGTTGCGGTCGGCGAGGGAGAGGATAGGAATGGGAAACGTGTAGAGCCGCTCCTGGACGGCGAATAAGACCACCATTTGCCCGTTGCGGCAGCTGGCCTGCACCAGCACGGAGTGGAAAAGCTGGAGGTTGAACAGGCGCCGCCGGTTGGCTTCCAGACGCGCGCGCACATCGGGCAGGGACAAACTGTCGCCTTCCTGGAAATCCAGCTCCGCCCGCAGAATTCGCTCGCGGGTGATGTCGTTGCCAGCAAACAGAATGGTGGCCACCCGAGCCGGCCCATTTTGGGGGCAGGCAAGCACCTGCACCAAGGTGTCGGTGGGCACCACTACGGGGGGCAGCGCCCGCGGAATGGTATCGGGCGGGGAAGGCAACAGCCCGGTTAGCAGCAGTCGCAGCGACAACAGTATTGCCAGCACCCGTTCCTAGATACTCAGGTAGCGGAGCAGCGCGTCGTAGCGCTCATGCTCGTCTTCGCCCAGCGCGGAGGCGCCGCTGAACTGGGCCGTTACGACATAGCCGAAGCGCTCCAGCGTAGCCGTGATGCGGGCCAGGCTGTCGGTGTTCAGCTTCAGGGTTACCCGTACGCGGTAGGGGTCATGCTCGTCCTGGGCTACGTGGGCGCTGACAATCTTGGCGTTATTTTCCTCGACGTAGCGGCTGATTTGGGAAAGGGAGTAATCCCGCTCCTCCATGGTAAGCACAATAATGGCCCCTTGCCCGCCCGCCGGCTGTTGGCCAAAGGCGGCCAAAGCGTCGCTGATGGTGACGACGCCCGCGTATTCGTGCCGTTCGTCGACGACGGGCACCAGCTGAATCTTGTTTTCAATGGCCAGCTCCATCACCCGGTAAAAGTGCTGGTCGGGGCGCACGAAGGTGTCGGCGTAGCCCAGGGGCAGCTCCGAAAGCAGGGTATTGGGGTCGTCGAAGTCGGCCAGGTCGGCCTCGGTGACCAGCCCCCGGTAGTGCCGATTATCGAGCACCGGCAGCTGGCCCACGTGGAACTCATCGAGCCAGCGGGCTGCCTTCGCAGCTGAGTCAGTCCCCTTGAGGGGCGGAATCATTTCGTTAAGTAAATCTTCGGCGAGCAGGGCTGGCATATACGGGGCAGAAAAAAAGAGGCACGACGGAGCACAAGCATAAGACTAACTCAGGCCCGCAAGGTTTGCCCGACTGTCAAATATCAGGCCGGCAGGCTTAGTAGCGGGCTGAAGCAGTTTCCGCAGTGGTAGTACGCAAAAACCGGCGCAGGCAGTTGTTGAAGGCCGCCGGGCGCTCCATCATAGGCGCGTGGCAGCAATGGTCGAGGAAGCGCAGTTCGGCCTGGGGCAACAGCCGGGCAAACTCGTGAGCGACAGATGGCGGCGTAATGGTATCGTTGAGCCCCCACACCAGCAGTACCGGCACCTGAATTTTTGCCAGTTCTTTGCCCAGGTTATGCCGCTGGGCAGAGCGGGCAATAGCGATGATGCGCAGGCACTTGGCGTTGGAGTTGGTGACGGTGAACACCTCATCAACCAGTTCCTGCGTGGCTACGGCCGGGTCGTAGAAGGTGTAGCCTACCCGCTCTTTGACATAAGCGTAGTTGCCACGCTTGGGGAAAGAGCCGCCCATGGAATCTTCGAACAAGCCGCTGCTGCCGGTGAGCACCAGCCGGCTGACCCGCTCCGGATTGTTGAGGGTGTATACCAAGGCAATATGCCCACCTAAAGAATTGCCCAGCACGGTGAATGAGGGAGGCAGCCCACAGGCGGCAACAAAGCCTTCGACATAGGTAACGAGCCCGGGCACGCCGGCCTGCGTGAGAGGCATGGTGTAGACTGGCAGCAGCGGAATAACCACGCGGTAGTCGGCCGAAAACTCGGCTACCACATCCTGCCAGTTGCTGAGCGCGCCAAAAAGCCCGTGCAACAGCAGCAAAACGGGGCCCTGGCCCTCGTCAACGTATTCGTACCCGTGCTGTTGCTGGCGGCGCAGTTCCATAGGCAGAATATTTCGGAGGAGAGAAAAAGGTAAAAAATTACGCCGGCCCGGAACCGAGCCGGGCAATGATACAACAACGAAGCCAATTGGCCAAAATTGCCAGCCCATGGTCGGTAAGCAGGGCTTCGGGGTGAAATTGAACTCCGTAAAGGGGCAGCGTCCGGTGGCAGAAGGCCATAAGCTCGGGCTGTGCGCCGAGGGTATGAGCCAAGGCAATAAGCTGGTCAGGCAAAGGCTCAGCCAGAAGAAGAGAATGGTAGCGTGTGACGGAAAAGCTAGCTGGCAGACCCTCAAACAGCAAGCTGCTGGCAGACTGGGTAAGGGCAGAAACCTTGCCGTGCATGGGCCGGGCCGCGCGCACCACCTGCCCCCCGAAGAACTCGCCCAACGCCTGGTGCCCCAGGCACACGCCCAGCATAGGAAGCCGCTGGTAATATTCCTGGATAAGCGCGGGCATCACGCCAGCCTGGGCAGGCTGGCCGGGGCCGGGCGACAACACAATGCCATCGAACTCAGCGGCGCTCAGGTCGGATAGTGCGACATCGTTGCGGCGCACCACCACCTCCGCACCCAGCTGCCGCAGGTAGTCGGCGAGAGTGAAGGTGAACGAGTCGAAGTTGTCGAGCAGAAGCAGACGCACCCGGCTGGAAATTGTGAGGGTTAAGCTAGGTTTCTAACAGGTGACTTTGGTTAGTAATTCACCGACTTCAGCCTTTAAGAAAAGCCTGCTTCATGCGAGCCAGCAGGTCCTGGGCAAGGGGCAGCACGTAGCCGGTTATTTGCAAAGCCAGCGGAGTTGCCTGTTGCACAAAGGGCAGCACCTGCGAATCGGCTACCAAGCCCGGTGACAGCAGCCGCACCCCAGCCAAGCCAGTGCCATGCAGGAGCAGGCTCAGTCCCAGCACCCATTTCAACACGCCGGCTGCGCCACCTAACAGGTTGTCGAGCATGCCCAGCGGCGTCAGGTGCACGGCGGTTTTGAGCAGGTTGCCCAGCAGGTGCACGCCCCACATGATGGCAATGAATACCAGCGCAAAGGACACCAGCGGCAGCATGCCGAAAGCGTCGCCGACGTAGTGCCGCACCAAGGGCACGGCTGCGGAGAGCAGGCTCAGCCCGCCTACCACGGCCAGTACGAAGGCTAGTAGGGAAGCCACTTCAAGTACCAGGCCGCGCCGGAACCCTTTGACGGCCCCAATGCCCAGCGGCAGCAGCAGCAGGATATCCAGGGCCGTCATGATATTAATTAAAAATTATGAATTGTAAATTCAAAATAAAGCCTGACGCTGGTCCGGCCAATTCATATTTTTAATTGATTTTACTGATTGGTGTTGTTGAGCAGGTTGCCGACTACCTGGGAAATCATCTTGCCATCGGCCTGGCCCGACAGCTCGCGGGCAGCCACGCCCATTACCTTGCCGAGGTCGGAAGGGCCGGTAGCACCGACGCGCTGAATGATGACCACGAGGCGTTCCACGAGGTCGGCTTCGGAAAGCTGCTGGGGCAAGAACTCCTCGATGATGGCCAGCTCGGCCAGCTCATTAGCCTCCAGGTCGGAGCGGAACTGCTCCTTATATATAGCGGCGGCATCGCGGCGCTGCTTGGCGGCTTTGTTGAGCAGCTTCAGCTCGGCATCGGGGGTGAGGCCAGCGGCGCTGGCACCTTCGGCCGTTTCGGCCAGCATAATCTGGGACTTGATGCTGCGCAGGGCCGTAAGGCGCACTTTGTCTTTGGCCAGCATGGCCTGCTTGATAGCGGCGTCGATGGTTTCTTTAAGCATGGGGAAGGGTTTGGCGCTTTGGCGCAGGTAAGAAATTATAGGCGCCACCGTGGGTAAGTGGCAGAGCCTGCTACGCGCGGCGCTAGCGGATGGATACCAGGGCGGCATTTATCGTAGACGAGCCCGGCAAAGGTCAGCAGTAAAATCGGGCAAGGCAAAAGCACGCGGCCAAGATTTAAGGATGACCCGCCTCGTGCTGCCGACGTAATTTTGCATCGAAGCTACGGCGTAGCCCTACAAGCCAGCGGCCATTTGCAGGCAAGTCAGGCGCTGGGGCATTCCTTTCATTCACTCTTTCCCTGAGCATTTACGTGACTAAGCTGAGCGTCAACATCAATAAAATAGCCACTCTGCGCAACGCCCGCGGCCACAACCGCCCCGATGTGCTACAGGCTGCCCGCGACATTGAGCGTTTCGGAGCCGAAGGCATTACCGTGCACCCGCGGCCCGATGAGCGGCACATCCGCTACCAGGACGTGCGCGACCTGAAAAGTATTGTCAGCACCGAGCTTAATGTAGAAGGCAACCCCACGCCGGACTTTCTGGACCTCGTGCGGGAGGTGCGCCCGGAGCAGGTGACGCTGGTGCCCGACGCGCCGGATGCCATTACCTCTAACGCCGGGTGGGATACTATTCGCCACCAGGCGTATTTGCGGGATGTGGTTGGCGAACTGAAGGAATTGGGCTGCCGGGTCAGCATTTTTCTGGACCCCGACCTGGCCCTAGTGGAAGCAGCCGTGCAAACCGGCACCGACCGGATTGAGCTTTATACCGAAGCCTATGCCCGCGGCTATCTGGCCGACCGCGAAGCGGCCGTGGCACCGTATCGGGCCGCTGCGGCGCGGGCTGGTCAGCTTGGGCTGGGCGTGAATGCTGGTCACGACCTAGACCTCGACAACCTGGCTTGGCTGCACCAGCAGCTGCCGGAGCTGGCCGAAGTCAGCATTGGCCATGCCTTGGTTTGTGATGCGCTGTACTTCGGGCTGGAAAATACCGTGCAGCTCTACCGGCGGCAGCTGAAATCAGTGAGCAGTTAACAGTAAGCAACAAGCAGTATCCGCCCACAAGGCTGGGAAGGGGCACTGCATCGCAACTGATACTTGTTAACTGTTAATTGAATAAATCATGCCCCGCCACTCGCTCGCCGAATTTCTGGCCCTGCCCTACCCTATTCTGGATGTGCGGGCCCCCATTGAGTTTGCGCAGGGCCACATACCCGGAGCGGTAAGCCTGCCTTTGTTTACCGACGAGGAGCGGGCCCGTATTGGCACGGTATACAAGCAGGCAAGCCAGGAGCGCGCCGTGCTACTGGGGCTGGACTTTTTTGGCCCTAAAATGTCGGCCCTGGTGAAGCAGGCCCAGCGCCTGGCCCCCGACCGGCAGGTGCGCCTGCACTGCTGGCGCGGTGGCATGCGCAGCGGGGCGGTGCTGTGGCTGCTGGAGCTGGCCGGCTTCAAGGTGCACCTGCTTGATAAAGGCTATAAAGACTACCGGAGGGCCGTGCTGGCCGAGTTTGAACAGCCCCGGCAATGGCGCGTGCTGGGCGGTCTCACGGGCAGTGGCAAAACCGACGTGCTACATCATCTGGCTGATGCGCCCGGACACCCGGTGCTGGACCTGGAGCAGCTGGCTTGCCACAAAGGCTCGTCCTTCGGGGCCATTGGCCAGCCCCCGCAGCCTACGCAGGAGCAGTTTGAGAACAACTTGGCCGCTGCGTTGCTGACTCTGCCTAAGGGCGAGGCCATCTGGGTGGAAGACGAGAGCCGGCAAATCGGGCGGCTGACCGTCCCGGCGCGGCTGTTTGAGCAATTGCAGGAGGCCCCGCGCTGGCTGCTGGATGTGCCCCGGGCCGCCCGCGTAGCCAAGCTGGCGGCGGAATACGGCAGTCAGGACCCGGCGCTGCTCAGCGAGGCCGTAGAGCGGCTGGCCAAACGCCTGGGGGGATTGGCGACGAAGGAAGCGCTGGCCGCCATTGCTGCCGGCGACATGGCCCGCATGGTGGAAATTTGCCTGGACTACTACGACAAAACCTACAGCTACGGGCTGAGCCGGCCGGGTATGCTGACGCGAATATCCGCCGCGTCGTGCGACCCTGCCGTCAATGCTGCGTCTTTGCAGCAGCTCTTTTTTGCAGCCTGATTTTTTCACTAACCTAACCATTTTCAGCACTTAGCCCAGACCCCATTTCAGCTTTGCGAGGTCAATGCCATATTTTATGTGCATTTTTGATTAGGCTTTTCGCTCATCAGAAGGTCTTTAATACTGTTTTAATCACCATTTTCACATTTTTCCCTTTTTCATGTTTCAATCCATACCAAGCCAAATGAAACAAGCTTGCCGGTGGCTTCCGGTGCTGCTGCTTGGGGCATTTAGCGCCCAAGCCCAGGCTCCGGCCAACGACAACCCTGCTGGGGCCATTGCCCTGCCGCTCACGGCAACCTGCAATCCCCTCAATACCACCAACACTGGTGCTACCACCACTCCTGTTACCGGTCTGGGCTACACCAACCCGGGCTGCGGCATTGCCGCTAACCCTAAGGACGTGTGGTACACCTTCACCACCAATGCCAGCGGCCAGGGAAGCACGGCCGTAACCATTACCGTAACCGGCAACCCGGCCGGCCAAGTACGGGTATTCAGCAGCACCGGCGGTGCCGCTGGTCCGTTCGTAACGGTGGGCTGCTCGGCCGGTGCCACCAATAACACCGTGGCTCCCCCGCTGGAGCTGCGCGGCCTGACGCCTTCCACGACTTACTACGTTGACGTAGCTGGCTATGGCTCGGCCGATACGCAAGGTGCTTTCACCATCTGCGCCACGGAGCTGAACCTGCCGGCTAACGATGCCGCTGTTACCAGCATCTTCACGCTGGGCCAGGTGGCCCAGAGCTACAACTCGCCCCACGTGGTGCGGGCGGTAGTAACCAACCTCAGCCTGGGCAGCCTCACCAACGTACCCGTGACGCTGACCGTAGCCGGGGCCAATACCTTCACGGCTACCGAAACGGTAGCTACGCTGGCACCTAATGCCTCGGCCATTGTTACCTTCCCAGCTTATCCGTTGACGGCCCTGGGCACCAATAACCTGACCGTGAGTGTGCCGGCCGACGACAACACAGCCAACAACAGCAAAGCTTACCAGCAGGATGTGACGGCCAGCCGCCTGTCCTTCATTGATGCTTCGCAGCCGCTGAATGCTACCGGCGTGGGCATTGGTGCTGCCAACGGCGTACTGGCTGCTCGTTATACCCTGACGCAACCCGGCACCGTGTCGAGCATCACTCCCACCTTCGTAGGTGCTGGCACGGCCGGCACGACCTACCAGGTACAGCTGTACGATGCCACCGGCACAGGCGGCACGCCCGGCAACGTACTCTTCACCTCGACCACGCAAACGCGCCCCGGCGCCACTGGCTCGCCGGCTATTGCCGTGCCCAACGTGGCTATCCCCGCTGGCGACTTCTTCGTGGCCATCAAGGAACTGAACAACAACGTGGGCCTGGGCTATCAGGTTGAGAACCCGCTGCGCCCGACCACTTTCTACTACCAGGTACCGGGCAGTCCGTGGACGCTGGTAAACAGCACCACCCTGCGCACGCGCCTGGCTCTGGAAGTAAACGTAGTTCCCGCTCCTACCTGCGCCCCGGTACAAGGCCTGACGGCCACTGGCATCACGGCCACTTCGGCTAACCTGACGTTTACGGGCACGGCTGGCACCAACTTCACCGTTACCTACCAGGCCACGGGCGGCACGGTTCAAACCGTAACTCCGGCTCCGACGGCCTCGCCGGTAAGCCTGACGGGCCTGACGGCTGGCACGAGCTACACCGTAACGGTGGTTAACAACTGCACCGGTGGTGCTACTTCGCCCGCGGTGACTTACACGTTCACGACGGCTCCGGCTCCTCCCACCTTCGTAACGCTGCCCTACAACGAAGACTTCGAAACGACCTGGGTAGACGTAGCCAGCACGCACGACGCCCCCACGGCCAGCTGGCGCAACACGCCGGCTACCGGCAACAACTCCTGGCGTCGTGACGACGACGGTGCATCGGGTGGCTGGCGCTACCTGGGCGATGACTCCGACCCCACCCTGCACGTGTACGACACCCGTTTCAGCACCGGTGCTCACTCGGCCCGCTTCCACAGCTACGGCGCAGTAGATGGTGCCACGGGCTCGCTCGACCTCTATGTGGACATGAGCACGCCTGGCAACAAAGTGATGAGCTTTGACTACATCAATCCCACCGGCGACGACTCGGTAGCCGTGGTAATCAGCACCAACGGTGGCACCACGTTTGGTGCACCCATCCACATTGCCCGCACCAGCGCCACGTTCACGACCCGCACTGTCATCGTACCCAGCAACTCGGCCACTACGGTTGTTCGCTTCCTGGCTACGTCCGACTTCGGCGACGACGATATGGGTATCGACAACCTGCGTCTGCGCGTGGTAACGGCTACCCGCAACGATGAGCTGGCCGCTACCGTGCAGCTGTTCCCCAACCCGGCCCACCGTGCCTTCACGCTGAAAGTACCGGCCGGCACCCTGCACAACGCCACGGCTACGCTGCACAACAGCCTCGGCCAGGTAGTGCAGCAGCGTCAGCTGAACCTGCCCACGGCTGGTGGCGAAGCTTCGTTCGACGTAAGCAGCCTCGCTGCTGGCGTGTACTCGCTGCAACTCAAAACCGGCGCTGAGCTGGTGACGAAGCGCATCGTAGTAGAGTAAGCCTTTGCAATGCAGTTGCCCTTGGGGCAATTGCATGCGCTCCAAAAGAAAAGCCCCGCCATTCCGGCGGGGCTTTTTTATTGTCCGTTAGCTAATAGGAACCTTACGCAGAATAGATTCTATCAGGTCCTGGGTTCGCACACCGTCGGCCTCGGCCTCGTAGGTGAGCAGAATGCGGTGGTTGAGCACGTCCGACGCTACTTCTTTAATGTCTTCAGGCAGTACGTAGTCGCGACCATCGAGGTAGGCCACCGCCTTGGAGGCTCGGTGCAGGGCGATGCTGGCCCGGGGACTGGCCCCAAACTGCACGGCCTGCGCAAACTCGGGCAGCTCGTAGTCGGCCGGTCGGCGCGTGGCAAATACCAGCTCGATGAGGTATTTCTCCAGCGTTTCCGAAATCTGCACCTGGTTTATCTGCTGGCGAATACCGAAGATGTCTTCTTTGGTGAGGATGGCCTGCACGTCGTCCTGAAAGCTCAGGTTGGCCATGCGCCGCATCACCTCCAGCTCGTCGGCTTTCTTAAGATAGTCGACGTGCACCTTCAGCATAAACCGGTCGACCTGGGCTTCCGGCAGTGGGTAGGTGCCTTCTTGCTCCACCGGGTTTTGGGTGGCCAGCACCAAAAAGGGCAGGTCCAGCGGGTAGGTGGTTTCTCCAATGGTGACCTGCTTTTCCTGCATGGCTTCCAATAGAGCGCTCTGGACTTTGGCAGGCGAGCGGTTGATTTCATCGGCCAGCACCAAGTTGGCGAAAATCGGCCCCTTTTTCACCTCAAAAACCGACTGGTTCTGATTGTAAATCATTGTGCCTACCAGGTCGGAAGGCAGTAGGTCGGGAGTGAACTGCACCCGCTGAAAATGCAGGTGCAACACTTTGGCCAGCGTTGAGATGGTGAGCGTCTTGGCCAGGCCAGGTACGCCCTCCAGCAAAATGTGCCCACCAGTGAATAGGCCAATGAGCAGGCGGTTGAGCAAAAGCTGCTGGCCCACCACCACTTTCCCCATTTCCGAAAATACCTGACGGATGAGAGGTTGGTAATCGGCCGGGGTGTTGGCAGCGCCGGAAGGAGTAGACATAGTAAATGCAGGGAAATGGGGCTCGCAAGGTAGGAAAAAACGCCTCGCTTATACTGCCAAGGCATTTTATGGCATTTCTAATTATGCTGCCGATATAGCGTAAAAAATTACCAATCCCATATCCTATAAGTTTTTTACTGAAGTTTTGAGAGTAATACTTGCTTTTTTATTAAATAATCCTCAACTAGCTGCGCTTAAGCGGCTTTAAAATTCTACGCAATTTCATTTGCCTGGAAATCAGCTTATTCAAACATCTTTCACCTTTTTCAAACTTTTTATGAGGACACCTTTATTCAACTGGCGCAGCCGTACTGGCTTAGTCGGGACATCAGGCACTGGTAGAACAGTTGGCCTGCGCACTTGGCTTCTGGCAGCCGGCCTGGGCTTGCTGGGTATGCAGGGTGCACAGGCACAAACCCTGAACTACCGCAATACCAACGTGCTGAACGTGGCCGGTACCTATACCGACCTGGGCACCACTGGCACGGCCATCAGTATGGCCAATAGTGACGATGCCAACTCGGCAGCGCAGAACATTGGCTTCTCATTTAGCTACAACGGGACTTCGTTTAGCCAGTTTGTGATGAACACAAACGGGGCTATTCGCCTGGGGGCATCTCCTCCTTCCGTGGCGGGGCTGTATCCGACGGGTGGGCAGGATGCTATTACCGGCAGCCCGGTGACGAGCACAGCTGCGGCCGACGTGAACCTGCTGCTGCCGTTCAACTTTGACCTTGAAGCAGGTACCGGTACGCCCGAATATCGGGTGGCGGTGACGGGCACCTCGCCCAACCAGGTTTGCACCATTCAGTGGAAAAACGTTTCGGACAAAGTCAAATCGGGTGTTCCTAAGCTGTTCAGCAACATGAGCTTTCAAATAAAGCTCTACGAAGGCAGCAATAACATTGAGTTTGTATACGATGCCCCCACGCTGGGTACGACCGACGCCAATTTTAAAGCGGCTGTGGTGGGCATAAAGGGTTCGGGCAACGGCACGGGCCAGGTGGCGCTGGGCACTAAAGGCTCCAATAATGCCGCATCGGCCACTACTTTCCTCAACACCAACTATACCGCTAACGGCTTCAACTTCCGCAACAACAACCCTGCTGCGCTGATTGATGCCGGGCGCACGTTCCGGTTTATTCCCAATCCGGCCAATGATGCGGCAGTGTTGGCCGTCTACACCCTGAACAAGCTACCTATTCCCGTAGCGGTGCCGCACGCTGTCCGGGCGGTAATAGCCAACCAAGGCAGTGCCTCATTTTCTGGTAAGCAGGCTACCCTGACCATTACCGATGCTTCAAATGCGGTGGTATTCACCAATACCAAAACCCTCATCAACGCAGGCGCGGGCAACAACGCCCCGGTCACCTTCGACCCCTATTCGCCGACGGTAGCAGGCACCTACACCGTAACGGTTTCGGTGCCCAGCGACGGGGTAAACACCAATAATACCCTGTCGGAAACTCAGGTTGTAAACACCACCGGCGACTTTTCTTACATCAAAGGCACTAATTCATCGCTGCGCGGCTTCAACCCCGGCACCAGCGTAAATGCCTACGCTGCCCTGTATACCAGTACCACAGCACTGACAGTGAACGGTGTACGCTCCTATTTGGTAGATGCCAACCCCCTTGCGCCTGCTACCTATGCCACTACGGTAGGCAAAACCGTGTACGCGGTGCTGCTGGACGCTACCACCGGCGCCGTACTTGGCCGCTCGAATGACTATGTAGTACAAGCGGGCGATATCAACACCCTGAAGAGCTTTACCCTGCAGAGCCCGGTGGTACTGCCCGCCGGGTCGTTCTTGGTGGGCATGGCCCAGACTTACCAAACTGGCCAAACGCAAGTGTATCTGCCTTACGGCGCCCAAGCTGAAACGCCCTCCCGGACGGGCACATTCTTTAGCGTAGGTATTAGCCCCAGCGCAGCTCCGACCGACCTGGCGCCGACGGCTACCACGCGCATGATGTTTGAAGCCATTACTTCGGCTGCTCCTGCTTGCGTACCGCCTACTGGTGCGTCGGCTGGCAGTATCACCAGCACGGGGGCTACCATCTCCTTTACCAACTCCGGCACGGCATCCAACTACACAGTAACTGTGACGCCCCAGGGCGGTAGCACCAGCACGGTAACGCCGGCTCCGACCACCTCGCCTGTGGTCCTGACCGGCCTGACGCCCGGCACCAACTACACGGTGACCATCACCAGCAACTGCTCGGGTAGCACGACCAGCACCGACGCGACGGTATCGTTTGCGACTCTCTACAACAACGACGCAGCCGTAAACATTGTCTACACTCAGGGACAGGTGCCCATTCCCTACGGTGCCCCGCATGTGGTGACGGCTACTGTCACGAACGTTGGGCAGAATACGCTCACCAACCTGCCCGTGGTGCTGACCGTGAGCGGTGCTAACTCATTTACTAATACTCAAACCGTTGCTTCGCTCGCAGCAGGTGCCATTGCCACAGTGACCTTCGCGGGCTATACCCCAACCAGCACTGGTACTAACAGTGTGGTGGTGACAATCAGCGACGACAACACCAGTAACAACGCCGCTCCGCAGCGTCAGGACGTGAGCAACACCACGTTCGGCTATGCAACGCCCGGCGCTGGCATCAGCAGCAGCGTGGGCTTTAACACTGGCACTGGTATTCTAGCTTCTAAGTTCACCACCTCTACGTCCCGCGTAGTGAGCGCCGTCAACGTCTTCCTGGCCAACAGTTCCACTACTACCGGCAAAACGGTACGGGCCGTGGTACTGGACGCCTCGGGCAACATCATCGGCAGCTCGGCTGACTATGTTGTACAAGCCGCCGACCTGAACACCCTCAAGTCGTTCACCATCACCGGTACGGTTATCGTTCCGGCCGGCAGCTTCTTTGTCGGCCTGGGTCAGACCACCATCACCGGCTCGGGCTACTTCCCCGTGGGCACCCAAAACGAAGCCCCGACCCGCGCCGGTGCCTATTTCATAACGGCCCTGACAGGCGGCACCCCGACGGATGTTGCTGCTAACAACCTCGGTCGCTTCTACATTGAAGCCGTTACGGCTAACCTGCCTGCTTGCGGCCCGGTATCGGGCATCACGACCAGCAACGTAACGGGCACTTCGGGCGACGTAAGCTTCACGGCAGGTTCGTCGAATACCAGCTACACGCTGACCTATACCCCCGCTGGCGGCGGCACGCCAACCACGGTAACCAGCAGCACATTGCCTATCAGCCTGACTGGCCTGAGCGTGGGCACGACCTACAACCTGTCGGTGGTAAGCAACTGCCCCGGCGGCACCACTTCGACTGCCGTAACCGGTACACTGAGCACCGTTCCTGCCAACGACCAATGCTCGGCCAGCTCGCCGCTGCTGACTTGTGGCAGCTCGGTAACGGGCACCACCCGGGGCAGCACCAGCACCGGCGACCCGACCGGTACGTTCTTCGGCAATCAGATTTACGCTTCCTCAGGCGGTGTGTTCTATCGTTTTGCCGGCAACGGCCAGCAAGTAACGCTGAGCATGTGCGGCTCGGCAGCCAACTACGACTCGGAGCTGTTTGTATTCAGCGGCAGCTGCGGCAGCCTCACGCCCGTTGCCTCGGATGACGACGGCTGCGGCGGCGGCGGTCTTTCCACGGTAACCTTCGTGTCGAACGTTGGCACCATGTACTACGTGTACGTAACTGGCTGGAACGGCAACCGCGGCAATTTCACGCTCACGGCTACCTGCACTCCGCTGCCTGACCTGGTTGTGAGCAACACCCAAGGCATCACCGGGGTTTACAACAACGTGACCATCACCGGCACGGGTGTGGCCTCGATGACGGGCGACCTCCAGGTACAGAATGCGATGACTGTGCAAACCGGTGGCCGCTTGATTAGCGACTGCACCAACACCATTGTTGGCGCAGGCAGCTTCACCCTGGCAGCTGGCGCTGAACTGCAAATCTGTGACCCCCAGGGTCTGGAAAACAACAGCTCGAGCTTCCTGCAAGTAACCGGCACTCGCAGCTTCAGCAACGACGCCAACTACGTGTACAATGGCACCAACGGCGCCCAGCTGACTGGTTCGGCCCTGCCCAGCCGCGTCCGCAGCCTGACGGTGAACAACAGCGACGACCTCACTCTCTCGCAAGCCCTGAGCGTAGCCCAATTGGCGCGCCTGCAGGACGGCGACCTGGCAACAGGCGGCAACACATTTACGCTGCTCTCTTCGGGCGCCGGCACTGCTGTGCTGGACAACACCGGCGGGGTAGTAGTAGGCACCGGCACCATGCAACGGGCCATCACCAGCGGGGCGAGCATTGGCTACCGTCATTACTCCTCGCCGGTGCAGAGCACGACCGTTGCTGACCTCACGGCTCCCGGCTTCACGCCGGTTGTGAATGCCGCGTACAACACCGATGCCGACCCCGGCAACGTGTCGCCCTTCCCCACAGTGTTCGGCTACAACCAGGACCGTATTGCCACGGTAACCTCGCCCTATGGCAGCTTCGACAAAGGCTGGTTCTCGCCTGCCTCTCTCACCACTGTGATGCAGCCTACCCGTGGTTACACTGCCAATGTGCCGACCTCAGCCCTGGTTGATTTTGTTGGCACCTTCAACAATGGCGCAATGCCTTCGGGCACTCTCAACCGCGGCACCGACCCGGAGGCCGGTTGGCACCTGCTCGGTAACCCCTACCCCAGCCCCATGGACTGGAGCACGGTAACGAATGCTCAGCGCCCTGGTATGGACGGTGCCATGTACGTGTACACGGCTACCAGCCAGTATCGTGGCTATTACCGCTCCAACGTAAACGGGGTGGGCTCCTCGCCGCTCGTTGATGCTGGCCAAGGCTACTTCGTACGGGTGACCACCCCTGGCGGCTCGGGCTCGGTAAACCTGACCAATGCCAACCGCGTCACAACCTTCGGAACGCAGCCGGGCTTTGGCCGCGGCACGGTAGACACGCGTGCCAAGCTGCAACTGCAGGTAAGCGGCTCGAGCCTGAGCGACGATGCTTACGTTTACTTCGAAAACGGCGCTACTGCGGCCGTTGAAAGCAGCTTCGACGCGGTGAAGCTGGCCAACCCCTCCGGGCTGAACCTGGCCGCACTGGCAGGCAACACGGAGCTGGCCATCAACGGCCTGGCCCCGCTCACTGGCACCGACGTCATCGTGCCCCTGACGCTGCGCACGCCCCAGGCTGGTAGCTACACGCTGACGGCTGCTGACCTAGCCAACTTTGGCTCGGCCACGGTGTACCTGCGCGACGCCCAGACCGGCACCCAAGTGGCCCTGACAGCCGGGACGAACTACCGCTTCACCCTCGCTTCTACCAGCACCACGCGCTTTAGCCTGGTGTTCCGTCCGATGGGCGTAACGGCTACGCAGGCGAACATCACTGCCGACCAGGTAAGCCTGTACCCCAACCCGGCACAAGGCCGCTTCTCGGTACTGCTGCCCCCGGTAGCTGGTCAGAAAGAAGTGAAGGCTACCCTGCTCAACGCCCTGGGTCAGGTGGTGCTCACCCGCAGCATCGCCCTGACGGCCGCCGGTGCTACCGCCGAGATTAATGTTCAAGGCCTGGCTTCGGGTGTTTACGTATTGCGCCTGCAGGCTCAAAACCTAACCATCAGCAAGCGCGTAACGGTGAACTAATAATGAGAAAGTTTGCATATACTCCGGTTAAATTTTCCCGACTGGGGTATATGCAAAACTTTTTTTGTTATATTTGCCTTCCTTAAGCCGCGAAACATCTTACCTCAACCTTCACACTTAAAGTATGAAATCATTTCTGCTAAACAGCTTGCTGCCCACTCTGGTGCTTGCTCTTGCAGCTACTGCCGTAGCTGTAGCTCAGCCCGGTGGCGGTGGTCCCATTCCCGGTGGTCCTACTCCGGTTCCCGTTGACGGTGGCGTTTCCCTGCTGTTGGCTGGCGGTGTAGCTTATGGTGTAAAACACCTGCGTGACCGTCGCCGCAAGGCCTAAACGGACCTATCATCTAAAAAAGCGGCTCGCTCGAAAGAGGGAGCCGCTTTTTTATGCCGAAATTGCAGTCCTCACTATCGCTCGTCTATGGCCGCTTCTGCTGCAAACCTATCTGGCAATCGTTTATTAATCCGCTTCTTATCGGTCGCTACTGTACTCTACCTGGCGTGGTTTTTCGGCTATGAACAGTGGCTTGCCCATGATGGCCGCCTCGACACGGTATTGTGCACGCAAATCGCTGCGGCCAGCGTGTGGGTTTTGAGAATGATAGGCTTCTCCGCTAATGTAGACTATAGCTTACCCAAGCATATCCTCAACCTGGTGGTGCTAAACGGCAGTCCAGCAGTAGTAGTGGGTCCGCCTTGTAACGGCCTGGTGCTTTATGCGTTGTTTGCTGGATTCGTAGTGGCTTTTCCCGGTCCGTTCTGGCGTAAGGCCTGGTATATACCCGCCGGCATTGTCATTATTTGGGTGCTCAATGTATTGCGCGTAATGGCCCTGGCGCTTAACCACGAGTATGCCCGGGAATCGATGGATTTTAACCACCACTACACGTTTACATTTGTTGTGTACGGCTTCATCTTCGGCCTCTGGATGCTATGGGCAAAAGGCCTGGCTGAACCAGCCGGGACTTCAATTGCCTCTACCGGCCCTGCACACATTAAAATACATGCTTAAGCAGGAGGCCTTTCTAAAGGGCGACAGTCAGCTTGGTTCATCTTTACCAAAGTGGCTTCGTTGGCTAGTCGTTGCCGGATTGGTGGTGCTGCTATTTCTGGCGGGCGTGTACGATGCCCAGATTTTTGCGGTGCTTTCGGCTATATGGCAGAAACTACTGACGGGACTCGGCCTTAGCCACTATGCGGCGACTTTGCAGCAGGGTGTGCACGGCGGCATCACCCAGCGCCCCTTGCTTGCCGTCCTCACATATGCGGCCCTTTACATTGTGCTCTGCCTCGTATTGCTGAGAGTTCTGGTGCGGGATGCCCTGCAATGGCGACTAGTGCTGCAAATTTACGCTGGCATTATCATCGCCTACGTGCTGATAGTAGCCATCGGCAAGCTCGCCGGCGACGCCGTGTGGGCCTACCGGCTGAGCCGGCACCTGATTGACTTTCTGGTAAGCCCTCTGCCGGTAGCTGGCTTATTCGTACTATTTCGGGCAGGCTTGGGGCCAGGCAGTGCCGACAACGCCGACTAGCGCCTGGAAACAAAAAAGCCTCCATGTGGGAGGCTTTTTGTACCAGAGACGGGACTCGAACCCGTAAGCCACTGAAGGCAAGTGAGTTTAAGTCACTCGTGTATACCATTCCACCACTCCGGCTTAATGCTTTTGCTGATTTCTGCCCCGGTAGTTTTTAGTCTGCGCGTGGCAATTCGGACAAAGCAGCTGCAAGTTAGCAATTCGGTGGTCATTAGCGACCTCATTCAGGTGATGCAGCTCCAGCGGAATGGCTAGCCCCTGCCACTGGCTAAGTCCGCAGGCTTCGCAGCGGTGCAGGCGCAACCCTTCCTGTATCAGCCGTCTGCGCAGGCCGTGGGTGAAGGCATATGCAGAATTTTCAACCAGGATTTCTGCCAGTGGCGCTTTAGGGCCAAAGCGGCGAAACCGGGCACCCACGTTCCAGCCGGCACCGGTGAAGTGGCTGGTGCTTAGGTCCAGCTTTTTAATCCGGGCGTGCACAGTTTTATAGTTACCCCCGGCCGGAACCAGTCCGATGCGGTTAAGCACCTGCCGCACCGACAGGCTCTCAGCCACGGCGCGGCTAAACTCTTCGTCGGTGCTGAGGCATTTGCGGTGGGCCGCCATAACGAACAACGCTAAAAACAAAAAACGCCACCCGAAGGTGGCGTTTCTGGAGCGGGAGACGAGGTTCGAACTCGCGACCTCGACCTTGGCAAGGTCGCGCTCTACCAACTGAGCTACTCTCGCTTGAGGTACGCTACCGCTGCTGCGGTGGCGAATGGTGATACAAAGGTAGGCACGTTTTGTTACGTGTCAAGGGGTAAAGGTGGAAATTTTCGTTCTACAGTGCTTTTTCCCTCATTTCCAGCGCCAAAAATTTAACTATTCCCTAACACCAGCTTCAGCTCGTTGAGCTTCAGCAGGGCTTCGATGGGGGTCAGGGTATTGACATCTAGGTGCTGCAGCAGTTCGCGTACGCGTTCGAGGGCCGGGTCGCTGGGGTCGAACATGCTCAGCTGCAGGGTGGGCCGGGGCGCCGTGGCCACGGCAGAGGTTGCGCGGGGCTTCGGTGAGCTGGTGAAATGTTGAGTTGTTGAGTTTTTGGCACTCGATGCACTATCAAGGCCGCTTAGCACCTCATCAAACTCCGTGGGGGCATCCGTATCGACGCCGGCGTTGGTGCGCTCCTGCTCCAGGTGGTGCATGATTTCATTGGCCCGTAGCACCACCGAGGTGGGCATGCCGGCCAGCCGGGCTACGTGAATGCCGAAACTATGCTCGGAGCCGCCGGGCTGCAGCTTGCGCAGAAACAGGATGCGGCCATCGGCTTCCTTTACGGAGACGTTGTAGTTGCGCACCCGCAGGCAGTCGTCGGCCAGCTGGTTGAGCTCGTGGTAGTGCGTAGCAAACAAGGTTTTGGCCTTGGCTTTGGGGTTGTTGTGCAGGTGCTCCACAATGGCCCAAGCGATGCTGATGCCGTCGTAGGTGCTGGTGCCGCGCCCAATCTCATCCATCAGAACCAGGCTGCGGTCCGAGAGGTTGTTCAGGATAGACGCCGTTTCGGTCATCTCCACCATGAAAGTGCTTTCGCCCTTGCTTAGGTTGTCGGAGGCGCCGACACGGGTGAAAATCTTGTCGATAATGCCCACCGTGGCCGCATCAGCCGGCACAAAAGAGCCGATTTGGGCCAGCAGCACAATCAGGGCCGTCTGGCGCAGCAGGGCCGACTTGCCGGCCATGTTGGGGCCGGTTATCACCACAATCTGCTGCTCGTCCTGGTCGAGGCAGATGTCGTTGGGAATATAGCTTTCGCCGGGGGGCAACTGCCGCTCAATCACCGGGTGGCGGCCGGCTTTGATGTCGAGCACGGTGCCGTCGTTCACCACTGGCTGCACGTAACGATGCTGGCGGGCCGTGAGGGCAAACGAAGCCAGGCAGTCCATTACGCCGATGGCGCGGGCATTCTGCTGGATGTGGGGCACAAAATCCAGCGCAGCCAGTACCAGCTCATTGTATATCTGCTGCTCAATGGCGAACAGCTTTTCCTCGGCGTTAAGGATTTTCTCCTCATAGGTTTTCAGCTCCTCAGTTACGTAGCGCTCGGCGTTTACCAGCGTTTGCTTCCGAATCCAGGAGGCGGGCACTTTGTCTTTGTGGGCGTTGGTCACTTCGAGGTAGTAGCCAAATACCTTGTTGTATGCCACGCGGAGCGAGGATATGCCGGTGTTGCGCTGCTCACGCTGCTGCAGCTGCAACAGGTAGTCTTTGCCCGAGAAGGCCAGCGCCCGCAGCTCGTCGAGCTCGGTATCGACGCCGCTGTTGAGCACGCCGCCCTGATTGGTAAGCAGGGGCGCGTCGGGCTTGATTTTAGCGAGAATTTCCTCACGCAGACGCTGGCAGGGGTTGAGCTGGTCGGCCAGCTTTTCGAGCACGCGCACGCCGGAGCCGGCCAGCCGCTCACGCATGGGCGCAATGGCCTCCAGGGCCCGGGCCAGCTGCAGCAGCTCGCGGGGGTTCACGCGGCGCACGGCCACCTTGCTGATGAGGCGCTCCAGGTCATTTATCTGGCGCAGATGCATGGTCAGGTCAGCCAGCAGCTCTTCATCGGCCACCAGGGCCGCCACGGTATCGAGGCGGCGCTGAATCTGGCTGACTTCCTTCAGGGGCAGCACCACCCACTTGCGCAGCAGGCGGGCGCCCATGGGTGTAAGGGTCTGGTCGAGGATGTCAATCAGCGGCACACCGCCGGGGTGCTGGGCGTGAATCAGTTCCAGGTTGCGCACGGTAAACCGGTCGAGCCAGACGTACTTGTCTTCCTCCAGGCGGCCCAGGCTGGCAATGTGACCCAGGTCGGCGTGCTTGGTTTCGGCCAGGTAGTGCAGAATGCAGCCCGCGGCCACGATGCCCTCGCGGAGGTTGTCGACGCCAAAACCCTTGAGCGAGGTGGTTTTGAAGTGACGGGTGAGGGTGTCGTGGGCGTAGTCGTTGCCAAACACCCATTCATCCAGGGCATAGGTGCAGTAATCGGGCCCGAAGGTCTGCTCGAACTCGCCCCGGCTTTTTTTGCAAAACAGCACCTCGGCCGGGCTGAAGTTTTGCAGCAGCTTGCCCAGGTAGGCCAGGTCGCCCTGGGCTACAAGAAACTCGCCGGTGCTGATGTCAAGAAAAGAAATGCCCGCTTCCTGCTTGCCGAAGTGAATAGCCGCGAGGTAGTTGTTGGCGCGCCGCTCCAGCACGTTGTCGTGCATGCTCACGCCGGGCGTTACCAGCTCAGTAATACCGCGCTTGACGAGGCCCTTGGCCTGCTTGGGGTCTTCGAGCTGGTCGCAGATGGCCACGCGCTGCCCGGCCCGCACCAGCTTGGGCAGGTAGTTGTCGAGAGCGTGGTGCGGGAAGCCGGCCAGGGCCACTTCCGACGAGGTGCCCGCCCCGCGCTTTGTGAGGGTGATGTCGAGAATGCGGCTGGCCGTGACGGCATCCTCCCCGAAGGTTTCGTAGAAGTCGCCTACCCGAAACAGCAGCAAGGCCCCGGGGTGCTGCTGCTTCAACTGGTAGTACTGCTTCATCAGCGGCGTGTCGACGACCGGGCCGGGCTGGATATGGTCGGGCCCAACAGACTTGATGACAAACTCTTTCTTAGCTCTGGCCAAAACAACGGAGTGCCCCACTAATGGGCACGGGAAATAAAAGGTGAAGACAAAACGGGCCGGGCGGCGCAACTTCGCGGCGGCAGGAAGTTTCTGGTTACTTGTTGCTGGCTTCTGGTTGTTGTTTTAACAAGCTACAGGAACCTTATAAATAACCCGAAACAAGAAACCAGCAACTAGAAACCTTCAAAGCGAACGACAAAGTTCGCACCCCAGCCCATGCGAAAGCTGACAATGGCCGAGCTAAACCGCGCCACGGTGGCCGACTTCAAAAGTACGCCCAAAAGCCCCGTTATTTTGGTGCTCGACAACGTGCGCAGCCTCCACAATGTGGGGGCGGTGTTTCGCACTGCCGACGCCTTCGGCCTGGAAAAAATCTGGCTTTGTGGCATCACCGGGCGCCCCCCGCAGCGCGAAATCACGAAGACGGCTCTGGGCAGCGAGGAGTCGGTGAGCTGGGAATACGCCGCCGAAACCACGGCCGCGGTAACGGCGCTGCGCCAGGCCGGCTATCAGGTGGTGGCGGTGGAGCAAACCACCGGCAGCGTGCCCCTGCCCCAGTTCAGCCCCGCGCCGGGCCAACCGGTGGCGCTGGTGATGGGCAATGAAGTATTTGGCGTCGACGATGCCGTGCTGGCTTTGTGCGACACGGCAGTGGAGATTCCGCAGTTTGGCACCAAGCACTCTTTGAATGTGAGCGTGGCGGCAGGCGTGGTGCTCTGGGATGTGCTCAACAAGCTGGGATTATTCGCCGGCAAGGCCTGAGCCAAGCAACGCTTGGCAGCCCGCGGCCGAGTATAGGCGAAACCACAGTTTTTTAGTAACTTTAGCGACGTTTTTAACACCCATTTCTTTTTAAGAACAGCACCTGCTTTTCTCTTTTTCTTTTTCCCATCATATGGCAAAATTCTCCCCTCTTCCGCGGGCACTTAGCGGCTCACTGCTGGTGGGCGCACTGCTGACCGGAACGACTCCCGCCAGCTTCGCCCAAAGCAGCGAACCATCGGCGCAAAGCCTGTCGTACTTCGCCAGCCAGGCGCAGCGCAAAGGCCTGAGCGAAGCCGATGTGGCCCAACCGGCCATCACCAACTTCTACCGCGAGACGGGGGGCATTTCGCATGCCTACCTGCGCCAGCGCGTCAATGGCCTGGAAGTATACGGCGCTACCGGCGCCGTGCATACCGATGCCAGCGGCAAGCCTGTGTGGGCCTATCAAAACTTTGTGGCCAACGCCAGCCGCGTTGCGCCTTCGGCTACGCCTACCCTCACGGCCGAGCAAGCTGTGGTGGCGGCCTCGGTAGCCCTGGGCCTGCCCCGGCCTTCGGGCCTGACGCTGGTGCGGGAAGCCCGGCCGGCTGATGGGCTGGAGTTTAACAATGGCGGCATCTCCGAGAATAACATTCCGGTGCGCCTGTTCTACTTCCCCGACCCGCTGAACCGCAGCGTGCTGCACCTGGCCTGGAGCGTCACCATTGCCGAGCTTGACCAGCAGCACCACTGGAATGTGCTGGTGGATGCGCACACTGGCCGCCAGCTTTTCCGCAACGACTACGTTGTATCGGAAGCCACCACTTTCCAGCAGTTGAACAGCCGCAGCCAGAACGAGCGCGCCGGCACTACCAGCCATACGGCCACTGCAACTACAGCAGCCCGCAACACCAACAGCCCCAACAGCCTGAATGTATTGGCCGTGCCGGCTGAAAGTCCGCTTTCGGGCCCGCGCACCAGCGTATCGCTGAGCAGTGCTGTAAGCCCGTGGTCGCCCTACGGCTGGCAGGTAAGCCAGGCGCCGGTGACGAGCCCTCCCTTCTTTGCCAACGTGTATGCCCGCACCGGCGTGCAGCTGACCCGCGGCAACAACGTGGCCGCTTACGACGACAACGCCAACACCGGCAACCTGTACTCCAATACCAACTCGCCAAACGGTGGCGCAACGCTGGACTTTGACTTCCCCTTCAACCCTACCGCCAGCCCCCGCCGCAACATCAATGCGAGCATCGTGAACCTGTTCTACTGGAACAACATGCTGCACGACGTGATGGCCTCCAAAGGCTTCAACGAGGCAGCTGGCAACTTCCAGTACAAGAACTTCGGCACCGTCGGTGCAGGCAACGACCCAGTGCGGGCCGAAGCCCAGGACGGCGGCGGCACCAACAACGCCAACTTCTCGACGCCCCCGGATGGCACCTCGGGCCGCATGCAGATGTACCTGTGGGACAACCCGCAACGGGCTACGCTCACCATCAGCGCACCGGCTAGCATTGCCGGCACTTACCAGGCTGGTAATGCGCTGTTCGGGCGCAGCCTGGCGGATGTGGGCCCCCTCTGCGGCAACCTGGTGCTCGTCAACGACGGGGTATCGGGTAACGGCGGCCTGCACGGCTGCGCTTCGCCCTACGCAAATGCCGCAGCCGTAAACGGTAAAATTGCCGTGATTATGCGCGGTGGCTGCGTACAACTGGGCCCCAACCGTACTACCAGCTCCTTCGCTGGCAAGATTAAGCGGGCCCAGGACAACGGCGCCATCATGGCCGTTATTATCGACTCGGTGGCGACGAACACCACCCTTTCGAACATGACCGGTGCCTCCGACACGGTAGGTATTCGCATTCCGGCGCTGTTCCTGCGCGGGGTAGACGGCGCCACCATCCGCCAGGCCCTGGCAGGTGGTAACACGGTAACCGGTTGCGGCACGGGTAGCCCCAACTTCGACGGCTCGTTCGATAACGGCATTGTAAGCCACGAGTTTGGTCACGGCATCTCCACACGCCTCACCGGCGGCCCGGCCAACTCCGACTGCTTGGTTTCGGGCGACGGCACCAACGCCTTCCAGACCATGGGCGAAGGTTGGAGCGACTTCTTCGGCCTCTGGATGACGACGGCGAACGTAGCTACTGCTGCCAACCCCGGTGGTGTGACCGGCGCTACGCCGCGCTACATCGGCGCTTATGTAGTGGGTGAGCAGCCTTCGACCGGCCCCGGCATCCGCATCAAGCCTTACACCGACAACATGCTGCTGAACAACCACACCTACGGCGTGGTGGCCACGACGCGCTACAACGAAACCCACAACCTGGGCGAAGTATGGGCGGCGGTTCTGTGGGACCTGAACTGGCAGTTCATCTACCGTTACGGCTTCAACCCGGATGTGCTGGCCTTCAACGGCGGCAACAACAAGTTCCTGAAGCTGGTGCTTGACGGCTGCAAGCTGCAGGTGTGCAACCCCGGCATGCTCGACGGCCGCGACGCCATTCTGCGGGCCGACAGCATTGCCAACGGCGGTGCCAACTCGGCACTTATCTGGACGATGTTCTCCCGTCGTGGTATGGGCTTCAGCGCCCTGCAGGGCATTCGCAACGGCGCCGGCTACCCCACCCGCAACGGCATCACGGAGTCGTTCGACATGCCGCCCGGCGTGACGCCCACTCCGGTGCTCAACCCGACTACGGTGAACATTGTGACGGCTAACCGTCCGGAAGTGGCTTCGGTTAAAGGCAGCCTCGTAGAAGCTTACCCCAACCCGGCTCACCACCAGCTCATCATCCGCACCCAGCTCAGCAGCAGCACGCCGGTGCAGGTGGTGCTGCGCGATGCCCTGGGCCGCGTAGCCCAGTCGTCTACCGCTGCCATCTCGGAGCTGCAGCGTGGCCTGGAGCTGAACACCAGCACCCTGGCCCCGGGCCTGTACGTGGTGCAGGTGACCACCAGCGCTGGCACGTATGCCACCAAGGTGCAGGTGCAGCACTAAGCTGTGACGCTTAAATAAAAAGCCCTCGGCCATCAAGCCGGGGGCTTTTTTGTTATCCTATTATTGAATCTGAATCCCATTTGATGTCGACTTCTTCCTTATCCCAGCCTGGGCACGATGATGCTGCCTTGCTGGCATTGCGCCCCCTAATTCCAGGTATTGCTGCTGATGTAACGCCCGTCGGCCGGTTTTTACACAGCACGCTACGCCCGGTGCTCAAGCTGCAGAACGACTTACTGCTGCAGCTGGTAGCTGACTTTGTAGTCGACCATCACATGCTGCTGGCCCGGCTCAGTGTAGCGGACCAGCAGCGACAGCTTGAGCAGCTCCTGGCCCGCAATACTAAGCTGCGCTACACCATTATTGGCTTGGTTTCCGGCCTGTTTACTTCGGACGAGTATGCCTTTTACCGGCTCAATCGCGCAGAAATAAACCGCCGTGTGCTCGAGCTAGCTCAGCAACGCGTACTTGGCCAAAGCGAAGAAGTGCTGGCGTTGACTGGTATAATTGCCAAGCAATAGCCTCGTTTAAGATGACGCACTATCAGGCGCTGGAACTACCGGAGAATGCCACGCCCGCCGACATCCGCCGGGCCTACCGCCGCCTTGTACTGCTCACCCACCCCGACCGCACCGCGGACCCGGCCGCCCACGCCCGCTACCTGACCATCAACGCGGCCTACGAAACGCTGAGCGTCCCGGCCCGACGGCAGGCTTATGATGCTACGCTTCGGTGGCCAAGCTCTGCGCCTTCGCCCGGGCCGCCAACGTCGCCGGGCAAAGCCCGCGATGCCCGCCGGCGGGCCCGGCGGCGGCCACCAGCCCCGCGCCCGGCCCCGGCGAGCGCGGACAGTCCTTCGGCTCAAACTGCGTTGGCCTTACGCCTGGGGCACCCCTTATTTGTTGGTTCACTGTTACTGGGGGGCACGCTAGCGCTGGATTTAACATTTGCTACCGAGCAACCCGAAACCATCATCAGCACCGAGGAGCTACCTTACCACCGGGTGCAGCATCTTACCAGCCACGGCAGCTTCCTGCTGCCGGACGAAGTACCGCCCGGCACTACGGTACTGCTGAAGCGTACGCCGCTGTTGCACACGGCCATTTCAATTAACATCCCCGGGGATAAAGCAGCTATCGACACTGACTCGGTGTACAGGGGCGCAAGCAACTCCTTTTGGTTAGGGCTGCTGTTGTCGGCTGCCATAGCCTTACATCCCCGCCGCAACCAGGATGTAAGGCTGATGGCCGGCCTGCTGTGCTTCCTCTTCTTGGTGCTTACTCTGCTGCGTATGTTTCACCAATAAGACGTGGCTCAATGACGCTAGTCGTACTTGGAGTCGCGCAGCTTCACCGGCGTGGTTTGCTTGCGCACGCGCATGTTGATGAGCTCCACGGCCAGCGAGAAAGCCATGGCGAAGTACAGGTAGCCTTTTTCCACTTCTTTGTGGGCCGCTTCCATCACCAGCATAAAGCCAATCATGATGAGGAAGGACAAGGCCAGCATCTTGATGGTGGGGTTGCGGTTAACAAAAGCAGCCACCTTACCGCTGAAAGCTAGCATAACGCCCATGGCCAGAATTACGGCCAGAATCATCACCAGCACGTTGTCGACCAAGCCCACCGCTGTTAGTATAGAGTCGAAGCTGAATACAATGTCGATGATAATGATTTGCAGGATGATAGCGCCCATAGTGGCCCGCACCTGATTGGCACCATTCTCCTCGTCTTCTTCACCCTGCAGCTTGGTGTGGATTTCGGTGGTGCTTTTGTAAATCAGAAACAAGCCGCCAGCCAGCAAAATAAGGTCACGCCCGCTTACGCCGAACGGACCTTCCAGCCAGGGCAGTTCCAGCGTAAATAAAGGCTCGCGCAGGCTGACAATCCAGGAAATGCTCAGCAGTAAGCCAATGCGGAACATTAGCGCCAGCAGCAGGCCAATGGTGCGGCCCCGCGCCTGCTGGTCGTCGGGCAGGCGGTTGACCACAATGGAAATGAAAATGATGTTGTCGATGCCCAGCACGATTTCCATGAACGTGAGGGTGAGCAGGCTAATCCACGTAGCGCCGTGGGCAAAGGCCGAAAAGTCGTACACAGTACTGTTTTTAGTTGTCGGTTGCTAGTTGTCAGTTGTCAGTGCTGTTCCGAAGTCATCATTATCAGCATGTGCTGACAACTGACAACGAACAACTGACTGCCCTATGACTTCATATTCACGAACTGTAGCGGCAGGCCGATGTCGGCGCGGCGCAACAGGGCAATGGTGGCTTGCAGGTCGTCTATCTTCTTGGCCGATACGCGCACCTGGTCGTCCTGCATCTGGGCTTCCACCTTGAGCTTGGCATCCTTGATGGCTTTGATGATTTTGCGGCCAACTTCTTTATCGATGCCCGCGCGCACCTTGATGGTTTTCTTCACCAGGTTACCGCTGGGCTGCTCCTCGGCCGTGAAGTCGAGGCTGGTGCCGTCGATGCCCTGCTTCACCACGCGGCCCAGCAGAATATCCTCCAGGGCTTTTACCCGCATCGAATTTTCGGACGAGAGCAGAATGGTATTCTCTTTTTTGTTGAGCTCGATGCCGCCCTTGGTGTCGCGCAGGTCGTAGCGGGTGAGCAACTCTTTTTTGGCCGTATTCACGGCATTCTCCAAAGTTTGCGGGTCTACTTTGCTTACAATATCAAAAGAGGCCATGGTGCTGGGGAATAGGAAAAAGGGAAGGAGGGAAAACGGGATACGGAAATGAGCACATGCGGGAGGAACGTAGGCGAAAGTCATTTTATACCCTCCCCGTCTACCCTATGCCCTCATCACCGGCCGCAAAGGTAGCCAGCCGCCCGGCCGCTGCGCATATTTGCGCTATGCTGATTCAACCGCCGACTTCGCCCGCCGAATGGGCTGCTTATTACGAGCTGCGCTACACCGTGCTGCGCCAGCCCTGGGGCCAGCCCCGCGGCTCCGAACGCGCCGCCGACGATGAGGCGACCACCACTGTGCATGCCCTAGCCCTAGGCCCCGATGGCCAGGCCCTGGCAGTAGGCCGCCTCCACCCCAGCAGCGCCACCGAAGGCCAGGTCCGGTTTATGGCTGTAACGCCCAACAGCCAGCGCCAGGGCCTGGGCCGGAAAGTACTGGCGTATCTGGAAGAAAAAGCCCGGCATGCCGGCCTGAGCAGCATCAGCCTGCATGCCCGGGAAGGCGCCGTACCATTTTATGAGTCCCTGGGCTACGCAGTGGTAGAGCCTTCGCACCTGCTTTTCGGCCAGATACCCCACTTTCTGATGCGTAAGAGTCTGGTGCCGGCTTAAAGCCTCGCCTTAGTTTGTGTATAAGTAGAAACGCCCAAGCGCCAGCAGCCAGTCGTGCTGATGAATCGTCGAATAATGCGCAGCAATACACCTGCTGCCCCAACCCTGAATTCCGGTCCTAACATCCTTCCATGTCCAGCCCCTCTGCTTCCTCGCCCAGCCTGCCCGATATTACCAGTATGGTGGCCGTGTACAACCAGATAAACCACTACGGCCGCAGCAACGGCATGGAGCTGACCGTGCCCGCGCCCGGCGAGGCCGACTACCGCATGACCGTGCGGGAAGAGCACCTCTCCTCCCCCAACACCTGCCACGGCGGCGTGCTGTCCGGGCTGATGGACTCGGCCTTAGGGGCAGCAGCCCTCACTTTGGCTTTTACCACCCAGGAGTTTGTCTCGACGGTTGAGTTTAAGATGAACTTCCTGCACGCAGTGCACCTGCACGACACCCTCGTTGCGCGGGGCCGGGTCGACCATGTCGGCAACAAGCTCATCGTAAGCACCTGTGTTATCTACCGCGTGGTGGAAGGGCAAGACGAAGTGGCCGTTGCCCGCGGCATGGGCACCTTCAACCGCTACCCCGCCACCAAGCGCGACTTCGCCCGGCTGGTGATGAGCAGTGAGCAGTGAGCAGTGAGTAGTGAGCAAAAGCTACGCGACTCGCGAGAAAGCCGTGTCATTGCGAATGAAGCGAAGCGGAACGCGGCAATCCGTCCTGTTCTCAGCGACCAGCCTTCTAACGTGAAAAGCCCCAACGCCTAGACCGGCGTTGGGGCTTTTTTAGGTGTCACAACTTGTTTGTAACTGAGTGCTAGAGGACGGATTGCCGCGCTCCACTGCGTTACGCTCGCAATGACAGAGGTCGGACGTACCAGCAACAGCTAACTGCTAACCGATTCTACAGCTCGGCAGCTACGGCGTGGGCGCCTACTACCTCGTAGTCGTCGTCTTCGCTGAGCTGGGGCGGCTGCACTTTGCGCACGTTGCGGGCGCAGTCTTCGTCGCGGTGGTTGCGGCCTACGGTGAACTCCACCCAGTCGCCTTCGCGCAGGTCGTTGAAGTCGCCTTCGGTGAGGTCAGCGTAGCTGAAGAACAGGTTGTTCGGCGGCATTACCACGAAGCCGAAGCCATTTTTCAGGTTTTTGATGGTGCTCATACCTACGGTGCCTACCGGGCCGGCAGCGGTGGGGCCAGCGGGGCGGGCCACTTTGGCCGGGGTGGGCAGGGTGCTGGGCGCAAAGGCAGCCGGCTCGCTCTGTGTCACGAACATGGCTTCTACCACTTCGTCCTGGGCCTGCAGGCCGCGGTCAATTACGTCGTGCATGGCCACCGGGTAGGTTACCTGCTCCAGCAGCTGCTGCGAAGCGCGGGTAACGCGGGTTTCGCCCTTGAAGTCTTCGTATTTGAAGTCCCAGTTGAGCAGCATCACGCGGGTGCCCACGGTGTTGAGCTTGCGGATGAGGGGCACGTAGTCGGAGTCGCCGGCGATAAGCACTACTACATCGAGGGTTTTGTGCAGGGCCAGCTCCAGGGCTTCCAGGCTCAGCCATACGTCGATGCCTTTTTCCTGCAGGCGGCCGTCGCGGGTTTTCAGGGGCATGTAGTGCGTTTGCACGCCCAGGTTCATCAGAATGTCGTCGAGCAGGCGGTCGTGGAACAGCCGGTCTTTGTCGCGGGCTTCGGTAGCCGAGAGGCGGCCCCGGAAGAAGTGGGCATCGGTAATCTGCGAGAGCCGCACGTCAACATCCTCTTCCTCCGCAACCTGGTGGCGAATAAACTCATGTAATCCTTCCAGGCTGATGCGCGCCTTTCGCTCGTGCTGGAAATAATAATAGTCACTGATTTTCAGAAAATAGTTGCCGTCATAAAAGACACCAATCCGAATCAGGGGGCTGTTCATCTGGTTCATCATAAATGGAGTTAGGGTAAAGAATTAAAAAGGTTGCTTCGGTTAGGCGAGAGTATGGATTAATCGACAGGCGGACGCACACGGGTGCATCTGGCTGCAAAACGGCCGAGGCGGCCACAAAACACAGTAGTAAGAAGCGGCTTTGCAGAGGAAGCCGGGCTCAGAGAGCGGTTAATTTAGTAGTCGCTGCTAAACAGCCGGGTGGGGTAAAAACGCCAATCAATAACACGAATTAATACCTTCACCTACCTAATTCAGTAGCATATCCGCTGCGAAGCTAAGGCGCTGTTTTGAATAATGCAAGGCCAATTCCCGACGAAATAGAAGAAAGTCCATAAAGTCGCCTAACATTCCCGGGAACGTTTGCGGATGCTTAAAGCCGGCTTTGTCCGAGCGAAAATCAGAAGTCTATCCGGCCCATTACCAAGCCCAACACTAGCAAGCCGTAGCCCGCGCAGATAGCCACCTCCATCATGTTGCCCGCGGCGGAGCCGGTGCTGATGAGCGGGATTTTGAATGAGTAGCTGGAGATGGGCAGAAACCAGCGCACGCCGGCTTTGGTCAAGGTGTCGGCCAGCAGATGCGAGGCGTAGCCGGCCCCGGCGTAGTGGGCCACGCCGTGCCAGCCCAGGCTTTGGTTGGCCAAGTAGCCGATGTAGGTCCAGAGCGCCGTGGCCCAGATGGTGTGCGTCCAGGAGCGGTGGGAGGTAAAGGGCGCCAGCGCCACGAAGGTGCCCAGCAAGCTCAGCCAAAGCTGCTCGGTGTAGAGGCCGGCTACCACCGTGGCCAGACCAGTGAATAGCAAGGCCAGCTTGCGGGCCGAGCCGCCCTGCATGCCCACCCCAATCAGCCCGAAAGCCAGGGCTACGGTGTAAAACAGCCGCTGCTCCTTGCCCGGAGCCAGCTGCAGGTAAGTATAGGCAGCAATGGCCAGCGCGCCCGCGGCGAAGGCCCAGCGCACGTACTGCTGCGTAAAGCCCAGGCGCTTGCTCAGCCGGCTTTCGGGGTGGTCGAGGTCGGGAGCCAGGGAGGAGAAGCCGGCCAGCGCAATGCCGGCAGCCGAAAACGGGACGCCTGGCACCAAGCCCCCAATGGCCACGCCGGTAATTAGGCCAATGGCCAGGTGAGAAGAGCCGCGCACGGGTGCTTAGAGGAGAAATATTGTTGATGGAGCTTACAAAAATGTGGACGCGGAATTTATTCCGCCTTTACATCCCTTATCGAAAATGAACGGTGCGATAGGGGCGTCTAAACAAAGGCATCCACCCGTTTCCCTTACGCTGACGAATCAACCATCTGCCCTTTTTAGTAACCCACGACACTCTGCGCAAATGTCCATCGGGGTTATACTGCCGTGTGACCCTAGTTCCGTTTCTTTTCGTTCGCCCCATCTGCCTGAGTTGCCCGGAAGGGGTAAAAACTTTGTAGCCGTGCGACGTTTCAACTGCCATTAATTGACCGGCTTCATAGTGTAGTTCACGACGGGGCAGTAATTGATAGCGGCCTGTAAGGGTATCGGTTTCGCCTACGCGCCAATACTGCTTTGCAAAAGGTACTGCGCGCCGACCCGTTACCAGTTCATTAGAGGTAGCGGTTGATAAGGCCTTCTTGCTGACTACCTGAGCAGCACCCAATAAGGTGCGCTTGGGTATCTGCCCCCAGAACGAAGCTGCTTGGCTCATCACCATCATTAGGGAGCCCCCATTGGGTTGGGGCAGTGCCGACTTTGCTAATTCATCGCAGCTTGCCGGCTTCGGGTGGCGTGGGCGTCCCACCACCCTCATCAGTTCGCTGTTGCCCAATAATGTATCTGATTCCCAACTCCAGGTACGCTGCAATATGTATAGATACGGGCCTACCGCTCTGCGCTCAAGGGCTGGCAGGCTATGCGAGTGCAGGGTGTCAGCACTTTCGTATTCTTTCAGCTCGTGGCGCCGCCAAGCCCCGGGATAGTAATTCGTCACGGCCTGCAGGTGGCCTGCCGAATCAAACAATAGACGCACCCGGGGCTCCCCATCAGGGTCTTTTTCGGTGAAGCTACCTACCAAGCGTCCTCCAGAAAGCTGCCCAATCCAGTATCGACCAGGGTTATTTAAGGGGTAAGGATTATTCCAACTAGGCCCAGAGTAATAGGTGAGCAAAGGCTGGGCAGTAAAACCACTGCCCCACTGCCGAAAACTACCAGCTAATCCCGAGGCAACACGAAAACTGGCTAACAGCCGACGATGCCCTTCGGAGTCATTTGTCACCAGCGAATCGACCAGCTGCCCGCGCTGGAAAGTGCCGCGCTGGGCCGCGCGGCCATTGGGGTGAAACACTACGAACGGCCCGTCCGGCTGCCCGGTACGCATGGGCAAACGACGCGCTACGACCGGTGCTTCACCTTTGTTTACAGGATAATAGCGTACCCAGATACTATCGGCCAGCCCATCGGTGAAGTGGCCCAGCTCCATAAGGCTGCCGCCGCGCCAGAAGCGGCGGAAGGGGCCGTGCGCCACGGTATCGGGGCGCGGGCCGCGCAGTAGAGCCTGGTACACGGCGCGGCACTGGGTTCGGGCTGAGTCGTAGTAAAGCACCAGCGTTTTGGTGGCCTGCTGCCCCTGGGCTCTGGCTGGCAGCAGGTTGAGCAGGGCGCTCAGGTAAAAAGCCAGGTGACAGGAGCCGCGCATGCGGGATTGAATGGTAAAAAGGGGGGAAACGCGAAGCTAAGGCTTATCACCTGAGCAATGATGTGAACTCAATCTGACAAGCTTGTAGCGTTTTTACCAACCATTTAAACGGTGCGGCCGGGAGTATCCCACCCCCGCCCCCCCCTCTGGGAGAGGGGAGCCAGACGTTAGCACAGAGCCGGTGCCCCCTCTCCCGCGGAGAGGGGGTCAGGGGGTGAGGTTCTTTCCGCCGGAAACCTTCGGGGCCCCGCCGTTGTATCTTTCCCCGCTGCCCGACCGGAAAATCCTTCCGGCCGGGCTACTTCATTTGCCCCTCCCCTAGCCTTTCCCGCGTGCAAGTCGCCGATTTTCTTCGCCTTTACCGTCTTTCTCCCGAGCTGCAAACCCTGGCCGCCCGCCTGCGCGGAGCCGCCAAAGCCGAGCCCCAGAGCGTGCGGCTGCACCTGCGCGGGCTGGTGGGCAGCCAGGATGCCGTGGTAGCGGCGGCCGCGGCTCATGCCCAGCACCCGCACCTGTTTATCCTGCACGACAAGGAAGAAGCGGCCTATTTTCTGTCGGATTTGCAGCACCTGCTGCCGGAAGGACCCGAGGTTCTGCTCTTTCCCAGCTCCTACAAGCGGCCCTACCACTTCGACGAGACGGAAAACGCCAACGTACTGATGCGCGCCGAGGCCCTGAACCGGCTCAATAGCAGCCGGGCGGCGGGCACCACCAGCAGCGTGTTTATCGTGACCTACCCGGAAGCCTTGTCCGAGAAGGTTATCAACCGGCAGAGCCTGGTGAAAAACACCTTCAACGCCAAGGTGGGCGACAAGCTCGACGTGAACTTCCTGGGCGAGATGCTGGCCGAGTACGACTTCGAAAAGTCGGACTTCGTGTACGAGGCTGGGCAGTACGCCGTGCGCGGCGGCATCGTCGACGTATTCAGCTACGCCAACGAGCTGCCGTTCCGCATCGAGCTGTTTGGGGATGAGATTGAGAGTATCCGCACTTTCAACCCCGAGACGCAGCTGTCGGTGGAGCCGCGGCCGGCCATCAGCATCATTCCCAACGTGCAAACCAAGCTGCTGCAGGAAACCCGTGAGGCCTTTCTCGACTTCCTGCCACCCACGGCCTGCATCTGGGTGAAGGATTTGCGGCAGACCCTGGACGTGGTGGGCGAGCTGTTCGACAAGGCCGAAAGCAACTTTGCGCGACTGCTGGAGGAAAGCCACGGCATGCAGATTGTGAGCAAGCCGGCCGACCTGTTCGAGTCGGGTAAGCACCTGAAGAAGCTGTTCGACTCGTTTGCCGTGGTGGAGTTCGGCAAGCGCTTCCACTTCAAGCAGGCCGAGGAGTTTCAGTTCTCGGCCAAGCCCCAGCCCAGCTTCAACAAGGATTTCAACCGCATGGTGAAAAACCTGCAGGAAAACCAGCAGCGCGGCCTCACCACCATAATCACCGCCGACACCGTGCGGCAGGCCGACCGGCTGCGCACCATCTTCGACGAGCTGGACCACAACGTGCAGTTCCAGCACCTGCTGCTGGCTTTGCGCGAGGGCTACGTGGATGAGCAGCTGCAATTGGCCGTGTACACCGACCACCAGCTGTTTGAGCGCTACTACCGGGCCCAGGAAACCCGGAAGTTCTCGAAGAAAAAGGCGCTGACTTTGCGCGAGCTGAAGACGCTGCAGCCCGGCGACTTCGTGACGCACCAGGACTACGGCATCGCCCGCTTCGCCGGCCTCACGCAGGTCGAAATCAACGGGCAGATTCAGGAAGCCATCCGGCTGGTGTATCGCGACGACGACGTGCTGACCGTCAGCATCCACGCCCTGCACAAGATTGCCAAGTACAGCGGGGCCGAGGGCACGCCGCCCACGATGAGCAAGCTGGGCTCGCCGGAGTGGGAAAACAAGAAGAAGTCGGTCAAGAAAAAGGTCAAGGACATTGCCGCCGACCTGATTCGCCTCTACGCCAAGCGCAAGACGGCGCCGGGCTTCGCCTTCTCGCCCGACGGATTTCTGCAGGCCGAGCTGGAGTCGAGCTTTATTTACGAGGACACGCCCGACCAAGCAAAGGCCACCGAGGACGTGAAAAACGACATGCAGCAGCCCCACCCCATGGACCGACTGGTGTGCGGCGACGTGGGCTTCGGCAAAACCGAGGTAGCCATCCGGGCCGCGTTCAAGGCCGTGGCCGACGGCAAGCAGGCGGCTGTGCTGGTGCCCACCACCATCCTGGCCATGCAGCACTACAAAACGTTCCGCGACCGGCTGTCGACCCTGCCCGTGACGGTGGAGTACATCAACCGCTTCAAAACCACCAAGCAGATAAAGGAAACGCTGCAGCGCGTGGCCGAGGGCAAAACCGACATCCTTATCGGCACCCACCGGCTTACCAACAAAGACATCAAGTTCAAAGACCTGGGGCTTTTGGTGATTGACGAGGAGCAGAAGTTCGGGGTGAAAACCAAGGACAAGCTCAAGGAGCTGAAGGTGAACGTGGACACGCTCACGCTCTCGGCCACGCCCATTCCGCGCACCCTGCATTTCTCGCTGATGGGTGCCCGCGACCTGAGCGTGATTGCCACGCCCCCGCCCAACCGTCAGCCGGTACAGACCGAGCTGCACGTGTTCGACGAAACCATCATCCGCGACGCCGTGGCGCGGGAGCTCAAGCGCGGCGGGCAGGTGTTTTTCGTGCACAACCGCGTGAAGGACCTGGAAGAGCAGGCGGCCATGATTCTGCGCCTGGTACCGGACGCCAAAATCACCACCATCCACGGGCAGATGGAGGGCGACCAGCTGGAAAAGCGCATGATGAAGTTCGTGGAAGGCGAGTACGACGTGCTGGTGAGCACCAACCTCATAGAAAGCGGCCTCGACATTCCCAACGCCAACACCATCATCATCAACCGGGCCCACCTGCACGGCCTGAGCGACCTGCACCAGATGCGGGGCCGGGTGGGCCGCTCCAACCGCAAGGCCTACTGCTACCTGCTCACGCCGCCGGTGGCCGGCCTGCCGAGCGACGCCCGCAAGCGACTCAGCACCCTGGAGGAGTTTTCAGACCTGGGCGCGGGCTTTAACGTGGCCATGCGCGACCTCGACATTCGCGGGGCCGGGAACCTGCTCGGCGGCGAGCAAAGCGGCTTCATCAACGAGCTGGGCTACGAAACCTACCACCAGATTCTGGACGAAGCCGTGCAGGAGCTCAAGGAAACCGAGTTCAAGGACTTGTTCATGGGCGACTCGAACCAGCGCCTGCAGCAGGCCGCCGGCGTGGGCCGCGTGAAGGAGTGCAACATCGAAACCGACCTGCAAATCCTGATTCCGGACCGCTACGTGAACAACGTGTCGGAGCGCCTGCAGCTCTACGCCAAGCTCGACCGCGCCCAGAAGCCCGAGGAGCTGCGCAAGCTGCTGGCCGGCATGGTCGATAGGTTTGGCCCCCTGCCGCCCGAGGTGGAGCAGCTGGCCGACATCGTGCGCCTGCGCTGGCAGGCCTGCAAGGTGGGCTTCGAGAAAATCACGCTCAAGCGCGACACGCTGAAGGGCTTTCTGCCGGCCAGCGAGGAGCACAAGCAGTACTTCCAGGGCGAGCAGTTCGGCACCATCCTCAACTACGTGCAGACGCACCCGCGCACGGCCAGCCTGAAGGAGCGCAAGGAGCAGCTCATCGTCACGTTCGAGGAAGTGCGCTCCCTGCAGCAGGCCAAGCGCGTGATGAGCGAGCTGGGCTCAGAAGAAGCCAGGGAGGCTTAAATTGGCAGCATGAAATTGCTGCTTTTCACCTTACTGACCAGCTTGCTGGCTTTACCACTTCGTGCACAACAAACCTTCAACCTCCGGCTGCAGCAGGAGCTTGACAGCCTCCTGAGCGTGGACCAGCAGGTTCGCATGAATCCTGCGCCGGGCAGCGTGAGCGAGCATGCTTTTCGCCGGCGCCTGCAGCAAACCGACTCTAGCAACCTGGCCCGTGTGCAGGCCATCATCGGAAAATACGGCTACCCCGGCACCTCGCTGGTGGGTAACTCCAGCAACGAAGCTGCCTGGTATATTCTGCAGCACTCGCCCAACATCAACCGCTACCTGCCGCTGATAAAAACCGCGGCCGAGCAGGGCGAGCTCCCGTACTGCCGCTACGCTGAGATGCTTGACCGCCAGCTGCTCAGCCAGGGCCTGGAACAGCTCTACGGCAGCCAGGCCCAGTCTTATAGCCCACTCAACCGCGCCACCGGGCAGCGGGAAACCCAGGCGGCCTTTATCTGGCCTATTAAGGACGCCAAAAACGTTAACAAGCGCCGCAAGAAAGCCGGCTTCCGCACCACTGTAGAGGAAAACGCTAAGGAAATGGGCATTGCCTACCGTGTGGTGACCATGGAAGAGGTAGCAGCCATGCAGAAGCAGTAGCCGGGCCCTGCTTTTTACCCAACGGCTAAGCCCGGAATGCCGTAAGCCCAGGCAATTTCCACTTAGCCTTTCCCACTATGAAAACCTTCCTGCTGCTGGCGGCCCTCACGGCGGCCAGCGTAGGCACTGCCGCTGCGCAGTCGCCCACCTCCAACTCCCAGTCGCAAAAGCCGAGCACGGCCAACGGCCCGCAGACGACCACTCCCAACTACCGCACGCCGCCTAAGATGAAGCGTCAGGCCAACGGCGCTTACGACACCCACCCTGCCACCGGCCCCACCCGGGCTTCGCGCTCCAGCTCCACGGTGAAGGCCGCCCGCCAGGGGCAGGGCCGCGGCACCGGCAGCAGCAATGTGGAGACGATGAACAAAAACGGCAAGATGACGCCCGGCCAGCGCAAAGGCCAGCAATAGTTTTTGCTTTTTGGAGTTAGCCACCCGGCCCGGCGCCTGCGCGCCGGGCCGATTTTTTGCTTGCCACTCTTTTGCCCCCGTTATTGCCTTTTATGAAAGCACTGCTGGTTTTTCTGCTGCTCGTAGCGGCCGGTCCCCTCCTGGCCCAGGGCCGTTATCAGCCTGCTTTGAAGCGAGAGCTCGACAGCATCTACGCCGTCGACCAGCGCTACCGGCTGATGCTGTTCGACCCGCAGCACCGCCAGCGGCCCGATTCCCTGGCCCGCTTGCTGGGCGTGACGCGGGAGTCGCTGAACGAGCAGATTCAGCGCCGCCTGCAGCACAGCGACTCTACTAACCTGCAGCGCATCCGGGTCATTCTGCAACAGTATGGCTACCCCGGCAAAACCCTGGTAGGCGAGCCAACGAACGAAACGGTCTGGCTGGTGATTCAGCACTCGCCCGAAATCGACCGCTACCTGCCCCTGATAAAGAAAGCTGCTGAAAAAGGTGAGCTGCCGTATTTCCTTTACGCCCAGATGCTGGACCGCCAGCTGATGCGTGACGGCAAGGAGCAGCTGTACGGCACCCAGGGCTTTGGCTACAGCCCCGTCAATCCCGGCACCGGCCGGCGGGAGCCCCAGCCTCCTTTTATTTGGCCCATCAAAGACCCAGCCCATGTGAACGAGCGGCGCCGCAAAGTCGGCTTCGACACCACCGTAGAGGAAAGCGCCCGGCGCCTGGGCATTCCCTACCGCGTAGTGACGCTGGAAGAAGTAGCCAAAATGCCGAAGTAAACAGTTGTTCGTTGTCAGTTGTCAGTTCGTTCTGATAAAGCTGATGGTAAAGCGGCCTGACAACGGACAACGAGTAACGAACAATTGCCGGGTCAGAACAAGCTGACAACGGACAACGAACAACTGACAACTAAACAGACCATGACCATCCGCTGGCACTGCATCCCGTTCGAAGCTTTTCCGCCCCTGATTCTGTACGACGTGCTGCGGCTGCGCTCGGAAATATTTGTGGTGGAACAAAACTGCGCGTACCAGGACATCGACCGGCGCGACATTGACGCGCTGCACCTATTGGCCCACAACGAGGCTGGTGAGCTCATGGCCTACGCCCGGCTGTTCAACGCCGGGCAGTGCTACGAGCAGGCCAGCATCGGCCGCGTTATCGTGGCCCGGCCCTACCGCAAGTACGGCCTGGGCCGCGCCCTGATGCAGCAGGCCATTGCCCACATCGACCACTTGTTCGGCCCCCAGCCCATCAAAATCGGCGCCCAGAGCTACCTGGAGAACTTCTACGGTAGCTTTGGCTTTCAGCAGATTGGCGAGCCTTACGTGGAGGATGGCATTCCGCACATTTACATGCTGCGGGGGTAGAGCCTCACCCCCGGCCCCTCTCCCGCGGAGAGGGGAGCCTGTTTCGGCAGTCAGTTTTTAGCCTGAGTTAAAAGTGAAGAGTTAAAAGTTAAAAACCAGAACGGATTTCAACTTTTAACTCTCCACTTTTAACTAATTGTCGTCAGCCCATTCTTTTAGAGAGGGTCGGGGGTGAGGCTAGCAGTTGCTGCCGTCCACGTCGCAGGCGGCGCCATCGGCTATTACCGTGGGCTTGGGGTGAGACTCCTCCCATACCTTCTCCAGCACCTCGGCGAAAAGCTCAGTGGGCTGGGCGCCGGATACGGCGTATTTGTCGTCGAATACGAAGTAGGGCACGCCGCGCACGTTGATTTGCTGGGCCTGGTACTCGTCGTAGCGCACCGCATTGGCGTAGGTGCCGTTGCTGAGGGCAGTGCGTGCTTCTTCAGCGTCGAGGCCCAGCTCGGCGGCCAGCTGCACCAGCGTTTCGATTTGGTTGAGGTCCTGGCCTTCGGTGTAGTAGGCGCGCATCAGGCGCTCCTTGGCGGCATCCTGCTTGCCCTGCTGAGCAGCGAAGTGGATGAGCTGGTGGCCCAGGAAAGTATTGGCGGGTACGGCGCGGTCAAAGTCGTACTGCAGGCCCACTTCTTTAGCCATGTTGGCCACGTAGGCGCCCATTTCCTTGGCCTGCGCCACCGACACGCCCTTTTTCGCGGCCAGCGACTCGTGCACCGTGCGGCCGGGCTCGGGCTTGGCTTCGGGGTTCAGCTCGAAGCTGCGCCACACCACTTCCACGGCGTCAGCGTGTGGAAACTGCGCGAGGGCAGCCTCCAGGTGACGCTTACCAATGTAGCAGAAGGGACACACGATGTCGGACCAGATTTCAACTTTCATGATAAGATGTTTCAGGTGAATTGATGTAGGTACAACATTTTTGCTCCCCCAAAAAGTTTGATGCTGCTTACCCAAGTCGCCGCGTAAGCTGCAGGCAGTGCGTCTGCGGCTTGCTTACCCCTTTGCGCCATGCAAGCCCCGCCTTCTTTCACGTTTCGCGCCATTCTTGAGCCGGGTGGCCCCAGCTTCATGCCTACGCAGATTGTGGTGGTTCCACCCGACGTGGTGGCGGGCCTGGGCGGCAAGTCGGCCAAGCGCGTAGTGGCCACCCTTAACGGCCACAGCGAGCGGCTGGGGCTGCTGCCGCTGGCGGGCGGCGGGCGCCACCTCATGCTGCGCAAGGACCTGTGCCGGGCCCTAGGCCTGGTGTTTGGGCAGGAGCTAACAGTTTCGCTCACGCCTGACCTTAACCCCGACCACGTCGACCTGCCGGCCGAGCTGGAAGAAGCCCTGACCGCCTGGCCCGAGGCTGAAGCCGCCTTCCATAACTACAGCGGCTCGCACCGCCGGGCCATGGCCCGCCACGTGGAAGAAGCCAAGACCGCCGAAACCCGCGCCCGCCGCGCCGTGCAGCTGGCCGAGCGCCTGGCCCGCGGCGGCCACCCGTTCCGGGCGACGTAGCACGGCCAACGCCAACCGCTAGTGATGGTGGCTCTCACCCAGGCCCGAGAAGAGGATAAGCGCAATGCGCAGCAGGATGCCCCATTGCTTGAAGTAGGTAAGCAACCCTACCACAACCAGCCCCAACAGCACCAGCAGCGCTACTTTCCACACCGAAACCGGGCGCTTGCCGCTGACTTTGCCCGTCTGCCCATTTACCAGGAAGTGGTATACTTTCCCGCGGTACACGTAGGCGCACACCCAGAGCGGCAGCAGCACGTGCTTGAACGACTCCGCCGACAGTGTGGTGCTGACTTGCAGGCCGCGCTGGACGTCGCCGCCGAGCAGCCTGGAGCAGGCTTCCTTTTCGCGCTGGTGGATGGTGGCACGCCCAAGCTCCAGTCCTTCGGCCAGGTCGATGGCGTACACTTCGGCCTCCCAGCCCAGCAGCACGCGCGGGTCGTAATCGACCACCTCGGACGTTTTGTAGTTGAGCACCTCGTCGACGTATTTCTGCTCCACGCTCAGGCTGCGCGAAGCCAGCGTCAGCACGTCGTCGTAAAACTTGCTGTGGTGGCCGCTGTGGTAGGTCCAGTCGATGCGTGGCTCCTGGCGCGTCACCGAGTTGCCCTTGCTGTCGGTGCTGCTCACCGATACAGAGTATTGCCGGCCGCGCTCCCCTTCCCAGTCCGACTCGGCCTGCGCGTCGAAGGTCCAGAAGGGCAGGTAAGTGCCGTGCAGGTTGTCGAGCGCAGCCCCCGACTTCAGGTCGTTGGGCGCCAGCCAGCTGCTGCCCACCCAGCGCTGGTAGGCATCAGTAGCCTGGGTACGGTTTAGCTTGAAAGGCAGCACGCCGACCGGCTCAATCAGCCGGGTGCGCTGGGCCTCGGGGTTGATGGCGCGGGCACCGCAGAAGCCGCAGCTCAGCGTGGGCTTGTCGGCACTGATGCGCGTGCGGGCACCGCAGCCGGGGCAGCGAAACAGCTGCTGCTCGGCCACCATGCTGGGGTTCAGCTCGCCGTTGATGAGCAGGCCCTCCAGCGAGTTTTCCTGCAGCTTGTTGCGGCTGAAAGTCAGCTCCTGCGTGGTGGAGCAGTGCATGCAGCCCAGCTGCTGGGTTTCGGCCCGGAAAATGAGCTGGGCCCCGCAGCCGGGGCAGGGCGCCCGCAGCAGAGCCTCCTCGCGCAGCTCCCGCAGGGCAACGTCGGTTTCCATCACGCGCAGGAATTAGAGGCGGGCCAGCAGCTCGGCCTTCTTGGCATCAAACTCGGCCTCGGTCAGGATGCCGTCGGCCTTGAGCTGGCCCAGCTCGCGCAGCAGCTTCATGGTCTGCTCGCGGTCGGCGCTGGCGGGGGCGCTGCCGGCGGCTGGCGGCTGGGGCGCGACGGCCCCGCTCATCATATTGCCCAGTCCGCCCAGCAGCACGGCCGCGCCGCCCACGCCGCCTTCCTGCTCAGCGGCCTTCTCCACGGCCATGCCGGCCTGAAACTGCTGGAAGCGGGCCATGTCGCCGGCCATGCTCATCTGCGTGGTTTTGTCGAGGAAGGCCTCTACTTCGGCCGGCAGGCTGGCATTTTCCAGGTAGAAGCGCGTCAATTCCAATCCGTAGGCGGCGAAGTCGTCCTGCAGCAGAGGCCGCAGCCGCTCGCCCAGCTCCTGGTAGTTGCGGGCCAAATCCAGCACCGACACGTTGGCCTCGGCCAGGGTATCCGAAAACTTGTTGACGATGGCCGAGCGCAGCTGCCCTTCCACATCACCGACACGCACCTGGGAGTTGGTACCGGCAAACTCTTTCAGGAAAGTAGCGGCCTCGCTTACGCGCAACGCGAAGGTGCCGAAAGCCCGCACCCGCACCTGCTTAAACTCCGGGTCGCGCAGAATGACGGGGTTGGGCGTACCCCACTTCAGGTTGGTAAACTGCTTGGTCGACACAAAGTACACATCCACCTTGAAGGGCGACTCAAAGCCATACTTCCAGCCGCGCAGCGTGGTCAGCACCGGCATATTGGCCGTGCTGAGGGTGTGGCGGCCGGGCCCGTACACGTCGGCAATGCGGCCCTGGTCGAGCAGCACGGCCACCTGCGACTCGCGCACCGTAAGCTGGGCCCCCTGCTTGATGTTGTTCTCCTGGTCGGGAAACTTCCAGATGACGGTATCCGACGTGTTATCGACCCAGTCGATAATCTCAATCAGCTCATTGCGAATAAAGTCGAAGAGGCCCATGCGCTGCCAGGTGTGTAGTGAGGAATTGGTATTGCAACATACTACACGGGGGCTGCTTAGCCTCACCCCCAGCCCCTCTTCGGGGGAGAGGAGAGCCTGACGTTTAAAAAGAAAAAGGCTTGGCGCTTCCGCACCAAGCCTTTTCATAAAAGCATCGGATTAATATCAGCCGAAATAGGCTCCCCCTCTCCCCTGGAGAGGGGGCCGGGGGGTGAGGCTACTTCAGCACGATGTTCACCACTTTCCCGTCGCCTTTCACGGTGAACTTGCACTCGTCGAAAGCCGGGGGAGCCAGCGTCGCCCGCACGTTGTTGGAGAAGGCAAACGGCTCGGTGGGAATGCCGATGAAGTTTTTGTCCAGCTTGTCGTTGTTGTTGATGTCCTGGGTGATGGCCACAGCCCAGTCGCCCTCGGTCAGCTCCACGGGCAGGCTCACTTCGCGCTGCCCGCCGGGCTTCACGGCCCGCATGAAGGTGTACTGCTTGTCTTTGAGAAAGCCGCTGGGGTTGTTGTAGAAGTACAGCTTCACCGTCGACTGCGTCGAAGCCAGCGACGACACCACCACCGTGACGGAAGCAGTTTCGGTGGGATTGGAGATGGGAGCCGGGCCAGCCGCGCCGAACAGGCTGGTGGCGGTAAACAAGGTACTGAGCGCGACTATCTTCATGACAAGCAGGGGATGGGGTGAAAGTGGTGGCCCAACACCCCGCCTACCGAAATAATTCGCGGCGCTACATTGAGCGGGCATCATCCTGATGCCGCGGGCCCGTATACGGCTCGCAGCTCTTTCCGCCGAACTTATGCAGAACTACTTCCGCCAATTCCAGCAGATTGCCGAAACCGGAGCCTACCACGTGCTCGAAAACCTGCAGCTGCACACGCCCGAATTCTTCAACTGGGCCACGGAAATCTTCGAAGGCCTGCACGTGGCCAGCCACCCCGAAAAAACGGCCTTGCTGCTGGGCAATGAAACCAGTGCCCGGGAAATCAGATACGGCGAGCTGGCCGGGCGTGCCAACCGCCTGCTGAATTTCTGGCGCGCCAGCGGCGTGGCCCCCGGCGAGGCCGTGCTGCTGATGGTACCGGTATGTGCTGAGTTGTGGGACACCTACGTGGCCGGCATCAAGGGCGGGCAGGTGATTGTGCCCACGGCCACCATCATGACGCCGCGCGACCTGGAGTACCGCTTCTCGCGCCTGCTGCCGGCCGTGGTTATTGCCGATGCCGAAAACGCCGCCAAAATCGACGAAGCCGAGCAGGCCAGCGGGCAGGGCATTCGTCTCAAGATGCTGGTGGATGCCGATGTGCAGCGCGCGGGCTGGGTGAGCTTCGCCGAAACGGCCGGACAGCCATCCAAGGCGCCCGCCGCCCACACCCGCGCCGACGACCCGCTGTTTCTCTTCTTCACATCCGGCACTACGGGCCTGCCCAAGGTGGTTACCCACACCCATTTTTCTTATCCGGTGGGTCATCTCAGCACCGCGGCCTGGATTGGCATCCGGCCCACTGACATTCATTGCAACATCTCCCAGGCCGGCTGGGCCAAGTTTGCCTGGAGCAGCTTTTTCGCGCCGCTCAACGTGGGCGCCACGCTCTTTGTATACCAGCAGCCGGGCCGCTTTCTGGCCTCGCCCATGCTGGCGGCGCTATCTCAGCACCTAGTCACCACGTTCTGCGCCCCGCCCACCGTGCTGCGCCTGCTCATCCAGGAAGACCTGCAACGCTACCGCTTCGCCATCCGCGAGTGCGTGAGCGCCGGCGAGCCGCTCAACCCCGAAGTAATTGAAGCCTGGCAGCGCGGCACCGGACTGCTCATCCGCGACGGCTACGGCCAGACCGAAAGCACGGCCATGATTTACAACCTGCCCGGCGCCGAGGTGCGGCTGGGCTCCATGGGCCGCCCGTCCTTCCTGTACGACATCGTGATTGCCGACGACGAGGGCCAGCCCCTACCCGACCTGGCCGAGGGCCACATTACCGTTCGCACCAACTCCGCCAGGCCCAACGGCATTTTCAAGGAATACTTCGGCGAGCCCGAGCGTCGCGCCTCCGTGTTTCGCCACGGCCTGTACTACACCGGCGACAAAGCCTACCGCGACGCCGACGGCTACCTCTGGTTCGTGGGCCGCGACGACGACGTTATTAAGTCCAGCGACTACCGCGTGGGCCCATTCGAAGTAGAAAGCGCCCTAATTGAGCACCCCGCCGTGGTCGAAGCCGCCGTGGTAGGCTCGCCCCACCCCATCAAGGGCTATGAGATAAAGGCGTTCGTCATTCTACACCCCAGCCAGCAGCCCAGCCCCGAGCTGGCCCGCGAGCTGTTCGCCTACAGCCGCCAGGCCCTGGCTCCCTACAAGATGCCGCGCATCCTGGAATTCGTGACAGAGCTACCCAAAACCATCAGCGGCAAAATCCGCCGCGTGGAGCTGCGCGCCCGCGAAGAGCAGCAACGCCGTAGCGGCGAGTCCGCCGAGCACGAGCATTTCTACCGCAGCCACGAGCGGTGAGATGGTGAGTTAGTGAAATGGTGAGTTAGGGCAGTGAGAAAAATGTGTCATTGCGAGGACGAAGGACGAAGCAATCCGTCCTCTCTGTGCGACCAGCCAGGTACTGTAAAAAGCCCCAACGCCAGCATCGGCCTTGGGGCTTTTGTATGCATCACATCTCAAGGTGACTGAGTTCTAGAGGACGGATTGCCACGCTCCGCATTGCTCCGCTCGCAATGACAGAAGACCAAACGCTCAACGCTGCCCACTACACACTTTCCGCCGCCCAACTCCGTTCTTCCTCTACTATTGCACTTCCCTCAAAACCCTCAACATGACAATCCAGCGCCTTGCCCCTCTGGCTATACTTGCTGCCCTTACCCTGAGCGGCTGCGAAAAGGAAGATGCCGCCCCTGCCTCCGCCACCCTGCTGGGCCAGCGCTGGATGCTGCAGCAAATAGACAACACGCCCCTGGCGCTGTCGAGCTATTCCGAAACCAGCAGGTCCTACCTTGAATTCATCGACCTCGGCCATTGCACCGTGGGCCTGGGCCCCTGCAATAACTTCAGCGGCCGCTTCACACTGGGCAGCGGACAGCAACTCAGCATCAGCCCCCAAATTACCACCCGCATGGCCTGCCCGGCCCTGGACTACGAAACCCGCTACTTGGCCGCCCTTGCCCGCACCACCCGCTACGAAACCAGCGGCGGGGAGCTGCGGCTATATGATGCCGAAGTGAGTACGCCGCGGCTGATATTTCGGCAGGGTACGCGGTAAAGACGCAACCTCCCAATACAATTCCCCTACTCCGCCCGGCTCCACAGTCGGGCTTACTTTTTTTCAGACAAAGCAACCCCGTCCAGCCCCCACCGGTCAAGCCCCCGAAATCCCCGTCCATTCATTTTCTTCCACCCATGCGTAACCTGCTTACTCTCGGCGCGGCGGCCCTGCTGCTTTCTGCCACCGGCTGCCACCGCAAGTGCCACGACCCGCAGCCCCAACCTCAGCCCCAGTGTTACGCCGGCACCGTAGTCGGCGACGCCTGCCTCGACGGCGTGCTCATCGAAGTGGACTCGGCTTCGGCCATTGGCCGGCCGGTCGGCACCATGGGCCGCAACGTCATCGCGGCCGTCAATTTTGCCGCCCTGGGCAACCTAAACCAGGTGGGGCAACGAGTGTACTTCAGCTACCGCAACGACCCCAGCCAGCAATTCCCCATGCGCGCCTGCACAGCCAACACCATTCGGCTGAACGTGCCGCATCTGGTGCTGGGCAACATCTCCACTACGCCCTGCGGCGGCCCCGCGCCCCGCTAAGGCGACCATTTTCCCCTTTTCCATCCTCCATTAAAAAGCCGCTCCTCTTTGAGGAACGGCTTTTTTGGTGGCGGTAAACCCTGGTTTGCTCACGCTCAAGCGGGCTCAGGCAGCCAGGGCATGAATCTGCTGGATAGCCTGGCGGGCGCTGGCTAGGGGCACTTCGCCGAGCAGGTTCAGGCGGTCGGCGCTGATGATTTCCAGGTCGGTAATACCCACGAAGGCCAGCACCTGCCGCAGGTAGGGCGTGGCCAGGTCGTAGGAACTGCCCACTTCTACCCCGCCCGAGGTCACCACCAGGTAGGCCTTCTTGCCTTCGAGCAAACCCTTGGGCCCCGCTTCGGAGAAGGAGAAGGTGAGCCCGGCCCGACAAATCAGGTCAATGTAGGATTTGAGGGCAGCTGGAATGCCGAAGTTGTAGATGGGCACGCCCAGCACCAGCACGTCGGCGGCCTGCAGCTCGGCTACCAGCTGGTTGGAGAAGGCCAGGGCCTGCTGCTGCTCGGGGCTGCGCTGCTCATCGGGAATGTAGAAGCCGCCAATCATCAGGTCGTTGACGAAGGGCAGGCTGGTAGCCACGTCGCGGTGCGTCACGTGCAGGTCGGGGTGAGCAGTGCTGAGCTGGGCTACGAGTTCGGCCACCAGCTTGCGGCTTACCGAAAGCTCGGTACGGCCGCTGGAATTTATCACAAGTGCTTTCATGTGAAGAAGATTAGGTGAGTTGATGAGCCAAAGACAAAGCACACTAACTTTTTGTTAGTGGTTACAAAAATGTTTACCACTTACCTTTACCTACCATTCCTTGAAGCCTAAGCACATGGCCGCGAAAAAAAAATTTGCGCATACCTGCCCCGTCCGCCACACCCTCGACCTGATTGGCGGCAAATGGAAGCTGCCCATCATCTTCCTGCTGCTGAGCGCCAGCAAGCGCTTCACCGAAATCGAGCGGGCCATTCCCGGCATCAGCGCCCGCATGCTCATCAAGGAGCTCAAAGACCTGGAGCAGCACCAGCTGCTCACCCGCACCGTGTACCCGACGGTGCCGTCGCACGTCGAGTACACCCTCACCGATGCCGGGCGCAGTCTAGCGCCCATGCTAAACGTAATGCACAATTGGGGCGCCGCCCATATGCAGGACCAAGGCCAAGTTGTGGCTCCCTGCACAGGCGAGCCGCTTACGCAAGAAGCCGCCGCATAGACGATGTAGCGCGGACTTTTAGTCCGCGAGTGCCAGGCAGCACCGTTTGCTAATTAAAAGTCTGTGCTCACAGCCGCAGGCTAAACGCCAGGGGCTCCACCACCCACTGCTGCTGCAGGCTGCTGTACACCGCGCGCACACCCGCTTCAATGGGCGTGCGCAGCCGCAGCACGTTGAACAGCACCGACACGTCGAGGCCCGCGTTGCGGTAGTTGAGCGTGCCCAGACCGGTGGGCAGCTGCACTTCGCCATGCGCAACATCAGCAAAAGCCGTGGCGCGCAGGCGCTGCACGTACAGCCAGCGGCCTAATGTCCAGTGCGTGTACGCCAGGGGCAGGTAGTAGTCGAAGCTGGCCGTTTGCAGGCGGTCGAAGCTGATGTAGGACTCGCCCCGCGGGAAGGCCACGGCTGCGGCAAACTGGTACTGGGCCTGGTCTTGCCACTGGTAGCCGGCCCGCAGCCGCAGGGCGTGGTGCCGCGCCAGCCCCGGCAGAAACAGGCTGCCCTGCGCTGCCCACTGCGTCGCCTGCAGGGCCGTGCCAAAGGGTGTGCCGCGCCAGCTGGCCTGCAGGCTGCCCCCACCGCGCGGCGCCACGTCGCGGGCGCTCTGCTTCAGCTGCGCCACGTAGCCGAAGGTCGACTGCAGCGCGTGCAGGGGCGTGTTGGGTCCCACCTCGGTGCGCCGCCGCAGGGGCAGGTCGTAGTCGAACACCTGCTCGTTGATGTAATAGGTGCCAATCGAAAGCGCCTGTAAATACTTCGAGCGGGTGAGCGTGAGCGGCAGGCGCAAGCCGGCCCGCAGACGGGCGTAGCGCCACTGGTCGCGCAGCACCTGGCTGCCCACCAGCAGGCTGGCGTCGCGGCCGCCGTAGGCGCCTTCCACGTCGGCCACCAGCGGCAGGGCCTGGTAGCTCAGCGCCCCGATGCCGCTGAAGGTGCGCTCCGTCTGGTCGTAGCCCAGGCCCGCAAAAATCTGGGTGGTATTCAGCAAGTCCTGGGAGCGCAGGCCCACGCTCACCTCGTCGCCCACCGGGCTTTGCACCACGCCCCAGCCAAACACGTTTATGGCGTGTGCCAGCCGCGAATACGGCCGCGCTTCATACTTCGTCCGGGCCGAATCCGGGGAGGCAAGCAACCGGGACACGGCCTTGCCGCCGGGCTCCCCGGCCGCCAGCTGCGGCACGTACACGGCCGGCGCTTCTGCCGTGGCCGTCGGCACCGCGTTCCAGCTCGACTCACGCAGGGCTGTTTCCACTATCCGGGCGCCGGTGGCGCGGTAGTCGTGAAACGCCAGGTACCCGCCATCCGACGACACGGCCGCGTGGTAGGCCCCCAGCGGCCGGCTAGTGATGCGGAAGGTCTGCCCACTGGTCAGGTGCACGGCGTAAATGTTGTCGATGCCCGACTGTGGGGAGTTGTAGAGCACGTAGTCGCCCCAGGGCTGGGGGTTAGTAAGGTTGACGTTGGCCACCGGCAAAACGTCGCGGCTATTGCCAGTGGATGGGTCCAGCACCACAATGGTTTTGCCGGACGGGCGCAGCGCCACGGCCACAATGCGGCCGTCGCGGGTCCAGCGGGGCTGCAGGTACAGGTCGTTATGCGGGTTGGGCAGCACCTGCTCCACGGCGCCGCTGCCCACGCTCAGCAACACCAGTGCGTGGTGGTAGCTGGCATCGGTTTGCACTGCCACCAGGCGCTGCCCATCGGCCGACAGCGCTGCGGCTGAATAGCGCCCGCCCTTGCCGATGCGCGTCAGCTTGCCCGTGCCCAAATCCAGCACTTTCAGCTCGGAATACACCTGCTGGCCCCAGCGCGGGTGCTTCCGAAACTCGGGCCACACCACCTTGTTGCCGCCTACGCTTAGCATTTCGGGCACGTTCAGCAGGCCCGGCACAAACACCTTTTGCTCGGGGCTGCGGCGGTGCAGCAGCACCAGCTGCGCAATGTCGCCCAGGCCGCTTTTCAGGGCCAGCACGGTGCTGTCGTTCACGTACTGCGGGTACTGGTACTGCGTGAACACCTTTTCCGTCGCCTTCACCCGCAGCTCCTGCCCGGGCGTGAAAGCCGGTTGCGCCCGCTGCTGTACCCGCCACGCCGAATCCAGCTCCTGCATGGTGCGGGCATAGAGCTGCTCTACGCTCAGACCGGTTGTCTTCTTAATGGCGTTGGAAAATGAAAAAGGGTAGAAAGGAAAGCGGTAGTAACGGTCCAGCACCCGGTCCCAGGCATCAGGGCCGTGGTGTACTTTGAGGTAAGACGTCAGAAAGTAGCCCAGCTCGTACCAGTTAGGCACGTTGTCGCGCAGGGAGCCATTCACCGCCTTCTGGTAGGAATACCGGCGGCCCTCCAGCAGGTTGGCCCGCAGGCCGAGGCTGAAGCCGGGAATGCGGCCTCGCCCGCTGCGGGTCAGGGCCGTTTCGGTGCCTACGGCGTCACCTTCAAAAAACCACTGCGGCACGCCCACCGCCGCAATGCCCAGCGCCTGCTCGCCAAACAAGGGGCCCAGCACCTTGCCTATCCCCTGCCGTGCCTTATCGAACTGCCCCACGTGGCGGAACTCGTGCACCGCCAGGCCGTCGAGCCAGTCCACCGTGCCCAGGTCCATGGCCTGCTGCGGGGTAATAAAGAACTCGGCGTGCCGCGGCAAAAACGTCACAAAACCATTGCTGACGGTGGTTTGCGCCTGCAGCACCACGCCGATGCGCGGCGCCTGCACGCCCAGCGAGGCCGTGCCGGGCCCGTGCACCTGCTCCAGGCGGCCAGCCGTCCGCTGCGCTGCCGAGTCGAGCCCGGCGGGGTAAATAACCCGGAAGTGCGGGGTGCGCACTTGCTGCCAGCGCAGCCCCGGCGGGTTCTGGTCGAGCACGGGCAGGCTCTGGCCCGCTGCTGGGGCCGTCAGCCCGGCCAGCACAGTCAACAATAGAAAACGACGCATCAGCAGAAGGGACAGAAAAACCACCGCCCGGCGGCGCATACGCAGGCCGGGCACGGACGTGGCAAATAAACAGCCGGCTCGGCTTACGCCCGTAGCGGAGCTGCTGTAGCAACTGGCTATGGCCTCGTGCAACCGCAAACCGCCGGTGCCGGTCAAGCCCGCAGATACCCCTTGTTTCACCTTTTTCCTTCCCAATAATGATAACCAAACTGCTTTCGGCCAGCCTGCTCCTGGGCTGCTGCACCCTGCTGGCCTGCCAGCACGAGCACGACTGCGACCCCGCCCCCAGCTGCTACAGCGGCACGGTGGTTGGCAACACCTGCATGGACGGCATGCTCATCGACATGGACCCTAGCTTTGGCATCGGCGCCCAGGGTCTGCTGCCCCGCGCCGGCCGACCTGATTCGCTGCTGGGCCAGCACGTGGTGGCCGTGGTCAACACCGACGAGCTGGGCCCGCTGCCCACCGTCGGCCAGCGCCTGTACTTCACCTATGTCAACGACCCCGACCGCCAGTGGAACATGCGCTGCTGCTTCGACGGCGACGGCGTGCGGGGCCAGGTGCCGCGCTTGGTGCTCAGCAACGTTTCCACCAGCCCCTGCCAGCAAGCACCCCGCACTGGCAAATAAGACCGTTGGCTGCACAAAAAAGCCCGCTTCTGGAGCAGAAGCGGGCTTTTTTATGGGCGAATAAACTTACATCTGTGCCAGCCAGGATTTGGCGGTTTCCAGGTCGTCGAAGGTGGCAACGACGGGGCTGCCGGCGGTGTACTGCAGTGTAAGGTCGGTTGATAGACGGCTGTAATGATTGGTGGAATACACCCAGGCAAAATACTCCAAACCTGCCTCGGCCATCATCGGAAACCACTGCGTACCAGCCCACTCGGCTGCCTCACTCCACATGTTGGTAACACGGGTGTTGTCGTTAAGCACTTTGCGGCTATGCTGTAGCCGCAGCAAGCGCAGCATTTCCAGGCAGCCGTGCTGCACCGTGCTCAGGTCCTGGTCGCCCTGCCAATCAGCAATAAGCCATTCGTGGAGGTGGTCGTACGTAATGATAATGTGGGGCTCTTCGAGCAGGATTTGCAGAGACATGCAGGCAGTGAACAGGAAGTGGGCCGCCTACGACAATCAACCCAAAAAGGATACATCGCCTGGCAAAATCTTGCAGCACGCCTGTTGCACACTACCAAAGTCCGACGGTACCTGCGTTTCGTAGGTCTGGCCTGACTGTAAGGAAGTCCGGCTACAGCCGTCTATCCGGCCGAACCCATTCACCTGTTTTCGCTGTTTAGCATTTATGAAAAAAATCGTGCAATCCGTGGCCAGCCTGGGCTTGCTGGCCTTTACCCTGGTGGCCTGCAGCTCGCCCCAGCCGGCTGAAGCGCAGGGCACCGCGCGCTCGACGGCGGGCTTTGCCCCGGCCGACCTCACCGGCTTGGCGCAGGCGACCTTCGCCGGGGGCTGCTTCTGGGCCCAGGAAGAAGCTTTTGAAGAAATCAAGGGCGTGAAGCAGGTGGTGAGCGGCTACGCCGGCGGCACCGTGCCCAATCCCACTTACGAGCAGGTAGCCGGCCAGAAAACTGGGCACACCGAGACGGTCAACATCTACTACGACCCCAAGGTGGTGAGCTACCAGACCCTGGCCGACATTTTCTTCCGCGCCTCGCACGACCCCACCCAGCTCAACCGCCAGGGCAACGACGTCGGGCCCGAGTACCGCTCGGCGGCCTTCTACCGCACGCCGGAAGAGAAAAAGATTCTCGAAGCCACCATTGCCCGCGTCAACGCCTCCAATGAGTGGGACGGCAAGGTGGTAACTCAACTACTGCCCTTCAAAGAGTTCTGGCCCGCCGAGGCTTACCACCAGGGCTACATGCGTCTGCATCCGAATGAGCCTTATATCGCCACGGTGTCGCAGCATAAAGTAGACCATGTGCGCAAGCTCTTCGCCAAGCAGCTGAAAAATCCGCTGTAGTCGCCGCAAGTACTTCAGCATGAATGCGGGGCCCAACTGTCAGGAAAAGACACATCTTTCTTTTGCTGATGGCTGGGCCCGGTTGTTCTTTTTTGGCTTCTGTTCGTTAAAGCAGCATGCCAACGCAGCCCGCCTATCTTTGAGAACAGCGGGTGCTTCGCCTTGCCTGTCTGCCGTATGCCTGCCCTCGCTGCTTCCGACTTTGAACTGCTGTTTGGCGCGCTGCCCACGCCCTGCGCGGTGCTGGCGGCCGACGGCCGGGTGCAGGCCCTGAATAAAGCGCTGGCGGCCCTGGTGCCCGAGGCCGCCGCGCTACCGGGCCAGTCCTTCGCCGTCCTGCACGCCGGGATGCTGGCGGCTGGCTCCGTGTTGCCCCGGCTCGAGCAATGCCAGGCGGCGCTGGCAGCCGCAAATACCAGCGTCCAACAAGTACTGCTACCGACGACGGAAAGCACCGTGGCCCCGGCCAGCCGCTACTGGCAGCTGACCCTGCAGCCGGTGTACGCCAGTGAAGCGGCCGGTGCCGAGCTGCGCTACCTACTGCTGCAGCTGCTTGATGTGAGCGAGCAGGTGGCGGAGGCCGGCGTCGAAGTACAGGAGCCGCTGCCTTCCCTGGCCGACGACCTGCCCCTGCTGCTGTGGACAACCAATGCCGAAGGCTTGGTGAACTACGCCAACCAGTCCTGGTGCGAGCAAACCGGTCTGACGCCGATGCAGACCTACGGCCGGGGCTGGCTGGCCGCCGTGCACCCGCACGAGCGGGAGCAGGTGGCCGCTCAGTGGCAGCACAGCCTTGCAAATGGGGAAAGCTGGGAAAGCACGTTTCGCCTCTGCCAGGGCCGCACGGGGCAGTACCGCTGGTACCTGGCGCGGGCCCAGCCCCAGCGCGATGCCGACGGCCGGATACAGCAGTGGCAGGCGTCGTTTACCGACATTCACTCGCAGCGCACGGATGCCCGCCAGCGGCGGCGGCGCCAGCGCCAGGCCAGCCGCCTGCTCGCCCAGCTCGACCAGCTGCCGCTGTACCTGGTGCTGATGCGGGGCCCGGCCCATGAGATTAGCTACGTATCAGGGAAAGCCTGTGCTTACCTCCCCGCCAATGCCACAGGCCGCCCCGCCGCCACGCTGGAGCCCGGCCTGGACCCAGCCATCATTGCTGCCTTCGATGAGGTGTACCTTAGTGGCCAGCCCCAACATCTGGGTCCGCTACCGGCTACGCCCCACCACGCACCCGCCGGAGCCGCTCCGCACTACCTCGATGTGACGGCCATGCCCCTGCGCGCCCCCGACGGCAGCATTGAAGGCGTGCTGATGACCGGCATCGACGTGACCGACCGGATGGCGGTGGAGCAGCAGATGGCGGCCATGACGGCCGAAACCCAGCGCCAGCTGGCTGCCAAGGAAGCCAAGCGGCGGCGCATTCTCGACCAGCTGCCTTCCTACATCGCCACTTACGAAGGCGACGACCTGCGCCTCACGTATCTGTCGCCAAACCACGACCAGCTGCTCGGCGGCCCCCGCGCCCAGCTGGGCCAAACCCTGCGCGAAGCCGCGCCCGAGCTGGCCGAGCAGGGCCTGGAGGCCTTGATGCGCGAAGTGTACGAAACCGGCCGGCCCCACCTGGCCTTCGAGCAGGAGCTGGAGTTTCTGGTGCCCGCCACGGGCCAGCGGCAGCAGCGCTTCCTCAACTTTGGCTACTACCCCCTGACCGACGATGCAGGGCAGTCCACCGGCATTCTGGCGTTTGCCCACGACGTAACCAGCCAGGTACTGGCGCACCGCCACGCCGAAGCTCTGCAAGCCGAGGCCCGTGCCGCCGACCAGCGCCTGCGCCTGATGACGGAAAGCCTGCCCCTCATCAGTTACATCAGCCGGGCCGATGCGGCCGTGACGGAATATTTGTCGCCGCAGTGGTTTGAATACACTGGCACTAATCCGTCCAGCGAGAGCTTTGGCACCGAGTGGGCCCGCGCCATTCATCCCGACGAGCTGGCCGAAGTAGTGGCTTCTTTCCAGCTGGCCATGCGGGAGCGCCAGCCCTGGACGCAGGAGCTGCGCCTGCGCCGCCACGACGGGCAATACCGCTGGCACCTGACCCGCTCGGTGCCCGAAATTGATGCCGCAACCGGCGAGCTGCTGCGCTGGTACGGCTCCACGACCGACGTGCACGAGCTGCGCGAAGCCCGGCACCAGCTCGAAGCCAAGGACCAGCAGCTCAGCCAGATTCTCAGCCAGGCACCGGCGCTGATTGCCACTATGGAAGGCCCCGAGCACCGCTACGCCTTCACCAACCCCGGCTACGATGCGCTGGTGAGCCACCGCGCCCGTCTGGGCCGCCCGGTAGCCGAATGCCTGCCCGAGCTGGTGGAGCAAGGCTTCATTGAGCTGCTGGATAAGGTGTACCGCACCGGCGAGCCTTACAGCGGCCGGGAGGTAGCCCTCGACCTCATCGACCCGGCCACGCAGCAGCGGCAGGAAGCTTACGTCGACTTCAGCTACCAGCCGCTGCGCAGCAATGCGGGCGCTATCACCGGGGTGCTGGTATTTGCCGTGGATGTGACCAAGCAGGTGCTGGCCCGCCAGCAGGCCGAGCAGCTACAAACCGACTTTCGCTTCCTGGCCGAAAGCATTCCGCAAATGGTTTGGACCTTGGATGCGAATGGACGCTTAAGCTTCGTCAACCAGCGCTGGATTGAGTACACCGGACAAGACCTTGCTCAAACCCAACAGGGCGGCTGGAGCGAAATTATGGCGCCGGAGGACCGGGCCAAGGTGCGCAACCGGTTTCTGGCTCATCTGGCCGCTGGCCAGCCCTACAGCGAAGAAAGCCGCATGCGCCAGCATTCCGACGGGCAGTACCGCTGGTTTTTGCACCGGGCCGTGCCCCTGCACAACGAGCAAGGGCAGGTGGTGCGCTGGTTTGGCACCAGCACCGACGTGCATGAGCAGCATGAGCTGCAGGAACGCCTGCGCGAAAGCGAAGCACAATTCCGCTTCCTGGCCGAAAGCGTACCCCAGATACTTTGGACGGCCCGCCCCGACGGTTGGGTGGACTACTACAACCAGCACTGGTTCAACTTCACGGGCCTCGACATGGAGCAGTCGGCCGGGGCGGGGCGCGAGCTGATTCTGCACCCCGATGACCTGCCCAGCTACTTTGAGCACTGGAACGAGTCGTTGCGCACCGGCAAGCGCTACCAGGTTGAATACCGCTTCCGCCGCCACGACGGCCAATACCGCTGGTACCTGGGCCGGGCCGAGGCCATGCGCGACGACGCGGGCAACATCGTGAAGTGGATTGGTACTTGCACCGACATCCACGAGCACAAGCTGGCCCAGCAGCGCCTTGAAGAGCAGAATGCTGCCCTGATGCGCACCAATCAGGACCTGGACAACTTCGTGTACACCGCTTCGCACGACCTCAAGCAGCCCATCAACAACATGGCGGGCATCTTCGAGGAGCTAACGCGCACAGCTTACTTCCGCGACCCGGACGCCATCAAGCTCATCGTGTACTTCGAGCGGGCCCTGAAGCAGATTTACGATACCATTGAGGACCTGAGCGCCATTGTGCAGGTGCAGCGCCAGCAGGGCGAAGTGGCGGCCACCGATGTGCCGCTGGCCCCACTCACGACCGAAATAATCAACTCGGTGCACGACCAGGTAACGCAGCTGAACGCCACTTTCGAGCTGGACTTCGACACCTTCCCCACCCTGCACTTCGTGCGGCCCAACCTGCAGAGCGTACTCTACAACCTCATCAGCAACTCGCTGAAATACGCGGCCCCCGACCGGCCGCCGCACATCCGGGTGGCCTGCCGGCCCGATGCCGTGACCGGCCGCCCGGTGCTGATGGTGCAGGACAATGGCCTGGGCATTGATATGGTACGCTACGGCCCCCAGCTTTTCCAGCTGTTCCGCCGCTTTCATACCCACGTCGAAGGCTCCGGCATGGGGCTCTACCTCGTCAACCGCATTGTGCAGAACCACGGCGGCCGGCTGGAAGTGGATAGCACAGTTGGACAGGGCACTACTTTTCGGCTGTTTCTGTAGCCCGCTGCCGCAGTGCGGGTCCTGGGTGTACTGGCTCGGCCGCCAATGGTGCATTCTCCGCTTATTTCGCAAGCATCAACCGGCGCCTCAGCCCGTCCTTAGGTTTGCTCCGGCACTCGTTACGCTTCCTTTCCGCATGAGTCAATCTACGTCTACCTCGCGCAGCGCCCCAGCGCTGCTTTTGTCCAAGCTGCCCGATGTGGGCCTCAGCATTTTCGCCCAGATGACGCAGCTGGCCCAGGAAACCGGGGCCATTAACCTGGCCCAGGGCTTTCCCGACTACGACCCTCCGCAGGAGCTGCTGGAGGCCCTGGCGCACTATGCCCGCACGCCCGGCTACCACCAGTATGCCCCCATGCCCGGCCTGCCGCGCCTGCGCGAAGCCATTGCCGCCCAGGTAGCCCGCCTGCAGGCCGATGCCCCTGCGCCGGACCCGGCCACGGAAATCACCATCACGGCCGGCGCCACTGAGGGGCTGTATGCGGTGCTGGCGGCCGTGGTGCGCCCCGGCGACGAAGTGGTGGTGCTGGAGCCGGCCTACGACCTGTACGGGCCGGCCATCCGGCTGCAGGGCGGCGTGCCGCGCTACGTTCGCATGCCCGCGCCGGAGTTTCGGCCTGACTGGGACGCGCTACGCCGGGTGCTTTCCACCCGCACCCGGCTGGTGATAGTGAACACACCCCACAACCCCAGCGGCGCCCTGTTCACGGCGGCCGACTGGGCCGAGCTGCACCGCCTGCTGGCCGGCACCGACGCTTTCGTGCTCAGCGACGAAGTGTATGAGCACCTGGTATTCGACGGGGCGCGGCACATCAGTGCCCGGCAGCATGCGGGCCTGCGCGAGCGCAGCTTCGTGCTCTCGTCGTTTGGCAAAACCTACCACGCCACCGGCTGGAAAGCTGGCTACTGCATTGCGCCGCCGGCTCTGACTACCGAGGTACGGCGCGTGCATCAGTTTCTCACCTTCAGCGTGAGTACACCCACGCAGCACGCCCTGGCCGACGCCCTGGCCGCCGACCCCGACGATGCCCACGCCCGCAGCCTGGCGGGCTTCTACCAAGCTAAGCGCGACCAGTTCCGGCAGCTGCTGGCGGGCCCCGATTGGGAGCTGCTGCCTGTGCCGGGTGGCTACTTTCAGCTGGCGCGCCACCGGACTTTTGCGGGAGGCAGCGACCTGGCCCTGGCCCAGCAGCTGGCCCGGGAGCAGGGCGTGGCTGTGGTGCCTGTTTCGGCTTTCTACCACGACGGCTACGATGAAGGAATAGTGCGCTTCTGCTTCGCCAAGCAAGCCCAAACGCTGACAGCCGCCGCCGAGCGTTTGCGGGGCGGGAGTTGGTAAAGTGCGAATTATGTTGGACCTTTACTGGAAATAGTTATACTAGCCGCGTATACAATTATACTCCATCCTTGCTAATGAATGACTTAACCGTTTCACTGATACAAACGGACCTCCACTGGCAAGATGCTTCGGCCAATCGTGCTACCATGGACCAGTGTCTGGAGCAGATATCCATGCCCACGGACCTGATTGTGCTGCCCGAGATGTTTACCACTGGCTTCAGCATGGACGCGGCAGCCCTGGCCGAGCCCATGGATGGCCCCACGGTGGAGTGGATGCGCGCCCAGGCAGCTGCCCACGACGCCGTGCTTACCGGCAGCGTCATCATCCGGGAAGGCAGCACGTTTCACAACCGCCTGCTGTGGGTGCGCCCCGATGGCAGCCTGAACTACTACGACAAGCGCCACCTCTTTACGCTGGCCGGCGAGCAGCATGTGTACACCGCCGGCCAAAGCCGTCTGGTAGAAGAATGGCGCGGCTGGCGCATCTGCCCGCTGGTGTGCTACGACCTGCGCTTCCCGGTGTGGAGCCGCAACCAGGCCCTGCAGCCCTACGACCTGCTGCTGTACCTGGCCAACTGGCCCGCCGTGCGCCGCAATGCCTGGAACTGTCTGCTCCGCGCCCGCGCCATTGAAAACGTGAGCTACACCCTGGGTGTGAACCGCATCGGCCACGACGGCCACGGCCAGGAATACGCCGGCGACTCGGCCCTGATTGACATGCGCGGCGACTACCTGCTGCAAGCCGGTAACCTGCAGTCCTGCATCACCCGCACCCTGCGCCGGGCCGAGCTGGAAGACTTCCGCAGCAAGTTCACCGCCCTGCAGGATGCCGACGATTTTGAGCTGACCAATACCCTCAGCCTGCAGCCGCATACAGTGTAAGGCAGCCCTCAGCGGAAAATTGAGTTGCGAACTGTAGAGACGCATACTTACGTCCCGTCGTTGAACGATACCAGCAGAATGGTCAACTAGCCAGGTAGATTGTAGAGACGCAATATTTTGCGTCTCGTCGTTGAACGATACCAGCAGAACATTCTAATGGCGCATTCCCGGAGACGCAAAATATTGCGTCTCTACATCGTTCTGAGAGGAACACAGTACCAATAAAAAGCCCGTGGCTCTCAAGCCACGGGCTTTTTTGTCAATTATACGCTTCTAGCGCACCATCAGGCGCTGCACGGCCACGGTGCCGTCGCTGCCTTCGGCCCGCACCAGATAGATGCCGGCCGCCAGACCAGTCAAATCCAACGTGTGGCGGCGGGCGGCAGTGCCGGAAGCGCGCAGCTCACGGCCGGTCAGGTCGAGTAGATGAATGCGGGATGGCGTCGCTGTTTCGATGATAGCCGCCGCTGTGGCGGGGTTGGGATATACGCTCAGGGCCAGGGCGCGGGCGGCTTCGGAGCGGGTGCTGCTGGCGAAGCGGTTGCGGGTGCCGTAGCTCATCACCCCACCCGACTGCATGCCCAGGAACAGTTCGGGGGCGCCGTCGCCGTCGACGTCGGCTGCGGCCAGGTTAGTATGCACGTTGTAACCCTTGCCCAGCGCGGTATTTTCGTACTGCCCGGTTACGCTGTTGTAATACACGTCGGTACGCTCCAAAAAGGTGTTGGACTGGGCGCGGTAGTTGGTGAACAGCCGCAGCGTGCCGGAGTTGTCGGCCGTTACCAGGTCGGGGTAGCCGTCGCCGTCGAAGTCGGCCACGGCCGCGCTCAGGTTGCGGGGCCGGCCGCCGTTGGCGCGAATGCCGCCAAAGTCGTTATCAACCAGCACGAACATGCTGTCGATGGGGCCGCGGCCGCGGTTGCGGAAGTAGCGCAGCGACATGCCCGGTTCCCGCGTTTCGTCGGTGCCCACCAGCAGGTCCACATAGCCGTCGTTGTCGACGTCCGTGAAACAGGGCTTGTCGCCACGGGCATAAGGTAGGATGCCGGTTCCCGTGGGTCCCTGCCCTTTAAAGCTATTGATGCTGGCCAGGTCGAAAGCTGCCGGCTGCCCCGCGGGCGCTGTGTTCAAGAGAAAAAATATTTCATTGCCCCCGAAATACCAGGCTGAGAAAACCAGGTCGAGTCGACCGTCACGGTTTAGGTCGACCAGGGAAGGTTTCAGGCCTTCATACGGGCCCGCCGTCAGCCCCAGGTAGTCATCGGTGACGAGGCTGAATATCGGGCGGGTGCGGGTGCCCACGTTGCGATAGTAGCGCAGGCTGGCGCGGTACACGCCGTTCACGTTGTCGGCCAGGTTGCCAATCAGCATGTCGGGCAGGCCGTCGCCGCTGAGGTCGCCAAAGGCCGGAGCAGCGCCTTCACTCACGTCAATCATGTCGTTTTGCAAGAAGACGGCGGGGGTGCCAAAGGCCGGTGCCCCACTGGCGGCCGTGTTGGGGTACACATGCACTGCGTTGCGAAGGCTGACCCGGTCGGCCAGGTTGTCGAACATGTTGGGCGCCGTTAGCAGGTCGGCGCGGCCATCGAAGTTGACATCGAGCGAGTAAGCTGCCGGAAAGCCATTAACCCGGACCGGGCTGGCCGCCGGGAACGTGGACGTAGCCGCCGCGGTACGGAAGCTGGCAGTCTGGGCATTGCCCTGGTTGAGCAGGCGCACCAGCTCGGGGCAGCCGTCGCGGTTGTCGAGCACGTCCTGGTCACCATCGCCATCGAGGTCGACCAGCAGGATGTTGTGGCCGGGGGTATGCACGGGCTGGCGGGGCACCGCTACGCAGTTGGCCTGGCCACTTTCGCGGTAGTTAGCGCAGCCGCCGCAGGCTTCAATCTGCCCCCAGAAGCCGGAAGCCTGGCTAAACGTGAGGGCCCCGCCGCAGCTGCCAGGCGAGGTGTTGAGGTAAAGCTCCATCACGGTGGAACCCACAAAGTCGTAAGTAACGATGTCGAGCTTGCCGTCGCCGTTCACGTCCTTGACGTCGGGCATGTTGTATCCGCCCACTACCAGGTTGATGGTGCTGCTGTTTGAGCCGATGGTGAAGCGGACCTGGTTGGTAGCCAGCGTGAAGCTAGGCCGGCCATTGGGTCCGGGCACGTTGCGGAACACCCGGATGTCGCTGCCGTTATCGGTAAACAAGTCGGCGCGACCGTCACAGTCGTAGTCGCGCAGCAGCACCCAGTTGATGAGGTCGTCGGGGAAAAGGCTGATGTACTGCGGGGCAAACTGCCAGCGGCGCCCGCTGCCACCGGGAATGGCCTCATTGAGGAAAGTGTAGACCCGGGAGCTTTCGCGGTCGAACACAAACAGGTCATTTTGCCCGTCGTTGTTGAAGTCGATGCTGCTGAACTGCGGCGTGTTCAGGCCGCCGACCCAGGCCTGGCGCAGGGTGTCGGCGCCCTGAACCACTTTCGCCGCCGGGCGAAACTCAAATCCAAACCCGGTACCCGGCTGGGCCCTGGCCGCCAGGCTCAGCGACAATAAACCGATGGCAACAGCGTAACGACGAAGCATATAACGAAAAGTTTGTGCGAAAGAAAAAGGATAATATCAGCCTAGACCGGCCGGCCCCTTGAATAGTTTCTGTGAGCACGGCCACCTGCTGCCAAGGCGATGGCAAAGGCGCGTGGCAGCTTACAAAAATCAGGCCTTACTTCGCAGAAATTTACGCTTCTTCAGCCCCGCACCTTATGTCGCTCTACGCTCAGTACCTGGCCGCCCAGGGCCAGGTCAGCACCGACTCCCGCCAGCCCCAGCCGGGCACTCTGTTCTTTGCGCTGAATGGCCCCAGCTTCCGGGGCGCCACATTTGCCCCCCAAGCCCTGGAAAAAGGAGCCAGCCATGCCGTGGTCGACGATGCAGCCCTGGCGGCCACCGACCCGGCCCGCTATACTTATGCCGCCGACCCGCTGCAGGCCCTGCAGGAGCTCGCCCGGGAACACCGCCGGCGTATGAATATTCCGGTGCTGGCCGTGACCGGCTCCAACGGCAAAACCACGACCAAGGAACTGCTGACGGCCGTGCTGGCCAGGAAATACCGGGTGCTGGCCACCATCGGCAACCTTAACAACCACATCGGCGTGCCGCTCACCCTGCTGCGCCTGCGCCCGACTGAGCACGAGTTTGCCATCATCGAGATGGGCGCCAACCACCAGGGCGAAATTGCGGCCTACTGCCAGTGGGCCGAGCCCACGCACGGCCTTATCACCAACATCGGCAAGGCCCACCTCGAAGGGTTTGGTGGGCAGGAAGGCATTGCCAAGGGCAAGGGCGAGCTGTTCCGCTACCTGGAGGCGCACAACGGCTCGGCCTTCGTAAACACCCTGGACCCGCGCTTGCCAGGTATTGCGGCCGGCGTGCCCCACACCCTCAGCTACCCCGGTCCGGCCGACAGCTACCCGGCCACGCTGCTGGCCGCCGACCCAGCCCTGGCCCTGCGCCTGAGCGATGGCACCGAAGTAGCCGCGCAGCTCACCGGCGACTACAACTTCCCCAATCTAGCTGCCGCCGCCGCCGTCGGCCAGCACTTTGGTGTACCTACTGGTGACATTGCCGCGGCCCTGGCTCAGTATAACCCGCAGAACAACCGCTCGCAGCTGATGCGCACGGCCAAAGGCAACGAGCTGGTGCTCGACGCCTACAACGCCAACCCCAGCAGCATGGCCGCTGCACTGCGCAGCTTTGCCACCCGCCCCCTGGCCGGAGCGCAGGGCAAGCTGGTGGTGCTGGGCGACATGTTTGAACTGGGCGACGAAAGTGTGGCCGAGCACCGCGCCCTGGGCCAGTTGCTGGCCTCGCTGCCACTTCCTGCCGCCCTGCTCATTGGCCCTCAAATGGCCGAAGCCGCGTCCCAGGGCACATTCCAGCATTTTCCAACTAAAGAAGAAGCTGCTACCTGGCTGCGTCAGCACCCAATAGCAAACCAGCAGGTATTGGTGAAAGGCTCCCGCGGCATGGCCCTGGAAACCCTGGTAGAGCTGCTGTAGCCATTTACCAATTATCATTTAACAATTAACAGTTGTTCTGAAGTCCTGGCATACTTGGTCTGCAGAACGACTGTTAAATGGTAAATGGCAACTGTTAAATGAAAAATGGGCTGTCCAGCTCCGCCAGTGTAGGCAGAATGGCGTCTTTGGGCGAGATGACGGGGTTTTCTATTTCCCAGTTGATGCCCAGGGCGGGGTCGCTCCACAGCAGGCCGCCCTCGCTGGCGGGGGCGTAGTAGTTGGAGCACTTATAGAGAAAGAGGGTGTTTTCCTCCAGCGCTGTGAAGCCGTGCGCAAAGCCGGCGGGCACGAATAGCATATTGCCCGTGGCCTCGGTCAGCTCCACCATTACGTGCTGCCCGTAGGTAGGCGAACCGCGGCGGATGTCCACTACCACGTCGCGGGCACGGCCTTGGGCCACGCGCACCAGCTTGGCCTGCGCGTGCGGCGGGCGCTGGAAATGCAGCCCGCGCAGCACGCCCGGCTGCGACTTGCTTTGGTTGTCCTGCACCCACTCCAGGTTGGCGGGCAGGCCCAATTCCTGCATCAAGCGGGCGCTGAAGGTTTCGTAGAAGATGCCCCGCGGGTCGCCGAACAGGCGCGGCGTAAACTCAAGCAGCCCCGGCAGGGCAAAGGATTTCACTTGCATCAGAATCAGAAATTAAGATTTGCGCACCTCGGCTACCGCGGCCAGGTACTTCTGCAGCACTATCTGCTCGTCGAATTTCGTCTGGGCCAGTTCCCGGCTGGCCCGGGCCATGCGCTCTAAATCGGCGGCGGGCAGCTGCAGCACCTGCAGCATCTTGGCGGCCAGGTCGGAACCCGAGCGCACCTGGCAGAGGTAGCCGTTGTAGCCGTCCACCACGGTTTCGCGGCAGCCAGGTACGTCGGTGGTCACGATGGGCTTGCCGCAGGCGGCGGCTTCAAGCAAGGTTTTGGGCGTGCCTTCGCGGTAGCTGGGCAGCACCACGCAGTCGGCCCGGTGCAGGTGGCTGGCCACGTCGTCGGAGCGGCCCAGGTACTCGATGTCGCCGCTTTTCAGCCACTCCTCAAACGTAGCGCGGGGCACGCCCACCCCGCCGGCTTCGTCGAGGCCGCCCAGCAGCTGCAGGCGGGTGCCGGGCACGGCTTCGCGCACGATGCGGGCCGCTTCGAAGTATTCGACCACGCCCTTTTCGTACAGCACGCGGGCCACCATCAGAAACACAAAAGGCTGCTGCCGGGTGAAAGCCACCGCGGGCTTAAACCGGTTTACATCCACGCCCGAGCCGGGCAGCACGTCGGTAATCTGCCGCCGCACCAGGCCGTGCTCCAGAAACAGCTGCTGGTCGTCGCCGTTCTGAAAAAACACCTTGTGCGGAAAGCGGAACGCAAAGCGGTACAGGCCCAGGGCCACCTTGCTCACGAAGTTCTTGACGATAAACACCGTACCCAGACCGCTCACGTTGTTGATGCTGGGGATGCCCGCCAGGCGGGCTGCAATGCTGCCGTAGATGTTGGGCTTGATGGTGTAGTGCAGCACCACATCGGGTTTTTCGCGCCGGTAAATCTGGTAGAAGCGACGGGTGAGCAGGGCGTCCTTTATGGGGTTGGTGCCCTTGTTTTCCATCAGAATGGGCACGTAGCGGCAGCCGAGCTCAGTTTCCAGCCGCTGCGAGTAGTCGTCGGGCGGCGCAATTGCCAGCACCTCGTGGCCCGCGGCCTGCAGGGCCCGCACCAGGCTGGCCCGAAAATTCCAGATGTTCCAGCTTGTGTTGATTACAATGGCGACGCGCACGTAGGGAAAGGGTGAATGAGCAATAAGGAAGGGACTCGAAGCGCAAAGGTCGGCATTACGGCGCGTTAGCCGGCACAGTTGAAATGCCGGGCTATTGCGCGCGGCCTTTTTGGGAATAAACCGGAACTTTGCGCCCGGCCAGAACCCTATGACTGTATGAATTTTCGCCTTGCGTCGCTGTGCTTGTTTTTTTCGGTGAGTGTGCTGCCGGTGGCCGTGGCTGGTCCGCCTGCTACGGGCCAGGTGTTGTACCAGAAGAACTGCGCGCGCTGCCACGGGGCCGACGGCCGCAAGGGCCTGAACGGTGCCCACGACCTCACCAAGAGCAACCTCAACGCTTTCGGCCGAACTTTCCTGGTGAGTAATGGGCTGGGCAAGATGCCGTCCTTTAAGAAGGCGCTGACGCCAGCCCAAATAGACCAGGTAGTAGCGTATTCCCTTACCCTGAAGTAGGCAAATGCGGTAGTTTTTCTACATTGCTGCGGTATTTTCAGCTTCCGACCGCATGCTCAAGCGTTTACCTTTTTTCCTGCTGCTCGTCCTGATTCTGGGGGCTAGCCAGGCCCGGGCCCAGGGCAAGCGCAACCGGGCCTTTTTACTCGACTCGCTGCGGCGGCAGGCCCGGCAGCACCCCACCGACTCGTTCGGGGCCCGCGCCATTACGCAGATGTCGGAAATCTGGCGTCGCTCCAACCCCGACTCGGCCGTGGCCTACGCCCGGCGCAGCATCAAGGTGGCGCGGCCCTATCCGCGGCTGGCGGTACTGTCCTACAACATGCTGGCCATTGCCGAGTACTACCGCGGCGGCTACCCCGCCGCGCTGGCCGCCTTCGACAGCGCCTATCTGCTGGCCCGCGCCGCCAACGACCCGCGCCAGATGGGCGAAATGAAAAACAACCGCGCCAACGTCTACATAGAGCAGGGCAACTACGCCGCGGCCCTGGAAAACTACCAGCAGGCGCTGGCTATCCACGAAAAAGCCGGGCAAACCAGCAGCGCCGCCATGACCATGGGCAATATCGGCTATGCCTACAAAGACATCGGCGACTACGACCGGGCCCTGGAGTACTTTTTCCGGTCGCTGCGGTCATACGAGCAGCAGCTGCAGGTGCCCAGCCTTACGGGCGTAAACCGCCGCATAGTGCAGGAGGCTCTGGTGCAGGACTACAATTACATTGGGGAAACGTATAAGAAGCTGAAGAGCTGGGCCAAAGCCCGCGAGTACTTTACCAAAGCCATGGCGTTTTATGAGCAGCGCGCCATTAGCGAAGGCAAGGCCGCTACCCTGCGCAACCTGGCCGAGGTGGACGCCGCCACGGGGCGCCTGAACGAGGCCGTGCGGCAGCTGCGCGAAGCCCTGGCCATTCACGAGCGTACCCACGACGTGATGGAAACCGCCTCAGCCCACGCCAGCATCGGCGAGCTGCTGCAGCAGCAGGGCCAGCCAGCCGCGGCCATAGCCGAGTTTGAGCAAGCTGTGGCCATGAACCGCAGCATCCATAACGTGCGCAGTCAGGCCACCGCCTTTATGGGCTTGGCCGCCGCCCGCATTGCGACCGGCAGCCTGCCGGCCGCGCGCCAGGCTCTGGACAGCGCCCGGGTGTATGTGCGCCAGACCGGTTCCAAGCAGAATTACCGCCAGTACTACGAAACCGAGAGCAACTACTTCGCCCGGGCGGGCGACAACCAGCGGGCCCTGACCAGCTACCGCCTGTATTCCGCCTATAAAGACAGCCTGGTAAACGCCGACAACGTGAAGGCCATGGCCGACGTGGCCGTGAAATACGAAACTGACAAAAAGGAGCAGCTGCTCAAGCTCAACGAGCAGCAGCTGAAGCTGCAGGAGGCCAAAATCAGCCGCCGCAACCTGCTCATCTGGGCTATTGTGGCGGGCGTGCTGGCGCTGGCGCTGCTGGCTTACTCCTACTACCGGCGCTACCGCCTGCAGCAGCAGGCCCGGCTGCAGCAGGCCATTCTGGAGCAGCAAAGCCTGGCCACCAGGGCCGTGCTCGACGCCGAGGAGAAAGAGCGCCGCCGCATTGCCCTGGACCTGCACGACGGTGTGGGCCAGGTGATGAGCGCGGCCAAAATGAACCTGGCGGCCATTGAGGAAGAAATACCCTTTGGCGACGCCGACCAGCGGCTGGCCTTCCGCAACGCCCTGCAGCTGGTGGACGAAGGCTGCCGCGAGGTGCGGGCCGTGTCGCACAGCATGATGCCCAATGCCCTGCTCAAGGCCGGGCTGGGGGCCGCCATCAGGGAGTTTCTCGACCAGATTGACCACCGCGTGCTGAAAATCAACCTGCTGACGGAGGGCTTAAACGAAAAGCTGGATTCCAACACCGAAACCGTGCTCTACCGCGTGGTGCAGGAGTGCGTCAACAATGTCATTAAGCATGCCCAGGCCAGCCAGCTCGACCTGAGCTTGCGCCAGGAGCCCGACGGCATCTCGGCCATGATTGAAGACAACGGCCGCGGCTTCGACACCCGCGACCGCAGCAAGTTCGAAGGCATCGGCCTGAAAAATATCCAGTCGCGCCTGGCACTGCTGGGTGGCAGCGTCGAATGGAGCTCCCAACCCGGCCGCGGCACCGCCGTTGCCGTATTTGTGCCTACAGCCAAGCCGCAGTAAGGGCACTGGCTGCTGCCGCACTTCTTCTGACCTTTGCACGCACCCGCTGCCCCCGCGGGGCACTTCGAACGCATTTCCCATGGCTAAAAAACCATCTTCCGGCGGCCGCAAACCCGGCGGCAGCACCCGCCACTTCGGCGCCACCGACAACGTAAAGGGCCGGGCCGGCCGCCTGCTGGCCCGCTCAGCCGACAACGGCACCTACGCCACGGCCCAAGAGCAGGAAACGGCCGTGCTGGTGAGCGTGCCGCCCCGGCGCCAAACCGATGCCCAAACCCAGGAATACCTCGACGAACTGGCGTTTCTGATTGAAACGGCCGGCGCCACCGCCACCAAGCGCTTCGTGCAGCGCCTCGAAAAGCCCGACATCCGCACCTACGTGGGCGAGGGCAAGCTGGCCGAAATCAAGGCATACGTGCAGCACGAGGGCACCAGCATGGTGGTATTCGACGATGACCTGTCGCCCTCCCAGCTGCGCAACCTGGAGGCCGAGCTGCTGGTGAAAATCGTGGACCGCTCCCTGCTCATTCTCGACATCTTTGCGCTGCGGGCCAAGTCGGCCACGGCCCGCACCCAGGTCGAGCTGGCTCAGTACCAGTACCTGCTGCCCCGCCTCACCGGCCTCTGGACGCACTTAGATAAGCAGCGCGGCGGCGTGGGCATGAAAGGCCCGGGCGAAACCGAGATTGAAACCGACCGCCGCGTGGTGCGCGACCGGATTGCCTTCCTCAAGGAGAAGCTTGAAGAGCTGGACAAGCAAAGCCAGACCCAGCGCAAGTCGCGTGGCGGGCTGGTGCGCGTGGCGCTGGTGGGCTACACCAACGTGGGCAAAAGCACCCTGATGAACCTGCTGGGCAAGGCTGAAGTGTTTGCCGAAAACAAGCTCTTTGCGACCGTGGACGCCACCACGCGCAAGATTGTGCTCGAACAGACACCCTTCCTGCTGTCCGATACCGTCGGGTTTATCCGCAAGCTGCCCACCCGCCTGATAGAAAGCTTCAAAAGCACCCTGGATGAGATTCGCGAGGCTGACCTGCTGCTGCACGTGGTCGACATCTCCCACCCCGGCTTTGAGGAGCAGATTCAGGTGGTGAACGACACGCTGGCCGACATTGGCGCTGCCGACAAGCCTACCCTGTTGGTGTTCAACAAAATCGACCGCTACCAGCCCGACGATCAGCAGGACGACCCATTTGGCGAAGTGAAGGAAGCTGAGGACGACGGCAGCGCGCCTCGCCCGCCGCTGCAGCAGTTGCAGGCCACCTACATGGCCAAGCTGCACGACCCGGTGGTGTTCATCTCCGCCGAGCAGCGCACCAACATCGACGAGCTGCGTGAGCTGATTGTAAAACGCGTCGTGGCCCTGCAAGAGGTGAAATGGTGAGATGGTGAGTTGGCTGCGCCCGCTAGCAGAACATCATACTCACCATCTCACAATCTCACCGCCTGCCACCATAGTTCAGGTTTTCGCGTATGGGTCAGGGCCTGCTTTTCGGTGGGCCCTTTCTTTATGCTTACCCGCCGCCTACTCGTCACCTCTTTGCTGGTTTCCGGCTTTGCCGCCCGGGCCCAGGACGTGCCCCGCACCTTTCCACCCGCCACGCCGCTGGATAGCGCCATGTCGCGCTCCGATGCCCAAACCTTTGCCAACCCTTCCGTGCTCGGCATGGGCCCCAGCAAGGGCCTGATTGTGCGCTACGAGCGGATGCCCAACTTCAAGGTCAACTCCAAAGCAGAAGTGGTGGGGCTGAGTGACTACAACACCGACGCCACCAAAAACGCCCGCCTGTCCATCAAAGGCTACATTCCGGCTTGGAACCGCCCCCACCTGAAGCTGGTAGTAGGCCTGAGCTACGAGCGGGAAGAATTCAAATTCACCGAGCCCACCAGCGGCTATCAGCTGCACGACAACATCGAAAACAAAGGCCTGAAAAGTACCGCCGCGCAGCTGGCCATCATCCGGCCCGTGGACGAGGTGCACTGGTACCTGGTGCGGGTGAAGGGCGAGCTTAGCGGCGACTACACTTCTGAAGAGCTGACCCGCAGCGACTATCTGCGCTACTCAGCCGAAGCGTTTTACGGCTGGAAGCGCAGCCCGCGCTTTTCCTGGGGCCTGGGCTTTCAGTACGGCTACACCTTCGGGCGACTCAGTATCTACCCGGCCCTGATTTACAACCGCACCTTCAACGACCGCTGGGGCGTGGAGGCGCTGTTTCCGGCCCGCGTCACGCTGCGCCGCAACTTCTCCGACCGCTCCATTTTCTACACCGGCTACTCTGTGGATGGACTCAACTACATCATCCGGCTGCGCGACCCGCTGGTGCGCCGCAGCGCCGATGGCAGCCTCGACGCCAGCAAAACGCCCCTGCAAACCCTGGAGCTGCGCGAAACCGAAGTCAAATTCCGCCTGCGCTGGGAGCACGAGCTGCTGAGCTTCCTCTGGGCCGGGGCCGAAGCCGGCTACCGCTACAACTACAGCTTCGACGCCTTCGACCGCACCAACGCCGACCGCGAGAAAATCATCAGCACCCAGCTAGGCGGCGCGCCCTACGCCAGCCTGGAGCTGTTCATCACCCCGCCGCGCAAGCTGCTGGAAAAGGCCGGGGTGAAGCGGTAGGCTTTTTTAGTTAAAAGTGAAGAGTTAAAAGTTAGAAGCCGTTCTGGCTTTAACTTTTAACTCTTCACTTTTAACTTTTTGGTCTAGCGCCGTTTCAGGCTTTTCAGCCACTTATAGCTCGCCTCCTGCGCTCGTACCGCGGGAAGGCCGGGTTCGGGGCGCAGGTAGTTATTGTCGAAGTCGCGGGCTTTCACGTTGTCCTGGCGCTGCAGGTCGAGCAGATGGCGCACTTCGGCTCGTATGCCGTCATCGAGCAGCGGAAAGGCCACTTCCACCCGGCGGTCGAGGTTGCGGCTCATCCAGTCGGCCGACGACACGTACACTTTTTCCGCGCCGCCGTTGGCAAACACGTACACGCGGGCGTGCTCGAGGTAGCGGTCCACGATGCTGCGCTGTTGGATGTTGTCGCTCAGGCCCGCCTGCTCCGGCAGCAGGCAGCCGATGCCCCGCACAATCAGTTCAATGCGCACGCCCGCCCGACTGGCTTCGTAGAGCTTGGCTATCATGCCGGCATCCTGCAGTGAGTTCATCTTGGCAATGATGTAAGCCTCCTGCCCTTTCCGGGCTTGCCGAATTTCCTTGTCAATCAGCTTGTATAGCCCGCTACGTAGTCCAAATGGCGCCACCAGCAGGTGCTTGAGCTTGGGCGGCTGGCGCAGGTCGAGCAGGTAATTGAATACCGCAGCGGCTTCGTCGGTGAGGCGGGCGTCGGTAGTAAAAAGCCCGTGGTCGGTGTAAAGTGTGCTGGTGGACTCGTTGAAGTTGCCGGTGCTCAGGTAGGCATAGTGCCGGGGCGCGCCGTCAGCCTCGCGCCGCGTGATGAGCAGCAGCTTGCTGTGCACCTTCAGCTCGGGCGGGGAAAACACTACGCGGACGCCGGCGCGCTGCAGCTTTTCGGCCCAGTATAAGTTGGACTCCTCATCGAACCGGGCCTTGAGCTCTACCACGGCCGTCACCTGCTTGCCCTTTTTCGCCGCTTTGAGCAGGGCTTTGGTGACGGCGCTTTTCTTGGCCACACGGTAAAGCGTGATGCGGACTTCCGTTACCTCGAGGTCGTCGGCGGCTTCGCGCAGCAGGCGCGTCACAAAATCGAACGATTGGTAGGGCGTGTGTAGCAGGTGGTCGCGCCGCGCCAGCGCGGCCAGCAAGCTACCCGTGCGCGGCAAAGTGGGATGCGGCAGCGCCGGCCACTCGGGGTACAGAAAGCCGGCCTCGCCAAAGTCAGGAAAACCGAAAAAGTCGCGGAAGTTGTGATAGCGCCCCCCAGCCACCAGCTCGGCATCGCTGATGCCCGTCTTTTGCTTGATGGCGCGCAGCACCTCGGCAGGCATGGCCGGGTCGTAGAGCAGGCGGGCGGGGTAGCCGGTTTCGCGCTTAGCCAGGCTGCTGCGAATCTTGGCCATCAGGTCGCCCGATACTTCTTCCTCAATGTCCAGCTCAGCATCGCGCGACAGCTTCAGGCTCTGTACTTCCACCTGTTCGTAGTCGGGAAACAGCTCGGCGGCGCCGATGCGAATAACGTCGTCGAGAAACAGCACGTGGCGGCCGGCTTCATCGTCGGGCAGGCGCACGAAACGGCCGCCGTGGCGGCGGGTGGGCAGCTCCATCAGCAGCACCCGCTCGGGCCGGGCACTGGCTTTGCGGCCGCGGGGCCCCGCCAGATAGAAAGTCACATAGACGGTTTGGTCTTTCAGAAACAGGTGGTGCAGGGTTTCGTCCAGCACCACGGGCGAAAGCAAGTCGCGCACTTTTGTCCTAAAGTATTCCAGCGCCCACTCACGCTGCTCCGGGCTAAGCTGCTCCACGCTGCAGAGGTGAATACCCTGCCGGTTGAGTTCGGGCAGTAGCTGCTCCCGAAACGTGCGGCCAAACTCCTCCTGCTGCCGGTCTACCTCGGCCAGCACCAGCCGCAGCAGGCGCTTGGGGTTGTCGTCCAGCTTGGCCCGCGTCTTCTTCTTTAGCTTGGCCAGCCGCCGCAGCGTGGCCACCCGCACCTTGAAAAACTCGTCGAGGTTACTGGAAAAGATGGCCAGAAATTTCAGCCGCTCTAAGAGCGGCACGTCGGCGCTCTGCGCTTCCTGCAGCACCCGGGCGTTGAAGCGCAGCCAGCTTAAGTCACGGGGAAGGGTTTTCAAGAGCAATTAAAAATTGAGAATTAAAAATTAAAAGCCAGTCTGCTTGATGCTCAGCTTGCTCTTCTACTATCTGGCTCAACTGTTTTTTCACTTACGCGAACAGACCCAATAAGTAAGCTCAGAACAGAATCAAAATTTTTAATTCATCATTTTTAATTTTTAATTAACATTACGCGGGTAGTCGTAGAAGTAAAACTCGGCGTTGGCGCGGCTCACCTGTTCCCAGCTATTGCAGTCGAAGCGCAGGCAGACCACGGCGGCCGTCGGCATCTCATTAATGGACGAGGGCGAAAGCGTATTCACAGTATCTGTGAAAGTGGGGTTATGGCCCACAAGTATCACCGAATCTGCCGACTCGGGCAGGTTGTGAATGATGCCCAGAATGTCATCAACCTCAGCCTGGTAGATGCCGGGCTCCACCGCAATTTTATCGTGGGGGTAATCCAGCTCGCGGGCTACCAGCGCAGCGGTGCTCATGGCACGCACGGCGGGTGAGCTCACTATCAGGTCGGGCTTGATGTCGCGCTTGGCCAGGGCCTGGCCCATGCGGGGAGCGTCGTCGCGCCCCCGGTCGTTGAGCGGGCGCTCCTGGTCGCTGAGCTCATCGAAGTTCCAGCTGGATTTGGCGTGGCGGAGAAGGTACAGGGTTTTCATGCAGAGAGAATGCGGAGGCTGGTTGTACTGAGGAACGAAGGAAAGGTTTTTCGCGGAATCCGGCCGAAGTTATTCTACGTGCTCCGCTTGGGCTTTATGCAGAAAAAAGCCCCGACCTGGCGGCCGGGGCTTTTTTATAACTGTTTTGTGAAGGCCTTATTCCTTCACAAAGCGCTGGTGCGAGGTCGTGTTGCCGTCGCTCACTGTCAGCATGTAAATGCCTTTGGTGAGGGACGCCACGTTGAGCTTGCTGCCTTCGAGCGAGAGGCCGCGCACTTCGGCGCCGCGCAGGTCGTACACGCGCACCGTCAGGGCCGTTTCGTTGCTCTGCGAGTTCATGGGGCGCACGATGTTCAGCACGTCGCTAACGGGGTTGGGGAACACCGTGAAGGTGTTGGCTTCGCCGGCTGCGATGCCGCCGGCCATGCGGGCCGTGCCACCCGTGATGTTCACGGTGTAGTCTTCCGTCTCGCCGTAGCTGAACGTGCCGCAGCTGGTGCTGCCGCTGTTGTCGCTCATCACGACGCGCATGCGGGTGGCGCCATTTTTCGCCGTCGCAGGTACTGTGAAGCTGGCCGTGCGCGTGGTAGCAGCCGTGCTACCAGCGGCCGAAACCACAGTCTCACCGGCATCGGTGAACACACCGTTCTGGTTGTAGTCGATATATACCTTGAAGTACTCGGTGTAAGCCGAAGAAGCGAAGCCGGCCGAGAAGCTGATGGTGTTCGACACACCGGCGGTGAGCGTGGTGCTCAGGGCCGTGCCGTTGTAGTAGCCACCGGTTTCCTTGCTCGACGTGCGGTTGATGCTGCCCAGCTGCACCAGGTCAATCCACTCGTAGCTCTGGCTGCTGCCGTTGCTGGCGCAGTAGGTGGGCGTAGTGGGCGTGGTGCCACCGCCCGAGGGGGCCGTGCCGCCCAGCGAGCTTTTCAGCGAGGCGCGGGCACCGCCGGTGGCAAACAGGGCATTCATGCGGGTGCTCTGACCGGTCGAGAACATGTACATGGCGCGGTCGTCCACGTAGTCCATGTAATTCATGAACATGTCGCTGGTATTGGAGCACGAGGGGTTGGGGTAGGTCGGCGTGCCGTAGTTCTCGTCGGCCTGGTTAGGCGTATCCGATACCTGGTCCGAGCCGGTGCAGGCCGTTCCATCGTCACCCCAGATGTGGTAGAGGTTCAGCCAGTGGCCTACTTCGTGGGTAGCGGTGCGGCCCAGGTTGAAGGGAGCCACGGCCGAGCCGCCTTTGCCGAATGCCGTGGTCAGGATAACCACGCCATCGGTGGATGCCGCGCCGCCGGGAAACTGCGCGTAGCCCAGTACACCGCCCGACAGGTTGCACACCCACAGGTTGAGATAGCTGCTGGAGGGCCAGGCGTTCAGACCGCCCGTAGCGGTGCTCTTCATTTTATCATCGGTACCCCAGGAGGTGATGCTGGTCTGCTTACGCTCGATGCCGGTGGTAGCAGCGCCCGTAGGGCTGCGCTTAGCCAGCACGAAGGCAATGTTGACGTTGGCCACGAGGGGCGCAAAAGCCGAGGGCGCGTTGGCGGCGTCGGCGTTGAGCTTCTGGTAGTCCTGGTTCAGCACATCAATCTGCGACTGAATCTGGGCATCGGAAATATTTTGGGCGGTGGTGTTATACAGCACGTGCACAACCACCGGGATAGTCACGTTTACGGCCGTGGTACGCTGGGCAGTACCCAGCTGATTGGTGGCCTGGTCGGCGGCGTAGCGCAGGGCCTGGTTGTCGATGGCCTGCAAAGCCTGGGCGCGGGCGGGGTCGGCGGCAATCTGAGCAGCCAGCACATCCATGGAGCCGCACGAGCGGCGGCTTATCCGCTGTTGGTCCTGCGCCATCGTCGGCGAGGCAGTGAGTGCCAGCCCTGCAAGGCCGAGCGCAACTGAGTAAATGGTTTTTTTCATGCGTGAGCAGGTTGGTGGTTGGGAAATGGGTTTGGTGAGAGATTGGTGAGAAATGTAAATCCGCAAATGATGCTGCGAATCTATTGAAATATTTTCAAGACTTTCAAGACATTTTCCATGCATTATTCATATTTTGCATAAAATGCCAAAATTTTATTAAAAATTTCGGCATTTTATTGCCGGGCAAAACAGAACTGCACAGCCACGCTTTAACCCCGGCCAGACTTAGCTGGCCGGGGTATTGATAGCGGCTATTCTTTTTCGAAGCGCTGGTGCGACACCTTCTCGCCCTGCGAGATAGTGAGGTAGTACAGGCCTTTGGGCAGGCTGCTCACCTGAACGTCGCCCTGTCCGTTGTAGCGGGCCTGGTTCATTTCATGGCCGCGCAGGTCAAACACCCGCACCGAGGTAGCCGCGGCTTCCATTTCAGCCGGCAGGCTCAGGTGCAGAACGTCGTTGGCCGGGTTGGGGTACATGGCCACCGGAGTAGTAGCGCTGCTGCTCAGGCGAGGTGCCGTGCCGCCCAGCGAGGTGAGCAGCGAAGCGCGGGCGCCGCCGCTGGCGAACAGGGCATCCATGCGGCTGCTCTGGCCATTGGTGAACATGTACATGCAGCGGTCATAGGTATAGTCCATGTAGTTCATGAACATGTCGCCGCTGGGCCCGTTCGAGCAGGTTACGTGCGGGAAAGCGGGGCAGCCGCCGTTGCTGGTTTGCTGCGTGGGGGTGTCGGCCACGAGGTCGTTGCCGCAGGTGGCATCGCCCCAGATGTGGCGCAGGTTCAGCCAGTGGCCAACTTCGTGGGTAGCGGTGCGGCCCAGGTTGTAGCTGGTAGCCGTGCCACCAGGCACCGAAGAGTACAGAATAACTACGCCGTCGGTAGCAGCGGCACCGCCTGGGAACTGGGCGTAGCCCAGCAGGCTCTGGCCGAGGTTGCACAGCCACAGATTCAGGTAGCGGTCAGCGGGCCAGGCATCGCTGCCACCCTTGCTGGTGTACTTCACTGCATCGTTGGTGCTGAACGAGCGGGTTTTGGTGGAGCGGCGCACTACGCCAGTCGTAGGGGCGCCATTGGGGTCGCGCTTGGCCAGCACGAAGCGGATGTTGGTAGCGGCGGCAGCTCCAGCAAACGCCGAGGGCACGTTGCTGGCGTCGGCGTTCAGCTTGGCGAAGTCGTCGTTGAGCACCTTAATCTGGGCGTCAATCTGCGACTGGGGCACGTTCTGCGCAGTCCCGTTGTACACCACATGCACAACTACCGGAATTGTGACGGTAGTACCGGTGGTCAGACGCTGCATTACGGCCGGCTGGGCCAGGTAGCGCTTGGTGTGGGCCTCGATGGCATCGAGGCGCCGGGCCCGGGCCGGGTCGGCGGCTACCTGAGCTTCGTACACTTCCATGGTCGCGCAGTTGCGGCTGAGCGGGGAAGCAGTTGGATTGTTGAGGGCGGCGCGGCTTTCCTGCGCCTGGGCTCCGAACGAGGTAGCGAGGCCAGCAAAGGCAAGCGCCGCAGTGTAAAGTTTGTTCATTGGATGGGAAGTGGGAAAGGTTAAGATTGAAATTTGTGATTTTGCAAAACAGCTAATTTTTTTTCAGACTTTGAACGATAATTCATAATCAAACACGCCAAATAGGGCTTTTATATTATGAATTATACCTCAAACCCCGCTTTTTATTGCCATTTTAGCCAATGCAGCGCCTTTACGAACTTGCTATTGACTCGGTTGCCTTTTTTGAAAATTTCACAAAATTTTTTCTCTAACAGTATTAAACAACCGAAAAACAAGATACTGCTGCCAAAAAAGAAAGGCTCGGGCAGTGAAGCCCGAGCCTTTTCTGAAACAAGTCATTAATATTCAACCAGTGCCCATTACCAAGCGCTGGCTTGCTCAGCCGTTGGGGAAGCTTGCAATAGACAAGGGGCAAGCAGCTGTTCAGGCCTTAAAATAAAAAGTCGAATCCGACGAAAAGCAGCTTTTCTTCGCCAATGGAATACGTGACGTTGACAACTGCCTGCTGCAGAATGTCGGCATACACGCCCCCGCCAAAGCCGGAGTGGAAGGCATCGATGCCCGTGCGGGTGTCGTTGTCGGAATACACCCGGGCGAAGTCGGCCAGGCCCATGATGCCGGCCTTGCCCGGAAACAGATAGGCATTGAACTGAAAGAGCTCCAGCCGGGCTTCGAAGTTGGTATAGATGGAAGAGCGGCCGGCAAAGCGGGTGCGGCGGTAGCCCCGCAGGTTGGTGGTGCCCCCGAGCGTATTGGCCTGGTAGAAGCGGAAGTCGCCCAGGTTGCGGTTGGCGCCGATACGCCCGGCGTAGGTAAGGCGGAATGGGAAGTTGGGCGTGAGGTAAAAGCGTAGCTCAGAGGTGAGGCGGCCATAGGCCAGCTTTTCGTCGTTCAACTGCCAGTTGTACTGCGCTTCGTTGTACCACCGCAGGCCAATGCGCGGGTTTTTGGCCGAGGAGCTGGCGTCGAGGTTGAGGTAGAGCAGGCCACCCAGGTAGTCGTTGGCCTGGAAGTCGGAGCGGCGCACGCCGAAGCGGCGGTTTTCATACACGCCTTCTCCGGCCTTGATGCTGTCGGCAATGACGCTGCCAATGGGTGCTTCCATCACGCGGAAACGGTCGTACTGCGGGCCAAAGCCCAGCTTCAGGAAGCTGAACAGGTCGCGCTCCAGCGTGGGGGCAATGTAGAGCCGGTCGAAGCGCACGCGGTAGGCGCTGTTCACGCTGCGGGCCGTCACCACGCCCCGGTCTTCGTCTTCGTTAGCCAGGTTACGGGTGTTGTTGCCCAGGCCGAAGAAGTTGTATAGCAGCTGCGGGCCGTAGTACTGGGCCACGGCGCGCAGGTCGAACTTGCCGAACATGTCGGTAAACTGCCCGGTGTAGCGAATGTTGTAGGCTTCGCGGGCCGGGGCGATGTTGGCCACCAGCGTTTGCTGCGAGGAGAAGGGCGGGCGCCGGAAGCCGTAGCGGCGGTGCGTGATGCCGCCCCCCACCAGGAAGCCGTCGTCGATGTTGTAGCCAAAGTACAGGGCCGGGCCGGTGTAGTTGAGGCGGTAGTCCTTGAGGTCGCCGCGCCGGGGCCGGTCGTAGCGGCTCACGTCGATGCCGCGCTCCAGGCGCAGGCGGGCGTCTTTGCCGGCCAAGATGACGTTGCCGGTGTCGGCGTCGTAAACCTGCAGCTTGTGGCCGATGCCGCCCACGTTGCTGCGGTCCACGATGCTGTCGCGCCCGGCCCCGGCCACCAGCCGGATTTTAATGCCCTTGCCAGCCTCGCCATGCACGTCGTACACGTCGCTGCCCTTGATGCCGTAGAGCCGAATCTCGTCGGTCACATCGTGGTCCAGCACCCGGTCGTAAAGCGTCTTTGTGAGGCGCCCTTCTTTGTTGATTTTGCGCACCGTCACGTGGGCATCTCCGTTTTTCAGGCGCTCCACGACGAACTTCTCATTTTTCTCGGAGCCGCGCACCTCCACGATTTTCGCTACCACGTCGGCGTACTTGGCCGCTACGTCGGGCAGCAGGTCGCGCCGGCTTTTAAGCTTGGCAATAATTTCCTTGGCGTGCAGGTCGTAGATAGCCTTGGGCCAGCGCTCGCGGAATGCTTTTTCGATTACCTCATCGGTGAGGTGGGCCTTCATGTACTCGGCCTCGGCCACCCACTGCTGTTTGGTTACGCTGCTCAGGAATACCCGGTCGTTGGCCAGTCCCGTCAGGTTCAGGCCCTTGTAGTCGGCGTAGTCGTAGCCGAAGTTCTGGAAGTTACGGATGGCAAAGCGGCGGCTCACCAGCCAGGGCAGGGCGCCATCGCCTTTGAAGAAGGCAATATCCCGGTCTTTGGGCACAGCCGTGAAGGTTCGGTCACCGTCCTTGTCCTTCTTCTCGGCCCAGCGCCACTGGTCCTCGTGCCGGTCCCAGTCGCCAATCCACATATCAAACAAGCGCGAACGGGCGAAGGCCACAGCGTCCACCTTGTTGTCGTTGTCTTCGAGCAGGCGCTCCATCACCTTTTCGGTGCCCACAATGTTCTTGGCATTGCCCAGGCTGGCCACGTTGCTCTGGTCGTCGCGCGGGTCTTCCTCCAGTGCGGCAGGCAGGTTGGAGAATCGGGCGTAGTACTGGCCCAAAAGCGGGTCCTGGGGCACGTACACCGGCGTGGGGTTTGTGTGCAGAATGCCGGCGGCCGAGGCCAGCGGCGGCAGCGCAAACGGCGCGTAGGGGTGCTGGGCCGAAATCTGGTCCTGCAGAATGTCGCGGGCAATGCCCGAGCGCAGCTGCTCAGGCAGCACCGCCGCCGGGTCTTTGTCGATGCCGCGAATGGTGAAGTTGTGAGCCGCCTCGTTGCGCACCTTCAGCGAAGCCGTTTGGTTACCCCCGCCTACTTTATAAGGCATGAGGCCCCCCTTGGCCGTGGCCAGGTCGAGCACCGGAAACTGCACGGGCGTGGCCCACTCCTGGCGGTAGTGGTTGCCCAGCAGCCAGCGGCCCAGGCGGCCCCGCTCGTTGTAGCCGGGGTTGATGGCCACCGTCACGGTGCTGTCTTTGAAGTCGGCGCGGGTGGTGGGTACCACCAGGGGGCGGTTGGCCAGCTGCTCCTCTTTTTTCTTCTTTTTCTTTTCGGGTGTCTTAGGCGCTGGCGGAGTATCGGCTGGGGTGTTAGTAGCAATGCCGCGCGTGAGCTGGGCGTACAGCGGGGTGCGGAACACCAACCGGGCCTTCTCCCCGTTGCCCTGGGGCACGAAGTACTCGGTCCAAACCTGGCCGTCGTCGTAGTAGTTCACCCGGGCAAAGCCCTTCTCCTTATCCGAAAACAAGGCCCCGGCACCCGGCCCTGGCTTCACGTGCTGGGTTTTGCAACCCGAGCCGCTCACGATGTAATGCGTGTCGTGCTCCTTGAAATACTGCAGGTTGTGCTCATGCCCAGCGGCGTAGATGATGTTGGGGTATTTCTTGAAAATGTCCTCCAAACCTTTCTTATACCCCTGATACAGGGGGTGAGCAATGTCCTGACTGATGCCGCCGTACTTGCGGGCGAAGGGGTAGATGGACCCAATGACAGGCAGGGGCAGAAACGCGTACTTGTACACGATGCTGACCGGAAACAGGTGGTCGGCCAGGGTGAAGTAGCCACCGTGCACGCCGTCGGAATACAAGGGGTGGTGGCCCACCACCATGATGTGCTTGTCCTTGTTGCGGGCTACGATATCTTCAATCTGGGCGAAGAAGTCAGACTCATTCTCAACGCCGCAGCCGCCATCGGCACCGAATGGCCGGTTGGCTGGCGGCGTCAGAAACCACTGCGAGTTGATGGTTATCAGCACCAGGTCGTCCTGCAGGCGCACCTCGTAGGGCCCGGGGCAGCCGTTACCGGGCGTGAAGAAGTCGCCGGTGTAGCGAAATGCGGCCGAGTCCTTGGCCAAGTAGTCTTCCACGAAGCGCTGCTCGCGGTTCACCTGCTCCAGCCCGCCCTCGGCGCCCTGCTTCCAGTCGTGGTTGCCGGGAATCATGTACTTCTCGCCCTGGTAGCCTTTGAACACGTCGAGCTGGGCGATGATGCGCTCCTCCGACACCTTGCGGTCGTAGGCGCCTTCTTCGGGCATGCCGAAGTTGTAGATGTTGTCGCCGAGGTAGATGGTGGTGCTTTTGGCGCCGGCGGCCAGAATCTGCTTGTGCAGGAAGTTGAGGGAAGGCTCGCCGCCTTTGGCGGTTTCGATGGGCTTGCCTACGTCGCCAATCAGAAAGACGGAGTAGCGGATGTGGGTGCTGTCGGGCGGTAGCTTCTTGTCCCAGCCGGTGCCAGCCCGGCGGTAGTTGGGCCGCGAGTAATGCGGGTTCTGGCTCGATTCGCCCTGAGCCAGCAGTTGAAGGGGAAGCGCGCAGGCCGCACAAAACAGCGCGGTGCGAAGGCGAAAAAGTAATGACATAAAAAAGGTGATGGAGCGGGCCCTGCCCTTGCCGCGGGTACTATAAATAAGAGGCCGGCCCGTGCGGCTTCGGCACCGGTTGTGCCGTGTTACGCAAAGCGTGCTAGCGCGGTTAAGAAAAGCTCAACCGTAGTCTGCTGCTGCTTGTTACTGCCCGAGTCGCCGGCTACACCTATTTGGCTACTCATGGAATTGGTACTCTCTACCCACTGGGCTTACATTATTCATTTACAATATCTTTCGCATTTCATAAGCTCCACTCAATACGACCTTACCGCCGCAAAACCCTATTTAATGCTGCTTCTAATTCAACTACGCACTTCCATCATTCATTTTGTTCTACTGTTAAAAATCAACTTTACTTAAAATGCAATTAGTCCAATAAAAACACAATTTATTCATTTAAATAGAAAATCTATAACCTCGTCCCCCGAATCGCCTTGCTCACGGAATTCGGGTTGCGCAGCGGGTCATGGTCGTGCCAAATTGGGTCCCCCTCCGGGAATAGCCTCTCATTACCAACCCTTTCCAGCCATCGCCCATGAAAAACGCGCTAATTTCCCCCGCTACCATCGGCCAGCTGACTCGGCTCCGGTATTTAGTGGTTGCAGCTGTTCTGGTTCTGGTCAGTTTGACCTCTGATGCCTGGGCCCAAACCCGCCACTCCTCTACTAGGGGTTTACGCAAAACTACTCCTCGCCTCATACCCCGGCCAAGTGCTCCGGTCCCGGCGAGCTCCGCCTCGGCCGGCGCCCCTTCCACAATAAAGCTGCTCTACGGCCAGGTGAAGGACGAGCGGGCCCGCCCCCTGCCTGGCGCCTGCGTGTTCACCAGCCACGACCGCCGTAACATCACCGTCACCGATGCCAAGGGCGAGTTTTTACTCAATGTGACGGACGGGCCAGCCGTCAAGCGGCTCGTGGTAACCTATGCGGGCCTTACCGAGCGCCAGGTACCAGTGAACGACGGCCTCAATGAGCCGGTGTATGTGACGCTGGTAAAGTAGCAGTGCCGTTCTAGCGACACTATAGCTGCTCTGCCGTGAGTCTGCAGCACCACTTAGAAAGCACCTATGGTTCACAGCTGTTGCAGGCCGCTACGTATTGATTGCTAAGAAATAGGCAGGCTGCACCACGAGACTTTTAACTTCTATATCGTCCTTCGCGTTGAAAGCACACTGGCGGCAGCCCAATTGCTGCGCCATCCTTTTGCCGCATGGAAAACCCTACCCCCTCCCCTGCCGAAGCTACGGCAGGTGACAGCTTACCCTCCGACGCCGCTCCCGCCACAGTAGTGGAGCAGGATGCAGCTGCTGAAGAGAAGAAAGCTGATAAACCCGACAAGCCCGCCAAAGCTCCTAAAGCCGAAGCTTCGGCGCTGGTGAAAGAAGCCAAGGCCTACGTCACGGACTTGTTTGAGAAAGAGCTGTCGAGCAAGCTGACGTATCACTCGCTGCGGCACACCGAGGCCGTGGTGAAGGAATGCCGCATTCTGGCCGCGGCAGCCAAGCTCAGCCCCGACGATACCGAGGCCCTGCTGCTGGCCGCCTGGTTTCACGACACCGGCTACCTCGACGTGTACGACGGCCACGAGTTTCGCTCCGTAGAGCGCGCCGTCGCCTGGCTTACCGAGCAGAAAACCGAGCCCGGCCGTATTCAGCTCATCAAGGACCTTATCAAGGCCACGCACCGCGACGAAGAGCCCGGCACGGAGCTGCAGGAGCTGCTCGTGGATGCCGACATGAGCAACCTGGCCGCCGATGACTTTCGCTCCACGGCCGAGCTGCTGCGCACTGAGTGGGAACTGGTGCTGGGCAAGACCTACACCAACCCCGAGTGGGCCGACCTGCAGCTGGCCTTTATGGCGGCCCACAAGTACCATTCGGAAGTTGGCAAAGAGCGCTACCGCAAGCAGTTCAAGGCCAACCTGAAGGAGCAGCGCGACCAGCTCAAGAAGATTGAGAAAAAGGCCAAGAAGAAAGCCGAAGAGCTGAACGGCACCTTCGCCGACCCCAAACGCGGCGTCGAAACCATGTTCCGCAGCATGTACAGCACCCACATCAAGCTGTCGGACATGGCCGATAAGAAGGCGAGCATGATGATTTCGCTGAACGCCGTGCTTATGTCGGTTATCATCACCTACCTCGGCGCCAAAACCTCCTCGCTGGGCCCGGCCTTTACCCGCAACCCGGTGCTGGCCATTCCCATGGGTATCCTGCTGCTCACCTCTCTGGGCTCGGTGGTGCTGGCCATTCTCTCGGCCCAGCCCGATGTGACGAGCTTTAAGTGGCTCAAGCGCAGCCCCCAGGTGGCCACCAACCGCCGCGTCAACCTGCTCTTCTTCGGCAACTTCACCAAGCTCAGCCTTGACAACTTCCAGAGCGGCCTGCGCGAGCTGATGCAGCAGCGCGACGGCATCTACACCAACATGGCTACCGACGTGTACTACCTCGGCGAGGTGCTTTCGCGCAAGTACAACCTGCTGCGCACCAGCTACACCATTTTCATGGTGGGCCTTATTCTGACGGTGCTCTCGTTCGGCATCGTGCTGCTGTACAAGTCTTAATTACGGGCTAACAGTTAAGAGCCCCACTCATCACAAACAGAACGTCATGCTGAGCGTCAGCGAAGCATCTTGGCAGCGGTAGTAATCCTTTTGTTTGGATTTACTCTCGTGTTAAAGATGCTTCGATAAGCTCAGCATGACGTTCTTTTTTGCCTTCCAGAGCACGCTGGCCCACTACCCCTGCAGGTTCTGGGCTGCGCTCAGGAAGCGCTGGCCGGCCTGCTGCATGCTGGCCCAGAACTGCGTAGCGCCGCTTATCTGGTCGGCGAAATACGTGGCCGTGGGTGGCTGGTCGGTAGCCCGCAGCTGGCCGAAGCCGTTGGCCAGCTCGGTTAACGCCGCGCAGGTAGCCTGCAGGGCCGTGTCAATGGTTTGCAGACTCACGGCAAATACCGCAGCCTGGCCGGCAATGGTTTGCAGGGCGGCGTACTGCTGCTCGTCGTCGATGAGAGCCTCGGTGGCTTGCACGTAGGCGTCTATTTGCTGGTCGAGCTGGTCGTACAGGTCCTTCCACTGCTGCTCGTCGCCGGAAGCCTTTTGGGCTTCGTCCGACACGGCAATGGCTACGTTTACGGCCACTTCCAGCGAGGCAATGTCGCCGGTGAGCACCGAGCCGATGGCGAAGGCAAACTCGGCCACTTCCAGCAGCGCCGAGGTAGCGCCCTGGGCAATGGCGTTGTCGGTGGCATTTATCTGCTGCTGCAGTGCGGCCAGCTTGGCAATGAGGTCGGCAATTTTATGCGAGCTGGCCGCCTCCGTGAGCGTGGTCTGGAAGCGGGTCTGGTCGTCCTCCGTCTTCTCATTGTAGAACAAGTCGACTTCCTGCTGAACGGCATACACCGCCCCGTAAAAGCTGCCCGGCTCAGCCGACGTGAGCAGGTTCTGCAGCTCCAGCAGCAGGGCATCAAACTCGGTCAGCAGCTCGCTGTAGGCGGGCTGCCTGGGGTCGCCGGCATCGAGCGACAGCGCCATGGGAAGCAACTTGGCGCTGAAGTCGGCCACCTGCTCACCGGCTGTAATAGCCGCCTGCATCACCGAAAGAATCTGGTCAGACAGCTGGTCGCGGTAGTCCTGCAGGTGCTGCAGCAGCAAGGCCTGGTCTTCGGGCAGCGTCGGCACCAGCGACAAGTCAAACGTGGGCTGGGCCTCGATGGCGGCCGCGCTGGTTTGCAAGCCCAAGAAGCTGCTAAACACCAGCTGAAGCTGGGCCGGCACGGCCTCGGCCGTGAGCAGGCTGGAAGCCGTCGGGTCGGCCGTTTTTTTCAAGGTTGTTTCCATAAAAAAGCAGGGTTAAGAAGGGTTGCCCAGTACTTGGTTGGCAATAGTGGCGGCTTGGTCCAGGCTTTGGGCCACCGTTTCCACGTCGGCCTCGATGATGGCGCGGGCCACGGTGAGGTCGGTAATCTGGTCGAGCGTGTTGCTGGCTTCCACCACGGCCGTGTGCAGATTCAGCAAGCCGTCGGTGAGGTAGGTCACGCCCGTCATCAGCATAGTCACCGGCCCCGTCGTTTGCAGCAGCGGAGCCAACGCTTGCTCGATTTTGGCAATCTGCTGGCTTTCCTCGCTGATTTGCGCATCGGCCTCCTGCATATCCACCAGAATGGCCACCAGCCCGGCAATGGTGAGGCCAGCCAGCACCAGCAGCCAGGGGTGCGACTCGTAGTAGGCAATTTTGGCCTGCTGAGCCGCCATTTGGGCCTGGTAATTCTGCTCCTGCTGTTGATAGGTCGTTATCTGCTGGTTCACGGCCTTGAGGTCAGTCGCCAGAGCGCCCGAGCAGGCATCGAGGCAGGCGCGGTAGTTGCCAATCAGGCCGCCAACGCCGCTCACAGTATTAGCCAATGCCCCCACCTGCTGCTGAAAGCCCTGGATGAAGGCGGTGAGGTCGTCCTGGCTCATGCTGCCCACGGCCGCCACCTGGCTGGCAAAGCCGGTGCTGGTGCTCACCACCTGCTCCAGCGCCTGGCTCACGGCGCCGCGCAGGGAGTTGGTCCAGTCCTTGGCTTCGTTCTGGGTGTTTTGCACGTCCTGCTGCAAGCTGCCTACCTGCACGTCGGGCGGAATGCTGAGGGCCAGCACGGCGGCCACCTGCGCGTCGATGGCAGCCAGCGAATCAGCGGCCGGCGAGGTAATGAGGGGTCGGGCCGCGGCGGGCGCGGCAATGGTTTCGGGACTCATAGCGCAGCATTAAGCGGCCAGCTGGGCCTGGTAAGCAGCTTGGATATTGGCCTGCGTGGGCTGGCCCTGAATCACGAGGAACTGCACGCCGCGCAGGTTGGCCAGCAGCGTCTGGGCCTGCTTCAGGCTGTTGCTCCAGTCGTCGTTGGCCGTTTCCAGCTCGGCCGAAACGATAATCGACACCGTGGCGGGCGTGGCGTTGGGGTCGTTTTTCTGCAGGCTTTCGAGGTAAGCTTCGGGGTTTTGCAGGTCACTCACCACGGCACTGATGCCGTTGCTGAGCTCCTGCCACGAAGTCACCAGCGACTGCAGCGCATCCTCGGTGCTTTGCAGCTGGTCCTTGATGCTGCTGAAGCTGGTTTTGAGGGAAGCCAGCGTGGTCAGGTCGCTCTGGTCCTGGTTGAGCTTGATGGTAGCAGCGGTCAGGTCTTCGAGCTTGGCATCGTAGTCTTTGCCGCCCAGGCCCGTGGCGGTGGCCCCGCCCGCCATCAGCGCCAGGCCGCCAACAATGAGGGCGGTGCTGGCGCCGGCCGTTTCAAACTCGCCCAGGGCGCCGGCCACAACCAGCAGGATGCCGGCCACCATGCCCACGGAGCCGCCGGCAATCATAAGGGCATCCTTAGTCATGGCGGAGTTGTCGGCGTCGATTTCCTTCTGCAGGTCGGCCAGTTTGCCCTGGTCGCCACCCAGGTAGGTGTTGGCCGTGTCGTAGTCGCCCTTGAAAGACGAGTAGTCGCTGCCCACGTTGGTCACGTAGGTGCTCAGGTCCGTTTGGACTTTCTGCACTTGCGTCAGCTCGGTGTTTACCTGAGTCTGCAAAGCCCCGATTTCGCTGATGAGCGACGAAATCTGGTCTTGGTTGAAGCTGGTCTGGGTACCCAGGTTTTGGGCGGCCGTCAGCAGCGGAGTGTAGAGGTTGGTAAACAGCTCGCCGAACGTCACCACGCCCTGCAGGGTGTTGAGCACCTCGGCGCTGTACGTGTTGAGCCAGTCGTTGGCGTGGCCCTGGGCCGCCGTGAGGTGGTCGTTGATTTTGTCCAGCCCGGGCACGTCGGGTATGGGCGGAAACGGAGCCTGATTGGCAATGGCGTGGGCAGCATTGTTGAGCACCACAATCTGCGCGCCCGAGCTTAGGGCGGCATTGGCTACGTCTTTGGTGGCGCTGAAGCCAGAGCCGGAGTTGTTGTCGTTTTTAACGGCAACCATGGGAGCAGAAGCAGTAAGTTGTTCCATAAAAAAGAAAGCTGGGTAAGTGGTGAATTGAATGGGAAATCCAGCCGCCAGGCGGGCAAGGCAGTGCCAGCACAGCCTCAAAAGCCGTTGACACTTGAAAACCAGAATTGAAAAGCAGACTGGGCCGGGCGTGAATCGGACGCGTAGCATCGGCGCCGCACCGCTGGATTGTTGAACCCAGAAACGACAGCGCGCCCGCAGGCGTAAGCAGACAAGCCCGTAAAGCAGAGTTTCGTCAGCCGCAGGCAGCGGCTTCAACCGTGGGTGCTGCAGCAGCCACGTACCGGGAACGCAAAGGGTAGAGCGGCGTTGCGCCGGAAACCGGGCTGCTTGCCGACAATGCGAACAACGGGTAGCCTGTGCGGACAGGCGGCCTGTAGTTCAAGACAGTCCGCGGACTGTTGGAAGAACAGCGCGGGGCGGGGGCCCCGCAAGACTTGCTAGCCAGCGCATTACTGAAGCCAGCAGCTTATACCGAGGCAATATAGCAACTTCTCTGGGCTTATTAAAACAGGCCTGCCTAAGCTATTGGCTTATGCTCAACCGTAGCTTGCTTTTCACCTGAAAAACAAGATAGTCTGAGCTAAAAGATAGAATATTATTTTTTACTGCATCAACCGACTAGAGGTCGGAAGCACCGCCTTGGCGCTCCCAAAAACTGGCGTTTGCTCTACCTTTGTTTTATGGCTGCGTAGTTCAACGGATAGAATAGGCGTTTCCTAAACGCTTGATATGGGTTCGATTCCCGTCGCGGCTACTGAACGCCCCGCTTTCACCCCGGAAGCGGGGCGTTGCGATTTTAGCTTGATTCACTTCGTCATTTTGCAGCCCAGCAAAATTTGACTTTTTTCTAGTACCGCTTCTGAAAAATTCGTACTTTTAGGCTGCCTAATTGCCTACTTGCGGCCTTTAATTATGGCCGCTGCCTTGCTTCTTTTCTGTGATTGTTTCTGCCCCCCTCGCCCAGCCTGCTGATGCTCTGCGACAAGAACTTAGCCACTTAGTTGAGACTCTTCCGCTTATCACTTTTGTGCTCAATGCCGAAGTAAAGGCGTTCCAGTACCTGAGCCCACAGTGGTACGCTTTTACTGCGCAGGATGGGGATACTGCCGATTTGAACATTCTATGGGAAGCGGCTGTGCACCCACACGATGCACTGCATAGCATCTCGACGCTGCTACACAAGCTGACTGAGCTGGCCCGCTACGCCGAGGAGTTGCGCCTGCGCCGCTCCGATGGCAGCTACGCCTGGTTTTTGATGCGGGCCGAACCGGTGCGCAACAGCGCGGGCACCTTACTTCGCTGGGCCGGCTCCCTTACTGAAATCGACGAACAAAAGCAGCTGCAGAAGCGTCTGGAAAGCAAAGACGCCGAGCTGCGCCGCATTCTGGAGCACCTGCCGCTCTACCTCAATACCACCGAAGGACCGCAACACCGCTTCGTGTACCTCTCGCCCGACATCAACGAGCTGCTGCAGGGCCGCGCGGTAGTAGGGCAGTCGGTGGCCCACTGCCTGCCCGAGATGGTGGACCAGGGCTTTGTGGACCTACTTGATGGCGTTTATTACTCCGGCGAGCCTTTTCTGGCCACCGAGCAGCCCTTGTCGCTGCTAAACGCCCAGGGCCAGCTCGAAAAGCGCTACTTCAACTTCGGCTGCCAGCTGCTGCCCCAGCTGGAAGGGCGCGAGGGCAGCCGCGGCGTGCTCTGCTCCTGGCTCGACGTAACCGAGCAAGTGCTGGCGCGGCAGCGAGCCGAGCTGCTGAAGGTAGAAGTGTCGGCCGCTGACGCCCGCCTGCGCCACCTCACCGAAGCCCTGCCCGTGGTCACCTTCATCACCGACGGCAACGGCCGCACCACTTACATGAGCCCGCAGTGGTACGCCTACACCGGCTTGCCGGCGGGCGGGCCCTGGTCGGAAGTGGATGAGGCCTGGCCTACCATTCTGCACCCCGACGACCGGGACGTGTCGGCCCGCGAAATCAACCTCAGCATCACCGAGGGCCGCCTGGGCCGCATCGAGCTGCGCCTGCGCCGCCACGACGGACAGTACCGCTGGCACCTCACCGAAGCGGTGCCCGAGCTGGACGCCAAAGGCCGCCTGGTGCAGCGCTACGGCTACATGCTCGACGTGCACGAGCTGCGCGAAGCCCAGCGCCGCCTCGACTTGCAGCGCATGCAGCAGCCCGACTAAGCTTGCTGCGCCGCCCGGCTTTGCTTATAGTGCACGGCCGGCAGGCTGCGCAGCTTTTCGGCCGCCCACTCCGGAGTGATGTCGCGCTGGGGGTCGCCCAGCATTTCGTAGCCCACCATGAACTTACGTACCGTAGCCGAGCGCAGCAGCGGCGGGTAGAAGTGCATGTGCAGGTGCCACTCGGGGTGGGGCTGCCCGTCGGTGGGCTGCTGGTGCAGGCCGGAGGAATAAGGGAACGACATCTGAAACAGGTTGTCGTAGCGGATGGTGAGCTGCTGCAGTGCCTCGGCAAAGGCATCTTTCTCGGCGCTGTCCAGCTGCTCGATGGAGGCCACGGCACGGCGCGGCAGCAGCAAGGTTTCGAAAGGCCACACGGCCCAGAAAGGCACCAGCACCACAAAATGCGCGTTTTCGAACACGATGCGCTGCTGCTCGCGCAGCTCCACGGCCAGGTAGTCGGCCAGCAGCGTGCGGCCGTGCTGCTGGAAGTAAGCCAGCTGCCGCTCGGTTTCCTTGGCCGGCTCGCCGGGCACGGTGTGCTGCGCCCAGATTTGCCCGTGTGGGTGCGGATTGGAGCAGCCCATCATGCTGCCTTTGTTTTCGAAAATCTGCACGTAGCTGATGCGCGGGTCCACGCCCAGGCGCAGGTACTCGGCCTCCCACACGTCGATAACCCCGCGGATTTCGGCCAGCGGCATCTCCGGCAAGGTCAGGTCGTGCCGCGGCGAAAAGCAGATGACGCGGCAGCGGCCGGCCTCCGCCTCGGCCCGCAACAGGCCTTCAACATCCAGCGCGCCCGGCGGTACTTCGGGCTGCAGGGCCGCAAAGTCGTTTTCGAACACGAACGTGCCCGTGTAAGGCGGGTTCTGCTGCCCGCCCGCCCGCTCGTTGCCCGGGCAGAGGTAGCACGTGGGGTCGTAGGCGGGCCGCACCTCAGCTTCCGGCGCTTCCTGCTGCCCCTGCCAGGGCCGCAAGGCCCGGTGCGGCGATACCAGAAGCCACTCGCCGGTAAGCTGGTTGAAGCGGCGGTGCGGGTGCTGGGCGAGGTCAAAGGCCATATGTTGGTAAGTTAAAAGTTAGCAGTTAAAAGCAGAGAGGTGAAGGCGTTTTAACTTTTAAGTCTCAATTTTTAACTTCTGAAACTCCGTCTACAATAGACGTCTCGTAGGTCTCCAGCCGGATGCCGGTTTGCTGCTCGTATGCTTCGCTCATGGCGGCCACAAAGGCGGGCACGTGCTGGGCCTGCACCAGGTTGATGGTGCAGCCGCCGAAGCCGCCGCCCATCATGCGGGCGCCGTACACGCCGGGCAGGTCACGGGCCAGCTCAACCAATATGTCGAGTTCCCGGCAGCTGACTTCGTAGTCGTCGCGCAGGCCGGCGTGCGAGGCGTAAAGCTGCTGCCCCACCTGCGGCAGCTCGCCGGCCAGCAGGTGCTGGCAGGTAGCTTCTACGCGCAGGTTTTCTTCTACCACAAAGCGGCAGCGGCGGTAAACTGTCTCAGGGAAATTGCGCTGGTGCTTTTCCAATTGCGGCAGGCTTACATCGCGCAGGCTGCTGATTTCGGGGTAGCCAATGCTTTGCAGCAGGGCCACGCCTTGCTCACATTCCTGCCGCCGCGTGTTGTACTCGGAGCTGGCCAGCGAGTGCTTCACGCCGGAGTTGCAGAGCACCACCCGGCAGTCCTGGGTGTCGAAGGGAAAGTACTCGTACTGCAGCGAGCGGCAGTCGAGCCGCACCACGTGCCCATCCTTGCCAAACAAGCTGGCAAACTGGTCCATGATGCCGCACAGCACCCCGGCGTAGGTGTGCTCGGCCAGCTGCCCGGCGCGGGCCAGGGCCATGCGGTCGAGTCCGGCGCCCAACAGCTCATTCAGAGCGTAGGCAATGCCGCATTCCACGGCCGCCGACGACGACATGCCCGAGCCAATGGGCACGTTGCCCCCAAAGGCGCAGTCGAAGCCCGGCACCGCCACGCCGCGCTCCCGTAGCTGGGCCACTACGCCGAGAATGTAGTTGGCCCAGGCGGTTTCGCTGCGCTGCACGGCATCGGCTGCCACCTCGTAGGTTTCGTCCAGGTCGTGCGCTACCAATCGGATTTGCCCTGTCCCATTGAGGCGCACGGCAAACACCATCTCCTTGTCGACGGCCGCTGGCAGCACAAAGCCCTGGTTGTAGTCGGTATGCTCGCCGATGATGTTTACCCGGCCCGGTGCCCGCACCAGCAGGTCGGGCGCCTGGTCGAAATGCTGACGGAAAGTGGCGACGACGGCAGTAGCGTGCATAAGGCGCAGAAAGCTTAAGGGCGAATTAGAAGTCAATACAGCAGCTGGGACGGAAGACGCATCGGTTTTACGCAGCCACTCGCTTTTTCGCTGCTACCTCCCGGTAAAACTTCCGCAGAGCGGGCACGTGGAAGAACTTTTTTTGACAGGTGATGTTTTCCCCGGCTTCTAACCAAAATTCAATTCATTGCAAAAATTTTCAAGCTCCGCAGTAGCTGGTATGGCCCGAAATATGCTAAGCTTGCAGCTTACTATTATTCTGCAGTGAGCAAACTATCCGGGCACTTTTTGGCCTTCGTTTTGTATTGAAAAGCCAGATAATAAAGCTCCAGCCATTCGCCGAGGCCTGGGAGTCGTCTGCCGGCAAACTGGCTGCGCTCGCCCCAGAAAATTATACTTTGCCCTTCGTTTTTTCTTTTCTGGCTGTATCTTTCTAAAATGAAAAGCTCATCAATCATTTTGAGAGCTTTATTTTCTATTCACCTAGCACTTCCCATCGTGTCTTTTGAATTAGAATCCGGCGCCGCATTGGCTCCCTCCGCCGAGTCGTTTGTCAGCTACGATGACACGCTCGCAATCAATACGGCGCCGGTTGCGACCCCGCGCCCCCGCACCCAGGGCTTCGTGGCCTTGCCCGGCGACTTCCCCGACCCGACCATCGCCAAAATCAACGGCCAGTACTGGGCCAGCGCCACTTCGGCCGAATGGGGCGGCGTCTTCCCCCTGTTCAAGTCCGACGACATGGTGCACTGGGAGCCGGCCGGCAGCGTGTTTCCGAACGGCTTCCCGTCCTGGGCCGGCTCCAACGCCTGGGCCCCGGAGATTTTTGAGGAAAACGGCCGCACCTATATCTACTACACCGCCCGCCGCAAAGGCGGGGTGTTGAGCGTGGCCGTGGCCAGCGCCGACCGCCCCGAAGGCCCCTACCGCGACCACGGCCCCCTGGTGGGCCAGCGCGCCGGCTCTATCGATGGCTGCCCGGTGTACGACGAGAAGGGCCGCCTCTGGCTGGTGTGGAAGGAAGACGGCAACTCCTGCTTCCGCCCCACTCCCATCTGGGCCCAGCGCCTAAATGATGAGCGCACGGCGCTGATAGGCAAAAAGGTGGAGCTGTTCCGCAACGACGCCGCCTGGGAAGGCAGCCTGGTGGAAGGCTCGTCTTTTATCCGCCACGGCGGGTATCTCTATATGTTCTACGCCGGCAATGCCTGCTGCGGCAAGCACTGCACCTACGCCACCGGCGTGGCCCGCGCCAAAACCCTGCTTGGCCCCTGGGAAAAGTGCCCCCTGAACCCGATTCTCACCGATAACGCCACCTGGAAGTGCGCCGGCCACGGCACGCCCATCGAGGCCAACGGCCGCTACTTCCTCTTCCACCACGCTTACTCGGTGATGAGCCAGGAGTTTGTGGGCCGGCAGGGCATCATGAGCGAATTCACCTGGGGCGCCGACGGCTGGCCGGCTTTCGAAGGCCGCAGCGTGCAGGCCCCTGCCCCGGACGTGCTGGCTCTGCACGTAGAAGACAACTTCGACGGCCTGACCCTCGGCGATGAGTGGCAATGGTCAGTTAATGCTCCCCGTCCGGCTACGGAGCTGCGTAATGGCCAACTGCTGGTGCCGGCCTCCCCGGCCCGCCTGGGCACTTTGCTGGCCCGGCGCACCACGGCGGCCACCTACCGCGCCGCTACCACCCTTGATGCCACCACGCTGCAGCCCGGCACCTACGGCGGCATCGCGGCCGTGGGCGACCCATACAATGGCCTGGCCCTGGTAGCCGGGGCCGGCGGCTTGCTGGAAGCCTGGCGAGTGCAGGCCGGCAAGATGCAGCGCCTAGCGCAGGTGACCATCGAGCCCAGCGCTTCGCTGACGCTGCGCCTCGAGTGCTGGGGTGGGCAGCGCTACCGCTTCGCCTACAGCACCGACAACGCCACCTGGCAGCCGCTCGAGACTGAAGGCTTCACGGTGAATGGCACCTGGCTGCCGCCCTGGGACCGGGGGGTGCGCGTGGCGTTGCTGGCTCAGGGTGATTCGACAGCTGAGGTTGCTTTCACCCACTTTGCTATTGTCAACCAGCGGTAATTACCCTTGACTGCTGAGATGCAAGCCCCGGCCTTTACTGGTCGGGGCTTCTTTTTTTTGCCGGGCCTCGTAAAACAGCCTCGTCCCCCTTCCCATTTCAATATGCCCGCTTCAATTTCTGTCGCCTCGTTTGGCCAGTTGCCCGATGGCAGCACGGCTCAGCTTTTCACCCTGCAAAACCAGCACGGCCTGCAAGCCAGCATCACCAACTACGGCGGCATCGTCACCAGCCTGACTACGCCAGACCGGGCTGGCAACATGGGCGACATTGTATTGGGCTACGATACCCTGGCCGGCTACCTGGCCGACGGCGGCACGTACTTCGGCGCCCTGATAGGGCGCTACGGCAACCGCATCGGGCGCGGCCGCTTTGAGCTGGACGGCAAGCAGTACCAGCTGGCCACGAACAACGGTCCCAACCACCTGCACGGCGGCCTTTGGGGCTTCGACAAGGTGCTGTGGCAGGCTCACACCGAAAGCGGACCGGAAGGGCCCTGCCTGTTTCTGCGCTACACCAGCCCCGACGGCGAAGAGGGCTACCCCGGCACCCTTACCGTGGAAGTGCGCTACACCCTCAGCAATGCCAACGCCCTGCGCATTGAGTACGAAGCCGAAACCGACCAGCCTACCATTCTCAACCTTACCCACCACGGCTACTTCAACCTGAGCGCCGGCCAGCAGCCCGATGTGCTAGACCACCTACTCACGCTCCACGCTGACCGCTACACGGTGGTCGACGACACGCTGATTCCGACCGGCGAGCTACGCCCCGTAGCTGGCACGGCTATGGATTTTACCACGGCCCACGCCATTGGCGCCCGCATTGCCGATGTGCCCGGCGGCTACGACCACAACTGGGTGCTAACTCACGCCGCCGACCCTGCCACCTGGGCCGACCTGGGCTTGGCTGCTGACGTAGTGGAACCGGGCTCGGGCCGCAGCATGCGCGTGCTCACCGACCAGCCGGGCATCCAGTTCTACTCCGGCAATTTCCTCGACGGCAGCCTGCAGGGGAAAGGCGGCCAGCCCTACGTCCGCCACGCGGGCTTCTGCCTCGAAACCCAGCACTTCCCCGACTCGCCCAACCAGCCCGCCTTCCCCAGTACCGTCCTGCGGCCCGGCGAGGTGTTTCGCTCGGCTACCGAGTACCGTTTCGGGGTCGCTCAGTAGGCCACTACCTTCTTTTTAACTATTGACTAGCGCCGCTGTTAGACAGCAGCGCTAAGCCGTTATGCACTTGGCATTATTATTTTTCTAAATCAAAGCCTATTTTTTCAAATTTACATCCAAAATCAACCTTTTGCCGTTAGTTAGCTAAAGGCGCTTTGGTCCTGCCTCTCCAAGTGCAAGGTCCATTATTACTGCGCTGCCATAGCCGGACTTTAAAGCATTAGCCGGCCTCAACCGTCAACCCAGCAGTATTGCTGAACCTCCTTCATGAAACCGACCTACAAATACTTTTTAGCTACCCTTCTGGCCCTGGCCAGCCCTGCCTTCATCAGCCAGGCGGGAGCGCCGCCAACGCGGCAGGCAGCTCCGGCCAAGGCACCCGCCAAGAAACCTGCTGCCCAGGTAGATGTGCTAGCTCGCAAAGGAGGCCGCATCTGGGAAGTGTACGTGCGCAATGGCCAGCACGTGCAGCAGGGCCAAACCATGTTCAAAATTGCCACCCAGGTGCGCACTGCCGTACACCCCGGGCACCAGATTGATTACGACGTAGCCAAGCAGAACTACATCAAAGCCTTGAGCGCCCACCAGGCCCATAAAGCCAGCGCGGAGGAGGTTGCGGCCGCCAAATTCCAGATGCAAACTGCCGCCAGACTCCTCAACGATGCCCCCCACGAGGTGCAGTTTCACTACGTGGACGCTCCCATCAGCGGCACGCTGTCGAACGTGTCGGCCGATAACCAGCCGCAGTCCACTTCCGTGCTGGTCACTATCACGGCCGACCCGGCACCCAAGCCCAGCCTGGTAGCCACGTCGAAATAAAGCTACTCAGCGCCTATAAAGCACAACGGCCCGGCATGTTATGCCGGGCCGTTGTTTTATTATCTGTTAGCGGAGGCCGAATTAGCGCCGACGCTTCTTCGTGTGCTTGGACTTTTTAGTAGCCGCTGCCTTTTTCGAAGACGACTTCTTCGCCGATTTTTTGGTACTCGACTTCTTGCTTGAAGCCTTCTTTTTCGACGACTTAGCAGAAGCTTTTTTCGAGCTCTTCTTAGCCGAGCTTTTGCGGCTGGCTTTGCTCTTGTGGGCGGAAGTGTGCTTGCTGCGGGAGGTATGCTTACGCACGGCGCTGTGGCGCACGGCCCTGGTTTCGCGCACCGGAGCAGCTACTTCTTCCGAGGTCCGCACCTCATCGGCAACGTCGGTCGCATGGGCCGTCACGTCCGACTCGGGCGAGGCCGTCCCGTCCTCAGCCGAAGCGCGGGCGGCTTCCGTTACTACTTTTTTCCGGCGCACGGGCATCAGGAAATCCCGTTCGGCTCGCTCGCGCAGGCTTAGGTTTTCTTCGCCGGGCAGCTTGGTTACGACCGGCGCTTTTTCAGTCTGGGCGAAGGCAGTTGAAACACTTAAGAGCAGCGAAAAAAGGAAAAGCAAGTAACGCATAGCTTAATCTTAGGGTGGGTGTCGACTGGCAAAAATACCATATTGCTCAAAGGAATCCAAATTTGAGCCTGGTTTTTGGCCAGCCCTGGCCTTTACAAGCCGGACAGGCGCATTCTGGCTGCTTTCTTTTAAAAGAAAGCTAACCCAGCCATCACCGCGCAATCTGCAGCCGCAGCCCAGCCGAATGCGCCGCGAACTCCGGCGCGTACAGGCACTGCACCTGACTCAGCCCCCCGGAAAAGTCGCCGGCCTGGGCCGCCCGCAGCCGGTACTCGAACACGTGGGTGCCCCGCGGCACGAAGCTCAGGAAAAAGTTAGTGGCGGCGTCGCGCGGGCTTTCGTAGTAGCCCAGCCCGTTATGGTACTGGTAGCCGCTGGTCTGGCTGATGGGCTCCAGGCCGGCCGCCCGCTGGTCTTTCAGGTGCACGTACTCCAGCTCGCGGTCGGTGCGCAGCACCACGCGCACTACCAGGGCCTCGCCCACCTTCAGCGGCGTCGTGGCGCTGATTTTCTCCAGCACCGGGCCGCCGGCCGTGCGCGTTTCGCGGTAGAGCTGGCGCTCCAGGCTCAGGGGCGTGGCGGCAGGCGTAATCTTGTCGAAGTCCTCAAAATACTGCCAATAGAGGGCACCCCAGGCCACCCCGGCGTCGGGCTTGCGGATGCTGACCTTGCCCTGGACCGGCTTCACGTCCGCCGCGGCCCAGGTGGTTTTGAAGTACCCGGTGCCGGCCTGGGCAGCGGCCGGCTCCACCTTCTCGCCCCCCACCTTGATTTGCAGGGGCTGGGTGGGTGCCAGCCAGTCGGAGCCGCGCAGCAGCAGGGCGTAGCAGGCATCGGCGGTGGCGCGGGTGCTTTCCCAGCTGTGGGTTTGCTTGTGCTTGAGCAGCCACAGCTTCATCTCATCCACCGACTTCTGGTCGTCCTTCACTTCGTGGAAGGCTTCGATAAGCGTGGCCTGGGTTTCGGTGGGGGCCTCCTGCCAGTAGTAGCCGCCGCGCACCTCCTTCCAGTACATGCCCAGCTCGGGCGAGTGCAGGGCGTTTTCACTCAGAGCCCGCAGAATGTCCTGCGCGGCGGGGGCCTTTTTGTCGTTTCTAAACAAAGTCAGAGCTATTTCGGCCTGCAGGTAGCGGGTTTGCCGGGGCCAGTATTTAGCCGCTTGCTGCTGGTAGTAGGTATGTGCTGACGCTGCGGATTTATAGTCGCCACCTGTTTCCAATTGCAGCCAGAAGCTCCGGGCATACAGCGCCTGAATTTGTAGGTCGCGCGGCTCTTGTTCGGTCAGCTTTACGCCTTTTTGCCGGCGAAGCTGGCTGTAATCCTGCACTAGTGCGTCATCAAGGTAATATAATGCGTTGCGTAGAATAGTGCGGCCTACGGCATCCTTCTCTGCATCGAAAGCCCCCAGTTTCTGGAGCTTACCGAAGCCGGCCACGATGAGTTGAGTTATGTACCGGTCAGGAGGCATTTTATCGAACCACGGGAAGGAGCCATTATCAAGCTGCATGCGCTGCAGCTTGGTCAGGGCGCGGGCGGTTTCGGCTTCCAGTCGGGGCTGGTCGAACAGCTCGGCGAGGCGGGCCAGCCGCTGGGTTTCGCCCTGTGCATCGCGCACCCAGGGCGTTTCCTGCAGCAGCAGGTTTTTCAGCTCCTGGTTTTGGGCCAGCTTGCTTTCCAGGGCATTCTTCTGGGCTGCGGTGCCGTTCTGGGCCTGGCGCTGCCACTCCTTCAAGATGGGCTGAATGCGCGGGTTGCTGCGCAGGATGTGGGCCGCAATAAGGTTGGCGTAGAGGCGGCTGAACACCTGCTCCGAGCACTCGTAGGGGTACTCCATCAGGTAGGGCAGGCTCTGCACGGCGTACCAGGCCGGGTTGGGCGTCATCTCCAGCGTGAGGGAGTAGTTGCGGCGCGTAGGGCTGCTGGTGCTGGTTAGCTTTTTCAACTCGTACTCGCGGGTGGCCGGCCCCACAATGGGCAGCGGCAGGCTCTCGGTGATGAGCAGGCGGTTGGGCAGCACCGGCAGGGTGTTTTCCTCGCCGTCGGTGAAGTTCGTTGTCAGTTGTTCGTTGTCAGTTGTCAGGCTGTTCTTACCCTTCTTCGCTTTATTCCTTTTACCTGACAACTGCGAACTGACAACTGACAACTTGCTTTGGGCTACCACGCGGTAGGTGACGGCCGTCGGGGCGAAGTCGGCGGGCAGGGCCAGGTCCCAGCCCAGGGCGGCGCTCTGCTTGGCAGCCATCGAAATGGCTTGCTGCGCGGGGCCTTTCAGCAGCTGGGCGGTGATGTCCTGGCCGGTGGCAGCGTCGAGCAGAAAAAGCTGGGCCGTACCACTGGCGGGCTGCTCGGTCAGGTTGCTGACTTTAGCCGTCAGCGTCAGCTGGTCGCCCTGCCGGAAAAAGCGCGGCGCGTTGGGCGTCACCTGAATTTCCTTTTGCGTGACGAGCTGCCGGGCCAGCTGGCCGCTGTGCAGCTGCTTGTCGTGGGCCAGGGCCAGCAGCTGCCAGCGCGTCACGGCCTCAGGCATCTGAAACTCCAGCACCACGTTCCCGTCCTTGTCGGTGCGCAGGGCCGGCTCCCACAGCGCTGTTTCGCGGAAGTCCTTGCGGGCTACCACAGCGGCCAGATCCGGGGCCGCTGTGGGCGGCTTCGCGGCTTGGTTTGCAGCCCCGGCAGCATTAGCGCGAACCATCATCTTCGATGCACTGCCGGGAGCCGCGGGCGCAGGGGCAGCCATCGCAGCGTCGGCGGCTACACTCACTGCTTGTACGCTATAGCCCAGCGCCTGCCTACTTCTCGTAACCCCCAAACCTGTTACCACAACTTCGTTTAGCTCCTTTCCTCCTTGGGTTATTCCTTGCACACCCCAGGCATTGAGGTAAGGGTACCAGACGTTTTCCAACCCACCCGAAAGCTGATTCAAAAACAGCACCTGCGACTGCCGCTGCCCAAAATACCCATTCCAGCTATACAGTGTGGGGTAATAGCGCCCGCCGAACTCCAGCGGCTCGAAGCGGTGGGGGCGGAACACGTCGAGGCTCTGGTCGTAGAGCGTGGCCAGCAGCTCGGCATCGGCGGCCTGGCCATTGGCTTGCCGAATGGTGAGGCGCCAGGTTTCGCGCTGCCCCGGCTGCAGCCGGTCGCGGAAGGTGCTCACGTCGATGCGCAGCGGCTGGGGCTTCTCGGCCACCTGAATGGTGGCGTCGTGGCGGTAGAGGCGGTTGTCGCGCACCTGGCTGGTGTGCACTACCAGCGGCGCGTTGCCGCCGGCCGGATTAGCCGCAATGCTTAGGCGGCGCTGCTCGTTGGCATTCAGCGTCAGCCATTCTTTGCGCAACAGCTGGCCGTTACTTTCCACCTCCAGCAGCACCCGGGCGCCGGCGTGCTGGCTGCCCAGCAGCACCGCTGCGGGCTGCCCCGGCGCCACCGAGTCCTGCAGGCTCACAAACCAGTCGGGCGTAGCGAAGGGAATAGTCGCCGCCTGCGAATCGTAAACCACCACGTCGAGCTGCGCCCGCGCTGAGTCGGGCCCCAGGGCTTCGAGGCGGTATCGGCCAGTGGGCAGCTCAGCCAGCGTAGCGCGCAGGTCCAGCGCCGGCCCATTCTTCGTGTCGAAGGGCAGCGCCTTCACTTCGCGGGGCTTGTCTTCCCGGGCTTCCTCCTCGGGCGCCGGCGGCACGCCCGGCGGGTCGGCCTTGAGCTGCCGGGCCAGGATGCGCAAAGTGCCGGCCGTGGGCGTAGGCTCCCCGGTGGCGTTGGTGCTGAACAGGCGGAAGCCCGGCAGGCGCTGCTTGTCGACTTCGGTGGGGCCTTCCAGGCGCAGGCTTATCGGCTGCTTGCCAATACTGATGGCCTGGTTGCCGCTGCGCGTTTCGCCGGCGTTGTCGGTCACGTCGGCCGTCACCTCAAACAGGTAGCCGGGCAGCCAGCGCCGGTTGCGGCTCGTAGGACCGGCTGTGGGCGTAAACGTCACGGTGAAATAACCGTCGGCGTCGGTTTCCAGCTTGCCGTGGTCCACCTCGGTGCTGCCGCCTCGCGGCCCCGAAAAGCCGCCGCGGCCGCGGCCGTAGCCGTAGTCAAACATAGGCCACAGCTCGCGGCGCGTCACCCGAAAGCTTACTGCGGCGCCGTCCACGGCCTGCCCGGCGTAGGCCTGGGCCCGGCCGCGCAGGCTCAGGGGCTTGCCCAGCTCGGGCAGCCCCGTCACTGGCTCAAACGTGACGCCGAAGGTGGGCCGCTTGTAGTCTTCCACGGCGAAGCTCAAGCCACCGTTGTCGGTTTGCAGGCTCATCTCGCCGTTGAGCAAGCCCGTGGGCAGCACCAGCGAGCCGTGGAAGGTGCCGAACTCCGAGGTAACGAAGGTCAGCGTCTGCACCGTCTGCCCGTTCACATCCACCAGCCGCAGGCTTACTCCTTGGCCCGTGAGCAGCTTGCCTTTGCCATCCTGGTTTTCGGTCAGGATTCCCTTGAAGTACAGCGTCTGCCCCGGCCGGTAGATGGCCCGGTCCGAGAACAGGAAGGTGCGCCGCTGCGTCCCCTGCTGGCGTATTTCGGGCAGGTAGCCCGGCTGCATCTGCCCCAGACTGATTGTATCGGACCCACGCCACAGCTTCACATCCGTGATAAACTCGGGGTTGCCCTCGTTTCTCAGATTAGGCGCCGGCAGTTCCACTTCGCCCGCGGCATTGGTGGTCAGAACCGGCCCCTGCCGAACGCCGGCCACTTTGGCACTTCCGTAGCGGCGGTACGTAGCCTGCGCTTTCACGTCGGCCAGCGCGGCGCCGCTCTGCCGGTGCAGCACCAGCAGCCGGTTAACGGACGTTTCCGAATTTGGCACCCGCTCCTGCCGGTTCAGGGCGCTGAGCTCGCTGGCGCCCAGCACGGCGTAGCTGGTTACGCTCCCAGGCCGCTGCTCGGTGGGCTTCTGGCGCTGGTTGCTCACGATAATCAAATAGTACCCGGCGGGCAGCGCCGCCCCGGCCGCCGCAAAAGCTTGAGGCTGATACGGCTGACCAGGCGCGGGCAAGGGCACGGCCCAGGTAGCCGCTGGCGCGGCCTTCAGGGCCCGGGCGTAGCGCTGCGCAAAGTCCCGGTACCGCTCGTCGTTGTAGCTGTTGAAGCCGCGCCACTGCGGCAGTGTAATGCGGTAAGCCCAGGCGTGCAGCTCCGTCACGTTGCGCGCTGTCACCTCCAGGCGCCAGGGCTGGCCGGGCACTACCAGGTCGGCGGCCCGAAACGCCAGGGTGGGCAACTCAATTTCTTCCCGAATTCGCCGGGCCCGCGCCGCCCCGCGCGACTTCGGAAACCGGGCTTCGGCCTCCCGGGCCAGCCGCACGGCTTCGGCCGGGTTGCCCGCCCGCAGCAGCTCCACCTGCCGCGCCACAAACTCAGTGCTGATGGGCAGGGCCGCGTAAGTCTGAGCCATGCGGGCCAGCGCCGGCGCGTATTCTTCGGCCAGGGCCGTGCCGTCCGTCAGCCCGCTCAGGTAGTCAAGCCGCAGCAAGTCCACATCGGCCAGCGCCGCCGGGTTGTTGGTCAACTGCAGGCGGGAAGCGGTAAGGCGCTGCAGAATGTGCAGGGTGTGCGCCTGCTCGTTGAGCGAGTCGGCCGCCGGTGCCAGCAGGCGCAGGGCCGCAAATTCGGCGGCCGTACCAAACAGCTTGGGCTCCGTGAGTTCAAACTGCTGCTCGGGCCTGGTGATGTACAGGTCCTGCTGCCGCAGCCCGTCGATGGCCCGGTGGGCCAGCAGGTCGTAAAGCGTAGGGCGCAAGGCCCGGCCCTCGGCATCACCGCCCTGGGCCAGGTAGCCGAGCTGCGCCAGCGTGGTTTTCAGCTGCTGCTGGGGCTCGTCTTCTACCGACTGGTAGTAGTGGCGCACGATGGCGGCGCCCAGCCGGCCCAGGTCCCAAGAGCTTAAGCCAGTACCGGCATCGGCGGTAGCAGTGCTGTCGCGGGTAGGCGCAGCGCCGGCCGTGCGCTCGTAGAGTTCGTAGCGATGCTGGGTCAGGTAGTTGGCATACTGCTCGGCCAGCAGCGAGTGCAGAATGGGGCGGGCCGGGAAAGTGGCGGTTTTCACTTCCTGCTCCAGCAAGGCAATGGCCTTTTCCTCAGCATCCTGCTCTTTTAGCTCAAGCAGTCGGATTTTATACAGCAGCGCCCGCACGTAGGCAGGGCTGTCCTGGCTTTTGCGCGCCTGCTGGTAGATGGCTTCCACCAGCGGAGCAGCCGTAGCGGTTTGCTGCTTGGCCAGCAAAGCGTCAATTTTCTTCCATTGCTTGGCAAAGGGGTCGGGCGGGGCAGCGGGCGGCGCCGAATCCGAAGTGATGGTCATCAGCAGAAGCAGAACAAAGAGCAGCACAAAGCGCATAAGCGGCAGATAGGGTGAGTTTGCAGCAATAAAGATGAAGGCACTGGGTTTATTGCATACACCGGGCCAGGTAGTAGTGAAGCCGAACAGTAGGGGCGGGATTTTGCAAGTAGCTTTGCAAGACCATACATTCACTTGTGTCTTTTTTCTTAATCCCTTTACCCCTCATTCTTTTATGAAGCACTTCATTACCTCCCTTGTATTGATTGCTGGCTTGTCCGGCACCGCTTTCTCGGCCCAGGCCCAAAGCAAAATTTCTTTTGGTCCGCGCCTGGGACTGAATATTTCCAACTTCTCCTACAAGGTGCCCAACATCCCGGCTGGGGTGAACAACGAAACCAATTCAATAGCCGGCGTGCAGGTGGGTGGCGTGGTCAACATTGACTTCGGCAAAGTGGCCTTTCAGCCCGCCGTTCTCTTCTCGCAAAAAGGTGCAGAGACGGTGCTCTCGGCCGAAGACCGGTCCAATCCGCCCTATGTCAGCTCGTACAAGGTCACGGCTAAGCCCCAGTTGAATTACCTGGAAATACCGTTGAACGTGGTGTACACCTCCGGTGGCGACCACGGCTTCCAGCTTTTTGCCGGCCCTTACCTCGCCTTCGGAGTGGGCGGCAGTGGCAGCGCTAAAGTCGACATCGAGAGCAACGACCCGGATGCAATCAACGCCGGTGCCGTCGGCTCCTTTCCCGTATCAATGGAGGTGGAGTTTGCTGACCAGCAGAACGACAACGCCAGCAACAACTCCAACCAAAATAGCCTGAATGTCATTGCCACTTTTCGGCGCTTCGACGCTGGCCTCAATGCCGGCGTGGGCTACCGCATCGGGGCGGTGCAAATTCAGGCCGGCTACGGCTTGGGGCTGGTCAACTTTGTACCCAAAGACACCGATGGCACCGATACCGGCGCCACTGGCTACAACCGCGTATTTCAATTCACAGGCACCTACTTCTTCGGCAAAGAATAGCTTGTAAGCTTCCTGAGTTCGGCTTTCCATTAAGTATAAAAAAGGCCTTTGCATCATGATGCAAAGGCCTTTTTGTGGTTTCTACCCGGGTAAACTGCTGCCACTAGGAAGCCGCGCGGGCGCTATTGCTCACCGTCATGCCTTCGAGCACGGCCTCGGCCTGGGCCACGTGCCGCTGAATGTGCACCACCAGGAACTCCAGCTGGTCGGTAAGCCGAAAGCTGAGCAGCGGAATCAGCGGATTGGGAATGCGCACCGCGTTGGCATTCACCTGGCGGGCCAGCAGCACCAGCCGCAGCAGCTCATCAAGCTGCCGGCTGAATACTTCCGTCACGGTGCGCGGCAGCCGGGTGCCGGTGGGCGCGTAGCGCTCCGGCGAGCTAAACCGGCGCTGCCCGGCCGGCGTGCGCATGGCTTCGATAAAGCGGCGCCCCACAAAGCCGTGCTTGGCCGTGGCCGCCGGCTTCGAGCCCTGCGCCATGGCTTTGTTGATGCGCGCTGCTATTTCGGGCAGGTAGTGCCCGCCCACAATGTTGAGGTGCTCCAGGCACTGCCCCACACTCCAGCGGCCCGGCGAAGGCCGGCGGTTCAGCACATCCGGGCTCAGCGGCCGGAAACGCTGCTGGGCCAGCACGCGCAGCGCCAGCAGCTCGTTCGTGAGCTGGTCGAAAAACTCGGGAGTGGCGCGCACCTCAGAGGCCATAGCAACATCATTTAACAAGTTGTAAACTTACAATCTACCAGCCACTTTTCAGAAACGCCCTTGCTGGCCGGCCCCAAGCCGCTACCCGGTATGATGCGCTGTTAAGCACAAAGGCCCACTTGCTTAGCAAGCGGGCCTTTGCATATAAACTGCCGCACTATTCGTCGCCTTCGCCGTCGCGGCCCCGGTTGCGGCGGGGCGCGGTGCCGTAGTCGGGCTCATCGTCGGGGCGGTACTGCGGGCGCTGGCCTTGGCCGTAGTTGCGGTCGGCGTCTTCGCGGCGATAGTCGCCCCGGGCCGGCGAGCCATTGCGGCTGTCGCGGCGGCTGTCGTCGTAGGCATCGTTGTAGGAGCCACCCCGCGAGCCCATGCCCTGGCCGCTGTCGCCGCCGTAGCTGCGGCCGTAGCCGTTGCGCTCGTCGCCGGTGCCGTAGTTGGGGCGGCGCGGCTGCTCGTTGCGGTTGAAGCCATAGCCGTAGCCTTCGCCGTAAGCGTTGCGCTGGCCAGTGTTACCGGCTCCACCCTGGCGGTTCCAGTGGCCGTAGTCGTCTTCGCGGTGGCCGCCGCGCCCGCCGGCACTGCCCTGGTTGTCGTAGCCACCGCGCGAGGAGCGGTAGTCCTCGTCCTGGTTTCGGCGTGAGTAGTCCGGCGCATAGCCGCGCCGGTCGTCGCGGTACTCGTCGTAGCGCGGGCGGTCGTAGCCGTAGGGATTGGCGCCGCGCAGCGAGCTGCGGCCGTAATCGTCGGCATAGCCCCCGCCCCGGCCCTGACGCGAGCCATTGTCGTTTTGCCGACCGCTGTAGTAGTCGCCCCGGTCGGGCTGGTTACGGTTGTCGTAGCGGTTGCCGCGGCCGTCGTTGTAGTTGCCGCTGGAGTATTCGCGGCCCTGGTTGCCGTAGCCATCGTAGCCGGTGGCGAAGCTGCCGCGGGGCCGGTCGTAGCTGCCCCGGCGGTCGTCGTAGCCCTGGTCGGGGTGGAAGCCGCGCTCATAGCCGTAGTTGCGGCGCTCGTCCCAGCGCTCATCGCGGCCGTCGTACTCACGGTAGGCGTTGTGCTGGGGCCCGTAGCGGCCAGGGCCGCCGTAGTACCGGTCCTCGGCCGAGCCGTGGCGCTGGTAGTCGGCTTCGCGGTTCTGGTTGCCATAGCCGCCATGGGTGGCGTGGCCGCCGAAAGCGCCAAACTCGCCGCGGCTGGCGTCGCTGGCCTGGTTGTCGTAACGGGCCTGGTCCTGGTAGCTGTCGTGCATGTCGTTGCCAAAGTTGCCGCCGTAGTTCTCAGGCTGGCGGCTGGCGGCTGGGGTTTCTTTCCGGGCACTGCCCCGCGGCTTGGCAGCAGCCTGGGGCGTCTCCTTGGCTTTGTTGGTCGAGCCCGGCTTGCGGCCCCGCTTGGCCGGCGCATTTAGGGAGGTAGGGTCAACAGCTTTGTTTTCCTGTTTGCCGCCGGCATCGATGCCGCCTTTGCCGGCGCTGGTTGCGGCGGCGCTCAGGTCTGCATTGCTCGTGCCTGCCACGGGAGTGGCACCCACCTTGCCCATGCTGGCCGCTGTGGGCAGCTGCGTCGGGGAGCCGCCCTGCGGAGTGGCGCTGGTGGATACCGGTAAGGGCCGGGCTGCAGTGTTGCCCGCAGGGCCGCCCACAGGGTTGCCGGCAATGCTATTGGGTTCGGTGTTCAGGTTTTCCTCGTTTTTCATGGCGCAAAGGAGAAGGGAGAGTGGATGGAAGGATTCCCGTAAGCTCCTCATCTATACGCGCCACCAAGCGGGTGGTTTTCTTTCCAAAAGCCAACTCCCCGGCCCTGGTTTGCTGCTTCGGCTCATTTAAGCCCGCATTTTTACATTTGCGCACTGACCAGCCCATCGGTGGCCGGTTCGCGTTATTTTTCATCAGGCGGCTGCCTTGTCTGCAGCTGCCCCTAGCTTTTTCACATGCTCACCGGCACCGTCAAATTCTTTAACGATACCAAAGGCTTCGGCTTCATCATTGCCGACGATACCCAGGAAGAGATATTCGTCCACCAAACCGGCCTGATTCACGAAATTCAGGAAGGCGACCGGGTGCAGTTCAACATCAAAGCCGGCAAGAAAGGCCCCAACGCCGTGGAGGTAACGCGGATTGTTTGATGTGCTGATTTTTTTGACGTGCTGCGCGTACGGCCTCGTGTCATTGCGAACGCAACGCAGTGGAGCGCGGCAATCCGTCCTCTAGCATTCAGAAACCAGATAAACCCAGACATCAAAAAGCCCCAATGCCAGAGCTGGCGTTGGGGCTTTTCACATTAGCAGGCTGGTCGCTGAGAACAGGACGGATTGCTTCGTCGTGCCTCCTCGCAATGACACGCTCCTTTCACCTCATCACCAACAATCAGCACATCAAAAAATCAGCACATCAACCTCATTTCTCCGCGTGCTTTTGTACCCGCACGCCGATGGCCATTAGGCCCGGCAGCTGGTCCTGACGCATGTATTGCTCCAGGGTGATGGTGTAGTTGCCGGCCTTGTGAAACCGCTGCTTGGGTAGAGCCAGAATCTGGTGGTCGTAGATGTCGCCGGTGCCGCTGCCCAGGGGCTCGCCGGTTTTGGGGTCCATCAGCACCATGTGGTGCAGCAGGGGCTGGCCTACTGGTCCGGCCGGCCCGGTTAGCGTGTGCTTGACATAGAGGTTGTAAAACCCATAGGCCGAGGCATTGCGCACGTTGAAATAGACATCGTACAGCGCCGCCGTATCCTGAATGGCGAAGGTGAAGGCCGGCTTTTGCTGCACGTCCCAGGAGTAATTGGCAAAGTCGGTGTTTTGCTCGAACACCCGATTCTGGTCGCAGGCGCTAAGCGCCAGCAAAGGCAGCACCGCCAGCACCAGCCGGCGGACTGCCTTCTTACCGTTCGATAACAAGCTATAGCGCATATTTAGGCATTGGCTGGGGGTGGAATAGAGCCAGCCGAGCCGCCTTCGCGGCCACCCCGACGGCCGCGGCCACCGTCACGGCCGCCGCGTCCGCCCCGGCCTTCGCGGGACTCCGAGCGGGGGCGGGGCTCCCCTACTGCTTCGGCCTTGGAACGGGGGCCGGTACCGGGGTCAGGGCGGAGGTCGGTGCGGGGCTCGCGCGGCTCACGGGGTATGCGGGCTTCGGGGGCCTCGCCTTCGGGGCGGGCTCCTTCGGTGCGGCCGCGGCCCCCGCGGCGGTTGCTGGGGCGGGCCGCCTGGCCGCGCCGGCCGCGCTGCTCGGGCACGTCGCCCAAAGCCGGCACGGGCCGGTCGGGGTCGCCGGGACCAGGACTGGTCATTTGCTCAGGGGGACGCGGACCTCCAGTGGCTTCGGCTATGGGCACTGCACTGCGGGCCGGCCGGCCGTCGCGCTCGCGCCGCTCCCGTCCTTCGCGGGGCGCCCGGCCTTCGCGGCCCTCGCCGCGCGGAGTGCGGCCCTCGCGTAGCTCGCGGGCCGGGCGGCCTTCGCGGGGCTCCCGACCCTCCCGGGGCGGGCGGACTTCGGTAGTCTCAGCGGTGGTGGCAGCTCCTTCGCGGGGCTCGGTGCGCTCCTTGTCCTTGTCTTTTTTCTTGCGCTTGCTGCGCTTGGAGGTTTTGATTTTATCGTCCAAGCGGTCGAGCGAGCCTTCCACGATGGCCGACACCTCGGGCACGGGGGCTTCTTCGCGGGGGGGCAGCAGGCTCTCGATGATTTCGCCGCGCTTGTTCATGTCGAGCAGCTCGCGCACGCGGGCCGTGTCGAGCATCACCCAGTTATTGTCGCCCTTGAAGGCAAACCACATGCGGCGGCGGAAGATGTCGGTTTTCTGCAGGAAGGCCTCGCCCTTGCTGGTTTTCAGCGGGCGCTGTACCTGCGGGATGTCCTTAAGCGCGTCGAGGTAGGCATCAAGCTCGTAGTTGAGGCAGCACTTAAGACGGCCGCACTGCCCGGCCAGCTTCTGCGGGTTGAGGCTGAGGTTCTGGTAGCGGGCGGCGGTGGTGCTCACGGTTTTGAAGTCCTGCAGCCAGGTGGAGCAGCACAGCTCGCGCCCGCACACGCCGATGCCGCCAATGCGGCCGGCTTCCTGGCGCAGCGAAATCTGGCGCATCTCCACCCGCACCCGAAACTCGTCGGCCAGGCGGCGAATCAGCTCACGGAAATCAACCCGGTCTTCGGCCGAGTAATAAAACAGCGCGCGGGTGCGGTCGGCCTGGTACTCTACATCAGAGAGCTTCATGCGCAGGCGCAGCTCGCCCACCACAGCCCGGGCCCGGAACATGGTGCTGTTTTCGAGGTCACGCACGGCTTCCCAGCGCTCCACATCGTCGGGCGTAGCCACCCGCATGATGGGGCGGATGTCTTTGGAGTCGGTGGGCACCTTCTTCTTGCGCATCTGCAGGCGCACCAGCTCACCTTTCAGCGAGACGTGGCCCAGGTGCCAGCCCGAGCCGGCGGCTTCCACCACCACGGCATCGCCGGTGACCAGCGGCAGGCGGTTTTCGTTGCGCATGAACTCCTTACGGCCGCCCTTGAAGCGGACCTCCACTACGTCGAAGCCCGCAAAAGAGTCGGGCACCTCTACGTCCTGCAGCCAATCAAACACATTTAGGCGGGTGCAGCCGCCGGAGCTACAGCCCCCTTTAGAGCCGCAGCCGCCCACCTTGCTGGTAGAGCAGCCGCCGCCGGATGAACAGGTTGAACAAGCCATTAGGCTGAATTATCTATAGGTGAAGCGGCGCTTTATCCGGGCCGCCGGAAAGTCGGAATCTAGCAAAGATAACCTCTTTGCCAAGGCGAAAAGTTTAGGCTGAAAATCGGCGGCAATGGGCATGCTTGTGCCTGGCTCCAATCATGCGCCCGAATGCCCTGATTAGGGCCAGTTCACCTGCACCAACAGGTGTGTCCGGTAGCAGAGTTCTGTCAGTCCCCACCCCGGATTACTGCTACAAGATGAATAAGCTCAAGTGTATAGCCACTATGCCAAAATCTTACACAGTGGGCCAAAATGGCCTTTTAATAAGCATTTAGACGGCACTTAATAAAGGAACAGGCAGGCACACGCGCATACTTTGGATTTTTTATAATGTTTCGCCTTCTTCAATATTTTTTTCATAATTTTTATTGCGTAATTGTGCACATCTTTCAACCATTTCCCACCATCAACCACACTCCTCTTAAATTTCCTATGAAAATCAACAAACTACTTTCTGCCACTGCCCTTGGTGTAGCCACCGTGCTATCTCTGGCTTCTTGCTCAAAAGAGAAGGAAAGCTCTGCAATTGCTCCGGCCCCTGTTTCACAGGAAGTATTGGGCCAAATCAAAGCTTTGGGCTTTGGTACTGATAACGTGCGGCCTGTTGACGAGGGCTACGTTGTAGAAGGCGACATGCTGCTGACACCGGAGCTGCTGGCCAGCGCCCCCGGCTACTCCACGCTCCGCGTGGGTGACGAAGAGCAATACCGCACGACTAACCTGGTGGGCAGCCTGCCGCGTGTGCTTACTGTGAGCATCAGCAGCTCCTTCCCCTCGGCCTATGTGTCGGCTATCGATGAAGCTATTCGCCGCTACAACGCTGCCGGCCTGCGCATTACCTTCCGCCGCGTCAGCTCGGGTGCTCAGATGCCCGTTAAGTATTCTTCTAACCTCGGCCCTGGCGTGCTGGGTCAGTCAGGTGGCTTCCCCAGCGGCGGCAACCCGGCCCCCGGCTTCACGCTCGTACCTAACGTCATCAACAGCACCAACATCAACTACATCGCCACCATTATGGCGCATGAGATGGGCCACTGCATTGGCATGCGCCACACCGACTACTACAACCGGGCTTACAGCTGCGGGGGCTCTTATTCCAACGAGGGTGCCAGCACCGTGGGCGCCATTCTCATCCCCGGCACGCCCTCGACGGCCGAGCCGAACTCCTGGATGCTGGCCTGCGTGGGCAATGGGGTGAACCGCCCCTTCACCGCCAACGACCTGACTGCGCTTAACTACATCTACTAAGCAAAAAAGCCCTGCTTTGAGAGAAGCAGGGCCTTTTTCGTTTACTTCCTTTCCTTTCTCACATTTCACTCCATTCCGCTTATGAAAACGCTCAACATCCTCTCCACTGCCCTGTGCCTGGCTTCGGCCCTGGCCTTCTCGTCGTGCTCGAAAGAAACTGAGTCGGTAACTACTACCGAGGAGCTTTCGGCCACGGAAGTAAACCAAATAAAGCAGCTGGGCTTTAGCACCAGCGGAGCCTCCAAAACGGATGGTGGCTACCTGGTAGAAGGCGACATTTTCCTGACCAAGGAGAACCTCGCCTCGCCCAGCCCGGCCCAACTGCTGCGCGTGGGCGACGAGGAGCAGTACCGCACTACCAACCTGGTGAATGCCGGCTCCGGCCGCACCATCACCGTGGCCGTGTCCACGTCGCTGCCCTCGGCCTATGTGACGGCTACCGACGAAGCCATTCGCCGCTATAACGCCGAGAACCTGAGCCTGCGCTTCACCCGCGTCGCCTCGGGCGCCAACATTACCCTGCAGCAAGCCCCCAGAAGCGCCCGCTACCTGGCATCGGGCGGCTTCCCCTCGGGTGGCAATCCTTACTACCAGGTGCTGATTAACTCCAACGCCATTGGTACGGCCAATCCGAGCACCTACATTGCCACCATTCTGGCCCACGAAATCGGCCACTGCATCGGCTTCCGCCACACCGACTACATGAACCGCGCCTATAGCTGCGGTGGAGCCTACTCCAACGAGGGTGCCAGCACCGTGGGAGCCATTCTCATCCCCGGCACGCCCAGCGCCGCCGACCCCAATTCCTGGATGCTGGCCTGCATTGGCAGCGGCGTCAACCGGCCGTTCAACAGCAACGACCGCACAGCTCTGAATTACCTTTACTAAGCGTTGACTTAGGTTGTAAAAAAAGCCCCGGCTCTTGCGAGCCGGGGCTTTTTTTATCCCCCCTGACCATCCCCAAAAGGGAGGGAGCCTATTCCGCAAGTTGTTAATTAGACCAAAGTATGTTAGACAAAAGAGCGCCATTGAAGCACTGCACTCCTGACTACAATCGTCAGGCTCCCCTCCCTTGTGGGGAGGGGGTGGCCTATTCCAGCACAACTACTCGCACCGTCTGAGGAGCCTGCCCGGCGGCCTGCACCCGCACCAGATAGAGCCCTTTCTGTAGCCCGGCTGTGGATAGGTTGTTTACAACTCCCTCGCCGCTGAATTCCTGCACCAGCCGGCCCTGCGCATCATATACCTGCACCGCCAGTACCGCTCCGCTGCTGCCAATTAGGCGCAGCGTTTCGCCCGGTACCACGGGGTTAGGGAAGGCCAGCAGGCGGCCGGGCTGAACCCGGTACACTTCTTCGGGCTGGCTGTACACCACCTGGCCACTGTTAGTTTCGAGTCGGACGCGGTAGAGGTAGCGGTCGGAAGCCGGGGGCAGGTCGGCGAAAGCGAAAACCGGCTGTGGTACCGGGGTCAGGGTTTGCACAGCTTCGTAGCCATTGCCCCCCAGGCGCTCCAGCGTAGCCGAGCGCAGCCGCGCCACGCTGCCCAGCTCCACGTCGAAGCGCAGGGTGTCATCAACCAGCTGCCGCACCTGGAACGAGCGGAGGTAGCAGGCGGTGCCCTGCTCCAGAAAATTGATGGTGTTGCCTGGTTCCAGCAAGTGGCTCTGAACAACAGGAGCCACCGCGTAGTAGCGGTTCTGCATAGCAGCGCGGTCCAGCAGCAGGGTGGTATCAGCGGTGCGCAGATAAGGCTCCATCTGAGTAGCGCCCAGCCGGTACACCTGATACTGCGCGGCGCCAGGCACCCGCGCCCACTGCAGCAGGGTTTCGTCGGTGCAGGTGTAGCCCACTTCCGTGCGCAGCGGCGGGGCAATGGCAAAGGTGTCGGAAGGGTAAGCGGTGTTGCTGCCTGTAGGAACCAGGCGTAGCTGGGCTAGTGCAAGGGTATCAGGCGCCGTCCAGGCATACACCTGCTGGCTCAAGCTAACTGCTGTAGCTATTGGCTGCCACTGCGTCCGGCCGGCGGTACGGTATTGCAGCTCAGCAGGAATGGCGGGGCCTTTCCACTGCCAGCGCAGCAGGCTGGTCCCGTCCGGCTGCAAAGCCTGGTTGCGCAGGGGCCGCAGCCATTCCAGCCCCGCGGCGCTGTACTCGTAGGCCAGGCTGAAAGACTGCGGGCCGGCTGCAATGCTGTAGCCCCGCACCCGCAGCTCGTAGCTACCGGGCGCGGGCAATGCCAGCGTTACCTGCTCCACGTTGTTGAGGTGGTCGGCGCCGCGGCGCGCGGGCAGAGCCAGGGAGTCGGCGTTGGGGTAGCTGCTCAGCACCCAGGGCCGCCAGCGCTGGCCGGTGCCCAGCTGCACCAGCTCCAGGTCCAGGTCATTGATAAGAGCCCGCACAGCGTTGGGTGCCGCGCTGGGGTCGGCCCACACCAGCGTCGCCTTCAGCTCCTGCTGACCGGCGGGCACCGCAATAGGAAACACCTGCCCGACAGAGGTAGCACCTAGTGCCCCCTCGAAAAAATGCTGACTGCGCACGGTGCGGATGGCGCCCAGCGCGTCGGCGTTGCCGAAGCCGTGCACATAGTCAACCGCTGGGCGGCCCAGGTCATCGGCGCTGTTGACAAGAACAGCTTTGACTAATGCTGCTGAAGGCAAAGCCCCGGCCTGGTCGCGGTAGGCCTGCTGAACCAGCAGGCTGATGCCGGACACCAACGCAGCGGCTTCCGACGTGCCGCCATCGCCGTAGGCCACCAGCTCGGGCTTCACGCGGCCGTCATAGGCCGGGCCGCGGGAGCTTAGCGCCGGCACCTGACCCAAGGCATCGGTAGCCCCCACCACCAGCGTGTTCTTGGCCATCTTGAACTGCCCGGTCAGGTTAGCGAAACCGGCAATGCCCGCGTAAGGGTTGTTGGCGCTGGCTTGGTTGCCAATGTTACCCGCCGAGAATACGTGAAGCAAAGTCGGGTACTGCCGCACCTGCTGGTCGTAGGCCTGGGCATCAAGGCCGTAGTAGTTCTCAATGCCTACCCCGTAGGAATGGTTTTGCACCGATACGCCGGCCTGCGCAAGCTGGGCCCCATCATCAGGCGCCAGCCGGGCAAAATCGGAACTAGTCAGCCGGGCCTGCCACGCGGCGCCCTTGCCGAGCGGACTGGAGTTGCCACCGCCGGCGATAATGGTGGCCATCACCGTAGCGTGGTCGGTTACATTGCCGGCGGGTGCCGGGCTGGGCAGCACCCGTCCTTTGAAGTCGATGTCGTCGGTATCGAACTGCTGCTCTTTCACCGATACCGTAAGGCCCTGGCCGGTGAGTGACGGAAACTGGGCGTGCACGGCCGACACAGCATTGGCCGCCAAATCCAGAAAGCTGATGCGCCGCTCCTCGTGGGCGCGGCGGTCGGCCACATCCACAAACTCCACCCAGGGACAGGCCTGCAGTTGGGCCAGCGCTGCGGCGGTGCAGCCCGTCACCAGAACAGTGGAAGCCTGAGCTTGCCGGGTTATCTTATTGCGTGGCAGCTGCTGGCAGGCCCACTGCTGAAAAGCGGCCTGGTCAGTCACCTTCACCCGTACCGTCTGAGGCGGCTGAGGCGAAGCTTGCAGGGGCGGCGCCAGCTTGGGCAAGGCAGCAGGCCGTGCTGAGGTCTGTGCCCACAGCTGACCTGAGCCGGATAATGAAGCGAGAACAACTACCAACCAACGGCTTAGCTGATGCATCATAAGGTAGACTGGTAGGCTTGTTTTGATGGTAGTGAGCTTAACCAAAGATACTAGCTGGTAAGCCGGAGGTTCAGGTCAATGACATTCCCAAGAAGCACAAAAAACCTGCCTGGGGCAGGTTTTTTGGCAGTTGCTATTGCAGCGAGTACGCTATTAGGGCTTCAGCACCACTTTGGTGCAGTTGTCCTTTTTGTTCCGGAAGATGTCGTAGCCGTGGGCGGCCTCCGTCAGCGGCAGGCGGTGCGAGATGATGTCGTCGAGCTGCACGCGGCCCTCAGCCACGTGGCTGAGCAGCGTGTCGATGTGGCGGTGCACCAGCGCCTGGCCGCCCCGCACGGTGATGCCCTTCTCGAAAATCTGGCCCATGGGGAAGTTGTCGTAGTAGTAGGGGTACAGCCCCAGTACCGACACGATGCCACCCCGGCGCACGGCGCTGAAGCAGGCTTCCAGCACCTTAGTAGTGCCTTTTTCGAAGTTTACCACAGCCTTGGCGCGGTCCAGCAGGTCGCGGTCGGGCTCGAAGCCTACGGCTTCCACGCACAGGTCGGCACCGTAGCCGCTGGTCATTTCCCGGATTTCGTCGACCACCTGCTTGTGGTTTTCCCACAAAATGGTTTCGCATCGGGCCGCCTGCTTGGCTTTGTCGAGGCGGTACTGCTGGGTATCGACGATGATGACGCGCTTGGCCCCGCGCAGCCAGGCCGACTTGGCCGCCATGATGCCCACCGGGCCTGAGCCGAAAATGGCCACAATCTCACCGCCGTTAATCTCGCCCCAATCGATGCCCTGGTAGCCGGTGGGGAAAATGTCGGTCAGAAACAGGACTTGCTCGTCGGTGAGGTTATCGGGCACTTTGCGGGGGCCAAAGTCGGCGTAGGGCACGCGCACGTACTCGGCCTGCCCGCCGTTGTAGCCGCCGTAAAGGTCGGTGTAGCCAAACAAGGCCGCGCCCTTGCCCTCCAGCACCCCACCCTCGGGGCCGTACAGCTCGGGGTTGGAGTTTTCGCAGTGCGTGGGCAGGTCATGGGTGCAGAAGGCGCACTGCCCGCAGGCAATGGGAAAGGGTACCACCACCCGGTCGCCTTTACGCAGGTTTTTCACGCCTTTTCCGACTTCCTCCACGATGCCCATGAACTCGTGCCCCAACACCATGGGGCGGGGCTGGGCAATGCCGCCGTTGTAGATGTGCAGGTCGGAGCCGCAGATGGCTGTGCTGGTAACGCGCAGGATGACGTCGCGGCTGTCCTCCAGCTCAGGGTCGGGTACGTTGTCGACGCGGACGTCCTTGACGCCGTGAATCACGAGTGCTTTCATAAAGGAAGGAATGGGTGAAGGAAAGGTTTCCCTTCCTAACGGCCCACGCTTCCCTGAGGTTACCGTAGTTCCTGGCGGTGTTTAAAAAGCAAAAACTTATGGCAATTGATATACCTGCACGCCTTGGTTGGTAAACAGGTACCCAAACCCCTCCCCTATCAGTACTTGCCGTATTGCGCCTGTCTCCACACCGGCTGGCAGCGGCATGCTGCGCTCGGTGAGCTTATAGAGGTGGAAAAAGTGAATAGTGCCTTCACTGAGGTAGTATAGCTCGTCGCCGCGAAAGCCGATATTGGTTAACCCGACGAAAGGCAGCTTCTTTTTGTAATTGCCCAGGTTGTCGAACACGTAAATGCCCGTGTTGCGGTCCACCAGGTACGTGTTGTTTTGGTACTGACGCAGAAAGCGGAAATCGGGCTTGCTGCGGCCAATAAGCAGGTCCAGGGGGGTGCTCTGAATGAGCCTCAGGGAATTAGGGTCAAACTCGCGCAGCACGAGGCTGCTTTCATCCAGCAGCCAGATGTGGTTGTCGGAAGCCAGCGTGGCCACGCGCACCGTGCCGTCGAGGTACTCGCTCAGCCGCAGCTGGGCCAAAGGGTTAAGAAACCGGTCGAGCATGACCAGTTCCTGCCGGTCGTCATTAAAAAGCAGGATGTTGGTCACGTTCCAGGCTTCTACCTGGGCCACGTGACCGGGCAAAGGCGGCGCGTAGCGGTTCAGGGGCAGGCCTTCGGCCCCGTACTGATGCAGGTTGTTATCGGCATCGGTCACGTACAGGGCCCCGCGCCGGTCCAAAGAAGCAGCGCCCGGATTCGGCAGGTTTATCTGCCGCAGCAGGCGCCAGGCGCCGGGCTGTGCGGTTGCGTTGGCCGGCACGGCTGGCGTGGCGCCCACCGGCGCAATAACCGAAGCCGGCGCCACCGATGCTGCTGAGGGCACCGTGGGCTGGGCAATTACCAGAACTGAGAGTTTAGAGCCGAGAACCAAGAGCAGCAATAGAACACAACGGGCCCCGGAAAGCCACAGCCTTCTACACTTTATTCTGCTCAAAATGCTCCAAAGCCAGGTTGTTGCCATCATACACGCCGTAGGAGCAATAATTGACCCATTCGCCGAGGTTGATATAACGGCTGCCGGGCCCCACCGGTACATCGAGCGGCAGGTGACGGTGGCCAAACACGTAAAAATCGTGGTGCTGCCGGGCTTCCAGCTCGCGGCAATACACCAGCAGCCACTCGTCGTCGCCAAAATAATGCGCGTCGGCCGCGCCGTTCTGAATGCGGCTGCGGCGGCTCCAGGCATTGGCCACGCCGATACCCAGGTTGGGGTGCAGACGGGCAAACAGCCACTGCGTAAGGCGGCTGCCAAACAGAGGCTTCAGCACCCGCTTGTAGGCATGGTCGCCGGGGCCCAGGCCGTCGCCGTGCCCGATGTGAAACAGCCGCTCTCCAATGCGCTGCGACACAGGGTTGCGCAGGATGGGAATGCCCATCTCCTCGGTGAAGTAGCCGAACATCCACATGTCGTGGTTGCCGGTAAAAAAGGTGATGGGCAGGCCGCCGTCCGTCAGCTCGGCCAGCTTGCCCTGCAGCCGGCTGAACCCGCGGGGAATGGCGTGCCGGTACTCAAACCAGAAGTCGAAGATGTCGCCCAGCAGGTAGATGGCCGCCGCGTCGCGCGAGGCTTCGTCCAGCCAGCGCACGATGCGCCGCTCCCGCTCCAGCGACGCCACCGGGTTGGGCGCGCCGAGGTGGAAGTCGGAAGCGAAGTACACGCGCTTGCCTTGCGGCAGCAGCATATCAGGCAGGGTTTCAGGCATCATTTAGCAGTTATCATTTAACACCTGCCCCGATTATTCAGTGGGCCACGCATCATCCTCCAGCAGCAACAGGGCAATGCGGCGCGGACCGTGGGCTCCCAGCACCAGCGTTTTTTCAATGTCGGCCGTGCGGCTGGGGCCCGTCGTCAGCGAGACCATAGAAGGCAGGCGGTTGCTGTACTTCTGCTGCATCAGCCGTAGGGCGTCACCAATTTCGGCCACCACTTGGCTGGGCCGGGCCAGCACCAGATGCTGGTCAGGATAAATGCTCAGGCGCCGCCCGCTGGCCGAGCCGGCACTCACCAGCACGCTGCCGGTGCGGGCCACCAAAGCTTCGCAGGAGGTCAGGCCCAGGTCGGCCTGCTCGATGAAGTTGGCATCGTTAGCAACGAACCGAACCCCGGCCTGCTTCAGTACTTGCTGCAGCGCGGGCTCCCACACCAGCGGCGGGCCCAGCTGCTGGCGCTGCTGAAAAGCCCCCAGTTGCGCGGCCAGGTGGGGCAATGACTCGCAGTAGTAAAACTCGCCGCCCACCCGCTGAAAGCTTTCCGCAAAGGCCACCACTGGGTCGGTTGCGGCCAGCGGCGGATGCACGGGCTGGTCGAAGTCGGGACGCGGCGGCACTGCGGCCGGCTGCTGCAAGCCTTGACGGATACGGGCCAGAATGGCTTCGCGGGAGCTGGTGGACATAAGACAAAAGTACGGCGTGCGCCGGGCGGACGTAAAAAAGGCCAGCCCGAACGGACTGGCCTTTTCTATTGCTTGAAAACTAACTAAACCGGCGTGGCGGCGCTGCCGGCTCCTACATCGGAGCCGGGCCGGGCCGAGCGGTCATCATCAATGCCAGGCAGCTTCAGCTCGGGCAGGTCATTCATCAGGGCACCGGGGTGCTCGCTTTTCAGCTCGGTGGCGGTTTCGCTGCGGTCCGTGCCGGCCATGTGGGCCTGGTAAGTCGTCTGCGACTCAAATGGCCGCTTGCCCACCAGCCGCTCCAGGTCGTCCTGCAGCAGCACTTCTTTTTCGAGCAGCTCCTTGGCTACCACTTCCAGCTCGTGCCGGCGCTCCGTCAGCAGCTCCTTGGTGCGGGCGTAGGCCTGCTCAATGATGCTGCGGATTTCCTCGTCCATCAGCTGAGCCGTGGCTTCGGAATAGGGCTTCGAGAAGCCGTACTCGTTCTGACCTTTCGAGTCGTAGTACGACACGTTGCCCAGCTTGGCGTTCATGCCGTAGATGGCCACCATCGACTGCGCCGTCTTGGTGATGCGCTCCAGGTCCGACAGGGCGCCGGTCGAAATCTTGCCGAACACGATTTCCTCGGCGGCGCGGCCACCCAGCGTCATGCACATTTCGTCGGTCATCTGCTCCACGTTGTACAGGAACTGCTCCTTGGGCAGGTACTGCGCGTAGCCCAGTGCGGCTACGCCGCGCGGCACAATGCTCACCTTCACCAGGGGGTCGGCGTGCTCCAGGAACCAGCCGGCAATGGCGTGGCCAGCCTCGTGGTAAGCCACGATTTTCTTTTCCTCGGGGCTGATGATTTTGTTTTTCTTTTCCAGGCCACCAATCACGCGGTCGATGGCATCGGTGAAGTCCTGGTTGGTAATGAACTTCTTGTCGCGGCGGGCGGCAATCAGCGCGGCCTCGTTGCAGACGTTGGCAATTTCAGCGCCGGCGAAGCCCGGCGTTTGGGCCGAGAGGCGCTTGGCGTCCACATCGGGGCCCAGCGTCAGCGGCTTGAGGTGCACCTGGAAAATCTGAGTGCGCCCGTTGATGTCCGGCGTGTCGATGCTGATTTGACGGTCGAAACGGCCGGGGCGCAGCAGGGCCGAGTCCAGCGTATCGGGGCGGTTGGTAGCGGCCAGGATGATAACGCCGGAATCGGTGCCGAAGCCGTCCATCTCCACCAGCAGCGAGTTCAGGGTGTTTTCGCGCTCGTCGTTGCCACCGGGCACGTTGCCCCGGCTGCGGCTGCGGCCCACGGCGTCAATTTCGTCGATGAAAATGATGCAGGGCGCCTTGGCCTTGGCTTGCTTAAACAGGTCGCGCACCCGGGCCGCGCCCACGCCCACAAACATCTCCACGAAGTCGGAGCCCGAGAGCGAGAAGAAGGGCACGTCAGCCTCGCCGGCCACGGCTTTGGCCAGCAGGGTTTTGCCGGTACCGGGAGGGCCTACCAGCAGGGCACCCTTGGGAATCTTACCGCCCAGGATGGTGAATTTGGAAGGGTTTTTCAGGAATTCAACGATTTCCTGCACCTCTTCCTTGGCTTCCTCCAGGCCGGCTACGTCCTTAAAGGTAATTTTCACCTTGTCGCCGCCCTCAAACAAGGCTGCGCGGCTTTTGCCAATGTTGAAAATCTGGCCGCCAGGTCCGCCAGCCCCGCTCATGCGGCGCATCAGGAACCAGAAGCCTACCATCAGCAGAATGATGATGCCCCAGCGGCCGATGACGTCGCCGTAGCTTTCAGTGGTGTCGATGTTGAGCGGCAGGCGCTGCTCGGCGGGCAGGTTTTTCTGCACCGCGTCGAAGTTTTCCTGAAACAGCTTGGCATCCACCACGGGGAAGTAAAACTGGGTGCCGGTGCCGCCTCCGAACGAAGGACGACGGCTTTGCAAGTCCCGGAACTCAGGCTTCTGCAGGGACTCCTGCTTGATGGTGACGTAGACCTCCTTCTTTTCGCTGTTGCGAATCGTGACGTCGCGCACGTCACCAGCGGCAAGCCACTGTTCGAACTTCTGCTGGTTGATTTTGAGGGGCGCGTTGAGATTGGTCGCCCAAATCACCCCAAACAAAAACACCAGCAGCCCGGCCAGCACCCACAACTGCACCCCCGGCCGCGGATTGGGCGAGGGCAGCATGCTTTTCTTTTTCTTATTGGGCGTTTTATCCGACATGAAATAGATGGTTAAAATCAGGCAAAGACACGGTCAGAACACCGCGTAAAAAACAATTGTTCGCCAACTTCGGCTCCGTTCATAGCGCTATGACCCGGTTGTTGGGCCCGGGGTTGCCGGGGCCGCTATATGCCGATGGCAGGCTTTCCAACACCGCTACTGGCTGCGCCAGGCGTCGGAGAGCCTGCCATGAAGACGAACAAGCTGCGTACTTATTTTACCGGGCGTCGGCGTCGTTTTCGATGTAGCTGATTTCGGCATCGCCCCACAGCTCTTCCAGGGCGTAGAACTGCCGGCGGTCGCGCAGAAACACGTGTACTACTACGTCCACGTAGTCGAGCAATACCCATTCACGGTTAGTGCGGCCTTCGGTTTGCCAGGGGCTTTCGCCAGTCAGCTTCTCTACTTCTTCTTCTACCGAGCGGGCAATGGCGTCGAGCTGCGTATCGGAACCAGCCGAGCAGATGACGAAATAATCGGCTACGGCATTTTTTAATTCTTTCAGATTGAGCACCACAATGTCAGATGCTTTTTTGTCCTGCATCCCACGTACTACCAAATCTGCCAATGTGTCCGAATCCTGCCGGACCAAGGTGCTTTTCATATTGTATTGTTAGGTTTGAGCTTTGCCTCTGCTAGGCAAGGTTACTTAAAGATACGCAAAGAAGGTCGTGGTCATCAGTCCTCAAACCCTATTCACGGGCCGGCAACTCGTTTGGTTGCCGGAATGCGCTTCCACCAATTCGGAAGCCCAGACGCTGCTTGGCCAAAACCGCGCCAGCGAAGGTTGTACGATTATCACCGACTTCCAAACCAGCGGCCGGGGCCAGCGCGGCAACACCTGGGAAGCCGCCCCCGGCGAAAACCTTACCTTGTCGGTGGTGTGGCAGCCCACGTTTCTGGCGGCCAGCCAGCAGTTTCTGCTCAGCCAGGCCGTGGCCCTGGGGCTGCACGACTGGGCCCAGACCCTGCTGGGGCCCGACCCCAAACTAAAGGTGAAATGGCCAAACGACCTGTATTTCGGTCAGCAGAAACTGGCCGGCATACTGATTGAAAACGCCCTGAACGGCGCAAAGATTCAACATAGTATTGTTGGAATTGGAATAAATATCAATCAGCAGCAGTTCGGCCACGGGGCGGCCACCTCGTTCAGCCTGCTCACCGGGCGGTTTTACTCCCGCGAGGAGCTGGCCGCCCGCTTACTCGAATGCCTGGAGCGGCGCTACCTGCAGCTGCGTGCCGGGCAGGTGGGCGCCCTGCGCTCCGCCTACCTGCAGGCACTGTACCGCTACCAGGAAGAGCAGCCCTATGAAGTGGCCGGGCGCCGGGTGAGCGGGCAGATTGTGGGAGTGGAAGAGGACGGCCGCTTGGCTTTGTCAATAGGCGGTGAGCTGCGGCGGTTTGCGCTGCAGGAAATTCGCTACCTTCCGGCCGGCAGTGCTGTTTAGTGCTGCCAAAAAATAAATTCGGGCAGGAGCAACCTTTCCCGGGCCCCGGCCGAGTTGGCAGTAGCTACGCAACTATTCTGGCAGCGGCGGAGTCTTATCAACAACTACAACGCCGCTGCCAGCCGCGTTTCAAGCGCGGCACGGTGCTTGCGAAAGCGCTTCGGCAGTGACCAATCGGCCAGCTGTTCTTTTATTTAAACAACCCATTTTTTTCTGCTACCCATGCGAGTCTTTACTAAACTTTTCCTCACGGCCGTCCTGGCATTGCCGTCGCTGCTGGGCAGCGCGGCCAACGTTACGGTGGAAGTGGGCGACAACTACTACCGCGGTGCTTCCGGCAACTCCACCATCACCATGACCACGGCGGATGTGCTGGAATTCCAGAACGTAGGCTCTAATAGCCACCCCACGGCTTCCACCCTCTGGGCTACCTTTACTATGAGCCCGGCCAATGTCAGCCGGGTGTTTCCGGCCGGCTCGTTTGCCCCGGGTACATATTCGTTCCGCTGCACGGCCCACGCCGGCATGACCGGCACGCTCGTGGTGCGGCTGGCCAGCGCCAATACTGACGCCAGCGCCGCGGCCGCTCTGCTCAACATCTTCCCCAACCCCAGCAAGGGCGGGCAGGTGACGGTGAAGCTGGACCAGAAAGCCGGGCAGGACTACAAGCTGCGCCTGAGCAACATCATCGGCCGCGAAATCCGCACCGTAGCCCTGAAGCCGGAGCTGACCGAAGCCGGCCTGCAGCTCGACCTGAGCGACCTGCCCTCGGGCATGTACTTCTACAGCCTGCTGCTGAACGACAAAGTCGTTACCACAAAGCGCCTGGTGCTGCAGAACTAGTCTTTAGTTAAAAGTTAAAAGTGAAGAGTTAAAAGGCAATTCTGCTTTTTAACTCTTCACTTTTAACTTTTAACTCACCCCAACGAAAAGCAGCCGTCGGCTGCTTTTCGCGTTTATGGCCTGGGCGGACGGCGGCCTTACCCGGCAATGCCTACTTTTGCCCTTTAGCTGATTTATCAACCCATTTTCCGGCCTGCCTTTATTGGGGCGGGTACTCTATGCCTTCCTTCAAAACGCTGAATAACCTCGTGGGCTGGCTGGTCTTTGCCATCGCCGCCGTTACCTACCTCGCCACGCTGGAGCCCACGGCTTCGTTCTGGGACTGCGGCGAGTTCATTGCCTGCTCCTACAAGCTGCTGGTGCCGCACCCGCCGGGCGCGCCTACCTTCCTGCTGCTGGGCCGCATAGTGTCCTTGCTCTCATTTGGGGATGTGACCAAAGTGGCGGTGCTGATTAACGCCCTATCTGGGCTGAGCAGCGCTTTCACGGTGCTGTTTCTGTTCTGGATTATCACCCGTATGGCCGGCAAGCTGGTGCGACGCGGCACCGACGTGGTGGCCGAGCACGTGGAGCCCACCGGCGCTCAGGCCCTACTGATTCTGGGTGCGGGCGTGGTTGGCGCGCTGTCGTTTGCCTTTTCCGACTCGTTCTGGTTTAATGCCGTGGAAGGCGAGGTGTACGCCATGTCGGCCCTGTGCACGGCCGCGGTGGTGTGGATTATGCTGAAATGGGAAGCCCACGCCGACGACGCCGACTCTGATAAGTGGCTTATCCTCATTGCCTACGTCATTGGCCTCAGCATCGGGGTACACTTGCTCAACCTGCTCACGCTGCCTGCCCTGGGCTTTATCTACTACTACCGCCGCACCCAAAACCCCACCACCAAAGGTGGCCTGCTGGTGCTGGTGGTGAGCTTCCTGATTGTGGGCATCATCCTAGTAGGCATCATCCCCGGCCTGCCTTCCATCGCCGGCGGCTTCGAGGTGTTCTTCGTGAACAGCATCGGCCTGCCCTTCAACTCGGGTCTACTGATTTTCCTGGCTTTGTTTGGGGGCCTGATTTACTTCGGCTTCAAGCTTTCCTACAAGAACGGCAGCCGGCTGCTGAACACGGCCATGCTTTGCCTGGTGTTCATCCTAATTGGATACTCGAGCTACCTGATTGTGCCCATCCGCAGCTCCTTCCACCCCACCATCAACGAAAACAACCCGGAGGACGTGCTGAGCTTCGTGAGCTACCTCAAGCGCGAGCAGTACGGCTCGCGCCCCCTGCTCTACGGCCCGCAGTTCAACGCCCAGCCCATCGACCAGGAAGACGGCGCCCCGCGCTACGCCCGCGACGCGGCCAGCGGCACCTACAAGGAAGTGCTGCCCCGCACCAAGGAGCCCATCTACGACCCGAAGGACATGATGCTGCTGCCGCGCCTGTACAGCTACGAGCCCAGCCACATCCAGGAGTACAAGAAGTGGGTCGACATTCAGGAAGGCGTGAAGCCCACCATGGGCCAGAACCTCTCGTTCCTGTTCCGCTACCAGATGGGCCACATGTTCTGGCGCTACTTTTTCTGGAACTACGTGGGCCGCGAGTCTGACATTCAGCAGGCCGGCGTGGTGACGCCCCTGAGCGCCAGTGCCAAGAGCCTGCCCCCGCGCATCGGCGAGAGCCCGGCGCACAACAACTTCTTCGCCATTCCCCTTATCCTGGGCCTAGTGGGCCTGTTCTTCCAAATCCGGCGCGACTCGCGCGACGCCTTCGTAGTGGGCCTGCTGTTCCTGCTCACCGGCTTGGCCATTGTGGTGTACCTGAACCAGCCCCCGCGTGAGCCGCGCGAGCGTGACTATACCTTCACCGGGGCCACGTTTGCCTTTGCCATCTGGATAGGCCTGGGCGTGCTGGGCGTGGCCGACCTGCTGGGCAAAGTACTGCGCGCCGACGGCGTGCGCGCTGCGGCCGCCGTGCTGCTGGGCGTGCTGGCCCCCGGCATTCTTGTGGCCCAGGGCTGGGACGACCACGACCGTTCCGACCGCTACAACTCGGTGGACTCGGCCAAAAACCTGCTCGACTCCTGCTCGCCCAACGCCATTCTGTTTACCAACGGCGACAACGACACCTTCCCCCTGTGGTACGCCCAGGAGGTGGAAGGCTACCGCACCGACGTGCGCGTGGCCGTGCTCAGCTACCTGAACACCGACTGGTACATCCAGCAGATGAAGCGGCCCTCGTATAAGTCGGCCCCGCTGCCCATCAGCATGAGCGACCAGAACTACGTGCAGGGTACCAACGACTACCTGCCCTACGCCGCCAACCCGGCCGTGCAGGCCGTGAACGTGAAGGAGTTTATCCAGCTCGTGGCCCAGAACAACCCGCTGCTGCAGGTGCAGTACAACGAGGGCGGGCCCAGCATGATGTCGTTCCCGACGCCCAACTTCTTCCTGCCCATCGATACGACGGCGGTGAAGGCGGCTGGGCTGGTGCCCCGCGGCCGCGAAGGCCAGCTGGTGCCGCGCATGGAGTGGAGCATGGGCAAGCGCGCCATTGAGAAGAAAAACCTGGTGATTCTCGACATGATAGCCACCAACAACTGGAAGCGGCCCATCTACTTCAGCTCGACGGTGGCGCCCAGCGACTACATGAACCTGCAGCCCTACTTCCAGATGGAAGGCCTAGCCTACCGCCTGCTGCCGCTGAAAGACCCCAACTACGACCCGCGCGGCGCCGACGAGGGCTACGTAAACCAGGACCTGGCTTACGAGCGCCTGATGAAGCAGTTCAGCTACCGCGGGCTGCAGAACCCCAACATCTTCTACGACGAAAACAACCTGCGCTTCCCCAGCAACTACCGCGACAAGTTTGCGCGCCTGGCCCAGAGCTACCTCTACGACAACAACACGGCCAAAGCCAAGGAAGTGGCCGACAAGTGCCTGGAGCTGATGCCCGACAAGGCCGTTCCCTACGACTACTACTCGCCGCTGCTGGTGCCGGCCCTGGTAGCCGGCGGTGAGAAAGCCAAGGCCAACGACATCATGGACACCATCACGCGGCGCGCCGAGCAGATGCTGGCCTACTATGCCAACAGCCGCGACGGCGCCCTGTTCGAGGATGACCAGCGCATGAACCTCATCAGCCTGCAGAGCGTATACCGCGCCGCCGAAGCAATTGGCGACAAGCAGCGCAGCGAAAAGGCTGCCGGTCTGATGAACCAGTACTACCCACGGTAAGGCAGTTGACAGTTAACAATTATCAGTTAACAGTTAAAAACCAGAGGCCTTATTCGGGGGATTATGAGAAAAAGGCCGGTTCGCGCAGTGCGGACCGGCCTTTTTTTTATGGCCTGAGCCAGGAGCTTGCAGGCGGCAGAAGCACTACCGACTCGAGCTGCCTGGCTTCAGGCGTTAATCAATGCTTGACTTGGAGGCGGCTGACTTGCTTGCCGGCGCTGCTTTCCACCACCACCAGATACACACCCGTCGGTAGCTCGCGTAGCTGGAGCTGCAGGCGCTGCTCGCCGGCTTCGAGGCGGGTGGTCGGCAGCACCAATTGCCGCTCGGTGCCCACTAGGTCGACGATGCTGACGCGCACCTGAGCCGGAACTGCCTGCGTGAAGGACAGCGTGGCCGTGGCATCGCCGGGGTTGGGGCTCAGCAGCAGCTCCCCGCCCTTGGTGCTCACGTAGCGGCTGGCCGCGGCCTGGCCCAGCGTGTCGGGCAGGGCCGCCGAGCGTTTGGCTACGCCCAGCCCGGCGAGGCCGCGGAAGTTGCCTTGCACGCCGCAGGGCACGGCGCAGCGGCTAATCCAGGTCGGGTCGGTGGTTTCGGCACTGGTGCTGCTGCCCAGCACGCCCGTGGCGCCCACCGTCGACAAGTCGACCAAGTATTGCGTGCTGCCAAACTGCTGCATGTCGTAGCAGGCCAGCAGGCCCGGCTGGTTCGACAGCCGACTCGTCAGGTTGGCCTGGATGTCGGCCGAGCTGCGGGCCACGCTCCACACCCGCAGCTCGCCAATGTGGCCCACCCAGGTTTCGTTGAAGTAGTTGACACCGTTGGTCACCAGCCGGTCGCCGCCAATAAGCGGCGTGGTACCAGGGGCCGCCGCGCTGCGCGTGGTAATGGGCGAGTAGGCCAGCAGCTGCCCGTCGAGGTAGAAGCGGAGCTGGCTGGCGGCGTCCCGCGTCACGGCCACGTGGTGGCAGGCCCCATCGGTGGGCATCACCGTGGCCGGGGTGTTGTAGCCGTAGTTCATGCCCCCGATTTGCAGGATAAGGTAGTTGCTGCCCCCGCTGGGGAAGACCATCAGCGAGACGCCCGTGATGATGTTGGACGCGTTGCGGAAGCGCGTTGAGAACAGGGTGGCCGCGCTGCTTCCCGTGCCGTACTGGCTGGCCTGGTAGTAGGCTTCGATAGTAAACTGGGTGCCCAGGTTCACCATGCCGGTGTTGTTGTTAGGCAGGCGCACGGCCTGGCTGCCGGCAAAGCTCAGCGCTTCGCTGGGGACGGCGCCGGGCGCGCTGGCGGCCAGGGCGCACACCGAGCTCAGGCAGTTGGCGGCCGGGATACCTGATACGCCCATGATGGTGCCTTGGTCCACGTCGAGCCGGGCGTTGGTGCCGGTGAAGGTGAGCTGGGCGCCCGACTCCACGCACAGGCGGCTGCCGGGCTCGGTGCGCAGTGTGGAGTTGTTGATGTTCACCACGGCCGTGGGGCTGAAGTGCATTTCCGCGCCCTTGGCCAGTTGCACGTACAGGTTGGGGAACAGCGCCGAGTTGTTGTTGACGATGTCAAACAGGCCCTGGTTGTTGGCGTCGCTGGCCAGGCTGGGGTCGCCGCCAATCACCAGCGTGCCACCATAGGGGCTGGCCGTGTAGCCGGTGCGCCCCGTGCTGATGGAGCCCTGGTCGAGAATGATGCGCCCGCCTTTGCGAATCACAATTTTGGCCGCAAACCCCGGGAAGCCCACCCGGCACCTGATGGTAAGCGTAGCGCCCGGCTCCACGTACAGGTCGCCCTTGAGGTTTTTGGCGCTTTCCCACACCACGTTGGTATTGGCCGGGATGGTCACCGTCTCCGAAGCCGTGATATAGTAGTCGCGCACCAGAATGTCGTCGAGGTGGCCGTCGTTGGGGTACCAGGGGTTGGCGGCGCCGCTGATGAGGTAGTAGTGCATGCGTCCAATCTGGCAGGCCGTCAGCGCACGCCAGCCGCCGTAGTTCATCAGGTTGTTATCGGTGCCGCTCTGGGCGCGGGAGGGCGGGTCGTTGTAGGGCGTGGTAGTACACCCCTCTGGTACCCAGACGTGGTGGTGGCCCAGGCTGTGCGTCAGCTCGTGGGCAATGTTGCCGATGATGTAGTCGGCGGCGTAGCTCCAGGTTTGGCCCTGGTAAGTCGACCAGCCGGGGTGCGAGAAGTAGCTCCAGAAGTAGCTGCGCGTCTTGATGTAGCGCTTGCTGGCCAAGCCCGAGGCAATGCCGCCGCAGCCGTAGCCGTTCTGCGGGTTTTCGGTGAGGAAAATGTGCAGCACGTTGTTGCGCTTATCGGCGCTCAGGGCAGCATTGTTGGTGACGTAAGTGGTGTAGAGCTGCTCATTGCTCAGGGCCTGCGCGTTGTTATTCGACTGGTTCCAGGCATTGGTGTTCTGGTGGAAGTAGATGTCTTCCAGGTCGAAGCGGATGCGCGAGTCCAGGATGTAAGGCGTGGGGTTGGCCACCGTCACGCTGGGGGGCGCCAACTGCCCAAAGCGGTGGTTCACGCCCCCGTACCAGTTGCCCAGGTTGTCGGTCAGGCCGTCAATAAACCCACGCAGGATGCCCAGGTGCGCCGGGGTATTCTGCCAGTTGCCGTTGCCGTTGGCGTCCTGAAACACGTGAAACGCAATGCGCACGTGCTTGATGGGCGTATGGTCGGCAATGACCGGCGCATACTTAGAGTAGTCTTCGCACAAAGCCGGGGCCGTGGTCAGCCGGCTCGCCCCGTCCGTGGGGTTGGTGTCGGGCAGGTAGCATTCCATAGCCGGGTAGTTGCCCTGGGCCAGGCCGGGGCGGGCGCTGAAGCCAAGCAGCAGCAGGGCCCACAGCAGCGGGCGTTGCACGAGGGAGTAGAGTAAGTGTTTCATGTGCTCAGAAAGGGTAAGGGTGAAAAAATGAACAACATCCGGGCGGTGCTTCCACCCGGCAATCAATAGCCCTGGCCCCGGCCTACTTCTGGTGCCGCCCCTCCCGGCGCCGAGGCGGCCCCGGCCGCCTGTTTACCGCTCGCTCCCGCTTCCGAGCCGCGTCCGGCCGGTTCGCAAGCCCCCACCCTGCCTTTTAGCCAGCCCGGACCGGCTTAAGAGGGGGTTCGCCTACCTTTTTACCGGCCGGGGCCGGCAAAAAGGCGCGCTGGGTCGGCTACGAAGTGAGGGGGGTACTGCCGAGGTGGAGGGGGGTACTCCTGAAGTGGGGTCCGGTGACCGGGGCTTAGGCTTTCTCCGTAGCTGGTTGGCTCTGGGCCACAAAGCGCAGACGCAGCTTTTGGTACAGGGTATCGGCGCCAGGCAGGCCCGCTTTCGCGGCGGCCTCCGACAGGCGGTAAATTGAGAGGCCGGTCACGTAAGCTTCGCTGCCGGCCAGCATCTGCGTGTCCGACAGCTGCTCGCCCAGCCGCTGCAGGCGCATGCCCAACGGGTTCAGCTGCGAATACAGGGTATAGTCGCGCACCATCTCGTCGAGCTTCAGATAGCCGGGGAACAGTTCGCTATTTTGCTGGGCCCCGGTGATGGCATCGCTCACGAACGGCTCGCTGCCGTCGTTCATCTTGGGCAGGCTTTTCCGCTCCTCCGTCGTGAGGCCGATGGTGAAGTCCAGCTCATTGCCCAGCTGGGTCAGCAGGTCGTTAATCTTGGTAAGCTTGTCCTGCGTGAGCACCAGCGAAAGCCGGTTAGTAGTAGAATTGGTGGGCATGTGGGGTGAGAAAAATGTGGGTTAACCGCCAGAACACCTGGCCGGAATGCGAGCAAAGGTGCAGGCCCTCCCACCCCAGAAAAAAGGACACTTTGCCCGTAAATGTGACATCCGAAAATTGACTTCATTCCAGTTTTAGATGCCTGATTTATTGAACCATCCGGTCTGGCAGCAGCGCAGTTTATTGCACTCTATCCAGAAAATCAACCCCTACGGGTAAATCTGAGCTGGTGAACCGTCCTATTTTCAGGCACCGGGTTTTTGCAGAAAATGCGCGATTTGTGACATTGAAAGTTGTCTATATTATAAAAATTTTACTAGCGTTGTCGGGGCAGGGTCGTACAGTTGTCAAAGCACCAACCACTCAGTTCCAGCGTTTAGCCCAGCCAGCCCCGTTTCCCGTAGCTTTCCCGTATGCGCGTCCGCCTGCTCCTGCCTGCCCTGCTCCTGCTCTCCGCCTCCCGGCCCCTGGCCCCGCGGCCCGATTACGCCGGGCTGTACCGCGACGGCCCCCGGCTGGAAGTGGACACCCGCCGCGAGGGCGACAGCATGCGCCTACTGCTGCGCCTGCCCGAGGCCGCCCGGCTGCGCGGTGGCCGCCCGTTGCGGGTAGCCGGCTGGCCCATCTTCGACGCCAAGGCGCCCTTGTGGGAGGACAGTGTGCCGCGCCGCGGCTGGCGCGCCCGCCCCGACGGCGAGGGCCTGCGCCTGAGCTTCTGCCTGCCCGCAGCCCAGCTAACCAACGGCCTGGTGCTGCAGCTGCAGGCTGGTGAAGCATCAGCCGATGCCTACCAGGATGCGGCCACCACGGCCTGGCTGCGCCTCACGCCCGAGCAACTCAGCCGGCCCTTTGTGCTCACAGATTCGGCCGGGCAGCCCCTGCTGCGGCGCTACGTGCAGACTGGCGAGGCTTTTGGGGTGGAAAGCTTCGGCCTCTACCAGCCCGTGCGCTGGAAGCGCTATCAGGTGCAGCCCGCGGCCGCCCTGCCGCCCATGACGGACCCGCGCACCCAGCCCGCCGGGCCGCGGGTGCTGCCCGTGCTGGACTCGGCCACCGTGGCCCCGGGGCAGCTACTACGCTTCGCCCAGCCCGGCCTTTATGCCCTGAAGGTGGGTGGCAATGGCGGCGAAGCGCCGCGCACCGTGGCCGTGCTGGTGGCACCCAATCAATACCCAGCCCTTACTACCGCCGCCGAGCTGATTGAGCCCCTGCTCTACCTTACCACCAGCCAGGAGCGGCAGCGCCTCACCGACGCGCCCGACCCCAAGCGGGCCGTCGACAAGTTCTGGCTCGACGCGGCCCACGGCAACCAGGCCCAGGGCAAGCAGCTAATTCGCAGCTACTACGGGCGCGTCACGGCGGCCAACCGCCTCTTCGCCGCCCACAAGGCCGGCTGGCTCACCGACCGTGGCCTGCTGTACGTGGTGCTGGGCCCGCCGCCCAGCGTGCGCCGTCTGCCCAGCGGCGAGGAGCGCTGGTTTTACCCCGAGGCCGGCGTGGGCGGCAGCCCCGTCACCTTCAGCTTCCGCCCCAAGCCGAGTACCTTTGCGCCTGACTACTACGAATTGGTGCGCCGCCCCGAGTACGAACTGCTCTGGTATGCCGCCGTTGAACAATGGAGAACCCCACCGACCGCCCCGAGCGCCCCAACCGACCGAAACCGGTAGCCGGCCGCCGCTTCTATGACTCGCAAAACCGCCAGGTGACGCCCAAGCAATACCGCGGCGACCGGCCTGACCCGCGCGCCGACGAGTTTGCCGACCGCCCCGCCCGCCCCCGCGGCCGCGGCGGCAGCGACAACCGCGACGACAGCTACGCGGGCCCCCGGCCCGAACGCTCGGACTCGCGCCCGCCCTTCCGCGACCGGGGTGGCGACCGGGAAGCCGGCCCCCGCGGCGGAGGGCAGCGCTACGGCCAAAAGCCGGCCGTCGACCGCAGCATCGACATGCTGTTTGGCCTGCGCCCCATCCTCGAAGCCCTGAATGCGGGCCGCACCCTGGAAAAGATTTTCCTGCTGCGCGGCACCAAGAACAGCTTGGTGACGGACATCTCGACGCTGGCCCGCGAGGCCAGCATCCCAGTGCAGCTGGTGCCCATCGAAAAGCTCGACGGCCTCACCCGCAAAAACCACCAGGGCGCCGTGGCCTTCGTGTCGCCCATCGACTACGCCCCGCTGGATAACATCCTCTCGGGCCTGTTCGAGGAAGGCAAGGTGCCCTTCCTGCTGCTGCTCGACCGCATTACCGACGTGCGCAACTTCGGCGCCATTGCCCGCACCGCCGAGTGCCTGGGCGTGCACGCGCTGGTAGTGCCCGGCCGCGGGGCCGCCCAAATCAACGGCGACGCCCTCAAAACCTCGGCCGGTGCCCTCAACCTGCTGCCCGTGTGCCGCGAAGCCAGCCTGCAGGAAACCGTGCGCTTCCTCCAGCAGTCGGGCGTGACAGTGGTGGCCTGTACCGAAAAAGCCGAAGAAGCCGTGGGCCAGGCCGACGTGGATTTTTCCGGCCCCGTGGCCGTGCTCATGGGCTCCGAAGAAGACGGCATTTCCCCCGAGCTGCTGCGCATCGCCGACGTGAAGCTGAAAGTGCCCATGGCCGGCCAGATTCAAAGCCTGAACGTGAGCGTAGCCGCCGGCATTATGCTGTTTGAGGTGGCGCGGCAGCGGGTGGCACAAGCGGAATAACCAAAAGCCGTGTCATTGCGAGCATGTGGCGCATCAAGCCAGGGACGAAGCAATCCGTCCTGTTCTCAGCGACTAACCTCCTAATGTGAAAAGCCCCGACACTGTGCGTGCCGGGGCTTTTTTACGAACGATTACTGCATATCCTCGTCGATTTTCACCTTGTTGCCGTCCTGAACCTTGGATAAGGCGCCTATCGCCGTAGCCGCGCTGCCGACCACCGAAGTAGTCTTACCCTTCACTAAAACATCTATGCCTACTTCCCGACGATAAACTTCCTCGTGGTTTTTGTCATAGACGGCAATGGTTTCGTCGGAAAGCGTATATTCCACTCCTGCGTTTTCAAATTTTAACTGACTGGTTTCATGCCCTTCATTCTCAGGGCCTCCCCCACGGGTGTACGACCAGTAAGTAAACTTTCGCCAACTGCTTGCATTCAGTACTGCAGGGTATTGAAGCTCAATTTTTCCGGGGGTGCCAAAACGGTATACCAAATAATTGCCCTTGGGCCCTCGGCAAAGCGAGGCCGTTTTGCCACTCTTTGTATTGAAGGCAAAAAGCGTGGTTTCTCCTGATTTGCACAGTGCAGTTGGGGGCGGTGTGCTTGATATCAGCAGAGCACAGCTGCCAGTTAGGAAAAACGCGACGAGCTTCACGGCTTTAGCTACAAATAGAACTAGTTATACCCGTTGCCCTTCTTAGCCTTCACATCAGCGACGAAGTCCTTCACACGCTGCTCCTGGTCGCGCTTGCAGATGAGCAGCACGTTGTCGTACTCGGCCACGATGAAGTCTTCGAGGCCCTGCACAACCACCAGGCGCTCGGCGGGGGTTTTGATGACGCAGCCGCTGGTGTCGTAGAGCATCACGTCGCCGTTCACCATGTTGCCGTTCTCGTCGTGCTGGCCGATGCGGTGCAGCGAGTCCCAGGTGCCCACATCGCTCCAGCCAAAGTCGGCGGGCAGCACGTACACGTTGTCGGCCTTTTCCATCACCCCGTAGTCGATGCTGATGTTGCGGCAGCGCGAGTAAGCCTCGCTGATAAAGGCTTCCTCCTGGGGCGTGCCGAGCTGGCTGGCGCCTTCGTCGAATACTTCCGAGATGTCGCTCAGATACTGGCGGAAAGCGTGCATGATGACGTCGACGCGCCACACGAACAGGCCCGAGTTCCAGAGGAAGTCGCCGCTGTCCACGAACATCTTGGCCAACTCCAGATTGGGCTTCTCGGTGAAGGTCTTCACCTTGTGCAGCTGGCCGCCGGGCAGCGAGTGCTCGGCATCGTCCATGAACTGAATGTAGCCATAGCCGGTGTCGGGGCGCGAGGGCTTGATGCCGAGAGTGATGAGGGCGTCGTTGTCGCGGGCCGCGCTTACGGCAATGTTCATCAGACGGCGGAACTCGTCTTCACGCAGCACGGCGTGGTCGGCCGGGCTCACGATGACGGTAGCTTTGGCATCGCGCTGGGCAATGCGGTAGCAGGCGTAGGCAATGCAGGGCGCGGTGTTGCGGCCGATGGGCTCGCCCAGAATCTGGTCGAGGGGCAGCTCCGGCAGGTGCTCATGCACCAGCTGGGTATAGTCGCGGTTGGTCACCACAAACACGTTTTCGGGGGGGCAAATGCCGGCGAAGCGGTCCATGGTGAGCTGCAACATGGAGCGGCCCGTGCCCAGCACGTCGTGAAACTGCTTGGGGTGGTGGGTGCGGCTGAAGGGCCAGAAGCGGCTGCCAATGCCGCCGGCCATGATAATTAGATACGTAGAATTCATCCTGGCAAAGGTACGGCCGCCGCCCAAAACGCCACCGCGGGGCCGCTTCCCCGGGGCGGCCCCGGGGAAGCGACCCCGCGGTGGGGCTTATCTTATTGAACCAGTACCCGCAGGCGGCCCAGGCTTTTCTCGCCCCGCACTTCCACCATATACACCCCGGCCGGCTGCTGGCTCAGGTCGATGTTGGTGCTGGCGGGCAGGCTGCCGGCGTAGTAGCGCTGCCACACCGGCCGGCCCAGGGCGTCGACTACCCGCACACTCACGCGGGCCGGGCTGCCGGCCACCTGCAGCTCGAAGCGGCCATCCGCGCTGGGGTTGGGAGCGGCCGAGAGGGCCAGGGCGCCGGCGCTGGCCGGCTGGGTGGCCAGCGGGCTGCGGTAGTCGTAGAAATGGTAGCGCTCCGAGTTTTCCAGCCCCGTCGTGAAGAAGGGAATCAGCACCTGGTCGATGCGGCGGCGCAGCTCGCCGGCGGCGTCGTAGGTCGGCAGGTGGTGTTCCTGTATCACGATATTCCAGGTGCTGGTCTGGTCGTCCCAGCTTTCCACGCGGCTGTCCGTCATGGTGTCAAACACGTCGTAGCTGGTGCTGAAGCGGGCGTAGTTGTGCCAGAGGCCGCTGCTGTCCAGCCGGTCGAACACCTTGCGCTCCAGGGCAGGCGAGTAGCTGCCCGACATGCGCATGAACGTGACCCACTGCCCCCCTCCTGCGGGCTGTTGAATATCGGCGCTGGTCATCTGGTCCTTGGCGAAGTCCTGCCACTGCGCATTCACTACTCGGGCCGAATCCTGCCAGCCGCTGTGCCAACTCTGAATGGTTTGCTGGCTCCACTCTCCACTGGCCGGCACCACGTACAGCTGGCGTAGTTTGTTCACAAAGCCCTGGGTAAGCGAGTCGTACTCCTGCACTACCTGGGCCGTGAGGTGGTTGTTGGCATTGTAGGTGTTGAGGTAATGGGTGCCGGCCACCGTGAGCCAACTCGTGCCATTACTGTCGAAGTACTCCTTGCGCTCCTCCTCCAGGGTGTTATGGCTGTCGTAGGTCCATACCAGGCGGGAGGCGTCGACCCAGGCGGTGCCGTTCCAGTACTGCTCGCGGGTTTCGGTGGGGGCCGAGTAGGCATTGTAAGTAGTCAGCACGCGGCTCAGCGGCTCGGCCGTGGCCGAGTCGGCTAGCACCTGCTGCGTCAGCTGGGCCTGGCTGTTGTAGGTATAGGCGATGGTTGTCGGGCTTTCCCAGGCATTGTTTGCCGTCGACCAGCGGTAGCGCACAGCCCGGCCCGGCACCCGGACGCTGCCCCCGCCCCGACGGGCCGTCAGGGTCGGGCGGTGGCTGCTGGCCGGCGCCGCAGTGGTCAGCCGCCGCAGCTGGGCGGCCGTGGCATTTCTAAGCGAAACGGGAGTCTGGCCCAGGGCAGTGGTGAGCGCGCCGGCACCGAGCAGCAGCAGGAGGAATGGTGTTTTCATGGTATAAGCAAGTGAATTAGCGGGTGATTTTGATGAGGCAAAGTTGGCGGCCTGAACAGCGGCCAATCAATCATCGGAAACCCGGATTTTGCTTCTACTGGAAAACCCGGATTTTCCTCAAACACCTTGGCACGGAGCAGTTTTACCGGTAGGTTTGCCGGCCACTTTTCCCTCATCACCATGGGCGCTGCCCGGTTTCTGCTTGCCCTGCTGCTTGGCGCGGCGCTGCCCGCTGCCTCTTCTCCCCCCGCCGACTCGGCCCGGGTGCGCCGGCTGCTGCAGCAGGGCGAGTACAGCAGCGACACTGCCGAGAGCCGCCGCCTGCTGCTGCAGGGCCTGGCCGCCGCCCGCGATGCCCACCTGCTGCCTGCCCAGGCCCAGGCCTACATGCAGCTGGCTTACCTGGCCGGCATCGGCAACGACCTACCCCGGGTGCGGACCTACCTGCAGCAGGCCCGCGCGCTAATTCAGACGGCGCGGCTGCCCCCCGCGCTGCGGCGGCAGAAGCTGGCCGTAGTAGCCGACAAAGAAGCCATTCTCTACGCCCACGAAGGCAACCTGCCCGCCGCCGCCGGCAGCCTGATTCAGGCCGCCGACTACCTCCGGCAAAACCCACGGCCCGAAGCCGGCAGCCAGCTGCTGGCCGTGTACGTGCGGCTGGGCGGGCTCATGACGGACCTGCGCCAGCCTACCAAAGCCCGGTTCTACTACGGGCAGGCCCTGGCCCTGCAGCAGTACGCCGCGCCTTATGAGCGCGCCAACCTGCTGCTCACCATGGCCGAATACTACGATGACCAGCACCGGCCCCGGCAGGCCGCGCCTTACCTGGCGCAGGCCCGCTCCCTGGTGGGCCCGCAAGACCCCGACCTGCTGGTGCGCTACACTTCCGAGAAAGGCGAGAATGAGCTGGGTCTGGGGCAGGTTCAGCAAGCCATTGAGACGCTAAAGCTGGCGGTGCGCCTGGCCGGGCAGAGCCCCGACGTGGGCCCCCGCTCCTACGCCCTGTCGCAGCTGGCCGCCGCCTATGAGCGGGCGGGCAACTACCCGGCGGCCCGCCGCAGCCTGCAGCAAAGCCTGGCGTACGGCCGGCAGGCACACGATACCCCGGCCGTGCTGGCCACGCTGGAGGAGCTGGGCCAGCTGGAGGAGCGGGCCGGGCTGCCCGCCAGCGCCGTGCAGACGCTGCGCCGTTTCATCAGCCTCAACGACAGCCTGAACAATGCCACGGTCCAGACCCGCATCCACGGGCTGGAAACGCAGTACCGCACCCGTGCCCAGGCCCAGCAGATTGCCGCCCTGCACCAGGCCCAGCGGCTGAAGGTGGCCGAGCTGCGCCGCCAGCAAACCCTCACCTACGCGGCGCTGGCCCTGGCTGCCCTCCTGCTCGGGGCGGGGGGCCTGGGCCTGGTGGCGCTGCGCAGCCGGCGCCAGCTCGAGCGCAAGGAGCGGGAGCTGCAGGCCCGCAAGATTCAGGAGCTGGAGCAGCAGCAGCAGCTCCTGGCCACCGAAGCCATGCTGCGCGGGCAGGAGGAGGAGCGCAGCCGCCTGGCCCGCGACCTGCACGATGGCCTGGGCGGTATGCTCTCGTCAGTGAAGTACACCCTGGGCAGCGTGCGCGGGGCGGTGGTTCTGAGCGAGTCCAGCGCCCAGCTCTTCACCCATTCCCTGGCTCAGCTCGACTCGTCCATCAATGAGCTGCGGCGCGTAGCCCGCGACATGATGCCCGAAGCCCTGCTGCAGTTTGGCCTGGTGCCCGCCCTGCACGACGTGTGCGAGGCCTTAAGCCAGCGGGAGCAGCTGCGCGTGCAGTTTCAGGCCTATGGCTTTGAGGCCGAGGCGGACCGGCTGCCGCAGCGCACCGAAGTAGTGGTGTACCGGCTGGTGCAGGAGCTGCTCAACAACGTGCTCAAGCACGCCCGGGCCAGCCAGGCCTTAGTGCAGCTTATTCGCGACCAGGACCAGGTGCAGCTGGTGGTGGAAGACGACGGCCGCGGCTTCGACCCGGCCGCGCCGCGCAGCGGGGTCGGCCTGCGCAGCATTCAGGCCCGCGTCGACTACCTGCGCGGTACCCTAGACCTGCACTCCGCGCCCGGCCAGGGCACCACCGTTACCATCGAATTTACTTTAATGAGGAATGAAGAATGAGGAATGGCTGCTCCTGATTCTTCCGTATCAATTCTTCATTCCTCATTCCTCATTCTTCATTAAAAATGAACCCTATTCGTGTCCTGCTCGTCGACGACCACCCCATGGTGAGGGAGGGAGTGCGGGTACTGCTCGAGCCGCTTGAATACATCGAAGTGGTGGGGGCCGCCCCTACGGCTGCCGCTGCCCTGGAAGCTGCCGCGGCCCAGCAGCCCGACGTGGTGCTGCTCGATATCAACCTGCCCGACCAGAGCGGTATCGACGTATGCCGGACGCTGGTAGCGCGCTACCCTGCTCTGAAGGTTATTGCCCTCACCACGTTCAACGAGCGCAGTTACCTGACCCGCATGCTGCAGGCCGGCGCCGTGGGCTACCTGCTCAAAAATGCCCTGCCCGAGGATTTGGCCGAAGCCATTACCCGGGCCTATGCCGGCAAGAAAGTATTTGCCGACGAGGTGCAGGCCATGCTGCTGACGCCGGAGCCCGCCGCCCCCATGCTCACCCGCCGCGAAAAGGAGGTGTTGCAGCTCATTGCCGACGGCCTCACCAGCCAGGAAATGGCCGACAAGCTCTTCGTCAGCCCCGTCACCATCGAAAGCCACCGCCGCAACCTGCTCACCAAGTTCAAGGCCGGCAATACGGCCTCGCTTATCAAGCAGGCGGCGGCCTGGTCGCTGCTCTAGGGCCTACACCAGCCCCTCGCGCAGCAAATCGTGCAGGTGAATGAAGCCGGCAAACTGGCCATCTTCCGTCACCACCAGCTGGGTGATGTTGCGCTGCTGCATGCGGGCGAGGGCTTCGGCGGCGAAGTCGTCCACATCAATGGTGGCGGGCCGGGGCGTGAGGATGTCCTGGGCGCGGAGCTTTTCCAGGTCGGAGAAGGAGCCCAGCATGCGGCGCAGGTCGCCGTCGGTGATGATGCCCGCGAGCTGGCCGCTGGCGTCGAGCACGGCCGTGGCGCCGAGGCGCTTGCCCGATATTTCCAGCAGCACCTCCTTCAGCGGGGCATCCACCTGCACCTGGGGGCGCTGGTTTTGGCGGCTCAGGTCGCCCACTTTCAGGTAGAGCTTCTTGCCCAGGGTGCCGCCGGGGTGCAGGCGGGCGAAGTCGGCGGCCGTGAACTGCCGGCTTTCGAGCAGGCACACGGCCAGGGCGTCGCCCAGGGCCAGAGCAGCCGTGGTGCTGGTGGTGGGCGCCAGGTTGTTGGGGCAGGCCTCTTTCTGCACCGGGGCATGCAGGATGTAGTCGGCCTGCTGGGCCAGGTAAGAGTCGGCGTTGCTGACCAGCGCGGCCAGGGGCACTCCCTTGCGGCGCAGCAGCGGCACCAGCACCTTGATTTCGGGCGTGTCGCCGCTTTTGCTGATGGCCACTACGAAGTCGTCGGGCTGAATCATGCCCAGGTCGCCGTGAATGGCGTCGGCCGCGTGCATGAACAGGGCCGGCGTGCCGGTGCTGTTGAGCGTGGCCACAATCTTACCGGCAATGTGGGCGCTTTTGCCGATGCCTGTCACTACCACGCGGCCCTTGAGCGCCAGAATAGCCTGCACGCAGCTGGTAAAGTCGGGGGTAGCAGCCAGGGCGGTGGCTACGTCGTGCAAGGCGGCCGCCTCTTCGTGCAGCACCTGCCGGGCAATGGCAGTAAGGTCGGGGGTAGTTGAAGCTAAAGACACGGACAAAGGTAAAACCGGGCCACTAAGATGGTGGCCCAACTGAGTATTCACTTATCTAAAATCCACAGCTACCTTAGGGCGTCTTTTACCCATTTTACTATGAAAACACCTTACTTGAACCCTGTTGTTTGGTTACGTCTCCTCTTGGGCTTATCCTGCTTCACTCTATTGGCTCGACCAAGCAGGGCCCAGCAATTAACCCCTCAAGATGCGACCTTTTTTCATCGGCTGGTGCTTTGCACAGACGGCTCTGTTATGGGCTGGGGAGGAAATACTCAACAGGAGTTGGGCAACTTGGGAGCCTCAGTAGCGAACCCCACTGTATTACCATTTACTTTCCCGACACCACTCACCCGCGTTTTGGCGAGCTACACAGCTAGCTTTGCCTTGGATATGAATGGTAATGTGTGGGCATGGGGTGGCAATATTGGCGGGAAGTTAGGAATAGGCAGTGGCGTTGGCTCTACCCCTACGCCCACCCAGGTAGCAGGCTTAAGTAATATTGTTCAAATCGCGGGGGGCTATCAACATACGCTAGCCTTGCGCGCCGATGGTACGGTATGGACTTGGGGAGCCAATGTTTACGGGCAAATGGGCAACGGTACTACCAGCAATACGCCACAGTACACACCACAACAGGTAGCCCCTACCCAGCTAACAAATATTCGCGCCATCAGCTGCGGCGACAATTTTTCGATGGCGCTCACCGCCACAGGCCAGGTATATGTGTGGGGGCTGAATGCCGACGGCGCATTAGGCACTGGGGCTGCTGCCAATACATACCAAACCACGCCTACTATCCTCGGCAGTCTGGCCAACGTACGACAAATCGAGGCCACGGAGCGAAACTCGGCGGCGCTTACTACGAACGGTGCCGTCTATGTTTGGGGTTACAATGTGAACGGGGAGTTAGGTCTAGGTCACAGCAACTATACGAGCACTCCTGCTTTGGTTGGCACTTTTGTTGGGGCTGCTTCCGTTGCGCTTGCCTCAGGTACCACCATTGTAGTGCGTGGCGACGGTAGCACGGTCGAATGGGGCTTCAATAACTTAGGGCAGCTCGGTACGGGCTCTGCTACCCCAACATTTGTGCCGCTCCCGGTGGCGGGTCCTTTCCTTGGCCCCAACACACAGCTTTCCGGCACTAACAGCCAATTCATGAGCATAGACCGCACCGGTACTGTTAAAACATGGGGCTATGGACAAACCGGCCTAGGCTACACCCCCACCACCCCTGGTGTTGACGGCGGCTCGTGCGTGCCCACCACGCCCACGGGCGTGTGCCTGGCCGTACCGCCGGTAGCCTCATTTCCGGCCTGCGCCTTGCAGCGGGCCTACTTCCAGCGTCCAGGGGCGACGTACGAAGCCCATCGCCATAATAATCTGCAATCGCCGGCCGAAATAGGCATGTATGGCACCACCACGACCATTGATGCCAGCCAAGCTCCGTACAATGGCACGGTGGTGTTCGATGGCATTTACCACCTGCGCGGCAATGTGCGCTTTATCAACGGCACGTTTACGCTGGCGAATTTCACCAAATTCTACGTCGACGGGGCCAGTGGGCAGGTGGGCAACTTTTCGTCCTACAACCAAACCACCATCGAAGTGCAGAGCGCTACCCTGAACCTTCGCGCCACAACGCTGCAAGCCAATTGCCCGGCTCAGTGGGGCGGCATCGTACTCAATGGCCAAGCCAAAATCTACACTTACGCTCAGGGGCAGCGCCAGCAAAACCGCTCGGTAATTCGCGATGCTTACCGGGGTATCGACAGCTATACGCCCGACCTCAACTACCCCAACACCAACCAATACTACCTCTACTATACCGACTTCATTAACAACGGTACGGGCCTGTACGACTATGTAAAAGGCACCGCGCTGGCCGGCGAAGGCGCTCACTACTGCTCGTTCCGCGACGGCGACATGGGCATTAACCTGGACCCAGCCGATACAAGCCCGGGCAATGTATTTGGGGGCAATTATAGCAACGCCCTGTTTGAGTTCAATACCTTCGACAACCTGCGCTGGGGCATAATAGGCGTGCCTGGGCAAGGACGAATTGTCAATAACACCTTTACCAACAACTACTACTGCGCCCTGGCCACCTCGGGCACGTCCACCAGCCCCTTGGAAATCCGCAATAACACCATCACGGTGCCTTCGGTATGGCCAGCTGCCGTGCTGGCCGCGCAGGGCGTTGGCGTTGTTCCTACCTCCTGCGGTATTCAGGGCATGGGGCAGGTGATGGTGAAAACCAACACCATTTCTGGAGCCGACTCCAACCCGACAGCCACAAGTGTGGTGCAGGTGGGCTTGAACTGGACTGGCAGCTGCACCGTCAGCGACGGCAACGTCTTCCGCAATCTGGACCTGGGCCTCACCACCTCCACCGATGCCTACAATGGCTCAACGCACACCATCACCGGCAACACCTTTGCTGGCAACGTAACGGGCCTGAGCTTTGCACAGGGCAGCAATTACACCGGCGCTCCGGTCAGCATTACACTGCGCTGCAATACGTTCAGCTCTTCCGTGCCTGGCGCCGTCGGCGTCTGGGTGAAGGCCGGCACCGTCTTTCCTGCCGCCCTGGGTGGTTCGAACTCACCCAATGGCAACAATTTCAGCGGGATTAGCACGGCAAGCAAGCGCTTCGTGTATGATGCTGCGCTCCCAACTAGTGGAACACCTTTTCAGTATTATCGCTACGCTTCATCGCAGGAGGCACTGGGCGGTTCTGGCACTAGTATTTATAAATCTGATGGCTCGACACTGGCACCTGCAACGGTGTCTACGTCCAGTTTGTCGGGAGTTGGCGCCTGCGGCACGTCCTCCAATACCCCGGGCGTGTACGCGCGGCCAATGACCGATGGTCAATCGAGCAATCCGTCCCTTCCTTCCAACAATCTTAAAGCGTCGCTAACCGCGGCCTACCCCAACCCCGCACACGAAATCCTCTCTTTTGGCTTTGCGCTGCCGGCCACCGGCTCGGGCGGTCGGTTGGTACTACGCGACTTGCTGGGCCGGGCCGTGGCAACTGCCTTGCTGGTGGGTCCCGAAGGCCAAGCTCGCCTGACGGTAGGACACTTGCCCGAAGGCTTCTACACCGGCGTGCTGGAAGTGGAAGGCCACATCATCGCTACTCAAAAACTGAGCATTAAGCACTGATGCGTACCATACTCTTATTCTACCTAAGTATCCTTTTGCTGGGCGCGGGCTTCAGGGCCCGCGCCCAGCAACTGCTTTGTGAGCGGGAGCTGCGGACAACAGCCCCCTCCTCAGTGCGCCCGGCGGCTCTCTTGCGCCTGCAGCCCGATTCGTTGCGTTTGCTCAACGACTACAATCCTTCCGGACCGAATCAGTTGCGGGTACGCCTAACCCGGGTGGAGTCCGGCCAGTGCGATACACTACCCACACGCACGGCGACCCTGCTCATCAATGGTCCCGGTTCTTCATTCAGCTTAGCTGCTACAAACCAGCGTGGACAGGTACTGCTAACTCAAGCGCTGGTGCGCCCACAGGCAGCGGGCGCATTCGACAGTATCCGGATTGTACTGCAATTCCTGAACCGGGACGGAAGCCTGCGCTGGCGGCGCACGTTGGCCCCTCAAGCAATAATGGAGAGCGTATCAGGTCTGGTGGAAGCGCCTGGTAACGGCTTTTTTCTCGTAGGGCTTGAAAACGCACCCTCGGTGGCAGGCTTGCTAAACCAGTACGACATCATTCTGCGCATTGACAGCACCGGCCGCGAACTCTGGCGACGCCGGTACCGGCGGCTCATCAATGACCCGTTGGGAAATCCGACATACACTCGTTCTGGGACGCTGGTCTGCACAGCTGATTATACCCGGCCGGGAGGAGCAGCAACAGAATTGACTTTAATGGAATTCAACCAGCGCGGTGATTCGCTCAATACCCGCCACGTTGTCATCACGCCACAACAACATACAAGGCTGCCGCTTTATAGTACCAACGCGCTGTCTCCCTTGAGAGACGGGGGATTTGCACTAGTAGGCTATGTTGACTCGGCAGGTACTGGCAATTTTCGCCACTTTCTAGCTCGGCTTAGTCCGCAGGGCGCGGTGATATGGAGCCACGTATATAGGTCACAACCCATGCGCCTCGACCAACCCAAAGAATTGGCCGATGGTTCGCTGGTGGTGGTGGCCAATAACCTGCAAAGCGGGCGGGGCTACCCGTTCTGGCTGTTCCGCTTCTCAGCCACCGGGGCTTTGCAGCAGCGGTACCCCTTCGTCTCGCAGGTGCTCACGCCCAACACCAGCGGCGGACGCGTTGGCTTCTTCGGCATAGCTCAAGGCCTGCAGCCGCTGTCCGACTCCACCTTGGTAGTGGCCGCTAGTGCCGCCGACCTTAGCTCGTCCCGGATTTACCTGGCGCACCTGCGTGTGCCAGGCCTGCCCCGCGTCATCGATTCGCAATACGTACCCGCCGCCGACCCGCTCACGGCCCGCGCCCCGGCCACTGCCTGGCCCGGCGGGACGCCTTTCCCCAACCCCGCTGCCGATCAGGCCACCGTGCCCTACCACCTTCCCCCCAGTGCCCACGCCGCTCAACTGATGGTGCACAACGCGCTAGGTCGGATTGTATACCAGCAAGCCTTAGACCCGCGCCAAGCCCAGGCTGTGCTTTCCGTCAACACTTGGCCTCCTGGACTGTACCTCTTAACCCTGCTAGCTCATGGGCACCTACTCGGCCGCCAGCGCCTAGCCGTGGCCCGCTAACCACTCTCATTGGCGGTGTTAGTTGCTGAGGCTTCTCTTATGTTGCATCACTGAAGCCCTAATCACGGTGGCCCAAGCCAAACATTACCCCCACGGAAAGCTCCAGGCCACCGGGCGAAAAAATGTTTACCAGGTCGCGGGCTTTGGGCGAGGTGTCGCCGGCCACGTACTCCACCGGGTCGCCGCCCAGCATAATTCCATAACCCAGCGCGCCAATCATAGCGAAGCGGAACGTGGGCTGCCAGCGCACGCCACCGCGCAGGTGCAGCAGGTTGCTGGCCTTAAAGTTGACCACCGTTTCGTTGCTGGGCCGGTTGTAGCTGCTGCCCGTGCTGCTGCCATTATTTGTAAAGGTGACGTGGTTGAGCCCCGAATTGTGGACGAAGTTGGCTCCAGCAAAGGGCGACACTTTGCGCTCGGGCGAGAAGTAGTAGCGCGTGCCCAGCCCGATTTTACCCCCGGTGATGCTGAACCCGACGCCCAGGCCGACATCCAGCTTAGGCGCCACCAGGCCGCTTACATCAACGCCCCAGCCGTAGGGAGCGCCGTAGCCCAGGGTGATGCCCAGCGTGAGGGGCGGGTAATGGCGGGCCGCTGGGGTCGACGCAGGTGACGTTACAGCCGGAGTAGCACCAGGAGCAGGCGTTTGGGCCTGGGCCGAGCCAGCGAGTAGCGCCAGCCCTAGGCCGGCCAAAGAAGAGCCTAAGGTCCACATCAGCATAGAAAAAGTGAAATAGGGGCGGAAGATAGGCGGAAAGCACACGGCGACGGGGCGAAGTGAAACCGTGCCCTTTTCCCCGCTGTTCTGAAGAACTGGAGGGCCAGCGCTCACTCTGCAGTGCCTGCTTGCCGGGCTCGCTGCACAACGCCACTGAAATAAGCCGGGAAGGGAAGCTCCGCGCTGCTGCGGCTTCACTCAAAAAAAGTCCAATTACTTGGCTAGAGTTTGCACTTGTCCTTATCTTCGTTAACATCCGCTTCTGCAAGTCCACCACACCAAGCTGCACCTGATATGTCTTCCTACGCCCTCGAAGAAGCCCCGGCCATACTGGCTGACCTCAAACACACTCTGAAAGAAGTGTTTGGCTATGGTCAGTTCCGGGGCACGCAAGAGGCTGTGATTAAAAACGTCCTTACCGGACGCAATACCTTCGTCATTATGCCCACCGGCGCGGGCAAAAGCCTGTGCTACCAATTGCCGGCCCTGGTGGTGCCGGGCACGGCCATCGTCATCTCGCCCCTCATCGCCCTGATGAAAAACCAGGTCGACCAGCTGGGGGCCTTCGGCGTGAATGCCCAGGTATATAACTCGACGCTGACCAAAACCGAGATGAATCGGGTGAAGAAAGACGTCATCAGCGGGGCCGTGCGCCTGCTGTACGTGGCCCCGGAAAGCCTGACCAAGGACGACACCATCGAGTTCCTGCAAAAGTCGACTATCAGCTTCGTGGCCATCGACGAGGCCCACTGCATCTCGGAGTGGGGCCACGACTTCCGCCCGGAGTACCGCAAAATTCGCGGCATCATCGACAACCTCGGGAATAATACCATTCCCATCATTGCCCTCACGGCCACGGCCACGCCCAAAGTGCAGCTGGACATCCAGAAAAACCTGCACATGGACGACGCCTCGGTGTTCAAGACCAGCTTCAACCGCACCAACCTCTACTATGAGGTGCGCGCCAAGCACAACACCAAGAAGCAGCTGATTCAGTACGTGAAGCAGCACAAGGGCAAGGCCGGCATCATCTACTGCCTGAGCCGCAAGAAGGTAGAGGAAATTGCCGAGCTGCTGCGCGTGAACGACATCCGGGCCCGCCCCTACCACGCTGGCCTCGACCAGCAGGTGCGCATCGACAACCAGGACGCATTTCTGAACGAGGAGTGCGACGTCATTGTGGCCACCATCGCCTTCGGAATGGGCATCGACAAGCCCGATGTGCGCTTTGTGATTCACTACGACGCGCCCAAGAGCATCGAGGGCTACTACCAGGAAACTGGCCGCGGCGGCCGCGACGGCCTGGAAGGCAACTGCCTGATGTTCTACAGCTACGACGACATCCTCAAGCTGGAAAAGTTCAGCAAGGACAAGCCGGTGACGGAGCGCGACAACGCCCACCAGCTGCTGGCCGAGATGACCAACTACGCCGAAAGCGCCGTGTGCCGCCGGCGCCAGCTACTGCACTACTTCGGCGAGACGCTGGACAAGGACTGCGGGTTCTGCGACAACTGCAAGCACCCCAAGGAGCGGTTTGAGGGCCGCGAGGCCGTGGGCCTGGCCCTGCGCGCCGTGGTGCAAACCGAAGCCCGCTTCAACCTCACCCACATCGGGCAGGTGCTGCTGGGCCTCAGCAACCCCCACATCGAAAGCTACGCCCACAACGCCCTGCCGGTGTACGGCGAAGGCAAGGAGCTGGGTGATGCGCAGTTCTGGCACTCGGTGCTGCGCCAGTGCCTGCTCAATGGCTTCCTGGAAAAAGACATCGACAGCATCGGGCTGGTGAAAATCACTGACAAGGGCATGGATTTCATTGAAAATCCGCATTCGATAACCCTGACCAAGGACCACAACTTCGAAGCCGAAAAGCAGGCCGACGAGGAGAAGGTGGAAGAGCAGCAGGCTGCCGGCCACGACGAGGCCCTGTTCCACCAGCTCAAGGAGCTGCGCAAGCAGGTGGCCAAGCAGAAAAACCTGCCGCCCTACGTGCTGTTCCAGGACCCCAGCCTGAAGGAGATGGCCACCACCTTCCCCACCTCGTTGCACGACCTCACGCACGTGTCGGGTGTGGGCCAGGGCAAGGCCCAGAAGTTCGGGGCGCCCTTCGTGGCGCTTATCAAGAAGTACGTCGAGGACAACGACATCGAGACTGAGTCGGATGTCATCGTGAAATCGGCCGTGAACCGGTCGAAAATCAAGATTTACGTCATCCAGCAAATCGACAAGAAGATGGCGCTGGAAGACATTGCCTCCTCCAAGGGCATCACCATGCAGGAGCTGATGGAGGAAATCGAGCACATCTGCTACTCCGGCACCAAGCTCAACCTGGACTACTACATCCAGGACATGATAGACGAGGACAAGCAGGAGGAGATTTACGACTACTTCATGAACGCCAGCACCGACAACATCGCCGTGGCGCTGCAGGAGCTGGGCACTGACGACTACACCGAGGAAGAGCTGCGCCTGGTGCGCATCAAATTCCTGAGCGAAGTAGCCAACTAGGACCGCAGATTACGCGGATTTTTGGATTTCGCAGATGTTTTTTAAGAACGTCATGCTGAGCTTGTCGAAGCATCTTGCCCGCAGGAGTAATCAAGAATAATCAGAAACGTCATACTAAGCGAAGGCGAAGCATCTCGCCCGCAGCAGTAATCCTGACTAAAATAGAACGTCATGCTGAGCTTGTCGAAGCATCTCTACCACGAGAGTAAATTCTAATCGTTGAACGATTATTTGATTACTGCCGCGGGCAAGATGCTTCGACTCCGCTACGCTCCGCTCAGCATGACGTTCTTATTTTCCTGTTCCACCAACACAAAAGCCCGTTCCGTGTGAACGGGCTTTTGTTTTAGTGGTGTTTGCAGCCCTGGGACTTTGCTGGCGTCTTATGCCTTCAACGCTTTTTGTTTTCCCCACCCTTTTCTTTCTCAATGAATTCCTTTTACACCTCTGCAGCTAGCCTGGGCCTGGCGCTGGCATTTTCCCTGACTGCCCTGGGCAGCGGGGCGCCGGCACCCACGTCCAACCCCCTGATGCCGGGCTTCAACCAGCCAGTGCAGTTTGGCAAGGCCACCAAGGCCGATGTGGTTTCGGCCACCGACGCCATTGTGGCCGAAACCAAGGCCTCGCTGGCCAAGCTCTACGCCGTGCCCAGCGGCAAGCGCACCTTCGCCAACACGGCCCTGGCCCTGGACAAACTCTCCGGCCGCATCGACCAGGTGGGCGGGGGTATCAGCATCCTGTTCAACGCCAGCCCCGACTCGGCTATCCGCAACCAGGCGGGGCGCAGCCTGGGCATCCTGGGCAAGTACGGCAACGAGCTGGCAGCTGATGAAAAGCTCTACCAGGCTCTAAAGGCCTATTCCCAAACGGCCGAAGCCAAGGCCCTGACCGGCGCGCGCAAGAAGTACCTGACCGAAACCATCGAAGACTTCGAGCGCAATGGCTTTGCTCTGAGCCCCGAAAAGCGCGAGGAGCTGAAGAAAATCAACGACAGGCTGTCGGACCTGAGCCTGGCGTTTGGCAATAACATTGCCGCTTATAAAGACTACCTGCTGGTGAGCGAGGCCGACATGGCCGGCCTGCCGGAGGACTACAAAAAGGCGCGGCCCAAGGAGGGCGACAAGTACCGCATTGGCCTCGACGGCCCGGCTTACTCCACCTTCATGAAGTACGCCAAGTCGGATGAGATGCGCCGCCAGCTGTTTGTGAAATACAACAACCGCGCGGCCGACAAAAACCTGGACGTACTGCAGCAGGTGCTGGCCGCCCGCCAGCAGAAAGCCAAGCTGCTGGGCTACCCCACCTACGCTGCCTACCAGACCAGCAGCCGCATGGCCAAGACGCCCCAGACTGTGTGGGACTTCGAAAGCAAGCTGGTGGAGCGCGTAAAGCAGAAAACCGCCCAGGACCTACAGGAGCTGGTGGAAGTGAAGCGCAGCACCCTCGGCGACCCCAAGGTGAGCAGCATCGCGCCTTGGGAAGCCAGCTACTACAACCAGCTGCTGATGAAAAACAAGTACCAGCTCGACGCCGAGCAGGTGAAGGAGTACTTCGAGCTGAACCACGTGATGGACGGCCTTTTCCAAACCACCCAGCACCTGTTCGGGCTGAAGTTTACGGAGGTGAAGAACCCCTCGGTGTGGCACAAGGACGCCCGCATGTTTGAGGTGCAGCGCGACGGCAAGCTGGTGGGCCGCTTCTACCTCGACCTGTTTCCGCGCGACAACAAGTACACCCACGCCGCCTGCTTCGGCATCGTGCCGGGCCAGGCCACGCCCCAGGGCTACCAGGTGCCCACGGCGGCCCTGCTCTGCAACTTCAACGCGCCCACGGCCGACAAGCCCGCGCTGATGAGCCACGGCCAGGTGGAAACCTTCTTCCACGAGTTTGGCCACGTGATGCACAACCTGCTCACCACCGCCGAGCTGGCCTCGCAGGCCGGCACCAGCGTGAAGCGCGACTTCGTGGAGGCCCCCTCCCAGATTCTGGAAAACTGGGCCTGGAACTACGACGCCCTGAAAACCTTCGCCAAGCACTACAAAACCGGCGAGACGCTGCCCAAGCCGCTCTACGACAAGATGTGGGCCGCCCGCAACGTGGGCTCGGGCATTGCCGCCTCGGCCCAGATTTTCTACGGCACCCTGGACATGACCCTGCACGACAAGTTCGACCCCAACGGCACCGAAACCACCACCGACGTGGTGAAGCGCCTGCAAAACCAGCTCACACCCTACCCCTACCTCGAAGGCACCCACATGCAGGCCGCCTTCGGCCACCTCACCGGCTACGGCGCCGGCTACTACGGCTACATGTGGTCGAAAGTATACGCCGAAGACATGTTCTCCATCTTCGAGAAAAACGGCGTAATGGACCAGAAAACCGGCCTGCGCTACCGCGACATCATCCTGGCCCAGGGCGGCTCCAAGGAAGAGCTGGAGCTGGTGAAGTCCTTCCTCGGCCGCGAGCCCAACCAGGAAGCTTTCTTCAAGTCGCTGGGATTATAGCTGGGGTCTTGGGGACTTGGGGTCTTCGGGTCTTGGTTTTTTTTCTTGTTAGGAACCTCACCCCCAGCCCCCTCTCCGTGGGAGAGGGGGCTGGGGGTGAGGTTTCTTCAGGCTGACAATACGCCTTTGCGTAGCCAACTACTCCCAATAAACAAAGAAGGCCGGTAGCTACAGCTACCGGCCTTCTTCATTAACAGGCTTCAGGAGGTGAGGAACGTCAGGGGCCAACAGAACAAAAACCAAGTCCCTAAGACCCCAAGTCCCCAAGACCCCAATTAGCAATACTCCTCAAACGCGCCCTGCAGGTTGTTGACGATGCGCATGGCGTCGTTGCCTTCGATGTGGTAGCGCTCAATCATGTGCACCAGCTCGCCGTCTTTGAATAGGGCGATGCAGGGGCTGCTGGGCGGGTACGGGAGCAGGTGCTCGCGCATCTTGGCTACGGCGTCGGTTTCCATGCCGGCGAATACCGTCACGAGCTTGCCCGGCTTTTTGTCGGCGCTGGCCAGGGCCATTTTCAGGGCGGGGCGGGCTTTGGCGGCGGCGCAGCCGCATACGCTGTTCACGGCCACCAGCACGGTGCCTTCTTTGTCGGCGAGGGCGGCCTCAACTTCTTCGGGGGTCATCAGCTGCTCGAAGCCAGCCTCGACCAGGTCTTGCCGGATGGGCGCAACCATGTATTCGGGATAAACTGCCATGGGATGTAAAAGAAAAGCGGCGGGGCCGCGGGTATAACGATGCAAAGATACGCCGACTACAAGCGGAACGCGCCCGCAAAAGTTTCGCCGCACTCGCCCATTAAGTTCGGGCCTACTCAATCACCAGGCGGCGGTTCAGCTTGCTGCCATCGGCCAGGCGCACTTCCAGCGCGTAGATGCCGGGTGCGAGGTGGCTCAGGGCGAGGGGCTGCACGCTGGCCTTGGTGTAGGGTAGGGCCTGGGCCCACACGCGGCGGCCCAGGGCGTCGCGCAGCTGCAGCTGCAACTGCTGGGCCTGGGGCAGGTTCAGGTCCAGCATGAAGCGGCCGTCCTGGCTGGGATTGGGGTAGAGCTCCACCACCGGCGGCGCCTGGGCCAGGGCGCTGGCCGACACGGCACCGGCCACCTGGAAGTTGAAGGTGTACTCGCAGCCAAAGTCGCCGCTGAAGTTGCGCAGGAGGGTGCTGGTGCGGCTGTCGAGAATGCGCAGGCTGCCGTAGCCAGCGCTGGCAGCCCCGCCCCAGGCCAGGCCGTTGCAGCCGGTGTCGGTCACGCGCAGGGCGTAGCAGCCGGGCCGCAGCTGCACGGGGTCGTTGTAGGTGGTAGAATTGCTGTTGTTGATGCGCTGGGCCATCACGTTGCCGGCCGCGTCCACAATCTGCCAGCTGGTTTCGTGCACGAAGGTGAGCGGGTCGATGGCGTTGTTGGTCACCATCGACACGGTTAAATTGGCCGGCAGGGTCGCCGAGGGCGCGAAGCGGGTGCTGAGCGTGTCGTTCTCGGCGTTCTGGTCGGGGCCGGCGTTGGGGGCGGTGGTCCAGGCCTGGAAGCGGCCGCCGGTGCTGTTGTTCATCAGCGTGGCCAGGGGCGGCAATTGCACCAGCGTATCGCGCCCGTAGGAGAGGTTGCCGGCCCAGCTATAGGTTTGCAGGGGGCCGCGGCCGACTACCCGGTATGCAATGGTGACGGTCCGCAGCCGGTCGCTGCCCAGATTGCGCAGGCGCACCAGCGGCCCGCCGCAAATGGGGTTTTCGCGCACGTAGTTCTCGTTGCTGTTGGGGGCCAGAATTTCCTCCAAACCGGCGTCGGTGCGGAAGTTGACGGGCCCGGCCGTGACCAGCTGGCTGCTCCAGATGTACTGCGCAGTGGCCGAAGCCGGCGTCGACACATTGTAGGGCTGCATGTTAATGTCAATGTCGAACGGCTGCCCCGGCGTGGTGATGGCCGTGAGCGGCTGCACGATGCGGCGCACCACCGCGCCGGGGCACCAGTTGCCGCGGTTATACACCCAGGTCCCGGTTTGCGGGTACACTTCGTTTTTGCCGCAGTCGCTGCGCCAGAGCGTGGTGTTGCCGCGCGAAGTGCCGTTCACCAGCGTGGTGTAGAAGCGGCGGCAGAACTCGGCGCAGTTCGAGGGGTCGGAGCCGTGGCCGGAAATCAGGCTTTTCAGGGCCATGGTGCCGGTGGCAGGTGCCGTGAGGGTGCGCTGGGGCAGGTGGTTTTCGATGGGGTCGGTGCTGCGGCCGTAGAAGAAGGTGCCGTTGTACACGTTGCGCACATCCACCGGGTCCTGCGGCGGCGTACCCTCGATGAAGTCGAGCCGCACCGTGACGGTGAAGCCCCAGGAGTAGCCCTGGTAATCGAAGCGGAAGCCGGGGCTGCCCACTAGCAGCGGGGCGTAGTCGGTCACGTCCACCACGTAGTCGTGGGTTTTGTTGGTGGCCAGCCAGTCGGTGGCGTAGGGCGTGATGATGCGCGCCATTTCCAGGCTGTCGTGGGCCGGGGGCTGCAGAATGAGGCGGGTGGTATAGTCCCAGGAGCCGCAGTACTGGGTGCCGGGCGGGCAGGCGTAGCGGCCCAGGATGTAATGCATCAGCACCTTGCGGTAGCGCCGGCCAGCTGGGGGCAGCACCGCGGTGGTGTCGTAGAAGCCGTAGTGCGTCAGGGCCCGGCGGTTGAAGATGGTGACCCGCGTGGTGTCGCCGGGGGCGGCCTGGCAATGCTCGGGCCGAGCGGCCAGCCCGGTCAGGAGCAGGGCCAGCAGGAAGAGTAGTTTTTTCGTCATCGGGTGAGGGTGAAGTAGGGAGCTTCAAGGTACGGCCCGACGGGCATATGCGCTGCCCCTCACGGCTTTCCTTGCCTTACCGCCACTCCCCTACTGCACCAGCAGGCGGGCCGTGGCCGGGGGCCGGCCCACCAACGGTACGCGCACGGCGTACAGGCCCGGCGCGAGGCCGGCCGGCAGCAGCAGCCGGCCGCCCGGCGCCGGCCCCGTGGCCACCACCCGCCCCAGCGCGTCGAGCAGCTGCACCGGGCCGGCCAGCGGGGCGTCCAGAGCCAGCGTTACTTCCCCACCTGCCGTGGCCGGCTGGGGGTACAGGGCCAGGCCCTGGGCGGCCGGGCGCGGGGCCGCCGTGGCCAGCGGGCCCAGCCGGCGGCAGGGCTGGGCGAAGCGCGCCAGCCAGGCCGGGGTGGCCAGCAGCCGGCCCGTGGGGCGGTTACCCGCGCGCTGCTCGCCCCAGCCGGCCACCAGCAGCGAAGAGTCGGGCAGGTACTGCCAGCCCAGCGGCACGGTCTTGGTGCACACCTGCGAGCAGTACACGGCCCGCCCCAGCTCCTGCCCGTACTTGCTGAAGCGCAGTATCTCGAACTCATTTTCCGGCGTGTGCGGGGGCGGGGCGTAGGCCAGCACGTGCAGCTCCCCGTTGGCGCCCTCGCTCACTCCGCGCAGTAACCGGCCCGTGGGGCCGGGGCCGGGGGCATAGCCCGGCACCAGGGCCGACCAGACCGGGCGCAGGGCTGTGTCAATCTTGGCCACGAACGAGAAGGGGCGCGTGCTGCCCAGCGTGTCGAACTCTACAGTGCCCGTCGTCACGTAGCCGCTGCCGTCGCGCAGGCGCAAAGCCTTGGAATAAGGAGGAAGTAGAACGCTAGCTCTTCTTCCGAAGGGCTCGACCCAGCGGGCGCGACGCTGCTGGCCCAGCGAGTCTACCTCCACGGCGTACATCTGGAAGTGCCCACTTCTCCCTTGGTCGTCGCGCGCGGTGTGCCCCAGCAACAACCAGCCGTTGCGCGGGGCTTCGGCTAAATGTTGCAGGTACGAATAACCGCCGGCAAACTGCGGGTTGGTGCCTAGTTGAATTAGCGGGTTTAGGTACTGGCGCTGCCACAGCACGGCTCCCGCCGAGTCAATGCACAGCAACGCATAGTGCAAGGCCAGCGGCGTCTGGCCCGTGCCGCTGCCATCACCCCCACCGGCAATGTAGTACTTGCCCCGCCGCTCGGCTAGCGCCCAAGGCAGTTGGGCCACGTAAGTCGTTGGCAGCCCCACCACCCGCGCCGTGTCGCCGTTGGCCCGCAGCCAGACGTACTGCCCGGTCGCCTGCAAAGCGTTATTAGCATCCACGGCCCCGGCCGCGAACGTGCCCCGGCCCCACGGAGCCAGGCGCGTGGCGCCCCAATGACGCTGCCCGCCCTGCCGCCAGAGCAGGGTGCCGTTCAGGTCGTAGCTAACCCACTGCGCCCGTGGTCCACCGTTCACATTGGTCACCCAAGGATAAAAAGCAGACGCAACAATGGCTCCTTGGTTTACTAGAGGGTAGAGGTACTGGTTATTGACGTTGACAAAGCCACCCGTGCCGAATACGTCCACCCGCTCCCAGCCCGTGCCCTGGCCCCGTGCGGCGAACTGGCTTAACAGCAGCCCGGCCAGCAGACCCCATAATGGTCGAATGTGTTTCATCGTGCTGCTTTGCTTGTGGTAAGGCCTGCTTGCTCCTGCACCAGTGGCTGCGCAGGGCTCGGTAAAGAGCAATTTTCGCGCCGGGCCAGCTTCCTCGCTTTACATCGCACGGTTGGTTTTCTGCCTTAGTGAATAAAACCTCATGCTATTACGGTTCATATCAGTTGGATACATGGGTGTGGAGACGCGACCCTTGGCTACGCCGACCTTCGGTTCGCGTCTCGTTGTTGAACGATGATACCAGAACTACCCTAACGGCGCAGTCCCGGAGACGCAAAATGTTGCGTCTCTACAATTGGTGGATTCTGCCCCTTTCCGTTGTGCCGACGCTTCAAATCCAATAACTTCGCACGGTAAGGTGTCCTTCCCGTTACCAATCCCGAAATCATGCAAATGAAACTGTTTTCGTTCGCCTTGCTGCTCTTATTGGGCACCCTCCCGCTGGCCGGCCAGGCCCAGGTCGACTCGGTGCGGGCTAAAAACCTGCCGGGCCAGCAGCTGGCCGAAAAAGCCTACAACACCGGCCTGACGAGCTTCAACGGCAAGAACTACCAGGCCGCGCTGGCCAGCTTCAGCCAGGCCATTGCCGCCAAGCCCGACTTCGCCGCCGCCTACGCCAACCGCGGCGCCACCCGCTACGAGCTGCAGGAGTACGACAAGGCCATCACCGACTTCGACCAGGCCATAAAGCTGGAGCCCACCGCCTACAACAGCTACTTCGGCCGCGGCCAGGCCCGCGAGGCCCTGCAGCAGCTCGACGACGCCGAGAAGGACTACTCCGAGGCCCTGAAAAACCAGCCCAGCTACGCCCCGGCCTGGTACAACCGCGGCATCATCCGCTTCGAGAAAGGGAAGTTTCAGGAAGCCCGCGACGACTTCGACGGCGCCATCAAGGCCGACCCCAACTTCGCCTACGCCTACCACGACCGGGCCAGCGCCAACACCAAGCTCTCGAACTACGCCGCCGCCGCCCAGGACTACTCCAAGGCCCTCTCGCTCGACCCCAACCTGCTGCCGGCCCTGCTCAACCGCGCCAACGCCCTGCGCCGCACCGGCAAGCTGGCCGAGGCCCTGAAAGACTACGACGCCTACCTCGATAAGAAGGCCGACAACGCCCTGGCCTTCACCAACCGCGGCAGTGCCCGCTTCGAGAACAAGGACTACGCCGGCGCCATTGCCGACTTCAACCAGGCCATCCTGCTCAACCCCAAGTACGCCTACGCCTGGAACAACCGCGCCGCGGCCTATCTCAAGCAGGAGAAGTACGACAAGGCCGAGGCCGACGCCAGCGAGGCCATCAAGCTGAAGGCCGACTACGCCGAGGCCTACTTCAACCGCGGCCACGCCCGCGAGATGCTGCGCAAGGCCGACGAAGCCTGCCAGGACTGGCGCAAAGCCGCCGAGCTGGGCATTGATGCCGGCAACAACTACGCCGCCGCCGCGGGCTGCGCCGGGGCCGCCGCCGAAGCCGCCGACAAAGACGAAGCCCCCAAAGACGCCAGCAAAGAGTCCGGCAAATAGAAGCCGCTACCCGCCTTCCCCCTTTCATTTTCTTCGCTATGCCCACTCTTACCCGCCTTTTCCTGACCCTGCTGCTGGGCACCGCCGTGCTCAGCGCCTCGGCCCAGAGCGTGGCTTTCACCAAAGACAATTTTGCCGGCAATAAAGAGGGGCTTAAGGCCGCCCAGCGCGAGCTGAAGGAGGGCGACGACGCCTACCTGGCCGACCCGCCCCGCTACGCCCTGGCTTTGCCGCACTACCTCGAAGCCCACAAGTTCAACCCCGACAACGCGGCGCTGAACGTAAAAATCGGCGACTGCTACCTCAACTCGCCCACCAAGACGGCTGCCCTGCCCTACCTGGAAAAGGCCGCCAAGCTCGACGCCACCGCCGACGCCCGCACCCACTACCTGCTGGCCCGCGCCTACCACCTCAACGCCAAGTGGGCCGAAGCCGTCAGGGAGTACCAGGAGGCCCGGCCCGTGGCCAACGCCAAAGGCAGCGAGGAGCAGTCCATTACGGCCAACGACATTGCCCGCCACATCCGCGAGTGCAAAAACGGCGAGCAGCTGATGAAAGCGCCCGTGCGCGTGTTCATCGATAACGCCGGGCCGGAGCTGAACTCGGCCTACTCCGACTACGGCCCCGTGGTGTCGGCCGACGAGTCGACCATCCTCATCACCTCGCGCCGCCCCTCCGACCCCAAAGCCAAGAAAGACCCCGACGGTGACGGCTACTTCGAAGACATCTACCAGGCTAACTGGAAAGGCAAGGCCTGGAGCCCGGCCAAAAACCTGGGCGCCCCGGTGAACACCGACGGCCACGACGCCACCGTAGGCCTGGCCCCCGACGGCCAGCGCATGCTGGTGTACGTCGAAAACAACGGCGGCGACCTCAACGAAGCCAACCTCAAGGGCAGCAGCTGGAGCAAGCCCCTGAACCTGGGCGCCCGCATCAATACCCGCTTCCATGAGTCGTCGGCCACTTACTCGCCCGACGGCCGCTTCCTGTACTTTGTGAGCGACAAGCCCGAGGGCGGCCGCGGTGGGCGCGACATCTACAAGATTGAAATCGACAGCCGCAAGCCGGCCGAAAACCTGGGCCCCGACATCAATACCCCCTACGGCGAGGAAGGCGTGTTCATGATGCCCGACGGCAAAACCATGTACTTCTCCTCCGAGGGCCACAACTCCATGGGCGGCTACGACGTGTTCAAGTCGGTGTACCAGGACGGCAAGTGGAGCGAGCCCGAAAACCTGGGCTGGCCCGTAAACACCCCCGACGACGACGTGTTTTTCGTGACCACCGCCTCGGGCCGCCACGGCTACTACGCCAGCGACCGGCCCGGCGGGCTGGGCGGCAAAGACATCTACCGCGTCACCTTCCTCGGTCCCGAGAAGCAGCCCCTGCTCAGCCAGGAAGACCAACTGCTGGCCTCGCGCCTGCAGCCCATCAAGCAAACCGTGCTGGCCCCCGCTGTGGTGGTGGCCACGGCTAAGGTGACCATCCTCAAGGGCACCATCACCGACAACGCCACCAAGCAGCCCATCGAGGCCGGCATCGACGTCATCGACAACGTAACGGGCCAGAGCATTGCCTCCTTCCGCAGCAACGCCACCTCGGGCAAGTACCTCGTCAGCCTGCCCTCGGGCACCAACTACGGCATCGTGGTGCGGCAGGATGGCTACCTGTTCCACTCCGAAAACTTCGACCTGCCCGCCACTGCCGCCTATGCCGAAGTGGTGAAAGACATTCCGCTGAAGAAGCTGGAAGTGGGTGCCACCGTGGTGCTGCGCAACATCTTCTTCGACACCGGCAAGGCCACCCTCCGCCCCGAAAGCACCTCCGAGCTGGAGCGCCTGCAGAAGCTGATGACCGAAAATCCGGCCCTGAAGCTGGAAATGAACGGCCACACCGACAACGTAGGCAAGCCCGCCATGAACCAGGACCTGAGCCAGCGCCGCGCCCAGGCCGTGGTAACCTACCTCACCCAGCACGGTATCTCGGCCGACCGCCTCAGCGCCGTGGGCTACGGCGACACCAAGCCCGTGGTGCCCAACACCACCAAGGCCGGCCGCCAGCTCAACCGCCGCACCGAGTTCAAGGTAGTAGCCAAGTAAGCGCAAAAAGGGGCTGGTCCGTTCGCCGGGCCAGCCCCTTCTTTCGCCCAGCAAAAGACGCCCCTCGCCGTGAAAAACAGCGGCACAGGCCCCGTGAGCGGTAATTTTCTACTCTGGTTCGTCGTCTACAGCGGACCGGTAGCCTATGAATCTCCGACTTACTCTCGCTCGCCAGCTGGGCTTGTTGCTCCTCTCGGTCCTGGTGCTGCTCCTCATGGTTTCCAACTCAGTGCAGGGCCAAGACCACCTCGCGCCGGCCTTTGGCCCGGTGCAGGGCTTCGGCTACCACTAACCGGCAGCCGGCACCTGCTCAGTATCCTTCTGCTCCAAGGACGAAACCGACAGGCGAGGCCCCTGCCGTAAAATCTGCAGGATATGCAGCCACAGGTTTTCGTAGGGCACAATCTCATAATGGGCGAAGGCATCGCCCGGCGTTGGCGTTGCCCGTAGCTTGGTCAGCAGGTTCTGGCCCTTAACCGCGCACTCGTCAGGGTCAAAATCCTTTTCCACCAGCAAGGCCAGGAGCCGCAGAAACAGGCGGCTGCGCAAGGCCTCAGCTTCGCGCAGGTGGCGCTGCTGGTACTTGCGCAAGCGCTCCATGCGCAGCAGTACGGCCTCCAGGTCGCGCAGGCGCAGGTAGTGCAGCGTCTGCAGCACCAGAATGGCAATATTATGCCCGCGCTTGTCGCGGCTATAATCGGGCATTGTTTGGGTCAGCATAGCGGCCGCCCGCGCTTGCTGCGCTGGTGAGCGCGAAGGCTGTAACAGTTCCAGGTAGGCCCGGAACATATCCCAGCGCTGCTGAGCTGCCGCCCGCTGCTTGGAGAACGAGGGGTTTTTACTTACCGTGTGTAGCACCCGCTGGGCTCGCTCGTAGTGGCCGGCGTGCAAGGCCAGCAGTAGATAGTGCTCGTGGAAGTAAAACCAGTTGCCCGACGAAGGGTGAAAGTCGCGGGCATAAACCTCGGCCAGCTTCAGCCCCTGCACTGGCTGCCGCCCGCGCAAGTGCGCATAAATGCTCATGAAGTGGTTGAAGCGCTTGTCGAAGCGCCGGGCGTTGAGTTTGCCCTGCTGCATGCGCCGGGCAGCATCGTTGGTGAGGTTGATAATCTCAGCGAAGTTGCCCAGCAGTTCCTCCTGCGAGAGGCGGATGCGGTAGAGTACTAGAAAAGTGTTGTAGGAGCGCACCTTGCGGTGTAGGTCTTCGGCCTGCTTCACGTAGTCCGCCATCTTATGCAGTAGCTTCTGCCGTATCGCAATGGGCCCGCCAAATCCCAGCTTCACCTCGGCAAGCAGGCGGTTGGCCTCATCTTCCTGTGCCAGCTGCAGCTGCAGCTTCTGCAGTTTACGCGCCGTTGCCTGAAACTGCCTTGTCTGTTGCTGGTCGCTGTAGATGTTGCGCAGCATTTTCGTGGCCAGCACGTTGTACTGGGTAAACTCGCCGGCCGCCGCCAGGCGCTGGCACTTGCGCAGCAGTCGGGTGGCCAGCACGTACTCGCCTTCGGCGTGCAAAGCACTGACCTGATGAAACAAGCTCAGCACCTCCATCTCATAGCGCCGGGATACCAGATGCCGGCTGTCGCTGTGGTCAAGGAAATACAGGTGGTTAAGCAGCTTGGCCTGCACCCGGGAGCGCAGCTTGCGAAACGCCCCCGTGTTGGCGGCGCTGTTGCGACCATATACTTCCCGCACCAGTTGCAGCTGAGTAGCCCCAGTCGTGCGGACCATGGCCGCCACCAGTAGGTTTTCCTTGCTTTCGGCGGGCGAGTCAAGGTCAAGAATTGGCGGTCCGGCCAACCTTCTCAATGTCACAATTCGCGCAAGGTCTGCAATTTCTTTCATCTAAAAACCCTCATTTTGCGCAATAGAAGCACTTTTAGTGAAAATACATGCTGTAAAAGCCATGTCACAAATAAAGGCAAATTTTCCTTTTTCTTATGCATACCACCATAATTCCTTTGTAATGTGGTTTTTTATACCCTGTTGAGTCATCCGATGTCACTTTTTTAGTTGTTTTAACAATTTTAAGAAAAGTAAAACCCTTCTCATTGTAGATGGTGGGCGTTGAAGTCACTTTAAAATAAATTTAGTTTAATTTTTTATTGAAAAATAACATGTCCTATTAACGAATAAAGTGTCCTTTCCCAGAGGATTTGGGGGCCCCAGATTTGTGTTACTAAACCCTAAAACACAAACAATTAACTCCCCCAGCCATGTTAGAACTCATTACCCTCGCCCTGCTTCAACTGTCCCTCAACAGCGCTCCCGCGACAGTTGAGACTACCACCACAGCAACCGTCACCACCACTGCCAGCGCCTCAGATTCGGGCCATACTGGCTGGGGCACCGACGCCAACACTGGTGGCAGCACCGGCAGCAGCACTGGCAGCACTACCCCCCAATAATTCCGCTGGTCTGGCTAATCTATTGTGGGCTGCTTACCTTGCCTGCCTACCGGTTTCCTTCCACGAATGACATACCGCTCCCGTTTGCTACGTGCGCTGGCCTGTGCCCTGGCGCTGACCGGCTGCTCATCTCCTCCTACTACATCACCCCCCATTCGCATCCGCTGGTCGCATGACCCCGAAACCCTGGACCCGCTGGTGATGCCCAATCCCCAGGCAGTTGAGTCGATAAACCTGATATACTGCAGCCTCCTTAACCTCGACTTTTCCCATGGGGAGTTCACACCGCTGCTGGCCCAGGCCTTGCCTGTTGCCGAGCCCATGGGTGATTCCCTGCTGCTCCTTCATTACCAGCTGCGCCCCGAAGCCCGCTGGGATAATGGTCATCCAGTGCTAGCCCGTGATGTGGCCTTCACGCTCAAGCTCATGTTCTGCCCCGGCCTGCCTAATGAAACGGACCGGGCCCAGTATAGCTTCATCCGGGCCATTCGCCTGGATAAGGCCGAACCGCGGCGCTTCACGCTGGTATGCCGGGGGCAGGCGCCTGACTTCGTCACTACTTCGGGCGACTACCCCATCGTATCGGAAGCCTCGCTTGACCCCCAGGGCGAGTTGCGCGCCGTGGAACTGGCGTCCCTGCAGGACCGCGCGGCCTCAGCCGCTCCTGATTCGGCCCTGAGTCGAGTAATACGCCGCTACCGCCAAGCCACACAACGTACCTTTGATGCCCACCCTCCCGGCTGTGGCCCCTATAAGCTGGTGAGCTGGGAAAAGGACCGGGCGCTGCGCTTTCAGCGCAAGACTGACTGGTGGGGGGAGCAGGTACCGGCCGGTGAACGCAGCACGGTGCTGCAAGCCGAACCAGAATGGCTGGAATATGCCATCATCCCCGACGATGCCACGGCCAGCCTGGCGCTGCAGCGGGGCGAGCTGGATGTGTATCCGCAGGTGCCAGCCCAGGAGTTTAGCCGACTGTGCCAGACGGCAGCTTTGCGTGAGCGCCTGACCTGCTACACTGCCTCCTCATACGATGTTGTGACAGCTGGCTTCAATACCCGGCGCCCGGCCCTGGCCGATGCTGCTACGCGCCGGGCCCTCAGCCGGCTCTTCGATGCGCAGGGCTTGCTGCAGGCCACGCAGCTGGGCACGGGCGCCCGCACCGTCGGGCTGGTCAATCCATCTGACCGCGCCCTTTACAACGACAGCCTCCGCTTAATTCCTTTTGACCCCAGCGCTACAGCCACCATGCTGCAGCAAGCTGGCTGGCGGCGGAAGGCCGGCGGCTGGGAGCGGCAGCTACCCGGAGCACCGCCGCAGCACCTGGCGCTACAGGTACGCTACCGGTCCGACGACGCCATGTTTGAAACCGTGGCCCTGCAGTTTCGCACGGCGGCGGCCAGTATCGGCATCCCCGTGGAGTTGCAGCCTACTGAGTCTTCGCTGCTGAAGCCAATGCTACTGAAGGGTGACTTCGACATCTACGTGCGGACGCTGAAAGGCAACCCTTTTGTGTTCAATTATGCTCCTCTTCTGCACTCACAGGCGGTGGGCACAACCAACACACTGGGCTACGGCTCGGCGACCAGTGACCGGCTTATTGAAGCGGTAGCGGCGGCCACTCCGGCCAACAAAGCACCGCTGCTGCGACGCCTCCAGGCCATGTTGCAGGCTGAGGCGCCTTTGGTGCCGCTCTTCTTTCTACCCACCCGCATTGTGGCTAGCCGCGACATTAGTGGACTGCACGTGACGGGGCTGAAGCCCGGCTATGCCTCGAATACGCTGGAGCGTGCATCATCAACTGCCGCCCGCTAGCCTATGGTACGCTGGCTGCTTGGGCGCCTGGGGCAAACCGTTGTCAGCCTGTGGCTGCTAGCGTCGGCGGTGTTTCTGCTCAGCCACCTGGGGCCGGGCGCCGAGCAGTTTGTGCTGCCCGAAGAAGACAGTCTCGGTACCGCGGCCGCCACTGCCGCACCAGCCTGGCAAGCCCAGGCCCGGCAGGCACTGCGCCAGCGCTTCGGCTCGGACTCCCCCCTGTTTTATTTCAGCCGGGAATGGCCTGAAAACGCTACCGCCCCGCGCTGGCACTGGCATGGCCTGCACAACCAGTACCACCGCTGGCTCAGTCAGCTGCTGCGTGGAAACCTTGGGCTTTCGCTGCGCACGGGCCAAGCAGTAGGAGTACGCATGCAGCAGGCACTGGCGTATACCGTACCGGTCACGGGCGCAGCCATTCTGCTCACTATTGCCCTGGCCGTGCAGCTGGCCCAGTGGCTGGCCACCCGGCGCCCCGGCTTTCGCTTCGCACGCGTGCTATTGGAAGCCGGGCAAACGCTGCCCCTGTTTTTGCTTTCCCTGCTGCTGCTGCTATTGTTTGCCAATCCGGCCGTGCTGGACTGGTTTCCGGTGTACAGCACCGGTGGCATTTCCTCGCTTGGGCAGGAAGCCGCCCGGGCAGTATTACCGGTGCTAAGCCTGATGCTGGCGGCAGCGCCGGCGCTGGCCTTGCAGCTGGAAGCAGCCCTCGGCCAACAGCTGGCCCAGCCCTACGCCGTAGCCGCCCGCGCCAAAGGCCTGGCCGAAGTGCAGGTGGTACGCCGGCACGCGTTGCGCAATGCGCTGCTGCCCCTGCTCACGCAGTTCACGGGCCTGCTGCCGGCGCTGGTAGCGGGCGCGGTAGTGGTCGAAGTGGTATTTGCGCGGCCCGGTATGGGGCGGCTGCTGGTCGATGCCGCCGCTACCCGCGACTACCCCCTGCTGGTGGGCGCCATTCTGCTGACCGGCACGGCGCGGCTGCTGGCCCTGCTGCTGGCCGACGTCTTGTATTTCTATTCCGACCCGCGCATCCGGTGGCAGCGTTGAGACCTATCACCTGGAAACGGGCGCTGGCGGCGACCTGGCTGGGCAGCGTTGTGGTGCTGGCAGTGGCCGCGCCCTACCTGCCCCTGCCTTTTCCGCCCGCCGCGCCCGATTTGGCCCATCCGCTCCTTCCTCCGTTTCGGCTGGCGCAGCACTGGCTGGGCACCGATGGCCAGGGACGTGACGTATTGGCCAACCTGGTGTTTGGAGCGCGCACGGCCGTGGCGTTCACCCTGCCGGCAGCCGCCCTGGCCGCCATGCTGGGGGCGCTGCTCGGAGGGGCCGCCGGCTTCTGGCACAACAGGGCGCGGCTGCCGCTGCCGTACTGGCTGGTAGCAGCAGGTCTTGGCTGGTGGGGCCTGTCGCTGCCGGCAGACCGGGCAGGTTTGGCCGTAGCGGTGCTGGCCGCCGGCTGGCAAATTGCCGCCGGTGCTTTGCCAAGCCTTCGTGCTGCAACGCCTGCTTTACGCCTGCCACTTGATGCCCTGGTACTGGGTGCTATTGCTCTACTCGGGAGCGTGCCGCGCCTGGTGCTGGTGCTGACCCTGGGCGGAGCTGGCCTGCAGCCGGCGGCACTGCTGGCCCTGCTGGTGCTCAGCAGCTGGCCCGAAAGCGCCCGGCTGGTACGGGCCGAGATGCTGCGGGTGCGCAGCCTGCCCTTTATGGCAGCTGCCGAGGCCCTGGGACTGCCCGCGCAGCGGCGGTGGTGGCGCCATGCGCTGCCCCACGCGCTGCATCCGCTGCGTGCCGCCTTTCCCATGAGCCTGGCGGCGCTGGTAGGCCTGGAAAACACCCTTTCGTTTCTGGGAATCGGCTTCGCACCCACCACTCCCAGCTGGGGACGGCTGCTCGGCAGCGTCCGTTTGGCGCCCACTGCCTGGTGGCTGGCTGTTTTTCCGGCCTTAATTTTAATTATCAGCATTATATCGCTGCGGACATTCGCTCGAGGGCTAACCAAGTAGATGGAAACAGCAGTAAATCAAGCCAACTTTTTCACACTTAATATATTATAAAATATATTTTTATTATGTCACAAATTGCTTTTTTATTGCAAAACTCATCAGCCGCAATAAGCCCGCAGGATGCGCAATTAATGGCAATTCATAAACTACGCATGGAATTTTATTTAATATTTTAAATTATTTTTTGTGCTTTACAGGCAAAATATTATTTTTTTACAATGTCACATTTATACGCAAAGTGTCCTTTTATTGGGTCTGCAGTCGGCTCTAATATTGCATCGAATTCGGGACGCACCTTGATTCAGAGAGCTGATTCTGCGGCATCTACCCTTCGTGTTGTATCTACCCTTGCTTCCTCGTGGAGCATGTGCAGCACGACCGCAGAAGCGTCGGTCCGCCAGGCCGGCGCACAGCTACTGAGTCAGGCTTTGCTCTCCAGGATAGGTGATGCGGCGTGTTTCGGGGGAAGCACGCTGCATCACCGACCCGGAGCAAAGCAGAAGGCTGCCGGCAAGGTGTGGCTCACTAGAAAATTACCCAGTCACTAAACGTACTTCCTGCTGCTTTCTGGACGCCGCGTCTACCATTTCCGTGGTTATCCAGTATAATATTCTACCTGATTACAGTGAGGAAGTGTAGCTTGGCGTCTACCCGGCCGAGCAAACCCGCCGCTACCCCGGCGGGTTTTTTATTGCCCCTGAGCCAGCAGTAAGGCTAAAGTACCGCTCCGGTAGCGCTTTGGCTGGCCACGAGCGCAATGCCCTGCTCCAGCGTATGCGGCGCGAAGCCTAATTCCTGCCGGGCCTTATCGATGAGAAACCCGGTGAGCAGGGGGCGGCGGGCCGGCTGCGAAAAAGTGCTGCTGTCGGCGCGCTCAATCAGGCTCTTATCGAGCCCGAAGTAGTCGGCTACGCGCAGCGCCAGCGCGTAAGGCGTCAGCAGCTCATCGCCGCTGATGTGGTAAATACCCTGGGCCCGTTTGTGAGCTACCAGCCAGCAGCCCTGCGCCAGGTCTTCGGCCAGGGTGGGCGTGCGGTACTGGTCGTCCACTACTTTGATAGCCTTACCGGCACGCAGGGAGTCGCGCACCCACAGCACGATATTGGTGCGCCCGTAGTCGTGGGCTACACCGTACACCAGCACGGTGCGGACAATAGCCCAGGGGCCAGTACTAGCCTGCACCAGCTGCTCGGCAGCCACCTTGCTGCGGCCGTAGAAATTCACCGGGGCCGGCCGGGCATCTTCACGGAGCAGCAGCTCTTCGCCACTGAAAATGAAGTCGGTGCTGAGGTGCGTAAGATGAATGCTGGCTTTGGCGCAGGCATCCGCCAGGTGAGCTACCGCTGTAACGTTCTGCTGCCAGCAGTCTTCTTGGCTTAGCTCGCACTCGTCCACATTGGTGATGGCGGCCGTGTGGATAAGGTGGCTGGGCTGCTCCTCGGCCAGTACCTGGGCTACGCGGACGGCATTGGTTACGTCGAGCGCCACGAAGCGCACTTCCGGATACAGGGCCGCCAGCTTGTTGGCTCCGCGGGAAGTGGCTACCAGCTCCACGCCCGGCTGCTGGCGCAGCAGCTGCACCAGCTTCTGGCCCAGCAGGCCGTTGGCGCCCGTCAGCAGAACCTTCATGGGCTACTCGTATTTGTAGCCGTACAGCTTAGTTATCTTCTTCTTTTTCAACTTCTCCACCTTCATGGTCATCTTCACGTCGGTGGTGGGCCGGTCACGGCCGTCCTTGGGCTGCTTGGCGATTTTGTCAATTACGTCCAGGCCCTGAATAACCTGGCCATACACGGTGTACTGCCCATCGAGGAAGTGCGTGCCGTTGTGGTTTTGCACCAGGTAAAACTGCGAAATGCTGCTGGCTTTCTGCGGATTGGCGAAGTCGCCCTGCCGGGCGGCGGCCAGGGCGCCGTAGTCGTGCTTGTGGCCGGCGCTGAACTCAGCGGGAATGGTGGGCTCGTTGGGCTGGCCCATGCCGTCGTTACCAGGGTCGGCGTCCTTGGAGTTGGCATCGCCGCCCTGAATCATGAAGTCCTGAATGACGCGGTGAAATGTGGTGCCATTGTAGAAGCCGCTGCTGGCCTTTTCCAGGAAGTTGGCCCGGTGCAGGGGCGTGTCCTGAAACAGAATCAGCCGGATGTCTCCCTGCGTCGTGCTGATAGTGACGACTTCGTCTTTGCTGCTGGTTTTAACTTTCACTTTTTTCGTTTTGACCTTGCCTTCAGCCGGTGCTTCTTGAGCGGCAGCCAGTTGGCTAAGCGAAAACACAAACGACAGCGCCAGCACGGCACGCAGGGAAAGACGAATAATCTGCATTGACGATAATAAGAAATTGTAAGACGGGTAAGCCGGGCAAAACTACAGGAATTCCCAGCCTGGCTGCAAATCGGCTGGCAGCAAGGCGTAGAGCAGCGTATCGGTCAGCTCGCCATTGCCGTCGCGGAAATCGTGCCGCAGCCGGCCTTCAAGCTGAAAGCCGAGACGCTGAACCAAGTCCTGGCTGCGGGTATTATTGGGGTTGATGCGGGCGTAGATGCGGGCAAGCTTCAGCTCAGCGAAGGCCCAGTGCAGCACTTGAGGCAGAGCCTGGCTCATCAACCCCTGCCCTTCAGCACTGGCCCCGAGCATGTAGGCCAGCTCGGCGCGGGGCACCGTCCAGTCAAGGTTGAGCAGACTCACCGTGCCGAGCAGCTCCGGCGCCTCGCGCCGCCACACGCCCAGTTGGAAGCCTTCGCGTGCTTCCCAGGCCTTGATTTTACCAGCTATGAACGTTTCAGCCGAAGCCTCGTCGAACACGGCAGCCAGGGTACGTGGAAAGGTAGACTTCAAGCGCTCCCGGTTTTGGTTGATAAGTGCCAGCACATGCACCGCATCGACTGGCTGCCAGGGACGTAGTATGGTAAGCGGGGTTTCCAGCATGGCCAGCTACTCGCGCTTAGCCGCGCTGCTCACGGATGCTGGCCAGAATCTGGCGCCCGCCCCGGCCAAGTACCGCCTCGGCTACGCGCACGCCCAGCTCCCGCGCTTCTGCCGCACTGGCCGTCTGAATTTCCTCCACGTACTCCTCCCCATCAAGGCTGATGAGGCCGCCGTGCAGGCGCACTTCGCCTGCTTCGTTCAAAGTAGCCAGGGCGAAGGACGGAATGCTGCAGCCACCTTCCATAGTATGCAGAAAAGCCCGTTCGGCCAGCAGGCAGGTGTGCGTTGCCGGATGGTCGAGGGCCGCTTTAAGTTGGGCTTTGAGGTCCGCATCCAGCGCAGCAGCGCACTCAATGGCAATGCTGCCCTGCCCGGTAGCCGGCACAAACTGCGCGGTGGGCAGCTCATAGCGCACCAGATGGTCGTAGCTCATGCGGTGCACGCCAGCGTAGGCCAGTACCAGGGCGTCGAACTGGCCTTCTTCGAGCTTGCGCAGGCGCGTTTGGAGGTTGCCGCGGGCTTCGGCGGTGTTAGCATGGGGGTAGAAGCGACGCAGCTGGGCCTTGCGGCGGGTGCTGCTGGTGCCCAGCACGATGCCCGGTTTATCAAGCGAAAATTTTTCGTCGAAGCTCAGCACCACGTCGTTTACCTGTTCGCGCTCCAGAAAAGCCAACAGCTCTAGGTCGGCCGGGATGCTGCTTTGCACGTCCTTGGCCGAGTGCACGGCCAGGTGGGTTTCGCCGCGGCGCAGGCTTACTTCCAGCTCCTCGGTGAATACGCCCTTGGCCCCGATTTTCGCCAGGGAACGGTCCTGCACCACGTCGCCGGTAGTTTGCATGGGCACAATTTCGGTGGCAAAGCCCGCACGGTTCAGCAAGTCGGCAACGTGCTCGGTTTGCCACATGGCCAGGCGGCTAGCGCGGGTAGCGAGGCGGATAGTCATTTGTTTAGTTGTCAGTTGATAGTTGTCCGTTGTCAGGCCGTTCTGAATAAAGCAGCTCCCAGAACAACTCTGACAACTGACAACGGGCAACTGACAACTAAAAATTAATTCATCCGAAGAAAGCCGCCCAGGCGCAGGGAGCTGTCGACGAACACCATGCGGGGGTTGGCATTGCGCTCGATGTGGTAGTGGGCGTCGTTTAGCTCTTTAGTTAGCAGGTCGGCGTTGCGCGGGGTCACGAAGCGCGCGAAGCCACTGATGAACTGCTGCTCGCCGCCGGCCAGATGAGGCACGAACTTCGGGTCGATGCCGAACAGCAGCACCTTGCGCAGCAAACCCAGCGAGTAGCTGAGCAGTTCCTTCTGGTTTTCGCGGCCCAGCTTCTGAAACTCCTCGCTTTGCTTGAGAATGTCGGCTGCTTTCTGGCTGTACGACTGCCGCATCCACTTTACGAAGAACTCGAAGTAGTCGTGGTCGGCGCTTTGCTCGCGCGAGGCCAGGGCCGCGCCCAGGCTACCCTCGGCCAGCTGCGCCACCTGCCGGGCCTTTACTTCGGGCACGTGGTGCTGCTCGTGCAGGTAGGCCGTGATGTCGTTTTCCGAGAACGGCCGCACCACCACCGGCTGTACGCGGCTGATGATGGTAGGCAGCAGCTGCTCCGGGGCGTGGCTTACGAGCAGGAAAATAGTGGCGGGCGGCGGCTCCTCCAGCAGTTTCAGCACGGCGTTGGCCGCGGCCGGGTGCATGAGCTCCGGCAGCCAGATGATGACGATTTTGAAGTGCGCCTCAAATGCTTTCAGACTCACCAGCCGCAACAGCTGCCCGGCTTCTTCCTTGGAGATGCTGCCCTGCTTGTTCTCGGCCCCGATGTGCTGCATCCAGTCGTTGAGGCCCTGGTAAGGGTTGTCGAGCACGAAGCTGCGCCACTCCCCCATGAACTTGCTGCTGACGGCGTCCTTGGCCACGGCTTTGGTCGTAGTCACGGGCACGATGAAGTTCAGGTCGGGGTGGGCCAGCTTAGCAATTTTGGTGCAGGCCGGGCAGTGGCCGCAGCTGTCGTCGGCACCGGCCGCGCGCTCCTCGCAGTTCAGGTACTGGGCGTAAGCCAAAGCCAGAGCCAGCGCCCCACCACCCTCGCTGCCGCGAAACAGCTGGGCGTGCGCCACGTGCTGGCGCTGCACCGACTGGCGCAGCACCTGCTTCACCGCAGCCTGACCGGGAATGGCGGAAAACAGCATATCAGGAGTGCCTAAGCTTGCGGGGCGCTGGGTTGAGCGACCGTTTTATTTTCCCAAATCCGGTCCTTGGCCGTGGCGTCGAACACCTGCTGCATGATGCCCTGCTCCACTTCGTCATAAGCCAGGCCGCGCCGGGCCATTACCCGCTCGGCTACTTCGGTTACTTTGGGCAGCTTGAAGGTTTCGAAGCCCGCGGCCCCGCCCCAGCTGAACGAGGGGATGAACGTGCGCGGGAAGCCGGCCCCGAAGATGTTGGCCCCCACGCCCACCACCGTGCCGGTGTTGAACATGGTGTTGATGCCGCACTTGCTGTGGTCGCCCATCATCAGGCCGCAGAACTGCTGGCCGGTATCGACGAAGCGGCCGGCCACGTGGCTCCAGATTTTAACCGGGGCGTAGTTGTTCTTGAGGTTCGAGGTATTGGTATCAGCCCCCAGGTTGCACCACTCGCCGATGACGGAGTTGCCCAGGTAGCCATCATGGCCTTTGTTGCTGTAGCCGAGCAGAATGCTGTTGCCGACCTCACCGCCCACCTTGCTGTGCGGCCCCACGGTGTTGTCGCCGCGCATCTTGGCGCCGGCGTTGATGTGCGAGCCTTCGCACAAAGCCAGCGGCCCCTTAATGATGGCACCCTCGTGTACCTGCGAGTTTTTACCCAGGTAAATGGGCCCGTCCTCAGCGTTGAGAATGGCCGCCCGGATTTTCACGCCTTCCTCGATGAAGATGTTTTCCGGGGCATACATAATGGTATGCGCGTCACCCACCGGCTGGGAAGTGCGGCCGGCCGTGAGCAGAGCAAAGTCGCGGCGGATTTCAGCGCCGTTGCGCAGAAACAGGTGCCAGGGCCGGCTGATAACGGTGCAGGGCTCGGCCACAGCCAACGTGTCGCTCAGCCCATCCTGAATCAGCTCAGCCACCTTGCTGGCGTCAGCCAGGTGAGCGGCTACGAGCAGCTCGCCGTCGTACAGCCCCTGGCCCGACTGCAGGGCCAGCACCTGCCGGGCCAGCAGCTCGTCCGGGCACACCGCCCCGTTGATAACCAACGCGGCCCCGCTCACCTCGCCGGCCGGGAACTTGGCCTGCAGGTAGGGCTGGGTGAGGTAGCCGACGGAGCTGGCCTGCAGCCGCTGCTGCCACTTCTCGGCGATGGTGAGGATGCCGCAGCGCAGCGCCGCTACCGGCCGCGTAAACGTGAAAGGCAGCAGGTGGGGCCGGATGGCCGGGTCGTCGAACAGGAGGACGTGCATGGAGTTGGTTGTCAGTTGCTCGTTGTCAGTAGTCAGGGTTCTGGAGCCGGCTCCAAGCCCGTAACGGGTAGCAAAGGTCGGCACATTTAAAAACAAAAGCTCCCGACAGTAGCCTGCCGGGAGCTTTTATACTTGTCATTGCCAGTCTAACAACTGACAACGAAAAACTAACAACTAAAAGAATTACTTCTTCTTGTAGCGGTTCATGAACTTCTCTACGCGGCCTGCCGTGTCGATGAACACGTTCTTGCCGGTGTAGAAGGGGTGCGAAGCGCTGCTTACTTCAATCTTCACCAGCGGATACGTCTTACCGTCTTCCATCGTGATGGTGTCGGTCGGCTTCATCGTGGAGCGGGTGATGAACTTGAAATCCGAGGAAGTGTCCTGAAATACTACTTCCTGATACTCGGGGTGGGTGTCTTTTTTCATATCGAAGGGCCTGATTTACCGTTGAACCCTGCCGATTTTGCGGAAGGGACTGCAAAAGTACAGCTTAGCTCCGAGACAGGCAACCATTGGCCCGATATTTTCGAGCTTACCCAGCCAGGTAACTTTTCCGGGATTGCATAGCATCTCCACAAAAAAGGTTGTACATTTGAAATCCGGCCCGCACCTGGGGGCCTTTCCACCCGTGTTACACTCCGTACCCGTTTCTCGTCTGATGCGCCGTTCTGGCGTTGCGGCCTTGCTGCTGGTTCTGCTCAGCGCCACCGCGGCGCTGGCCGTCACGGTCACCTTATTCACGGCCGCCTACGACGGCGCCAATGTGCGCATCGACTGGGAGGTAAGCAGCGAAACCGATGTTACCGGCTTCGACCTATACCGCAAGGCTGCCTCCGAAGCCAGCTTCAGCCTGGTGAGCAATACGCTGCCCACCGGCCAGCGCCGCTACCAGTTCCTGGATACCAACGTGTACCGCCAGGTTGGTGGCTCCACTTCCGGCTCCTCGGCCAGTGGGCCCTTCACGTACCGGCTCAGCATTCGCACGGCCGGCGGTGGTGATGTCAGCTACACCACCGTACTGGCTGGCACGCCCAGCGCCGTGCAGCGCTCCTGGGGCACCATCAAGTCGATGTTCCGGTAGCGGTGAGGTGGTGAAATAGAGAGTTTCTTCCCGCCCCGAAATTTGATATTGCAGCCGCACTCCCAAGGTGCGGTTTTTATTTTGCCCAACTCACCATTTGACCACCTCACCATATGCAGCTGTGTTTTGCTTCCAACAATGTCCACAAGCTGGATGAAATCCGGGCTCTGCTCCCTGCTGGCCTCACCCTGCTGAGCCTGGCCGATATTGGCTGCGCTGAAGAGCTGCCCGAAACCCAGGACACCCTCGAAGGCAATGCCCGCCAGAAGGCCGAGTATGTGCACCAGCACTACGGCGTGGCCTGCTTCGCCGACGACACGGGCCTGGAAGTAGACGCGCTGAACGGCGAGCCGGGCGTGTACTCGGCCCGCTATGCCGGCCCCCAGCGCCGGGCCGAAGACAACGTAGCCAAGCTGCTGCAGGAGCTGGCGGGCAAACCTGACCGCTCGGCGCGCTTCCGTACCGTCATAGCTCTGGCCGGTGCCGACGGCAGCATGCGCGAGTTTGCCGGCGAGGTGGCGGGCCATATCACGGAGCAGCCCCGCGGAAACGGTGGCTTCGGCTACGACCCGGTATTTGTGCCCACAGAAGGCGACGGCCGCACCTTTGCCGAGATGAGTGCTGAGGAGAAAAACCAGATTAGCCACCGTGCCCGGGCCATGGCAGGCTTGCTGGAATTTCTCAAAGAGGATAAGGAATAGGGAATACGGCAGAAGGCAGCCGCGTGCTTGAGACATCCTTCTGCGCATACATTTTCCCTTATACCTTTTTCCCTCCTACCCTATCCCGCGCCGCCTTACCTTTGCCTTTCTATGCGTCACCCCTACCTTGTTGGCATCACCGGCGGCAGTGCTTCGGGCAAAACCACGTTTTTGCGCCGCCTGCTGGCCTCTTTTCCGGAAGAACACATCTGCCTGATTTCGCAGGACAACTACTACCACCCGCGCGAAAACCAGCTGGTTGACTCGCAGGGCGTGCATAACTTCGACCTGCCCAGCAGCATCGACGCGGCGGCCTATGCGGCCGACGTGCTGCGCATCAGCCAGGGCGAGGAAGTGCGGCGGCTGGAATACACCTTTAATAACGCGGCCGTCAAGCCCAAGGAGCTGGTGTTCAAGCCTGCCCCAATTGTAGTAGTGGAGGGGATTTTCGTGTTTCACTTCGAGGAAATTGCCAAGCTGCTCGACCTGAAGGTGTACATCGACGCCCAGGAGCACGTGAAACTGCACCGCCGCATCGTGCGCGACCGCGACGAGCGGGGCTACGACCTGTCCGACGTACTGTACCGCTACACCCACCACGTAGCGCCCACCTACGAGAAGTACATTGCGCCCTACAAGCACGATGCCGACATCGTGGTGCCCAACAACCGCAACTTCGACAAAGGGCTGGACGTGCTGGTGGGCTTCCTACGGGGCAAGGTGACCGAGCAGCTGGCTCGCTAAGCCACCGCGCCGTGTACACCAAAGCCGAAGCTTCGCAGCTGCGCCAGGCATTCTGGACCACCTTCGGGCAGTACATGACGCCCGTGCCCTCCGCCGAGGGCTGGCCGGTGAACTGGATAAACTACAAAACCGGCATCAAGCACCTGTACTTCCGCATGCAGGCCGACAACCGCCGGGCCAGCATTGCGATTGAGATGACCCAGCCCGACGCGGGAATTCGGGAGCTGTTCTTTGAGCAGTTTCTGGAGCTGCGCACCCTGCTGCACGAGACGCTGGGCGAAGAATGGATTTGGGAGCCCGAAGCCACCGATGCCAACGGCCAGCCGCTGGCCCGCATCTACCAGGAGCAGAACGGAGTTAACGTTTTCGACCGGGAAAGCTGGCCTAGGCTGATTTCGTTTTTCAAGCCCCGCATTGTGGCGCTGGACGCTTTCTGGACCGATGCGCAGTACACGTTTGAGGCGCTGAAATAGGGCATGGCTGGATAATGCAGGCTATTTTTGAGGCTTACTTTATCCTTTTCCAACCCTGATGAAACAGTTTTTATTTGCTCTGGGCCTGCTGCTAGCCGGCACGGCCGCCCACGCCCAGGTAACGCTGGAGCACAAGTACGGTTTCCCGCTGGCCACCAGCAAGCTCTCGACCGGGGAACTGAACTACACGGCCCAGACCTACGACTCAGACCTACCCAGTACCACCTTCACGGTATACCGCGAAAACCACTCGGTGCTGCGCCAGCTTACCGCGCCCACCATTCCCGGCTACACCTTCGGGGGCGTGTCGCTCATCAGCGACAAGCTATTCAACCAGGACAACGCTCTGGAATTTATGGCCAACTACACCAAGCAAACCAGCAGCGGCAGCATTTACCGCCTGGTAGTAGTGTCCGAAAACGGCACCCAGCTGATGACGGCCGACACCGTCGCCTACTACGACATAGCCGAGCTGGTGCGGGGCAGCAGCGGCATCAAGATGCTGCTGCGCACCAACCGGCTCAACGCCAGTGGAACTACTATTGGGGAATATACCAAGGTGTTTGCCCTGGGCGGCTCCTACCTCCCTACGGCTGGCCGGGCGGCTGTTAGCCCAGCCGAGGCCCTGCCCTACCCCAACCCCGGCCGGGCCCAAATAACCCTGCCCTATTCGGTGCCGCGCGGGCAGCAGGCCACGCTCGAAGTGCTGGACATGACCGGCCGCGTAGTGAAGAGCTACACCGTAGATTCCACCTTCGACCACTTGCTGCTAAACGCCACAGAGCTGCCGGCAGGTACCTACACTTACCGCTTGCTCGGAGCCAGCGGCAGCACAGCCGGCCACCGCTTTGTAGTGCAGTAGCCTTTGTTAGCTTTTCAGTGAAAATCCCCGGCTACATCTGCAGCCGGGGATTTTTGCTTTATATGCCATTGCTTCGGTTTCATGCAGCAATTTTCGGGTTCGTGTAGGGGCGGGGCTTGCCCCCGCCTGGTCGTCAGAACGTCATCGTTCAACGACGGGCGGGGGCAAGCTCCGCCCCTACATGTGTACTATAAATTCACCTTAAATGCCTTTTATGGCTGATTGGATTGCAAGCCATAAGCCAGATTCCCATTCCCAGCTTGCCTTCCGGCTTGGCAGAGCTATATTTGTAATCCTAACCTGCCCATGCCCTATCCCCGCACTTCATTTTTAGCCCGCTTGCGCTTTGGCCTGCTCCTGGCCTCGGTGCTGTTGGTGCTAGGGCTGAACCAACGGGCCGTGAGTGTGTTGCGCCTGCCCGTACCCAAAGGCCAGGCTCGCTTTGAGGTGCCTCCCAAGGCTACCGTCGTTAAGCAGAAAGTATTACTCGAAGCCACGGCTTCGCTGGAGCATTTTGTAGCGCCACTGGCCGATGCCTGGCTGCCTGCTCCCACTACCTCCTCCGCCTGGCTGCCCGCCGTTCGCCGCGCTTTGCGCGTGCCGCGTCTGTGCGCCGGGGTCTTTGCCGGAGAGGTATTCCGCACCCGCCTGCTGGCCGTGGTGCTGTCGCCGCAAGCCCCCTAGCTATTGATTTGCTGGTGGATTGATGTGCTGATGTGCTCCGCTGGTGGTACATCGGTGAATTCGCGTCAATTCTACACAATCGGCCTAGCTCTTAAAAATCAGCCCAAAAGCACATTAGCACATCAACAAATTACCTCATCAATTCAATGCGTAACAAAGGATTAATCATCGCCCTCACCGTCATTGTGACGGCGCTGTGCGGTTACTTCCTGTTCTTCACCTACGTCTCGCGTGGGGTGCAGGACAAAGCCATAGACTATGCCACCAAGAATGGCAAGGTTGACGAGAAAATGCGTCAGCACTACCTCGACTCGGTGTGGCGCGCCCCCGTGTTTGGTCCCTACACCTACCGCGACGTGCGCCAGAGCGAACTGGGCCTCGGCCTCGACCTAAAAGGCGGCATGCACGTGACGCTGGAAGTATCGCCGGTAGAAATTGTGCGCGCCATGAGCGGCAACTCCAAAGACCCGGCCTTCAACCAGGCCATTGCTAAAGCTCAGGAGCTGCAGAAAACCAACTCCAGCACGCCTTTCACGGCGCTGTTTGCGCAGCAGTACCGCGAGCTATCGGGTGGCAAGCCCCTGGCTCGTCTTTTCGCTAACACCACCAACAAAGCCCGTGGCATCGACATCAATTCGAGCGATGAAAAGGTAATTGCCGCCATCGACAAGGAAGAGGAAGAAGCCATCGACCGCTCGTTCGACATCCTGCGCACCCGCGTCGACAAGTTCGGCGTGAACCAGCCCAGCATTCAGCGCGTGAAAGGCACCGGCCGCCTGCAGATTGAGCTGCCGGGCGTCGACAACCCCGACCGCGTGCGCAAGCTGCTGCAGGGCCAGGCCAAGCTGGAGTTCTGGGAAGTATGGAACCAGAACGAAATTGGCCCCTACCTCATGCAGCTCGACCAGGCCCTGAAAGCCAAGGAAGACCTGGCCAAGGCCGGCGGCAGCACCGATGCTGCTACGGCTGCTACTACCGACAGCACCGCTACGGCCGCTGCTGCTACCGGCGACTCGACCTCGCTGGCTTCGCAGCTGGCCAAGAAAGACAAGTCGACGGCTGCTGCTAAAACCGACTCGGCTACGGCTAACAAGGGCGGCGCCCTCTCCCGCCTGTTCACCATGCCTGGTGGCCTGGGCGTGAACGTGCGCGACACCGCCCGCATGAACGTGCTGCTGCGCTCGGACGAAGCCCGCGCCACCCTGCCTCCCAACCTGACGCTGCTGTGGTCGGCTAAGCCCATCACCCTCGACAAGCAGGAATACCTGCGCCTGGTGCCGGTGAAGAAGGACCGCAACGGCGGTGCCGCTCCCCTCACCGGTGAGGTGGTATCCGACGCCCGCCAGGACTACGACCAGGGCGGCCGCCCCGAAGTAAGCGTGGGCATGAACCCCTCGGGTGCCCGCAAGTGGCAGAAAATGACGGCCGCCAACATTGGCCGTCAGGTAGCCATCGTGCTCGACGACTATGTGTACTCTGACCCGGTGGTTCAGGGCGAAATTGCCGGTGGCAACACCAGCATCTCGGGCAACTTCACCATCGAAGAAGCCCAGGACCTGGCCCAGGTACTGAAAGCCGGTAAGCTGCCCGCTCCCACGCGCATCGTGGAAGAAGCCGTAGTTGGTCCTTCGCTGGGTAAGGAAGCCATCAACCAGGGCCTGTACTCGTCGCTGGCTGGGGTGCTTATCATCATGCTGTTCATGGCCGTATACTATGGCCGCGCTGGTATGGTGGCCGACGTTGCCCTGCTCTTCAACCTGTTCCTTATCCTGGGGGTGCTGGCTCAGTTTAGCACCGCCCTCACACTGCCTGGCATCGCCGGCTTGATTCTGGTAATTGGTATGTCGGTGGATGCTAACGTGCTTATCTACGAGCGTATCCGCGAAGAGCTTGACCACGGCCTGGCTCTGCAAGACGCCATTGCCAAGGGCTACAGCCGCGCCTTCACGGCCATCTTCGACTCAAACGTGACCACCATGCTGATTGCCGTGATTCTCGGCTTCTTCGGCACGGGTCCGGTGCAGAACTTCGCCATCACCCTCGGCATTGGCGTGCTCACCTCCTTCCTGGCTGCAGTATTCGTGTCGCGCCTCATCATCGAGTGGCTGGTGAAGGGCAAGGAAACGAGCAAGATTACCTTCTCGACCTTCCTCTCGCGCAACCTGTTCCAGAACCTGAACTTCGACATCGTAGGCAAGCGCAAGATTGCCTATGCCTTCTCCGCAACATTCATCGTTATCGGCTTCGTGCTGATGGCCGTGCAGGGTGGTCCCAACCTGGGGGTTGACTTCCAGGGCGGCCGCGCTTACGTGGTTGACTTCAACAAAGCCATGGTGGCTTCTGATGTGCGCGACAAGATTCTGGACGACTTCAAAGGTGCTGGCCTCGAAGTGAAGCAGTACGGCGCTCCCGACCGCCTGCGCATCACCACCGGCTACCTGGCCGAAGATGAAAGCCCGGCTGCCGACGCCCAGGTACTGTCCGCCCTGAACACGGGCCTGGGCAAGTTCTCGGCTGATGCGCCGGAAATCAAGTCTACTTCGAAAGTAGGCGCTACCATCGCCGACGACATCAAGCGCACCTCCATGCTGTCGCTGGGCCTGACGCTGCTGGGCATCTTCGTGTACGTGCTGTTCCGCTTCGAGAAGTGGCAGTACTCCATGGCTGCCGTAGTGGCCCTGTTCCACGACGCCCTGCTGGTTATTGCGGCGTACCCTATTGCCCGCGTGTTTGGCCTGAACTACGAAATGGACCAGATTTTCGTGGCCGCCGTGCTTACCATCATCGGCTTCTCGATGAACGACACTGTGGTTATCTACGACCGTATCCGCGAGTACCTGCGCGAAAATCCCAAGCTGACCTTCGCCCAGGTGGTGAACCCCGCTCTGAACTCGACGTTCTCGCGCACCATGATTACGTTCACCACGGTATTCCTGGTAGTAGTGGTGCTGTACTTCTTCGGCGGTGAGACGCTGCGCTCGTTCTCCTTCGCTATGATTATCGGGGTGATTTTTGGCACCTACTCGTCGCTGTTCATTGCGACGCCGATTATCCTCGACACCTATGGCAAGAAGGAAATCCGTGAGCGCGCTGCGGCCGGCGAAGACGTAACGTCGACGCCCGGCGATGCGCCCAAGCTGAACACGGCTGCAACGGTTTAAGCAAGGAAAAGACGTGTCATTGCGAGCGGAAGCGAAGCAATCTGTCCTTTCTGAGCGACCAGCCAGATAATGTTAAAAGCCCCGACTCCAGCAATGGCGTCGGGGCTTTTTAATTGGTCACATCTTTAGGTTGGTCGCTGAGAACAGGACGGATTGCTTCGCTTCCGCTCGCAATGACACTTTTCTAAAGCAACCTTTTTTCGGTACCTTCCGAGTGGTCAAATAGAAGCCTGCCACTGCCTGCTCCATGCTCCGAATTTCTAAGCCTGATTCTGTACCTACGCTGCCCGAGCTGCTGGCCGCCTGCCAGCGGCAGGAGCGGCTGGCGCAGCGGCGGCTATACGGGCAGTTTCATGGCTTTGCCATGTCGGTGTGTTTGCGCTACGCCCGCGACCGTGACCAGGCGCTGGAGGCGGCCAACGACGGCTTTCTGAAAGTATTCCGCGACCTGCACCGCTTCGATGCCGGCCGCCACCCCGAGGATGTGGCGGGCTCTTTCCGCGGCTGGCTGAAGCGCATCATGATACACACTGCCATCGACCACTACCGCGCCAACGAGCGGCACCAGCACCAGCAGGAGCTCGACGACGTCACCCTCAACCAGGCCGACGGCAGCGCTACGCCGCTGGACTCGCTCAGCTACGCCGAGTTGCTGGAGCTGGTGCAGCGCCTGCCCCCGGCCTACCGGGCGGTGTTTAACCTGAATGTTATTGATGGCTTCGGCCACGAAGAAATTGCCGAGAAGCTGAACATATCCGTCGGCACATCCAAATCGAATCTATTCAAGGCCCGCGCCCATTTGCGGACGATGCTGGCCCAGTGTTCCACCCAAGAGAAAGCGCGTTATGTGGTCGGATGATGAGATAGACAGCGCCTTCCGCCGGCTGGACCCGCCCGAGCCGGAACCGGAGTCCTTCCCGCTGGATGCCTGGCTGCGGCTGGAATCCAGGCTGGACCGCGAGCTTATGGAGCGGCAGTTCCGGCTGCGGCTGTGGAAATTCTTTGCCGGTGAAATAGCGGTATTGGGCCTGGTAGGCCTGGCCTGGCTGCTCTGGCCCACGCCGGAGGCTGCAACGACCTTGCCTGCTCAACAGGCTGTAACCACACTTTCTGCTCCCCAGAACATCACTGCTGGCCGCCAGCAAGTGGCCGCAGCAGCTGGCTCCACCAATGCAGCCGTGCCCGGCACTGCGGCAGGCAAGCTCATCACGCGGGAGGCTGCTTTGGATGCCACTGCGCCTGCTTCATCCGAGCCTGCAACAGTTGAAACCTTACCAACACATGCGAGCCTGGCTGGTGCCAGCTCAACTCATGCAGCTACTCACTCCCCTATCAACAGGGCCGTGGTGCTGGGCACTACTAAAACGACCCGCCACCCAGCTTTGGCAGGAACTGATGAAGGCAATGACAAGGTTGCCACAAAGCCTAGCCACTCTACGGTGCGGGCAGAGTCAATAGCGTTGTCTGCCGGGCAAGGAACCACTGCTACGCTTGTACCCGCCCCGCAGGATACCCAGGCCAAGACCCGCCGCAAGATGAAAGGCTATGTGGCTGCTATTTCACAGCCGGCTAAATCGCGCAACCGGACTATGCAGGAAGCCCGGCAACCGGACCGTAGCGGTGACCTGGCAGTTACTGCCAGCCGCCGGAGCCCTGCAGTTCAGCAGAAGCTTAGCTCGACTGGCGCTGCGCAACCAAATAGCACCGATGCGGGCACGACTGCACTTACCGCTCAGTATTCTCAATCTGGGGACCAGGCCAGCCAGCAGCTGGCGACGATGCCCGCGGCTGACCAGCCCTCTGCTGACCTTGCCGGACTGGCTTTGCTGCCCGTTGCGTTGAATCAGCAACCGGCTACGCCGCTCCCCTCTTCGCTGGCCACAGTGCCAGTGACGCCAACCGAAGTGCAGCCGCTGCTGCGCCGGCCGCGCCTGTACCTGGGCCTGGTGGGGGCGCCCGATGTGAGCACCGTACGCATGGCCGACTACCAGTCGCCCCGGCCCAACTACGGCGTGGTGGTAGAGTACCGCGTGCTGGACCGGCTGCGGCTGACGACGGGCGTGCTGCGCGGCACCAAGGTGTACCGCGCCCGCCGCGACGACTACGACTGGTCGGGCTATGCTATTCCTAGCTATGCCGACTTCGAGTGGGTGGAGGGCAGCTGCACCATTCTGGATGTGCCCCTGAACCTGCGCTACGACGTGCTGGCCCGTCCCCGCTCCCTGGTATTTGGCTCGGCGGGCCTGTCCAGCCTGTTTATGCAGCGCGAGTCCTACGCCTACGACTACAGCTACTACCGCACGCAGTACCACTGGCAGAAGGATTATGTGAATGAAAACCAGCACTGGTTCAGCGTGCTCAACTTGTCGCTGGGCTACGAGCGGCGGCTGGGGCAGCACTGGGGCCTGCAGGCCGAGCCCTACGTGAAGCTGCCCCTGGGCGGGGTGGGCGCCGGCAAGGTGCGGCTGGCCAGCGGGGGCGTATTTTTCGGGGTGAAATACGGTTTCTAAGCCCGATTTCGCTTATTTAGCTTCTTTGCTTCTTGTCCAATTATTTATGATGTCTTCTTATACCCGCTTGTTGGGCCATGGTGCCGCGGCCCTGGGGCTTTGCCTCGCTTTGGCCTCGGGCTGCACTTATTCGCACGGCGACGCGGTAGCGCCCTGCAATGCCGACCCGGCCACAACCACCTACGCCGCTACGGTGGCGCCTATCATTCAGCTAAACTGCCGCAACAGCTGCCACAACGCCACCCTGCGCGAAGGCGGAGTGAACTTCGACGACTTCACGGAGGTGGAGTTTTATGCGCTGAACGGGGAAATCGTGCGCCGCATTCAGCTCGACCCGGGGCACCCCGATTTCATGCCCAAAAACCACGGCAAGCTGGCCCCCTGCGACATTGCCCGCATCAAAGCATGGGTGGATGCCGGGGCCCTTAATAACTAGCCGGGGCGTTGCGCGCATTTTCTTTCGCTATGAAAACCTGCCGTTTTTTCTTCTTATGCGCGGTGCTGCTGCTCGCGCAGCTGGCACCGGCCTGGGCTCAGGGCAAGTACATGACCAAGGCGGGCCGGGTGTCATTTTTCTCCGAGAGCATCATTGAAAATATTGAGGCCCAGAACCAGCAGGTAGCCGCGGTGCTCGACCTGACGGCTGCACAGCTGGCGTTCTCAGTACCCATCCGGGGCTTTGTGTTCAAGCGCACGCTGATGCAGGAGCACTTCAACGAGAACTACCTGGAGTCGGACAAATTTCCCAAGGCTACTTTTTCGGGTAAGTTTGTGGGACTTGATGCGGCAGCGCTGGCCTCGCCCGGCTCGCACACTGTGCAGGTGGAGGGTGACCTTACCATTCACGGGGTGACGCGGCGGGTGCAGGTGCCGGCCGTGCTGGAGCTCAAGAACAACCAGCTGCAGGCCGCGGCCTCGTTCCCGGTGGCACCGGCCGACTATAACATTGAGATTCCCGCCCTGGTGCGGAACAACATTGCCAAGATTGTGAGCGTGCGCGTGGCCCTGACGTGCACGCCCGTGGCGGCCACTGCCACCACCAACTAATCCAGCCGGCGGCAAGCTCCCAGGCTGGCTTTACTTTCTGTTTTTTCTCTTTTCGCCATGCGTTGCACGTTTACTTCTTTCCCTTTGCGAGCCGCCGTTGTGGTGGCTTTGCTGTTGCTGGGCGCGGCCCCGGCCTGGGCTCAGGACGACTTGCTGAACCAGCTGGAGCAGCAGACCACCGACCCGCAAAAGCGCGAGGTGGTGCAGGCCACCTTCAAAGGCACGCACATTATTAACTCGCAGTCGGTGGAGACGCCGGGCAAGGGCACGCTAGCCTTCCTGATTCAGCACCGCTTTGGCACGCTGAACAGCGGGGCCTACAACTTTTTCGGGCTCGACCAGGCCGTGCTGCGGCTCAGCTTCGAGTACGGGCTGAGCGACCGGCTGACGGTGGGCGTGGGCCGCAGCTCGCAGGAAAAGACCTTCGACGGCTTCCTGAAGTACCGGGCCCTGCGCCAGAGCACCGGCGCCGGGGCCATGCCGGTATCGGTGACGCTGCTGGCCTCGTCGGCCATCACCACGCTTAAGTTTCAGGAGACGGAGAAGCGCGACGATGCTTCGCGCCTGACTTACGCTTACCAGATGCTGATTGCGCGCAAGTTCAGCCCCAGCCTGTCGGTGCAGCTGATGCCGACGCTTATTCACCGCAACTACGTGAATACGGAAGCCGAGCAGAACGATGTGTATGCCATTGGCGGGGCCCTGCGCCAGAAGCTGACTAAGCGCATTGCGCTGACGGCCGACTATTTCTACCTGCTGCCCGGCAACACGGCCGACAACTACCGCAACGCCCTGGGCGTGGGCTTCGACATCGAAACCGGCGGCCACGTATTCCAGTTGCACTTCACCAATGCCCAGGGCATGGTGGAGAAGTTTTTCGTGCCGCAGACTACTGGTGATTTCTTCAAGGGCGACATCTACTTCGGCTTCACCGTGGCGCGGAATTTCACTATCAAATCACAGCTTGAGTAGCTGTTAGTAGTAAGTATTGAGTAGAAAGTAGAGAGTAAAAAGTACGTGTCATTGCGAGGCCGCAGGCCGTGGCAATCCTTCCTCTAGCATTCAGTCGCCAAATAAACCCAGACATGAGAAAGCCCCAACGTCGGTACTGATGTTGGGGCTTTTCACATTAGAAGGCTAGTCGCTGAGAACAGGACGGATTGCCGCGTTCCGCTTCGCTCCACTCGCAATGACACGGTTTTCCCGCGTCATTTGAACATCAACTCACCACCTCACTATTTCACCATCTCACCTTACGCGGTGATGCCTTCGGCTACTACGCTTTGTACTTCGGGCACCATGCGCTTGAGCAGGTTCTCGATGCCGGACTTGAGGGTGACGGTGGCCGAGGGGCAGCCGGAGCAGGAGCCCTGCAGGTTCACGGTCACGACGCCGTCGTGGTAGCTTTTAAAGGTGATGTTGCCCCCGTCCTGCTCCACGGCGGGGCGCACGTAGTTGTCGAGCAGGTCGATGATTTTCTGGGAGGTCTGACCGTCCTGGGCGCTGGGGTCGCCGGCGGTGGCCGCCTGGGCGGCTTTCTGCTCGGCGGCGGGGTCGACGGTGAACAGGGGGCCGCCGGCTTCGACGTAGCTCTTTAGGAACTGGCGCAGCTCGGGGATGATTTGCGTCCAGCCCAGGTCGGGCGTGGTTTTGGTGACGGTGACGAAGTTCTGGGCGATGAAGACGCGGCCCACGTAGTCGAAGTTGAACAGCTCCTGAGCCAGGGGCGAGTTGGCGGCGGCTTCGAGCGAGGGGTAATCCACGCTCACGCCATCGGCGAGGAGCTGCTGGTTGAGCACGAACTTCATGCTCTCGGGGTTAGGCGACGCTTCAGCGTAAATCGAGACAGCGGACATGGCTTTCTTCTTAGTTGTCAGTTGGTGGTTGTCAGTTGTCAGGCTTGTTCTGTCGTCAGCTTTATTTAAAGCGAGCTGACAACGGACAACTAAAAACCGACAACTGAAATGGTACAACAGCGCCGGGGCGCCGGAGGTTGCAAAGATAAGGCGGAGCCGGGGGCCGGGCTGGCAGAGGCGCCGGGAAGGGACACATGGTTGTCGCATTAAAATGCGATTACACTGGGTATTTGATTCTTCTACCTTGTGGTCGTCTTAAACCCCACCTTTTCAACCTCTTTCTTATGGGATTCCGAGTTCCAAACGGCAACAAGCAATTTTTGCTGGTTGCCAAAAACAGCCAAATGCCCCTGGGCATTAGTGGCTCTGCCGGGGCGGCAGGGTCTGCCTTCGAGCAGCAGGCCCCTATCAACCCACAAACCGGCAAGGATGGCAGGCACCAGCATTTTCTGATTCAGAATGCGGCGGAGCAGCGGCAGGTATACATCAAGCCAGGGCACAACAACCTGTACATGGACATTGTGCTCTCGAACCAGCAATCCAGCCACGAGCCGGGGGCGCAGCTCATCCAGTGGCACTGGGACGCCGGGGCGGCGCACCAGCGCTTCCAGCTGGTTTCGGCCGGCAACGGGTACTACCGCATCCGGGCAAAGCACTCGAACTTTTTTCTGGATGTGTGGGGCAATACCTCGGCGGTGGGCGCGCCACTGATGCAGATGCCGTACACGGGCACCGAAAACCAGCTGTTCAAGCTGGTGGCGGTACCAACGAAGGGCGTGCCCAAAGACCTGCGCTCCTTTCAGGAGGCGAATGAGGAGGTGCGCAACATCATGCTGAAGATGTACAGCGGGGTGCCCAAGGTGGGCGCGGCGCTGGGCTTCGTGCTGGGGGCGCTGTGGAAGAAGGCCGACAAGGACCAGGATTTCTGGAACCAGATGAAGGACTACGTGGACGAGCGCATCAAGGCGTTTATTCTGGACGAGCGGCTGGACAAGCTGGCCGGCAACCTGCGCGCCACCCTCGACAACATCGCGGCGCTACGCGAAGACCCCAACCCCGAGCCCAAGGGTACCCAGCTGCAAACCATCATTATTGCGCTGCACTACCCGGAGCAGGATTTCCTGATTGGGGCCGATAAGAACCCGCTGGAGGTGCTGCCTTACCTCGTGGCGATGGGCACCATCAAGCTGTCGTTGCTGCGCCAGCGCGTCGTAAACTACGACGAGCTGTATGGCACCCACGAAACGGCAGCGGTGCGAGCCGACCGGATGGCATTTTTCAAGAAGGCGCTGGCCGACGATATCAACCTCTACACCCGCGCCGTGCTGGAAAGCCGGGCCAAGGCCCTGGCCTGGCGCATGGGCCGCATTTCGCCCCCCGACATCGGCAGCCAGTACATCAGCCAGGCCCGAACGAACTATTATTGGGCCAAGGGCCACGACGACTACGACGGCTGGCGCCTGGAGCGGAAGTACGAGACGTATACCAACCGCTCGGGCAGCGACGGCGACCCCGCTTACAAGGACTTCTTCGGTTTCGCCTACAATGAGCACCGCAAGGTGGCCGAAGTGCAGTTTGGGGCCGAGCTGGACGAGTACCTGAACCCGGCGCGCCTGTGGAAACACCTCCTCCCCGATACCCCCAAGCCCGCCAGCCCGGCACTGCTGCGGCGGACCGTGGGCAGCTTTGGCGGTCGCGGTGGGCAGCATGCCATTGAGGTACCGGCCGGGGCCCACGTGGACCCGGCCACCGGCCAGGGCCGCCTGACGCGCATCGCGGTATACACGGGCGGGCACAGCTTTGTGTCGGGCCTGGAGCTGACGTATGGCAGCACGTCGACGGGTGTGATGGGCAGCAAAGGCGTGCGGAGCATGGAAATCACGCTGGCCGAGGGCGAATTTGTAACCAGCGCATTCGGGGTTTACCTGGGAGGCATCGATGCCATTTGCTTTGAAACCAGCCGGGGCCAGGAAGTATTCGGGGGCAATTTTGCCAGTGGCGGGGTCCAGTGGGTGGCCGACCTGCCCGACAGCTTCGGCGCCCGCCTGGTGGGCGTGACGGGCATGCGCAACAACGACACCATCGAGCGCCTCAGCTTTGAGTGGGCCTACGAAGTAGAAGGCACCGACCTGCCGCGCCTCGAAGACGTGCCCGTAGCAGTGAGCAATAGCGACGAAGCCACGCAGCCGGCCGAACCTTTACGCAGCCGCCCCGCTACCCCAGCGCTGGCGGAAGAGGCGGCCAGCTAACCGGCTGCCGGCTGCTCTTTACAGAACAAAAGCCCCGCCTGGAAGCCAGGCGGGGCTTTTTTGTGGATAGCAGGGCAGGTGGCTGCGCCGGTCCGGTTGATGTGGGAACGACACCCGAACGCTCCGGGCTGCGGTTCTTAGCTGCCTACGCCGCTGCCGTGGGGCGCGGCCGGGGGCGGACTGTCGTCGGCCTTTTTGGCTGACTTGCCTTTGCGGTCGTCGGTTTTGTTGGCTTGCTTGAAGCCCTGCACGAAGTCGGGATGGGTGGTGGCGACGAGGTTGACGGCCGACTTGAGGTCGTCGTTGAGGTAGTCGCGCACGTCGTCGATGTGGTCTTCGAGCTGGTCGCCGGCCACTTTGCGCTGGTCGCGGTAGGTGGTGGGGGCGTTTTTGGCGATGCCGAAGGCGTCGGCGGCCAGGCCGAACTTCTTGATTTCGTTGTCGTCCTGGCCGTAGTCTTTCAGGGCGTCGGCCGACAGCTCGTCGGCGTACTGGCGCACCAGGGCCACGAGGGCGGTGTACTTGCTGGCAGCCAGGGTGCCCAGGGCGCTGGGGCGGGTGAGGTCCATTTCACGGGCGCGCTCCAGGTTGCCGGCCTTTTTGTAGTGCAGCTTGAGGGCGGACATAAGAGGAATGAGGCGCTGGGTGAGGGCGGCGCGGCGGCCTTCCTTGTCTTCGCGGGCCCCGCTGAGGCCGTCGGCGGTGACGCCGTTGCGCAGGGCGGTGGCGTCGCCTTCGGCCCCTTCGGCGGTGCCTTTGGGCAAAAGGGCCATTAAACCAAAGTAGGAGGCGGTGGCGGCGGCCAGGGCGCCCACGGAGGCGACGATGGCAGGGTTGGCTTCGAGGAAAGATTTCACTTTCTCGAAACGGGTGATGGTGTTGCGGGACTTCTGGTCCATGGTACGAATGGGGTAAAGTGGAATGTGGCGGGAAGGTGGGTACAAGGATTGGTATTCACAAATCATTACTAACGAATCTGCTTAAAAACCTAAAACGTGGTTTTGAAACGAGGGCGTGGGTCGTTGAAACGGGTAGCGTGGGGCTTGAAACGCCGGGTGGTGGCTTTGAAACGGACAGCGCGGGCCTTGAAACGGTGGGACGCGGCTTTGAAACGGTGGGCTGCTGCATTAAAACGCGCGGCGCTGGTTTTGAAAAGGTCGGACGAGGCCTTGCAACGCTTTCCGTGGTTTTGAAACGTGTGGCCCCCGGCTTGAAACGCGGCGCCGTGGAGTTGCAACACCCGACGATTTTGCTACGGGCAGCTCCCGGCCAGCCCGGAGCACGCGGCCACTAAATATCCGGGGCAGCCCGGATGGTGCCGTACCCGTATCGTGGGCGAGCTTGCGGGCATGAAACTGTCGTATTTTATGCTGGTGGCGGCGTTGCTGGCCGGGGTGTTTTCTTCGGGCCTGCGGGCCCAGCCGGCGGGGCTGGTGCCCACGGTGCTTATCGACGAGGATTTCCATACCAACGGCGAGATGTGGGAGGAGTCGAAGACCGACATCAGCAGCAAAACCCTGGACCTGAAGGCGGGCACGTATACGCTGCGGCGCACGGCCGCCGGGGGCTTCCTCTCCACCCACGACTTCAACATCAACTACGCGCAGGACTTCAGCATCGAGGTGGAGATGCGCGGCAGCGGCGGCGTGGTGTGGGGGCGCAAGGGCAGCAGCTCCAACATGTTCTGGCTGCGGCCCCAGCCCCAGCCCCAGCCCCTGGTGCGGGTAAGTGAAATCCGCGACAATACGCTAAGCACCAAAGCCGAGCAGAACCTGCCCGCGCCGGCCGACTGGCACACGCTGCGGGTGGCCCGGGTGGGCACGGAGCTGCGCTACGAGCTGGACGGGGCGCTGGTGCTGGCGCAGCCCTGGCAGGAGCCCGCGGGCGATGATGTGGGGTTTACGGCCCAGGGCCAGGACGTTGAGGCCGTGTTTCGGCGGCTGCGCATCCGGCACCTGGCGCGGCCGGTGCGCCTGGCGCCGGGCCTGCCCCTGGCCCAGCCGCGGGAGCGGCTGCCGCAGCTGAACGACCCCAAGTGGCACGACGAAAACCCGCTGGTATCGGCCGACGGGCGTTATATGGTGACCTCGCGGCTGATGAACCTCATCGACGGCGGGGCCAAGCCGGACCGGGACGTGTACCTGGCCGAGCGGCAGGCCGATGGCAGCTGGGGCCCGGCGCAGGGCGTGGGGGCGCCCATCAACAACGAGGGCAGCAACACCGCGAACTGGATTTCGGCCGACGGGCAGGAGCTGCTGGTGCTGAGCCGCTACAACGCCGACGGCAGCAAGGGCAGCGGGGCGGGCACCTCGCGGGTGCGGCGCGGGGCCGACGGGCGCTGGCAGGTGCCGGAGCTGGCGTATCCCCGGCGGGCCGACTTCGACGGGCAGCGCATGAGCTACAGCTACGACGTGGCCAACACCCTGCGCGTGTACGGCAAGCAGCTGGCCGCCGGCAGCGAAGACTCGGACCTGTTTGTGGAGTTTCGGCAGGCCGACGGCAGCTACGGGCCAGCTACCAGCCTGGGGCCGACGCTGAACACCGTGGGCGGCCGCGAGCTGGACCCGTTTCTGGCCCCGGACGGGCAGACGCTGTACTTCTCGTCGAGCGGGCACCCCGGCTACGGCGACGTGGACATCTTCGTGACGCGCCGCCTCGACGACAGCTGGACGAAGTGGAGCGAGCCGCTGAACCTGGGCCCGGCCGTGAACACGCGGGGCTACGAAAGCAACTTCACGGTGGCCGCGGCGGGCGACTATGCCTACTACAACTCCCGCGGGCCGGAGGGAAGCCAGGACATCTACCGGTTTAAGCTGGTGCCCTCGGTGGCGCCCAAGCCTTCGCGGCTGGTGAAGGGGCGGGTCCTGGACGCCCGCACGGGGGCGTCCATTCTAATGGCCGAGGTGCGCTACGAGCGGCTGCCCGACGGGCAGGAAGCCGGCAGCACGCCCCTGGCGGCGGGCACGGCGCGCTATGAGATAGTGCTGCCCGGCGGTAGCCAATACGGCTTCCGGGCCAGCGCCAGCGGCTACGTGTCGGTGAACCAGAACGTGGACCTGACTGACCTCAAGAAGTATGGCGAAGTGACGCAGGACCTGCTGCTGATGCCCATTCTGCCGCCCACCGAGGCCCTGACGGCCACCGCCGTGAAGCTCAATATGGGCAGCGCGCCGGCCGTTCCGGCCACCGTCAAGGGCGTGGCGGCTCCCCAGCCGGTGGTAGTGAAAGAAGAGAAAATTTCGCTCAACAACGTCTTCTTTGTGCAGAGCAAGCCCGTGCTGCTGCCCGGCTCCTTCCCCGAGCTGGCCCGCCTGGCTCAGACCCTGCGCGAAAACCCCGGCCTGCGCATCCGCCTCGATGGGCACACCGACAATGGCGGCGACCCGAAAGCTAACCTCGTCCTGAGCCAGCAGCGCGTGGCCGCTATCAAAGCCTACCTCATCAAGCTTGGCATCGACGCCGGCCGCCTCGACACCCAGGGCTGGGGCGACACCCGGCCCGTGGCCCAGAATGACACCGAAGCTAACAAGCGCAAGAACCGGCGCGTCGAGTTTGTCATTGTCAGCCGCTAAGCCTTTCCCGTGATGAAATACCTTTTACTTTTCTGGCTGACCTTGGGGCTGGTGCCGGGCGCGGCGGCCCAGCAACTTCCCCCTGACCTACTGGCCGACGAGGACTTCCAGCATCCCCTGGCGGGCCACTACTGGCTGGGAAAGAACAGCGAGGTGCAAGCGGAGCTGACGTCCGCCGGCTACCTGCTGCGCTTCGTGGGAGCGGCGGGGCTGAACAACCAACCCGTAAACCCGCCCGGCCCGGGCATCAATCAGAGCCGCGACTTTGTGATTGAAGGTGAGCTCCGCGGGCAGGGCGGCGATGTAGGGCTGTACTGGGGCGGGGGTCGCAATGCCAGTGGCAACAACTTCACCGTGGTGCAGCTCACCCTGTCGGCCGCCAATCCTACTGTTGACGTCCTGCGGCTGCAAAGCGGCAGCTGGGCGAAGCTGGGTAGCCGGCCCCTTCCCCAGCCGGGGGCGGCGGACTGGCATACCATCCGCATTGCCCGGAGCGGCCCAGTGGTGAGCTACTGGCTGGATGGCACGCGCCTGCTGGAGCAGCCCTGGGTGGCACCCGAGGGCCGCAACGTGGGACTGACGGTGCAGCAGACCGGAGCGGCCGTCACGTTACGGCGCCTGCGCATCTGGCACCATTCCGGCCTGCGCCTGGCCCCCAACGTACCCGCGGACCTGCGCCGTGAGCGGCTCAGCACGCCCGGCCTCAACACCGAGCGCAACGAAAACTCGCCCATGGTTTCGGCCGATGGCCGCTTTTTGTACTTTGCCCGGGTGATGGGTGACCCCAACGCCATCGACAGCCCTACCGGCTACGACTCCGACACCTTTGTGGCCGAGCGCGGCGCTGACGGGCAGTGGGGCCAGGTGCAAGCCCTGGGTCCGCCCGTCAATACCCCGGAAGCTTCTAACTACCCGCTGTACGTTGCCCCGGATGGCCAGACCCTGCTGATGTCGGGCCGCTACAGCCCCGAGGGCAAGCTGATTGGGGCGGGCCTGTCGCGCACCCAGCGCCAGGCCGACGGCCGCTGGAGCATGCCCCAGCCCTTGCCCGCCGGCACCGGCACCCGTTCCGACTTCGGCGTGCGCAACTACACCTCCTGCCTCGACGCCAGCGGCACAGCCCTGCTGGTATCGGCCGTGCTCAAGACCAACCTGAGCAATACGGACCTGTACCTGTGTCGTCTGCAGCCCGACGGCAGCTGGAGCAGCCCGCAGCTGCTGCCGGCGCCCCTCAACACGGAAGGCAACGAAACTGCCCCCTTCCTGGCGCCGGATGGTAAAACCCTCTACTTCACCTCGGACACTCACCCCGGCTACGGCGGCAACGACATCTTCGTGAGCACTCGCCTGGACGACACCTGGATGAAGTGGAGCGAGCCGCTGAATCTGGGGCCAGCCGTGAATAGCGTCCGGGATGAGATGTATTACACTGCAGGCGCAGCCGGCGACTATGCCTACCTGGCCGTCGACAACGGCAGCGGCAACAGCGACATTTACCGGCTGGTGCTGCCGCCGACGCTACGGCCCGCCCCGACCCTGCTGGTGCGCGGCCGGGTGCTGGATGCCGTCACGAACCAGGCCATCCATACGGCGGAGGTGCGCTACGAGCAGCTGCCCACTGGCAGCGAGGCCGGCGTGGTGCTGCCCGCCGCTGCTGGCTCCTTCGAGGCCGTGCTGCCCGGCGGCCAGCTCTATGGCCTGCGCGCCAGTGCCAACGGCTATCTATCGGTAAATGAAAACCTGGACCTGACTGACCTGAAGAAGTACGGGGAAGTGACGCAGGATTTGCTGCTGATGCCCATCCTGCCGCCTACTGAAGCGCTGACGGCCACGACGCCCAAGCTCAATACCGGCCCCGCTGCCGCCTTGCCTGCGACAGTCCAGGGCGTAGCGGCTCCAGCGCCAGTGGCCGAA